>JAANMU010000473.1_pt1 | contig 48334 bp, 42 predicted proteins | sample 7279701 | NCBI WGS metagenome assembly JAANMU01 (sample SAMN14094539, study PRJNA606508) | bioreactor metagenome | isolation source: A lab-scale SPAN reactor treating ammonium-rich wastewater day 57 | place: Ireland: Galway | collected 2017-03-13
CGGCTCTTGAGCAGGGTGCCCGTGCCCTCGATCAGCGGGATGATGTCGAGGTGCTCCGGCTTCAGGTGCTTCGACTCGAGGATCTTCTGCTGGAACTGCGCCGTCTCGTTGAACTTGCGCTGCAAGGTGATCAGCTCCTGAGCCGAGGTGGTCATCGGGTGGATCACCTCGAAGAGCGGCGGGGTATGCAGTTTGAGCTCGTGCGCCGTGTAGGCGGCGGAAAGGATCCCGGCGAAGGCCCGCGCCAGGCGCGCCTGGCCCTCCCGCTGGATGTTGGGGATGCGGAAGGTCAGGAACTTGTCCCGCCCCAGTTGGTGCCGGGAGAAATAGTCGTAGTACTTTTGATAAAGCCGGTCGACGACCGCCTCGTCGACGAATTTTCCCTCCCAGTCCCACATGTACTCCTGGCAGCCTAGGTCGGAGTAGGAGCGGTAACACTCCTCGACCTCCTTCGACGTGGAGATGAAGGGTTTGGTGCTCCAATAGGGCTTGAAGGCGTTGTCCGGGTGCTGGGTCGCCATCGTCGCCGGGATTTTTCGGTTCAGGACATGGACCATGGTCCCAGGATACGGGATTTACCGGGGCGAAGGCAGCAAAAAAAACCCCCGGGCCTTGGAGCCGCGGGGGCCATGGAAGATCGAAGCTCGGTTTACCGACGGGCCGGCAATCTGCGCAGCCGCCGCGCCGTCAGGGCGCCGCCGATCAGGCAGGCCATGACGAAGAGGGCGCCGATGCCGGCGGTTTTGGCCCGCGTGGTTAGGCTGCAGCCGCCGCCGCCCATTGCGCCGCCCGCCGGGACGCCGCCGACGCCGGAACCGCCGGTGCCCGGGGTGCCGGAGCCGTCGCCGGTGGTGATGTTGCCGCCCGCAGCGCCGCCGCCGGCCGCGGGCTCGGGGGCCGGCTTGGTGACGTCGAAGGCCTCGATGCCGGCGCCGTCCAGCGAGTAGCTGACCAACAGCTTGCTGCCGGTGAAGGAGAGCAGGATCGGACGGTTGTACTTGAAGGTGGTCTGCTCCTTGCTTTCGGTGGAGAATTTATAGAGGGCGAAGAGCGAACTCTTGAACATGCCCGAGCAATAGATGTCCGCCCCGTTCATGCCGCAGAAGCTGAGGTAGATTTTCGGATTGGGCCCGTCGACGATCTTGCCCAGCGAAGCGCCGGCCGAGATGTTGTTGCCGCCGAGATCGAGCGGGATCACGTCGCCGCCGTTGGTGACGGCGAAGGCCTTGCCCGCGCCGACCACGAGATCGACGGGATCGGTCACCGCCGCGTCGTGGACGTCGGCGCTCAGCACCTTCGATCCGTTGTGCGTGAAATCGACGCGCACGATCTTGTCGTTGCCGCCGCTGCCGCGCTGCAGGACGAGAACCGAGTAAATGCCGGCGTCCGTCCTGCCGGCGGACTTGATCGACATGGCGGCGGTGCCCGCGGCTCCGTTCGCGAAATGCGCGTTGGCCGGGGTGGCCGTATCGCCCATGAAGTTGAGCTTTTGGGCGGCGCCGTCGACGCTCCACGCGAAGAGCCGCCATTCGGGATTGCCGCCGTTGATCACGTTCATGCCGACGACGACCACGTCTTCAAAGACCGCGATCGGGGCCAGCGCCGCGCCGATCTCCGGCGCCGGGTCGATGGTCGCTTCCGCGGCGGAGATCGCGGCGGCGGCGCCGTCGGGTTTCAGCGCCTCGACGATCAACTTGCTGTTGGTCTTGTCGTGGTAAGCGAGGACGAACTTGTCGTTGGCCTCGCCCGCGGGGCTTTCATAGGTCACGGGAAGGCCCGATAGGTTGTAAGTCCCTGGATACGTGATGCCGTTGGCGGCGAAGTGCGCGCCGGGCAGGAAGGGGGCCGGCATCGGGGCGCCCGGCTCGGCCTTTTTATAGAACAGTCCCGTTCCGCCGCCGATCTTGAGCCCGAAATAACCGTTGCGCAGCGATCCCAGGGGGAAGGCCCGGATGTTGAACTTCGCCGGCAGGTCTTTATAGGTGGTCGGATAGGGTGGGGTGTTCATCACGACCTTCGCGGCCGCGTCATAATCGTAGTTGGATTGCAGGCCGCCGGAGCCGAGGCCGTTGGTGAAGAGCTTCTTCTGCCCCAGGCCGAAGTTGGTGAACAGTCCCTTGGGATTGTCCGGCTGCGAGAGCGGATTCCCCGGCGTGTTGTTCCAGGTGTATTGCTCCACCGGGAGGCTGGCCACGTTGGGGTCGTTCAGGCCGCTGAAGTCGAAGATGCTGAAGGACAGGATCGTTTTCAGGCCGTAGCGGTTGCCGTCCACCGCGCCCTCGGGGAACCAAGGGAGCGAGAAATGCGGAAATTCGTTGAGGGTCACCGTGCCGCCCGGGTAGGGCAGGTTGAAGGTGACGGGGGCGCCCTGCAGCTCGGCGTTCTTCTTCACCTCGCCGTTGACGATGAAGAGGCCGCCGCCGCGGACCTCGGCGAACAGCTTCAGCAGCATCCAGATCTTGCGCAACGGTTGTGCGGTCATGTCGACCGAGGAAAAGCCGTCCCAGTTATCCTTCCTGAAGGCCGTATAGGAGGCCACCGCGCCGTCGGAGGTCATATCCAGGTCGGAGATCACCAGCTTGTCGTAGCTGCCGACCACCGGCTTGATCTCCCGGCTGCTGCCGTCCTTGCCAAGGAGCAGGAGCTTCTCCTCGACGCCGCGCAAGTCGATGCGCTGCGGGGTGCTGCTGACGAAGGAGCGCACGAAATCGACCAGCTCCATCAGCTTGATCTGCAGCTTGGGCTGGTTTCGGGTGACGACCAGGCAGCCCTCGGGGACGGCCGCGACGTGGGTCGCCTCCATCGCGGCGCCGTTGGCGGCCGTGTGGTTCCCCGCCTCATAAAGAATCGAAGAGCAGGGCCCCGCGCCCGAGGCGTCCGGCGAGGTGCTGACGACCGCCTTGCCGCCGTCGGCGACGGCGCAGACCATGCCGTCGCGTGCGGAGAGATCGGTGACCGCGCCCAAGTGATGGTTGGAGGCGAGGGGGGTCAGGTCCGAAGCCGACACGGTATAATAGTCGATGCCGGCGAAATTACCCGCTGCCAGGATCAGCTGGCCGTCCTTTTCGAAAAACTTCAGCGAAAGCGTGGGCTGAAGGGTCGAGCGGTGGATGGCGGCTCCGCTCCCCGGCGTGACGACGATGTGGGAAGGGACGGAACGCGCGTAGTAGATTTCGTCGCCGCGCACGAAGACGTCCTGAGCCGCCAGCATCGTGGCGTGGCTCATTTGATCTTGCAGCGCGTAGTACAGGCTCTTCTGGAGCTTGAGGCCCCTCTTGGCCTGGCCGGAGGCGTCTGCGAATTCGCCCTCGGCGCATTGCAGCCCGGCGCCGCCGGCTTGGCCGCCGATGTTGGAACCGTCGCCGCCGGGCGCGGCTCCCTTCTTGTCGCTGCAGGCGTTCAAGCCCAACAAAGAGCCCGCCAGGAGGAGGGCCACGGAGAGATGGTAAAATCGTCGGATGGAAATGTTCTTCATGGCGAACCTCTTATTCCTTGTCTTTCGCGGCGCTCGGGTTGAGCAGATAGGTGAGGGGATCGAAGTCCTTGGCGTCCTTGGTCGAGGTCACCCGGGAGGAGGTCAGGTCGGCGTCCTTTGCCTTCATCATGGCATCCAAGGCGTTGGTGAGGCCGGCCATCAGCCTGAATTGCGGAATGGCGATGGCCTCCGCCATGGCGTCGGCCGCGTCTCCCTCCCGCTCGCGAATCCGGGTTGCGCCGATGAAGCGCTTCGAATCCATCATGGCCTCGAAGGGGTCGTCGAGGTTGAAATCTTTGGACAGGAACCAACTCAGGACGGGTTGGGCGGTGATGTCCCGCTCGGCGGCCAGTTTGCGGAAGCTGTGCTCGCGGGCGGTTGCGCCCTGAAAGGAGGCATCCGCCTCGACCTTGCCGTCGACCGATTGTGGTAAGGCCGTTAAGTTGGCGGCGGTGGAGTCTTTGTCGGTGCTGCTCTGCAAGGCCGCTTTGAGCTTTTCGACGAACTGAAACATGACTTGGTATTCGGCGCCGAAGCTTGCGGCGGGATTTTTGGTACCCAAGGTGTTGTCCTTCTTTTCCAAAAGGTCTTGCGCGCGCAGCTCGCCCGCCGCCAGACAGGCCGCAAGCCCGAGCGCGGCGACCAGCCGGTGAAGCCGATTATTCTTCATGATGATTCTCCTTACGGATTGAAAACGAAACGAATCCCGGATCCCGAACCCTTCTCGATTTAGAGAGTGAGCAATTAATATGCCAACCCCCTCTTGTAAAGCCCTGGCGGGGGCGCCGAGAGGCTCCCTTGTAATTTACCGAAATATTTATGAATTCTAAGCACCGCGGGAAATGATCGGTGTTGCGGTCATGGAAGTTGTTTATCAAAATGAGAAAAACCACTTCCCTTATCATTTTGAAAGAGAAACTTCGGTCCCCCCCCGCCGCTTGGGCGCCGCTAGTCCAGGGCCGCGCGGTAGAGCTCTTGCGCGAAGAGCGCCAGGTCCCAGGCCACTTCGCGGCAGGCCAGCTCGCCGCTGTATCCGTCCTCGCCCGCCAGCAGCGCTCGGATCTTGTCGCGCAGCTGTTTGGACTCGCGGCGGAAGTGCTCTTGCCGCCGCGGGTCCTGTAAGGCCGCGATCTTTTGCGCGGCGTCCTCGAAGAAGACCTCGCCGGCCTCCGATTTCTTCAGGACCCGCAGCAAGTCGAGGGAGAGAACGTTCGCCGTGCCCTCCCAGATCGCCAGGATCTGCGCGTCGCGCAGCAACTTCGCGACCGGGAAGTCCTCGACGCAGCCGTTGCCGCCTAAGATCTCGATGGCGCGGTGTCCGGCCTCGATGGCCTTCTCGGCGGTGAAGAGCTTGATCACCGGGGTGAGCAGGCGGAGCATGGCTTCGTCTTTGGGGCCTCCTTGCCCGCGCTCGAGGCGGTCCATGAAGTGCAGCGTCTCAAAGACCAGGGCCGTGGCCTGCTGCGTGTCCGATTCCATGAGCCGGAGCGTGCGGGCGACCAGCGGGTACTCCGCGATCGGCTTGCCGAAGGCCATGCGGCCGCGGGCGTAGTGCCGGGCCTCGAGAAAGGCCCGGCGCATCAGGCCGATGGACCATACCGCGTTGTAGATGCGCGAGAGGTTCAGCATATCGGTCATGTAGGAAAAGCCCTTGGCGAGATCGCCGACCGGGTAGGCGAGGGCGCCTTCCAGGGTGATCTCGGCCGTGGCCATCTCGCAGGTGCCCAGCTTGTTCTTGACGCGGTCGACGCGGATGCGGTTGCGCTCGCCGTCCTCCAGGTCGCGCGGCAGCAGGAAGAGGCCGAGGCCGCGCGTGCCCTCCGGGGCCCCTTCGGGCCGGGCCAGGACCAGCGCGGTGCGCGAGCCGATGTTCGAGCAGAACCACTTCTCGCCGTAGAGCCGCCACTCGCCGCTCTCAAGCCGCGCGCGGCAGCTGTTGGCGCCGACGTCCGATCCGCCCTGCACCTCGGTCAGGTACATCGCGCCGTCGTACATCGCCTCGTAATCCATGCGGGTGAGGCGGGGGATCCATTTGTCCTGCAACTCTTTGGATCCGTGCCGCTTCAAGACCTGCAAGGTTCCGTCGGTCATGCAGATGGGGCAGTAGAGTACCGAGCCCGCTTGGGAGAAGAGGTAGCCGACGCCGAACTTGAGCAGGGCGGTGTAGGCGCGGCCTTGCTTGGCGAATTCCGGCGAGTGCCCCAGGCCGATGATGCCGAATTCGTAGGCCTGGCGGGCGATGGCCAGGTAGCTCTCGTCGTACTCGATTTTATCTATCCTCTTTCCGGCCGGGTCGTAGGGAATGTGTTGCGGACGGCGGCGGTCGCTGGGGAGCACCCGGGGGCTGAATTCCCGGGCCGAGAGGCGCCCCATGCCGGACAGGTATTCCTGGGCCCAGGCGTATTCGGCCTCGGGCAGGTAGCGCCGCATCAGGTTTTGGAAAAACGGTTCTTCCTCGAAAAAATCGCGGGGTTGGTACAGCGGGATGTTTCTTTCTTGGGCCATGATTTCTCTCGCATTTTGTTTGACGGGTCGGACGCTTAAACTTAGGATGCCCGGATAAATCTTTCAACCGATCTTCTTGGGCTTGGCGTAAAGGGGTTCCTATGGCGGAAGCGATTTCTGCAAAAAAGGGCTGCGGCATCGGCCTCTACATCGTGGCGGCCATCGTCGTCGTTTACATCGCGATGAACAGTTTCGTGGTCATCCCGGCGGGCAACGTCGGGGTCAAGAGCCTGTTCGGAAAGGTGGATCCCGCGGTTTTGACCAGCGGCTTCCATGTGGTCAACCCGCTTGTCAGCATCGAGCGGATGAGCGTTCGCACCCAAGAGTTGACCGAGGAGGCTATCGTTCCCTCCCGAGAAGGGCTTTCGGTCAACCTCGACGTGACGCTGCTTTACTCGCTGGTGCCCGACAAGGCTCCCGAGGTCTACCGCACGATAGGGTCCAATTATGGGCAGGTTGTCGTGGAGCCGCAATTTCGATCGGTCATTCGCGGCGCCACCGCCGGTTATGATGCGAAGGCCCTCTACACCTCCGAACGCGAAGAGATCGCCAGCGCCATGATGTCCCATCTCGAGCCCCTTCTGTCCCCGCGCGGCATTCGCGTCGAGAAGATCCTGCTGCGCTCAATGACGTTGCCGCCCATCCTCTCGGATGCCATCTCCAAAAAGCTCGAGGCCGAGCAGCAGGCCGAACAGATGAAGTTCGTCTTGGACCGCGAACGCCAAGAGGCCGACCGCAAGCGCGTCGAGGCCGAGGGTATCGCCGACTTCCAAAAGCGCGTGGCGGACGGCCTCACCGAGTCCTACCTCAAGTGGAAGGGCATCGAGGCGACGCAAAAGCTCGCCGAAAGCGGGAATTCGAAGGTCGTGATCATCGGCGCCGGCCAATCCGGACTGCCGGTGATCCTGGGCAGCGACACGGCTCAAGGAAGATAGGGGAGTAAGGGAGTATCGAAGCTATGAATCCGAAAAGTCGGGCTTGGGGTTTCGTCGTCGCGGCCGCGCTCTGCCTGGGCCTTGCCGCCCCCGCCGCGGCGGAGGAGATCGTCGTGGACGGACTCGCGGCCTCGGAAGTCGGCGCTTTCCCGAAAAATTGGAAGACCTATCCCTTCCACTACGGCAAGGCTGAAAAAGTCTACAAGGTGGCACAGGACAACGGCCGCAAGATCCTGCGCGCCGACGATTCCCAAGATATTTCGGTGCCGATCTTCAAGGACTTCGCCTGGGACGTCGAGAAATATCCTTACCTCAAGTTCCGTTGGCGCGCGCAGAAGATCCCCGCGGGCTCGCGCGAGACCAGCCCCGCCACCAACGACAGCGCCTGCGCGGTCTACGTGGGCTTCGGGCGAACCTCGGCTCTCAAATATGTCTGGAGCGCCTCCTTGGGCGAGGGTTCCTACTGGGCGAAGAATCCCGGAAAATTCTACATCATCGCCAAACAAAACGGTTCGGGATCCGTCGGCCGTTGGACCGAGGAAACGGTCTCGGTGCAGGAAGATTACCTAAAGTATTTCGGTAAGCCGCTCGAGAAGAAGCCCTCCGGCATCGGGGTGATGACCGACGGCAACGCCACGCACCAGCCCGCGGCCTGCGACTACGCCGATTTTCGCATTTCCACCGGGCCCTAAGGGCTAGGACACCAGCCGGTCGATCGACTCGCGCACGCCGTAGGCCACCGGGATTTCCCCCGCATCTCCCCCGCCCTCAAAAAAAGCGTCCGGATTTCCCGGCTCTTCGTAGCCGGTATGTCCACGGCTCGAGGCCGGCCGGCGCGCCGGCGCCGGCTGGTTGCGTTTCAAAGAGACGCGGCGGATCAGCTCCCAGCGCGCCTGGATGAAAAGGCGTCGCAGCTCTTCCCGCTCCGCGCCCGAGGCCGCGAGGTAGCGGACATGGCTCTCTTCCACCCGCTTCTGCAGGGCCTGGCGGCCGCCGTGCAGCGGGTAGAGGCGCGCCGGGGCCGCGAAGGCGGGCAGGCCCCCGGGCTCGAGGTAGCCGTCCAGAAGCTCCGCGACGACTTTCTTGATCCGTTGCGTCTTTCCCGCGAGCAGGTATTGGAGGGTGCTCAGGCTGAAGTGGAATTCGCGCGCCTTGAGATCGGCCTGTAGCTGAAGGGCGATCTGCCTCCGGGTCAGGCCCGGCACGGCCTGCAGCAGCCGCTCGACTTGGCCGGGAACGGCCTCCGCCGCGATGTACTGGCTCCATTCGAGGGAAGCGCCGCCGGCGGAACGCACGAAATCGACGACCTTGTCGGCCGCGTCGAGACCGTCGGCCTCGAGCATTTCCTGCAAGGTGTCCACGATCACCTTGCGGGTCTTGTGGGTCTTGCCCTCGAGGACCGACTGCAGCGAGCTTAGGTGATAGGCGTAGCCCTTCTCTTGAAGGCGCTGCTGCAGGCGAAGGGCGAGTTGGCGCTTGGAGAGGCCTCGGTGCTTCAACAGGTAGGCGTCGGCGTAGTGCGACAGGTCGCCGACCTCGATCTTCCGGACCTCTTCTTGGCCCGAGCCTTCGGCGGCCGTAAGATAGGCCTCGACCGCGGCCTTATCCGCCAGCCCCTCCGCGAGGAAATAGCCGAGCAGCTCTTCCTCGAGCACCTTGCGCACCTTCTGGGTCTTGCCCGAGAGGGCGGCTTGCAGGGTTTCCAGCCCGATGGAGAGGCCCTTGGCCTTGAGGCTGGCGCCCAGCTGCAGGGCCAGCTTGCGGCGGCTCAGGCCCTTGTGGCGGAAGAGGTAGCCGTCCGCCATCCGGTGCAAAAAGGCGGGAGGGACGTAAAGCGAATCGTCTTGGCTTTTGGCGAGGGCGCTCTTCTCCTGCGCGAAATTTTCCAGCAGGGATTTCTTGCCGGGGATGGGGTGTTTCTCGAGCCAATGCAGCAGGGATTTCTCCAAGGGCTCGGGGATGTACTCGATGCTGCCCAGCAGCTGTCGCTTCAAGGTGCGGGGATGATAATGCAGCCCCTGATTCTCCAGCGATTGGGACAGGGCGCGGATCAGCTCGGGCTGCCGCGGGGCGCGGGGGGTTCGAAGCAGGTCCCGATAGAGATTTTGCAAGGGGCCACCGAAGACCTTGACGGCGGGAGGTTCGACGAGCGCCTTGTTTTTCATAACAGCCTCTTTTCTGACAGTTATTTCTAAATAAGAATTATTATTAACTACTAGCAAAACCAGTCACAAGCTGTCAAGTTAGAGGGGCGAATCCAAAGAATTTTGTACGGAAAAAAACGTCGCAATTTTCTTTGGTAATTGACGATAAAGGCTTGAGTTCTCTAAGATAAATTAATAAAACAGGCGTCGAATAGCGACGAGTTTACCCAATGAAAATGTCCGTTTTAGAAGAGAAACTTCGGCAGAAGAATCTCAAGATCACCCCCCAAAGACTCGAGATCCTTCGAGCGGTTCAAAACCATCAGTGCGACCACCCTTCGGCCGAGTTGATCTATCAGGCCGTCAAGAAGCGCTATCCGGCGGTTTCGCTGGCGACGGTCTACAAGACCCTCGAGACCCTCGTGCAGATCGGCGAGATTCGCGTGGCCATCGTCTCCGACGGCAAGACGCGCTACGACACCCGCATGGACCGCCATCATCATTTTCTCTGTTCCGCCTGCGGCGGGGTCCAAGACGTCGAGATGCGCATGGACTGCCTCGAGACCTGCACGCCCGAGTCCCTGATCGGCAAGGGCACCATCCATCGTGGCGAGGTGATCTTCCACGGCATCTGCAGCGGCTGCGAGGCCAAGCAGGCCCCGGCGCCGAATACCCCTCTTCTTTAAAATCCGATGCGCGTGCGGCCGCGGCCTCAGCGCCCCCTTCCTCATGATCCTTCGCGTGCGATGCCCCCAATGCCGTCAAGAAGTCCCCTACGAGGGAAATCCCCATCGGCCCTTTTGCAGCGAGCGCTGCCGCAGGATCGACCTGGGGACCTGGGCCTCCGAGGGTTACGCCATCCCCGGCCAAAGCATGGAGGTCGAGGAGCAGAGTCCGGATTTGGGGAAAAACGCGGGCGAGGAAAACGAGCCTGCAAAATAATTTCTATCAATCAATGGGCGGCGCCGGGAGCCGATTCATTCCGCCGGCAATATTCAGTTGTGAGCGGCCCCGCTTTTGGGTAGAAATTCGCCACCCTCGGGCCCGAATTTCCCTCGAAGGAGGTTGCTGATGAAGACCGGATTTCTCTCGATTCGGGGCGCGCTCCCCGCGTTCCTCGCCTGTTCCCTAATTTTCTCCGGCTGCGATGGGAGTTTTCTCCGCAGCAAGATCGAGGAGTTTTCGGGCAAGAAGCAAGCGGCCCCCGTGCCGCCGGACGGCGTTCCGCCGCCCCCGGTGCCGCCGCCGCCTCCGGTCCCCGTGCCGCCTCCGACCGAGACCCAGCCAACTGTCCCGGGTGTTCCGTCGCCTCCGGCGGCCCCCGCGACCGACGACGCCTCCTTGATCAACGAGATCAATGCCTACGTGAAGTGCCTCAACCGCACGGCCTCCCGCACCGCGGACAGCCGCCGTCGCTATCTCTCCTGGGTCAACGAACAGAGCGGCCCGACCTGTAAAGAAACCTACATCTCCTACGGGCTCTACACCTTGTACGAGGACGGGGTGAAGACCTGCAACGACGCGGCCGACAGCGGCAAGACGACGGGGCCCTCGCTGCCCAAGGCCGAGCAGGCAGCCGGCGAGCTGGCCGCGGCCTACGCCGAGCTGGTGCCGCTCGCGCAGAAGGCCGAGGACTATTACCAGCAGCAGGATTACAAAGACGACGGTTGCGCCAAGGCCAAGGAGATGCATCCCAAGCTGATGTCGGCCTTCAACCGTTTCCTCGACGCCGAGCGGCGCCTCTCCGCCGAGGTCGACGCGATCAAGGCCGACGTCGAGCTCAAAGAGCTCGCGCGCCTCGAGCAGCAGCAGGGCAAGCGGCTGCCGTACTACACGCAAAGCTTCATGATCGCCTCGCGGCGCCTGATGCGGACCGTTCCCAAGGAGAATCTCGCGGAATTCCAGTCCGCCGCCTACCTCGCGGCCTACGACGGCCTGCAAAAAGAGTACGACGCGATGCTCGCCTACGCGGAGGCCAACGCACCGGAGACGAGCAAGACCTTCTGGTACAGCGGCTTCGAGAGCAGCGCGAAGAACTTCTTCACCCAGGCGAAGTTCCTCAAGCGGGACTTGGCAGAGGGCAAGAAGGCCAACGCGCGCGGCATGAATGAGGTGGTCGATTCCTACAATCGGCTGGTGGGCGACGCGAACAACCTGCGCTTCGATTTTCCTTAGGTCTGATTTCTTCGCCAAGGTAGCAACTTTAGTACCCTTTTTCCGAAGATCCCCCGTACCGGGAAAATGGCTGGTGGGGGCACACGATCTCTGGGCTTCGTCCCGTCCCGCCTCATTTAACCCCTCAAAATAATTCCATTTATTGGGAGTGTCCATGACGCCACCTCTCCCGGCGTCTCCTCTTGGAGGAGCCGCGAAAATCGATTCGTCCGCCGAAGTCCCCGCGCCTCACGAGGGGAAACCCGCGCCCTTGGGCCCGGGCGGCGCCCCGCTCAACCCCGTCGATACCTTTGTCCCGATGGACGATTCTGCGACGGCCGAATACAAGACCGTCCAAGACCTCCTCGCCGCGCTGGGCGACGAGCCGCTCTTCGGCAAGCTCGGCTACGCGAAGTACAATCCCGAGCGCAACGGCAAGTACCTCGAGGTGACCGTCGCCGTCCTCGAGATCAAGAAGCTGATCCGCGGCGACAGCAAGTCCTCTGCCGAGGCCGTGAAAAAGATCGGCGAGTGGCTCAATAAATACGAATTGCTCACCGACACCAACGTGGCCCACGTCGCCCGCGTGAATTTGATCAAGGCCCTCCAGCGCGCGCCGAAGGGCGCCGGCATCGACGCGGCCGTGAAGGACGTACTCGCCGCCCTGCAGAAGCAATACAACCCGAAGCCGCCGGAGGCCAAGGCCCCGTCCGCCAAGGAGGCGCCCAAGGCGAAGGAAAATCCTCCCCCTAAGGCGGCGAGCTCCCTGGCCGAGGCCTTGAGCGACCGCGTCCTCTTCGACAAGCATTTCGACGCCTACGACAAGGAGCGCAACAAGACTTATGCCCCGGTCAGCATCGCCATCCTCGAGGTAAAGAAGGTCGCCAAGGGCGAGGCAAGCAGCCCGGCCGAGGCGAAGGCGAAGCTTGTCGCCTGGCTGAAGGACGAAAAACTTCTGAAGGACCCCGTCGCCCACCAAGCCCGCCTGGGGTTGATCGCAGCCCTAAACGCGGCCCCCAAGGGGACCGAGGCCTACAACCAGGCCATCGCGGATCTGTCGGCCGCCTTGAAGGCAAACTACGGTGCGGCCGGCGCCCCGGCCAAGAAGGAGCCAGCGAAGCCGGAGGTCGATTCGAAGACCAAGGCGGGACCGAAGGGACTGGCAGAGCTAAACGTCAATCCCAAGAGCAAGACCAAGGCGAAGCGCGAGGACGACGCGAAGAGCTTAAGCAACGGGATGACCGCGGCGGTCAAGCCGGCGATGAGCCGTCTGCTCAAGAAATACGATAGCCTCAGCGTGAAGTGCCAGATGACGCTCTCGATCGACGAGTCCAGCGGCCAGGTGATCACGGTCTCCTTCAAGGACATCAAGACGGGCGCCAATATCTCCGCCGAGGACACCCGCGAGCTGCTGGAGACCATCGCCAACAACATCCGCGCGCGCTTTCGTTTCAAGCCCATGGGCGAGTCGGGGCTCGCCTTCATCAAGGTTCCCTTATCCATCGTCGGCCAATGAGGAATTTATGACCCCGCCCATTTTCAGCAAACCCGCGGCCGCCCAAAATCCGGCGGAACCGCATCCCTCCCTCACGGGTTTTCCGGGAGCGGATGAAAGCAAACCCGGGGTGATTTCCGGCGACGGATCCTCCTTCATTCGGCTCGACGACAAGGGCGAGACCTTTCCCACCGTGGAAGACCTGCTCAAGGCCGTCGCGGACGAGCCCCTGTTCGGCGCGGTGGCGAACGCGAAATACCAGCCGGAGCGCAACAAGAAGTACCTGAAGGTCACGGTCGCGATTTTGGAGATGCGAAAATACCTGCGCGGTGAGGAAAAGGGCGCGATGACCGCCGCGAAGAAGATCGAAGAGTGGCTGAGCGACGGCGAGCTGCTCGGCGACACCCTCGTCGCCCACCAGGCCCGCGTCAACCTCATCAAGGCCCTCAAGAAGGCCCCGAAAGAGAAGGGCATCGACGAAGGCGTGAAGGCGATGCTCGCGGCCCTCACCAAGAATTACGCCCCCAAGGCCGCCGAGTCTAAGCCCGCCGAGTCGTCGGGAGAGGCGAAGGGCAAGGACGCTGCCGCCGTCCTCGCCGAGCTTACCGACGCCAAGCTCTTCGGCGAGAAGCATTCGGCCTACGACGCCAAGCGCAACAAGGAATACCTCGGCGTGACCCTGGCCCTCATGGAGGTCCGCAAGTTCGTCCGTGGCGACGCCTCCAATCCGGTCGCCGCCCAAGAAAAGATCGCGGCCTGGCTGAACCAGTACGCTCTGCTGACCGACGCCGTGCCGCACCAGGCGCGGGTGAACCTGGTCAAGGCGCTCGAGGGGGCCTCCGGCGCCTCCGAGGAGTGGAACAAGGGCGTCGCCGCGATCGTGACGACCCTGCGGGCCAAATACAGCCCCGCGCCGCCGGAAAAGCCCGCGGAACCCGAGAGCCCCAAGGAACCGCCCAAGGCGGAGGAAAAGCCCCCGCCGGAAAAGCCCAAGGAGGAGCCGTCCAAGGACGCCCCCGCGGACAAGCCGAAAGAGGCGGAGAAACCCAAGGAAGAGGCCAAGCCGAAGGTCCTCCAACCTAGCTATCCCTTCACCAAGTTCACCTTCGCCGCGAAGGACAAGCAGGAGGATACCGACATGACCTTGGTCAAGTCGGTCTTGGCCTTATTGCGCCCGGCCGTCGATCCCTTGCAGGCGAAGGATCCCGAATTCGAGTTGAAGTGCGAGATGCAGATCAAGATCAACAACGAGACGGGCGAGGTGGTCGAGGTCTTGATCCAGGACATCAAGGTGAAGGGCAAGACTTCCGTGGAGGACATCGAGGGCGCCTTCCAAAACATGGCCGAGCGTTTCCACGCCCGCTACCGCTTCAAGCGGGGCAAGGACGACAAGGGGCCGACGACAGTGATCGGGATTCCGTTGGATTTTAAGAAGAAGTGAATCGCCCCGACAGGTTCTCGTAAAGAATCCCGTAGCGCAGCCCGTGGTCGCTGACCAGGATCTCCTCCACTCCCAAAAATTTCATCGCCTCGAGCAAGATGGCGCCGCCGACCGGCAGCAGTTCGGCCCGGTCGGGGTGCATGCCCGGCATGGCGCGGCGCTCGGCCAGGCTCTTTCCGCGCAAGGACTCGACCAGGCCTTCCAGGGCGAAAAGCTTGAGCCGGAAGCCGTGCACCTTCTCCGGATCGTAGGCGGGCAGCTGTTGCAGCACCGCGGCCAGGCTGGCGGGCGTCGCGGCGACGGCGGCCCAGGCCCCGGGACGGGCTTGGACGTTTCCCAAGTTTTCTTGCAACAGGCGGCGGATCTCGGCCAGCACCGCGCTCCATTCCGCGTCGCGGATCGGATGTCCCCGCACGAGACGCTCGGTGAGCTTGACCGTCCCCATCGGTAGGCTGAAGCGGGGACCTTCCCGACCGAAGACGAATTCGGTCGAGCCGCCCCCGATGTCGATCATGCCCAGGGAGGCGCGTCCGGCGCCGAAGTCGTGCCAGGCGCTGGCGAAGGAGTAATGCGCCTCCTCGTCGCCGCTCAGGATGCGGACGGGAAAACCCAGCTTGTCCTGAATCTCCGCGGCGAAGCCGGCGCCGTCCCGGGCGCGGCGGAAGGCGGCCGTCCCGGCGGCCAGGATGCGCTGGGCGCCCTTGGCGAGGGCCAGCTCTTTGAAGCGGGCCAAGGCCTTGAGCGCGCGGGCCTTCGCGTCGGGTTGCAGCTCGCCGCCGTCGCTCAGTCCCTGGCCCAGGCGCGTGACCTCGCCCTCGTCGCACAAGATGCGCGTCGAGCCGTTGTCCTGCCGGCGGCCGACCGTCACCAACAGCGTGTTGGAGCCGATGTCGATGACGGCGAGGGTCTTCATCTATTCCTTTTTCTTTTCGCCGGTATCGAGCCAGTTGGACCAGTCGGGCGTCTTGCACTGCCCGTCGGTGGTGATGGCGGTCTGGTTGGAGCCGTCCCACATCATGAGATAAAGGTTGGAACCCCGGTTGCGGCTGCTCGAGAAGACCAGGTAGCGCCCGTCGGGCGAGAAGGAGGGGTTTTCGTTGTTGCCGCTGCCGCTGGTCAACTGCTGCTGCATCGAGCCGTCGGCGTTCATCAGGAAGACGTCGAAGCCGCTGCCGCTGCGCTTGACGAAGGCGATCTTGTCGCCGCGCGGCGACCACTCCGGCGTGTCGTTTTGGTAGCCGGTGAAGGTGAGGCGTTTGGGCTCGGCGCCGTTTTTGTCGGTGACGAAGAGGTGCAGGTTGCCCGCCCGCTCGGAGGCGAAGGCGATCAGGTTGCCGTCCGGGGACCAGGAGGGCGAGATGTCGATGCCCTGGCTCTTGGTCAGCTGCGCCACCTGGTTGCCCTTGGCGTCGATCAGGTAGAGATCGGGGTCGCCCGCCATGCTGGAGGAAAAGGCGATCAGCGAGCCGTCGGGCGAGAAGCTGGGCGTGATGTTGAGCATGTTGTTGAAGGTGAGGCGCTTGGGCTTGCTCTTCTTCACCGAGCTCATGAAAAGCTCGGGGAAGAACTTCGCGTAGGAGGTGAAAACCAGCTGGCCGCCGTCGGGCGAGAAATTGGGCGAAAGGTTCATCGCGGTGTTGTTGGTGATGAGCTCGCGCTCGGTGCCGTCGACGTTCATGATCACGATCTGCTCTTTGCCCCGGGGGCCGCAGGCCGCCGCGATCTTGGTGTTGAAGATGCCGCGCTGGCCGGTCAGGGCCAGCAGGATCTCGTCGGCGAAGCGGTGGATCGCCGCGTAGGCCTTGTCCTTGGGGACTTTGTATTCCTTGCCGACCAGCATCTGCTTGAGGCTGGGGTCGTACAGCCTCAGCTCGAGGACGAGGTTCTTGCCCTTCTTTTGGTAGCCGCCCTTGACGAAGACGGTGGCGCCCGTGGCGGTCCACTTCGAAAAATCCAAGCCCTCCTCGGGGGTCAGGGCCGGGCCGCGGTCGGCGTAATGGGCCTTGTCGACGATGTCGAAATAACCCGCGAGCTTAAGGTTTTTGCGCAGGATGTCCGCCACCTCGACGCCGGTGGCATCGGCCTGGCCGCTCTTTTTTTCGATCAGGTCGGCCACCGCGATGGGGAATTTCCGCTCGGGGGAGAACTGGTCGATCAGGATGTAGATGGCGGCTTGGGAGCTGAGCGGCAGCAAGAGCAGGAACGCGAAGAAGGCGAGGGAAAGGCGGCGTTTCATGGACATCTCCTATGAAAAATCATCTCCTGCCTAGCATGCGGGAGCTGAAATCGACAACAAATCCTTCGGAAAGCGCCTCCGCCTTGATGCCCTCCGGCGGCGGCGGAAGCGGCGAGGCGCGCTCGATGGCGCGCAGGGCGGACAGATCGAAACTTTCGTTGCCGCTGCCGCGCACGACGTGCTTCGAGATCACCTGGCCGGAGGCGTTGATCCGCACCTGGATGCGGGCGCGGATCGCCTGCTCGCCCTGGGGCGCGCCGCCGGTGCTGATCCACTGGCGGATGATCTTGGAGCGGACGGCGGACTGGTATTGGGCGTAGCCGGGGTCGGTCGCGTTGACGTCGCCAGCGGGGCTGCCGAAGGCCGGGACTTGGCCCGTGCCCGTGCCGCCGGGCACCCCCGCCGGCGCGGCGGGTTGGGCGGCGGTCTCGCGCTCTTTCAGCTCGGTTTGGATGCCGGCCAGGGCCTCGGAGATCTTGGCCTCGTCCGGCGAGGGGACGCGCGGCTTGGCCGCCGGGGCGGCTGGCGTCGCCGGGACGGGCTTTGCGGGCGAGGGTTTGGGAGCGGGCTTCTTCTCTTGGCCGAGATGCACCGTCGGCTTGGGTTCCGCGGGCGGCGCGGGCTTGGCCGGGGGAGCGACCGGCTCGATCGGTGCGGGCTTGGCCACCGGCACGGGGGGCGGCGGCTGCGGCGGCTGCGGGGGCGCGGCGGGCTGCGGCGCGGCCGGCTTTTCGGCCTGTGGAGGTTTGGCGAACAGGGAACCGCGCGGGTCGCCCATGCGCGTGAGACGGACCATCGTGACCTGAGTGGTCTTGACCGGCGGCGGAGGCGTGGTGTCGCCGAACAGCAGCAGGAAGATCAGGGCGACGGCGTGCAGGCTGATCGAGTAGAGGAAATATTTTTTGTAAGAGTCGGAGAAGTCCAAGGGGAATGTTCGCCCCTATAAAGGTTTTGCGGTCTCGGGCTCGGTGACCATCCCGATGCGTTCGATCCCCGCCTGCTTGCAGGCCGACATCACCTGAACGACCGATCCGTAGGGGACGTTGCGGTCGGCGCGCAGGTAGACGACCTTTTCGGTCTGGCCCTCGAAGAGCGAGGCCAGGCGCGTGCCGAGCGTCTCGCTGTTGTAGACCGTGGCCGGGTCGTTGGAGAGGAAGATCTCGCCGGACTTGTTGATCGTGATGATCTTGTCGTCCTTGCCCGAGGGCGCGGCCGAGGCGCTGGCCTGGGGCAGGTCGACGTCGATGCCCTCCTGCAACAAGGGTGCGGTGACCATGAAGATGATCAGCAGGACCAGCATGATGTCGACCAGCGGGACGATGTTGATCTCGGCCAGCGTCGTGCGCGGGCCCTTGACATTGTTGGAGCCGGTAAAGGCCATGGCGCCCTCCTAGAAGAATTCCTTCTCGATGCGATGCTCGAGGTCGATGGCGAAGTCGTTTAAGTCTTTCCCGAGCACCTTCAATTTGCTGACGAAGTAGTTGTAGGCGATGACTGCGGGGATGGCCGCGCCCAGCCCGACCGCCGTGGCGATCAAGGCCTCGGCGATATAGGGGCCGACGACCGCCAGGCTGGAGGACTTCTGCTGCCCGATCGCCCAGAAGGCGGTGAGGATGCCCCAGACCGTCCCGAACAGCCCGATGAAGGGCGAGGCGGAGGCGGTGGTCGCCAAAAAGGAGGTCAGCTGCTCGAGCCGTGCCATCTCGTCGCTTTCGGCGCGGCGGATGTTCTTGCGGATGTGGTCGAGGTTGATCGCCGGGCGGCTGGCCGGGTCTTTGGCCTTCTGCTGCTTCGCGCGCAGGATGTCGGCGATGCCCGAGCTGAAGATGACGTAAAGCGGATTTCCCTCCTGCGGAGTCGTCTTGGTGAGCATCTCCTCGATCGTGTAGGTCTGGTCGAAGGCCTGGGAAAACTTGTCCGCGCTCTTCTTGGCCCGCTTCACCTGGGCGTACTTGTAGAAGATGATCGCCCAGCTGGTGATCGAGAAGAAGATCAGGATGAGCAGGACCGCCTTGACCAGGGGGTCGCTGGAAAAGACCATGTGCAGGACCGATTGAGTCTCTGCCGGGGCGACCGGGGGGGTCATTTGAAGCAGGATGCCGGGGAGGGTCATGGCTCGAACTCCTATATATATGGATAGGGGACGCGAATGTACGGGTTTAGACGTTCCAAGGTGCCAGAAAGTCCTAGGTTTTTTCTAAATGTCCGGTCTAGCACAGTCAAAAAGCCCATAAAATAGAAAATTCGGCAAAAACACGGGCTTTCTTGACAGGAAAGGGGCTCTCCCACTAAAGAGCCCAAATCGGTACAATGCGTTCGTGCATCCAAAAATTCCTAGGAGGCTTTATGAGTATCCGAACGACCATGGAAGAGGCTTTTCACCGTGGCGAAAAGATCAAGGCCCAGATCCTCGAAGACGTCATGAATTCCCAGGCGATGGGCGAGCTGCTGCAGAACGAGTACTTCCTCAAGTCGCTCTCGGCCCTCATGAACACCAAGTACGAGCTCAAGAAGGCGCTGCGCAGCAACCTGAAGTCGGTGCTGCGGATCTTCGACCTCCCGACCCGCGACGAGATCAACACCATGGAGCGAAAGTTGTCCCGACTCGAGACCGAGATCGACGGAATCCACCGAAAGGTGATGACGGCGCGCCTCGCCAAGGCGAAGGCCGGTACCGCGAAGAAGGCCGCGCGCGCCAAGCACGCGAAGTAGGCCCGCCCGTTGGACGCACCGATCGGCATTTTCGACTCAGGCTTGGGCGGCTTGACCGTCCTGCGCGAGATCGAGCGGGCCCTGCCTGCCGAAGACCTGATCTACGTCGGCGATACCGCCCGAGTTCCTTACGGCATCAAATCGGCCGAGACCGTCACCCGTTATTCCCGTGAAATCTGCGACTTCCTGGCGAAGCAGGGCGTCAAGGCCATCGTCGTGGCCTGCAACACCTCCTCCGCCCTGGCCCTCGAGGCCCTGCGCCCGAACTACTCCATGCCGCTTTTGGGGGTCCTCGAGCCGGGGGCCCAGGCCGCCGTCGACGCGACCCGCTCCCAGGTGATCGGGGTTATCGGCACCGAAGGGACCATCAAGTCGGGCGGCTACGCCCAGGCCATCCGGCGAAAATTGCCCCAGGCCCAGGTACGCGGTCGGGCCTGTCCGCTCTTTGTGCCCCTGGTCGAAGAGGGTTGGGCCCGTCACGAGGTCACCCGACAGGTGGCCGAGGTCTACTTGGGCGAGTGGCGGGGCGACGGCATCGACACCCTGATCTTGGGCTGCACCCATTACCCTGTCTTAAAGTCCCTGATCCAAGAAGTTTTGCCGGGGGTGACCCTGGTCGACTCGGCCCAGGCGACCGCCAAGGCGCTCCAGGCCTTGTTGGGCGAGCGGGGCCTGCTCAAGACCGCCTCGGGGGCCGGTAGCCGCCGTTTTTTCACCACCGACGCCCCCCAAAAACTGAGCGAGCTGGCCGCCCGCTTCTTGGGGCACGACTTAGGGCCCGTCGAATTGACGAATTTGGGCGTGGAATGACGGCTTATAGCTTGACTACAGGACGGTAAATGCTAACGTCCTCTGGCGTTTTTTCCAGCCTTTGAAGAGCCATTTATCCAGATGACCCAGACCGCGAATATCGAAGAACTCCAAGAAATCGCCCGACAACTGCGCGTGGATTGCCTCAAGATGCTCCACAAGGCCAAGAGCGGCCACACCGGCGGCCCGCTCGGCATCATGGACATCATCGCGGTGCTCTACTTCCACGCCATGCGCCACGACCCGAAAAACCCGCGCTGGGAAGACCGCGACCGCTTCATCCTCGCCAACGGCCACTGCTGCCCGGCGATCTACGTCGCGCTCGCCAGGGCCGGATATTTTCCCAAGGAAGAACTCGACCGGCTGCGGCAGATCGGCAGCCCCCTGCAGGGCCATCCCAAGCTGAAGGTGGAGTGGGGCATCGAGATGTCCACCGGCTCGCTGGGGCAGGGGATGTCGGTGGGCAACGGCATCGCGCTGGCCGCGCGCCTCGATAAAAAAGATTACTGGGTCTACTCGATGCACTCCGACGGCGAGGCCCAAGAGGGCATGCTCTGGGAGGCCGCGCTCAGCGCCGCCCACTACAAGCTGGACCGGCGCATCTGCTTCTTGGATTTCAATGGCATCCAGATCGACGGTTTCAACAAGGACATCAAGGACGTCTCGCCCCTCGAGGACAAATTTTTGGCCTTCCGCTGGGCGGTGCGCTCGATCGACGGGCACAATATCCCCGAGATCCTCGACGCCATTGACTGGGCCAAGAAGACGCCCGGCAAGCCGAAGATGATCATCGCCAAGACGATCCTGGGCAAGGGGGTCTCGATTTTCGAGAACCTGCCGAAGTACCACGGCGTAGCACCTAGTGACGAAGAGCTGAGAATCGCCCTGAAAGAGCTTGGGGAGTAGGGCGAATTTCGAAAGGCCATATGGGACAAGCCACCGCAACATCCTCCGACAAAGTCGCCACCCGCGACGCCTACGGCAAGGCCCTGGTCGAGGTCGGCCAAAAGTACCCCCAAGTGGTCGTGCTCGACGCCGACCTTTCCGGCTCCACCAAGACGATCAATTTCGCCAAGGCCTTCCCCGAGCGCTTCTTCAACATGGGCGTCTCCGAGCAAGACATGATGGGCACCGCCGCCGGCCTGGCGCTGGCGGGCAAGCTGCCCTTCGCCTCCAGCTTCGCGATGTTCGCCACCGGGCGCGCCTTCGAGATCGTCCGCAACTCGATCGTCTACCCGCACCTGCCCGTCAAGATCTGCGCCTCCCACGCCGGCCTCACCGTCGGCGAGGACGGCGCCAGCCACCAGACCGTCGCCGACATCGCCATCATGCGGGCCCTGCCCGGCATGACCGTCATCGTCCCGGCGGACGCCATCGAGACCAAGCAGGTGATCCACGCGATCGTCGACTATCCAGGTCCCGTCTACGTTCGCTTGTCGCGCGCGGCCTTTCCCGTCTTTTTGGGCGAGGACTACAAGTTTCAGATCGGCAAGGCCGTCGAGCTGCGCGAGGGGAAAGACATCGCCATCGTCGCCTGCGGCCTGATGGTCTACCACGCCGTCAAGGCCGCCGAGCTTCTCGCCCAGCAGGGCATCCAGGCCTCGGTCGTCAACATGGCCACCGTCAAACCGCTTGACGGCGAGATGCTGACCCGCCTGGCCGAGCGCTGCGGCGCCATCCTTACGGTCGAGGAGCATTCCGTCTTGGGCGGTCTGGGCTCCGCGGTTTCCGAATACCTCGCCGAATCCGGGAAGGCCGTCGTCCACCGCTACGGCATCATGGACGAATTCGGCCAGTCCGGTCCCGCCGAGGCGCTGCTCAAGCACTACCGCCTGATGCCCGAAGACATCGCCCAGCAGGCCGTGAACACCCTAAAGAAGGCCGGTCGCTAAGCTGTCGCCTCGGGCCGCCCGGAGTTTGGCTTCATGAAACGGCTCTCCAAGTTTTTCTGGATCCCCGTCTTCGCCTTGGGACTGCTCTTCGGCGCCCTCCTGCCCTCGGCGCGCGCCCTCCCCGAGAAGATCTACAAGGCCCTCGACCTCTTCAGCAAGGTCCTCTACATCGTCGAGAAAGACTACGTCGAATCCGTCGACGGACAGAACCTCGTCTACGGCGCCATCAAAGGCATGCTGGGGACGCTCGATCCCTACACGGTCTTTCTCACCCCCGACGTCTACAAAGAGCTGAAAGTCGACACCCTCGGGCGCTTCGGCGGGGTCGGCATCGAGATCACCCTGCAAAACGGCGTGCTGACCATCGTCACGCCCATCGAGGACACGCCGGCGGCCCGCGCCGGGATCCGCGCCGGCGACAAGATCGTCAAGATCAACGGAACCCTGACCAAGGGCATGAACCTGGCCGACGCCGTCCGGCGCATGCGGGGCGGGAAGCACAGCAAGCTCACCCTCACCCTGTACCGCGAGGGCGTCGCCAAGCCCTTCGACGTCACGCTCACGCGCGAGGAAATCAAGATCAAGAGCGTCAAGTCCGAGATGCTCGACAAGGGCGTGGGCTTCGCCCGCGTCGCCAGCTTTCAAGAGAACACCTATGAAGAGTTGAAGCGGGCCCTCGAGCAATTGTCCCAGCAGGGGATGAAGTCGCTGATCCTTGACCTGCGCAACAACCCGGGCGGCCTCCTCGAGCAGGCCATCGACATGAGCGACCTCTTCCTCAAGTCGGGGACCATCGTCTCGACCCGCGGCCGCAAGGGGCCCATCGAGGTGCGTAGCGCCAAGGGCGACGCGGTGTATCCCGACCTTCCCATCGTCGTCTTGATCAACAAGGGCTCGGCCTCGGCCTCCGAGATCGTCGCGGGGGCGCTTCAGGACAACAAGCGGGCCAAGCTGCTAGGCACGCAGAGCTTCGGCAAGGGGAGCGTGCAGACGGTCATCGACCTCGGGGAAGACACGGGGGTGAAGCTCACCGTGGCGCGCTACTATACGCCTTCGGGGAAGTCGATCGACGGGGTGGGGGTGACGCCGGACTTCATCGTCGAGGGCGAGGTGCCTACGCCGATCGAGCTTCAGGAGAAAAAGAAAGTCGACGTGCAGCGCAAGGCGGCGCTCGACTACCTGCTTACGGGCAAGGCGCCGGCGTCCAAGGCGGAAAGTAAGCCGAGCAAGCCGGAAGAGGCGCAGGATTTGCCTTCGGATCTTTAGCGCGGCTTTTTACGCCCCTCGTTCTTTACTCATCCTTCAGAGAATAAATTCCTCGTAACATTCTTCTGCGATTTTTTGCGTTGCTTGGTTGTTTTTTTGCCGAGGTTTCGCCTTTGCGTGGCCTCTTGGTTTTGCCGCGTCCGCCCCTCGCCGGGGGCGATGTGTCCCAGCGGGGACACGGCCGGCCCCCCTCAGGCCGGGGGGCCGGCCTCCGCCGAAAAGTCGATATTATACAGGCCTTAAGGTGATCGACTTTTCGGAGGGTCCCGCTTGGGGACACATCGCCCCCGGCGAGGGGCTCGTGCTGGGAAGGGATGGGTCTGGCTATTTTCGGGTTGCGGCTCTGGCCTGAGGGATCGCGAGCAGGACGATGAAGATTCCGTAGAAAATGAGATGCTTGATCGTGGGCTCCGTGAATTGCAACTTGCTGAGCGCCGGACCCGCCTTCAGCACCAGGTAGGCCGCGGCGCCCACCAGCAGGGCCCAACGCGCCCACTCCCGCAGGAACAAGAGGCCGATCCCTCCCGCCAGCATGACTAGGGTGAGCAGGTCTCCCGCGCTCCACGAGCTGTTGAGTCCCTGGTTTAACAGACGCTTCACGATCTCGAGGGCGGGGCGGAAGCTGAGCAGGATCCAAAAACAGGCGACGATGCGAAGCAGGATGGCCATGAGGCCTTTTAAACCATTTTCGATTATCCGACAAATTTGAATTGGGAGAAGCCGGGGAGCTTATTATTCCGCCAGGGCTTGGATCTGCGCCAGCAGCTCGGCGCCGAAGGTCTCGATTTTTTGCGGGCCTAGGCCGTAAATTTCTTCCAGGGCCGCCAGGCTTTGGGGACGTTTCCTCGCCAGCTCGCTTAAGGTCTTGTTGCTGAAGACCATGAAGGCGGGGATGTCCTTCGATTGGGCATAGGCCTTGCGCCAAGCCTTGAGGACCTCTTGGCGCGCCTCGGCCTCCGGGCTTAAGGGCGCTTCGGAGAGGGGCTTGGATTTTTTCTTTCGGCTGGGGGCGGCTGTGGGGAAGGGTTCTTCTTGGATTTCCCTCGGGATGCGCCGGGGGGAGTCGGGGGCGCAGACGTCGCAGTGCCCGCAGGCGCCCAGCCGGAAGCTGTCGCGGAAATAGGTCAAGATCCCGCCGTGCCGACATTCGCCGCCCTCGGCGTACTGCACGATGGCCTCCAAGCCGCGCCAGCGCAGGTGGCGATGGTGCTCGGAGGCCTCGGACTGCGTGATGAAATAGCTGTGGAGGCCCTTATCTTTTTTCGCGTAGAGCATCAGACAGGTGGAGTCGGCGCCGTCCCGCCCCGCGCGGCCGATCTCCTGATAGTAAGACTCGATGTTGGCCGGCATCTGGTAGTGAACGACCAGGCGCACGTCGGGGCGGTCGATGCCCATGCCGAAGGCGTTGGTCGCGATCAGGATGCGGGCGCGGCCCTCCTCGAAGTCGCGCTGAATCTGGTGGCGCCGCTCGTTTTCCAGACCCGCGTGGTAGAAATCCGTTCCGGCGAAATCGGGGGCCAGCTCGGCGTGCAATTCCTCGCACTGCTTGCGGGTGCCGCAGTAGATTAGGATGCGGCCCTCCGGATGCTGCGTCAGGGCGCGGCGCAGCAGGGCGCGCTTGACGAAGTCGTTCTCGCAAGCCTCGACCTGGTAATAGAGATTGGGCCGGTAGAAGCCGTAGACGTGACGGTCGGGTTTGTCTAGCCCCAGCTGCTTGGCGACGTCGCGCAGGACCTGCGGCGTCGCCGTGGCCGTCAGCGCCAGGATGGGCACGTCCGGGCGCAGCTCCCGCAGTAGGTTGAGCTTGTGATAGTCCTGCCGAAAATCCGGGCCCCACTGCGAGACGCAATGCGCCTCGTCGATCGCGAAGAGCGAGACCTTCTGTTTTTTCAACCACTCGCCGAAGGCCGGCTTCTGGACCCGCTCAGGCGAGAGATACAACAGAAAACGCTCCGCCTTCTTCAGCTCGGCGAAGACCTCCAGCTTTTCCGCATACTCCTGTCCGGTGTGCAGACAGCCGGCCGGGATGCCGCGGTCCTTCAAGGCCTTCACCTGGTCCTTCATGAGCGAGATGAGCGGCGATACGACCAAGACCAGGCCCAGCCGGTCGAGAGCCGGGATTTGGTAGCAGAGGGACTTGCCGCCGCCCGTCGGCATCACCGCGAGGGTGTCCTTTCCGGCCGCTACTGAGCGCAGGATGTCGAGCTGGCCCTTGCGGAAGTGCGGGAAACCGAAGTGCTCGCGCAGGAGCCCCTGGAGCCTTTCGCTCAAGGCGTCGGCGGGGTTGTCCGGGGAGGGGGAGGCTTCCATGCCCGTCTCATAATGCAAAGCTCCAGCCAAGGACGAGCCTAAAGATGAAGCCGACTATTTTTTCTTTAGGTCCTCGGCCCTTTCGCGCAGGGCGGCCGCCTTTTTGGCATCGCCCAGTCCGGCGTGGGCCTCGGCCATTTTCTCATAGATTTCGGGAATTCTGCGCGTATCCCGGCGGCGGCGTCGGATCGCCAAACCCTCCCGCAGGCGGCTGAGCGCGGGCTCCCAGTCCCCTCGCGCCAGCAGGAGGTTTCCCAACTCCAGGGAGACCTGGGCCTGGTCCTCGGGAGAGAGTCGAGGATGATTTTGCAACTCCCGGAGTACGGTTTCGAGACGGTCACCATACCCCTTTTGCCAGAGGATCTCGACGCGGCCCGTGATCATCCTGCCGGCCCGGTCGTATTCCCCGGCCATCAGGTAGTGATGGGCCGCCTCCAGGTAGTCGCTGGGGAACTTGGCGTGGGCCCGGTAATATTCGGCCGCGCGCCGGTGAAATTCCTCCCGCTCGAAGGGGAGCATCGAGGCCAGCCTGCGGTACTTTTCGTGGACGGAGTAAGAACCGGGCTGCGGTTCCTCCACCAGGAAGGATTCTTTCAGGCCAAGCAGGTCGCGGTGGGCCGCCTCTTCCTCCCCCGGCGCGAAAAAGCTGAGGATGCCCTTGGGCACGGGCTCCCGGAAGACCGCCAAAAATTGCAGCAGGGAGGTCTCGCCCTTGGACAGCGATCTGTAGACCTCGTCGAAGAGGTATTTCAGGGTCGCGGCGCGATTGCCTTTTTGGGACAGGGCGCCGAGCAGCGATTCCACCCGCGGGGGATCCGCCGTTCGCAGCAGCTCGCCCAGCAGCATCAGCGCCATGGGGCGCCCCCGGCAGGCCACGTAGGCAGCCTCCAGCTGCTCCGGACTCAGCCTTTCCTTCAATTCCAGGTTGGCGAAGAGCGCCTCGGCCTCCTCGAAGGTCATGGCCTCTTTGCGGAAGACGAAGGCCTCGATGCTCTGCTGCCGGTCGGGGCTGCGCCGGTTGACCATGACGGCACGGGATTCGTTCCAGGTGCCGCCCAGCAGCTCGTCGAAAAACCGGCTCGCCTCGGGGCGCTCCGCCACCAGGTGGAAGTTGTCCAAAAACAGGACGGTTGGATTGCGGGCGAGGGCCGACCGCAGCAAGGCTGCCTTGGCGTCGAGCTCGACTTCCGCTTGGACGCGAGCGAGGAGGCTCCGCTCGTTCGCCGCCTCCCGCGTCTCGAGGAAATGGGCCAGGTGGTGGAAGAAGCGCGCCAGATCGGGGATCTTTCCCTCCTTGAAGCTGTACCAAAAGACGAGGTGCTCGGAGGTTTTGCCCAACTCGTGGGCGAGTTGGACGGCCAGCGAGGTCTTGGCCGATCCGGAAAGGCCCTCCAGGCTCAGGGCGCGCGTCGCGGCGAGGCGCGCGCGAAGCACCTCCAGGGCCTCCGTCTGCGGGACGCTCATGGGGTGGAGCCGGGGGATCTCCTCGAGTCGAATCTCCTTTTCGAGGGATTCGCCCGTCCACTGGCGCTGCAGCAGGTCCTGCACCACCGGGAGCTTCGAGCCCTCCGCCGCCAGGGGAGCGGCGTTCCGGTAGTCTCCGTAGTAAAGATAGATTTCGAAGGAGAGCTGGCGCTTCAGGTCCTCGAAGAAGGTCGGGGTGTTCTGCACCTTCCGGCCCAGGCGTTGCAGGTAGAAGAGGCCCTTGAGGAAGGTCCCGGGCGAAGGCAGGGCGAAGGCGAGCAGGCCGCCCAAAAATTCCAGGCTGCCGAGGATCACCGCGTAGACGCCGCCGGTCTCCTGCGCCGCCTTGTAATAACTGCGCCGGGATTTGTAGGTCAGCTTTTTTTCGAGGCTGCGGGTGACCATCGAGGCCTGCCATTTTTCCGGGACCTTCTCCATCGCCTCCCGCAGGTCGAGGAAGTGGGAAGGCTTGAATTTGGCGAGCTCGCCCAGCTCCAAGGAGGTCTGCAGACCCAGGTGGAGAAACCAGGGGTTGTAAGGATCGAGCTCGAGGTTTTGCAGGATGATGTCCTCCGCGCGCAGGTGGCGGTTGTTCTCTCCGTCGCGCAGGAGGCGATACACCGTGAGCAGGTCCCGGTAGATCCGGTGTCCGATCAAGTCGCCCAGTTCCTCGTAGTGCGCGGCGAGCGAGGCGGCCAGCAGCACCGCGATGGGGTGGTCGTGGAGCTTGAGCTCGGGGCTTTTCTCCGCCAGCAGGACCTCGGCGAGGCGGCGGGCGACGTAAGGGACGGCCCCCGGCGTCTCGCGGTTTCCGATGCCGCGGTCGATCTTCTCGAGCGCCTCGCGATGCGCGGTGATTCCGGCGGCAAGATCGGGGTGTCGCTCGAGGAAGCGCCGGTTGCGGGGAAAGAGGCTCCGCTGGATCTTTGGGAAGTCCTGCAGGTCAGGTCCCTCGACATCGCGCCCCGAGCCCTCCACGCGGCCTTCGGCGAGCCAAAGGGCCCGCAAGGGAGAGACCTCCCTCCGAGGAGTTCCCGCGGGCGCCCCCGCGGGAAGCGGCGAGGCGAGCGCGCGGGCCGCGGAAGCCGGAGGCGCTGCGATGCGGGCCCGGCTGCGCTGCTCCAACTCGGTCTCGTAGCGCCGGAACCTCTCGCCCAGCGCGGTGCCCGTCAAGGGGCCCGCGACCTTGAATTGCAGCAGCATCGCCAAGGCATCGGTCCAGGTCGTCGCCCCGTCGAGCTTCGGGCGCAGCCCCGCCCACTGCTCGAGCCGATGCCCGAGCAGGATGCCCCCCAGCATGCCCCCGTCGACGGCGAGCCGGGTGGAAGCCGAGCGCAGCCCCGGAGCCAGGAAGAGCGGCCTCGCCGTTCCCGCGACGAGCCGCTCGGCCGCCAAACCGCCCAGCTTGAGGCCGCCCAAGAAGAGAAAGCTGGAGGCCAGCTCCGCGCCGAGGGGGGCCGACGGGGTCCCGCGATCGGAAAAATAATGCAGGCCTCGCGCGCTGAAGGTGAAGGCCGGGGCCTCCAGGGAGAAGCCCGCCAGCCAGGCCGCGGCGCGCGCGCCCGCGCCGCGCGTCAAAACTCCCGCGCCGGGCGCGGAGAGCAGGCGGGATAGGGTCGCGGCGCGGGCGGCCTTGAAGACCGCCCCCGCGACGCCCATCGCCAGCAGGCTCGCGGGGTCCGTGGCCTCGCAGGCGAAGCGCCGCAGGAGGAACTCGCCGCGCGCCCCGACAGGGCCGGTGCCCAAGATCGCCGCGGCCCGGCCTCGGGCCCTTGCTTGGATTTCTGGAAAGTCGCCTTGCGCGGCGAGCGTCTCGTACAGAATCAGCGCGGGGGCGTAGTTCGCCTCGGCCTCGAGAGATCGGGCCAGGCGGAGATGTCCTTGGAGGAAGAGTTCCGGATCGGACTCGGATTGCAAGGCCAGCAGCTCGGCCACGGCGGGCGCGCCCAGCCAGGCCTGCAGGCGGCTTGCGTCTTCGGCCGGGCCGTCACGGCCCCGCGCGCGGAACTCCGCGGGCAGCGCAAAGCTCAGCCGCCGAAGAAACAGATCCTGATTGGAATTTGCCGAGGCCCCTTTCCCGGCTTCGTGAGTCGTTGGATTCGCGAAGCCCTCAAACTGCAGCTTCATCCCCGACGAGACTTTCATGTGCCCTCCCTTCCCGGTAGGAAGTGAAATCTCTTGGGATGAGTCGGTTCCTGTTTTCGATAATGCTTCCGGAAGGTTGTGAAAAAATTTTGATGCGCCGCGTTGGCCGCGACGAGATTTTTTTAACTGGTCTCGCGGGAGGGCCTTGCTTAAAGGAAGAGTATGGAGCTTTTTTCCAAGCTGGAAGGGCGGGGGCCGACCTTGGTCTTCAACCATGGTTGGACCATGTCCCATCGTTGTTTCGCGCGGCAGGAGGCCCTGCGCGACCGTTTTCGGCTCTTGCTTTGGGACCTGCCGGGCCACGGCGATTCGGAAAAATCGGAGGCGGGGTATTCGCTGGCCGACGCGAGCGCGGCACTGCATGAACTGCTGCGCGCGGCCGGCGTCGACCGTGCGGTCGGCCTGGGTTGGTCGATGGGCGCCGAAGTCTTGTGGGACTACGCGCGGCGCTACGGCCCGGCTCCCTTCTCGGCCTTTGTCAATCTCGAGTCCGTGCCCTGGGGCGATCCCGCGCGCTTCCACGTTCCGGGAGTGACCCACGCCTTTCACCGCGACCGGCCGCGCGCCGCGCGCAAATTCGTCAAGAGCATGTTTTATCATCCGCCCGAGGCGGAGACTTTGGACGGCATGGTCGCCGACTCCCTTCGGACCCCGACGCTGATCGCGCTGAAATATTACGCCGAGATCGCCCACGCGGATTATCGCGAGGCCTTCGCGAAGCTCCCCGTGCCGGTCCACAGCCTCCTGGCGCGGCACGGCTTCCACCGCGACCAGGGGCCCGCGCTGCGGGACCTGCGGCCGGCAGACGAGTTGGTCTGGTTCGAGGCGAGCGGGCACATGCCCTTTTGGGAGGAGGCGGAGGCCTTCAATGCCTGGGTGACCGAGCGCTTCGGAGGCGGCTGATGGCGGAGGGCGGGATCATCCAGATCGCCGGCGTCCACGACGTCGAGGAGGCGCGGCTCTTGGTCGACTGCGGCGTCGATTGGATCGGCCTGCCCTTCCGTCTGGCCCATCACCGCGAGGACTTGGGCGAGGCGGAGGCGCGGGGCGTCGTCGCTACATTGCCCCCTAAGATCCTCCCCGTCTTGATCACCTACTTGGACGACATCGAGGCCATCCTTGCCTTGGGGAGTTATTTGGGGACCCGCGCGGTGCAGCTGCACGGGCCCGCCGCGCCTGCGCTGGGCGAGGCTTTGAAGCGACGTCGGCCCGACTGGCTTCTGATCCGCAGCCTGGTGATTCGCGGCGAGGATATCGCGGGCCTCGAGGCGGAGGCGCGGGCTTGGGCGCCTTTTGCGGATTATTTTCTCACCGATACCTTCGACCCCGCGACCGGCGCGAGCGGCGCGACGGGCAAGACCCACGACTGGGAGCTTAGCCGCCGCCTGGCCGAGGGCGTCGCCCGGCCCTTGATCCTCGCGGGCGGCCTGCGGCCGGGCAACGTAGGGGAGGCGATACGCCGCGTGCGCCCGGCGGGGGTCGACGCGCACACAGGCGTGGAAAATCCTCGGGGTCGCAAGGACCCGGAGCTGCTCCGGCGCTTTGTCCGCGAGGCGCGGGAGGCTTTCGTGGAAATGGCCACTTAAAAGGGCTGGCGGGCGTCCGCGGGCAGGGGAACGTCGAAGGCCCGAATGAATCCCGCGATCATTCGGTAGAAGCCCACCAAGATCACCAATTCCAAGACGCCCTTCAAACCGAGTTCCTGTTCCAGCCGCGCCTGCAGGTCCGTCGGCAGCGATTGTTCGGCAAGGGCGATCGAAACCGCCTGCGCGATTTTGGGGTAGAGCGGGGAGAAGGCCCCAAGGTCCTTCTCCTGGAGGACCGCCTCGATGACGTCCGCGCTCAGGCCGGCGGCCTCGGCGGGCGGGACGTGCTTGACCCATTCATAGGGCACCGCCAGGCGGCGGGCGGCGAGCAGGATGGCCAGCTCGCGGATCTCGCCGGGCAGCGTCGCACCGAAACGCAGGTAGGTGCCAAGATCGGCCACGTGCTCGACCAAGGCCGGGTGGTTGAACATGGCGCCGTACATCCCGTCGATGCGGCCGCGCTTGGCCGCCATGGCGTCGTAGAGTTTGCGGGCCTCGGGGTCGAGGGCGGCGGTGGGGTCCGGCAGTCGGGCCATGGGCGACTCCTATTCGTCGTCCATCCATTCTTGCTTGGCCTGGGTCCAGGGCGCGACGGGCGTCGCGTAGTCGCGACCGCAGCGCACGTCGACGACGCAGGGCCCCGGCGTGGCGAGTCCGCGCTGGAAGGCCGCGGACAAATCCTCGGGCCTTTCGACCACGATACCCTCCGCCCCGAGCGCGCGGCCGAAGGCGGCCCAATCCTTGAGCGGGATCTCGGTGAGATCGGCGGGGCCGGGTCCCATCTTGCGGGCCCGCAGGTAGACGTTGCCCAGGGCCCGGTTGTTCAGCACCACGAAGAGCATCGGCACCCGATAGCGGGCGGCGGTCGCGACCTCCATGCCGTGCATCTGCATGCAGCCGTCGCCGGTGAGCACCGCGAGCGGCAGCTCGGGCCGCGCCAGCTTGGCGCCGATCCCCGCGGGAATCGCCCAGCCCATCGGGCCCAAGTTGGTGGCGGAGATATAGCGGCCGGGACCGTAGGCCTCCCAGTAATGCCCGGCGAAGGCGCGGTGCGCGCCCGAGTCGACCAGTAAGACCCCTTCGCGAGGCAGGACGCGGCGCAGCTCGGCGACGGCGCGGGCGGGATGGATCGGCGTGGCGTCGCTCGAGGCGTTTTCGGGCTCGTAGAGCCGCGGGCCTTTGGCGCGAATCGCTTGCAGCCATTGCCGGCGAAGGGCCCTGCCGTCTTCGAGGGAGTTGGCGAAGGTCTCCGGGGCCTCCGCGAGCTTTTGTAAAAAACTCAGGCAGTCCCCCGTGACGGCGACGTCTACGGCGTAATTTTTTCCGATGACGCCGGGGTCGAGGTCCACCTGGACGAGCAGGTGCGAGGGCCGGAAGCGTTTTTCCCAAAACATCGTGTCGCGCTGGTTGAGGCCGGAGCCCAGGACGATCAGGGCCTCGACCTCGCCCGAGAGCAGCGTCTCGCAGGCGTGGCGGGTTCCTGAATATCCGAAGACCCCCAGCGAGAGGGGGTGGTCCTCGGGAAAGACGCCCTTGGCGCGCAGGGTGGCGGCCACGGGAATATCGTAGCGCTCCGCGAAGGCCCTTAGGGCCGCGGCGGCGCCGGAGCGTTCGACGCCGTAGCCGGCGAGGATTGCGATACGACGCGGGGCTTCCTTGCCGTTGTTGACCGTCAGGCCTTCCATGCAGGCCCGGGTCGCGGCCTCGTCGAGCGAGCGGGGAAGATAGTAATTGGAGGGCAGAGGCTCGTAGGGCGCGGCGATCTCGGCGGTCTGGACGTTGACCGGCACGCTCAAGTGAACCGGCGCCCGCCGCGCCCCCATCATCTGGCGCAGGGCCGCGCGCAGGTGAAAGTGCAGCAGGTGCGGGCTTTCGACCTCGTAGCCGTAGGCGGTGACGGGGCGCAGGATCTCGACGTCGTTGAGGCCCGCGGCGCTTGCGTCTTGGAAGCCGCCGCGCCCCTCCCAATCCGTCGGCACCTCGCCGGTGAGCAGGAAGAGGGGGCTCTGGTCGGTTAAGGCCGCCGAGAGCGCGGTGACGGCATTGGTGACGCCCGGTCCGCCGATGACGAAGCAGGCGCCGAAGCGCCCCGAGGCCCGCGCGTAGCCGTCGGCCATGTAGGCGGCCCCGGCCTCGTGCGCGGCGACGATGAAGCGGATTCCCGGCGTCGCGCAAAGCGCCGGGTAGAAGTTGTCGATCAAGCCGCCCGGGACCATGAAGACATGGTCAAGTTTTTCTTGAAGCAGGGCGTTCAGAATATAGTCGGTGGCCTTCATGCGGGATGAAGGAATCTTAACGCGCATCCGGGGACCCCACCTAGCGAATAAATCCCGCGAAAATAGCCAGGGACTCAGAAAAAGTTCGAACGGATTCGGTCCGGCGATATCATGGGTCTTCGGCCGCTTCTTCCGGCCGATAACTCTGGCCGGTATGCAGTAGCGCGGAGCAGCGTCCTGCCGCCAAGCGCGCCTGCCGCTCGCGGCGCGGGCGGCGAAGCAAGGCCAAAACCTCCCGAGAGCGGTCCTCCGGAAAGACCTGGTGGAGGCGCGCGCAGTAGTCGCGGGCCGTCTCGAGGTGGACGCGGGCATTGGGCTCGTCGAGCGAGAGCGCGAAACAGGCCGCGTTGCGGAAGGAGAGCTCGACGCCGTTGATCAAGGCTTGATTTAGCAAGGTCGCGGCCCGGGCCTCATCGAAGACGATCCCGCCCTGGGCGGCCATCTCGCGGGCGGCGCGCAGCGGGACGAGGGTGTCGTCCACCTTGCCCTGGGCGGCGGCCTCGCGGGCCTGGCGAAACCGATAGGCGAGGTTGGCCTCGAAGGCCTGGGCGCGCAGCCGCTCGGCGCGGGAAGTCTGGTCCGCGTTCCAAGGGCTGCCGGAGAGCGTCGCGTGCTCTCGAGACCTTTGCAGCGTGATCCGCACTTCATCCATGTCGATTTCTTCCTCGCGTTGCCGGGCGCGCGCGATTCTCGGCTCGAGCTGGTCCAACAGACGGGTGGCCGAGACGGTGAAGGCTCGGCTTTCGAGGACCTGCAGGCGCGTCTCGGAATCGCGGGGGAAGGGAGTCCCGGACAGGCGGGCCGCGTCGCGCACCTGCGCGGCGAGGTGTCGATACTCCTCGACCTGCCCCTGCGTCGCGGCCTCCTCGGCCCGGCGAAAATAATCCGGCAGGGCCTGCGCGTGGGCGCGCCGCTCCAGGGCTTGCAGCTGCGCGGCGGTTTCCTCCGTCAGGGGGTCGCCGGCTCGGGAATAGGTTAAGCGCAGGCGCGCCAGCGTCTCCTGAAGCCGCGCGACCGCGCCCGACTCGGCCAGGCTCGTCGCCCGCTGCAGCAGGGCGGGGCGGGCCTGGCGCAGGGCCCGGATTTCCAAGGTCCGAGCGCGGGAGGGAGGGAAAGGCAGGCCGGAGCTCTCCCGCTGCTCGAAAGGAGTGCCGAGACGGCCCATCACGTCGCGGGCCGCCTGGCGGGCGTCCTCGAAAGCGACGACATTTCCGGCCTCGGCCGCCGCGCGGGCCTCCGTCTCCAATTGCCCCAACTCGGCGACGGCGCTTCGCATCAAGATTTGTTCCGCCCGCGTCTCGTTGAAGGTTAGGCCGGCCTGGCGCGCCCACTCGCGCGCGGCCTCGAGATTCCGCCGGGCCTCGGGCGTCCTGCCCTCGCGGGCGAGGCGCTCGGCCTCGGATACGGAGGCAAGGTATTGCCCGGCGGGGGAGAGACGCAGTCCCTGGAGGCTGGTGAGGCCCAGCGTGGCCAAAAGCGCCCGCACCTCTGCGGCGTCGGGCCGCAGCTCGCGGCCCTCGGCGTCCAGGATGCGGTCCGCCTCGCGGCGGATGCCGGGGCGCAGGCGCGCGGTGGCGGCTGGGGCGCGGTTTCGAAAGACGCCGTCGCCGTTGTCGACGATCCGTAGGGTGCCGAGGGTGATCTCGCTCATGGTCGGGTTCCTCTCTCGCCGCGCGGCCTTCCGACCGCGATCGGGGTGCGTAGGACGTAGTTGGTGGAATAACGGCCGGTCCAGCCGTAGCCGATGCCTTCGCCGGTGGCCGGATCCACCTCGAAATACATCGTGCCCAAGCCGAAGCCCGAGCCGCCCGCGCGCGTGTCCTCGCCGTGCGGCAGGGAGGTGGAGTCGGCGATGCGCACCAGGTAGCCGTTGCGGTAGGCCTCCGGCGGGCCGACGGCGATGACGACGTGGCCGCTGACGCGGGAGGGCAGCCCCGGCGGCGTCGGCCAGGCGATCACGTCGCCGGGGCTGATATCGGCGATGCGCAGGATCCGCTGCCAGCCCTCGCTGGGCCGGGCCGGATCGACCCTTCGGATGCCGGCGAAGATCTGCGCCGCCAGGCCGCGCGCCTGGAGGGCGGCGGCGGGTGCGGCCTCCTCGAGGATTTCGCTGACCAATTGCGAGCAGTCGCAGCGGACGAGGCCGGCCTCGAGATCGATGCGCCGGGTGTGGTCATAGTGCGAAGGCTGGAGGTTGCGCTCGAGGTGCGCCAGGACCGCGAGGACCCGGGTCGGCGCATCGGGGCTTTCCCGGAGGGTGGAAGGTAGGCTGAGGCCGGAGGCGATTTCCACCTGGGTCGGCACCGGCATTGCCGTACGCGGCGGTCGCTGCTGGGCCAGGATGGAGACGGGGCGGTCCTGTTTGAAATCGGTTCGACGTTCGGCCGGACGGTAGGCGTCGCGGCGGTCTCGCTCGGCCCAAGCTTTGGGCTCAAGTCGGGGGTTCTCGGGTTCGAGCTGAGGGGAGGCTTCGACGGTAGCGGCAAGGCCTCGAGGGTTTGGCGGCCGGGTTGGCCCCAAGGGTGCACTCATGGTGAATCCTTCCAGATTCTAATCGTGCCCCGGGGAATGGTATTTTTTTCTGCTTCTTTAGGTTAAAGTTGCGGGTTTTGGACCCTTCGCCTCGCGGCGGCTTTGACATCCGGCCGGCGTCAAGATAGGAGGAGGCGAGGTTCGAAATGCAGCCCAAAGCCATCAACCGAGTCAACCAAGGCATTCAAATCGAGTGGCAAGACGGACATACCAGCGTCTTTCCCTCCGATTTCCTGCGCCGCGCCTGTCCCTGCGCCGTCTGCAAGGAGGTCCCGGAGCGCGTCGCCACCGGTCTCTTGCCCCTCTCCGCCCTGGGCGGCCAGAAGATCGACATCCTCAAGGCCCAGCCCGTCGGCTGGTACGCCCTCCAGTTCACTTTCACCGACCGGCACGAGACGGGGATCTATTCCTACGAATTGCTGCGGCAAATCTGCCCCTGCGAGACCTGCCGGGCCGCGCACTAGGTATACAAGAGATATTTTTTCCGCGTCTCCAGGAAGGCCTGGCGCTCGTCTTCCCAGGAGCCTTCGATCTCTTTGAGCGAGGCGCCTGTTTCCAGCTGGGTCCGCAGCTTCGCGTTGCCGGCCAAGAGGTCGATCGCCGGGATCTTGTCGACGAACTCGTAGGCGCGGTGGCGGAACTGAAACTCCTTGGGGTAAAGGTCGTGCACCGCCTTGAGCGCCGCCACGCCGGTGAGCAGCGCCTTGAAGGCCTTGCGCCGCGTGACGTGGAGCTGGGCGCCGCCGCAGGTTTGTCCGGCGTGTTTTTGGAAGCCGGGCTTGAAATAGATCGGGCGGAAGCGCACGCCGGGCAGGCGGAACTCGCGCAAGCGCCTCGCCAGGGCCTCAGGATCGACGTAGGGTGCGCCGAAAAACTCGAAGGGCCGCGTCGTCCCGCGTCCCTCGCTCAGCTCGGTGCCCTCGATCAGGCACATCCCCGGATAGACGACCGCGGTGTCCACGGTCGGCATGTTGGGGCTGGGCAGGACCCAGGGCGTGTCCAATTCATCCATGTAGCGGCGCCGATGCCAGCCCTTCATCGTCACGACCTCCAAGTCGCACTTGAGATCGAATTCATGCCGAAACATCTGGGCCAGTTCCCCCACCGTCATACCGTGGCGAACGGCGAGCGGAAACCAGCCGACGAAGCTGCGAAAACCCGGCGCGACGAGATTGCCATCGACTTGATGGCCGTTGATGGGATTCGGGCGGTCCAAGACGAGGACCTTCGTGCCCGTCTCCTTGGCGACCTCCATGCAGAAGGCGATGGTGTAGATGAAGGTGTAGTAGCGCGCGCCGACGTCCTGCAGGTCGCAGATCAGGACCTCGACGTCCTTCAGGGATTCGCGCGTCGGCTTGAGGCTGGCCTCGTCGTGTCCGTAGAGGCTGTAGACGGGAATGCCGCGATACGTGGAACCGACCACCGATTCCATGTCCTGGGCCTGGCCGTGGATGCCGTGCTCGGGGCCGAAGAGGGCGACGACCCGCGCGGAAGCTTCTTCTTGCAAGACCTCGAGGGCGTGGCGCAGGTGCTTGTCCACCGAGGACGGGTGGGCGAGCAGGGCGACGCGTTTCCCTTGGAAACACTTGCGGTGAAAGCGCAGCAGGCGGTCGAGGCCGATTTGCATGCCTCCTCATAATTCCGGCGGGTGCTTCTGCCAATGGAATTGTGCCTGGATTTGGGATCCTTGGCTTGCTTCAGGGGTGGAATGGTGGAATTATTTCCGGGTGGGGAAACCTTGGGCGGGTTTCACCGATAATAGAGTGGGTATGGAGGTGGCTTTCGTGAAAAAACTATTGATATTATTTAGCTTTTTACTGGCATCGGCGGCGGCCTCCCAGGCCCGGGCCCAATATTACGGCTTCTACGGCGGCTACTACCCCTGGGGCTTCAACTACAGCACCGCCGCCTTCGCCGTCGACCAAGGCTTCGCTACCCTCCAACAAACCTGGACCGCCATCGAGCAGACCCAAGCGCTGGAAAACCACATCCAAGTCCGCCGCAACAACCTCGAAAACTACAAGTCCGTCAAGGCCTACTACACCACCGGCATCCCTGCCTTCGCGCCCGTCAGCCCCGAAGGCAAACCTCGCTCACCTAAAATCACCTGGCAAGACGTCCAGTCCATCGGTCACTAGACCTTAAGGTGAAAATTCTTGGGGCGGGCGGGGATATGTCCTTCCGGTCCCTGCGGAACTCGCCCCCCATGATAAGTGTCCTTGCGCTATTCCTAAAGTTTCGCTGCGCCCCCATCCATTTCACCTTTCCCTAGACCTTAAGGTTGGCTCAGGCAGTCCTCGGGCCCTCCAGGACATATCCCCGCCCTGATCCCCAAGAATTTTATCCATTATAAGTGCTTTTGCGATCGCTGTATTGATCCCGTTGGGAAGCTGAGTCAAAGCGCAGCTCTTGACTCCTAATTTCGAGCGAACCACACAGCAAAGATCAGGGCCGCGAAGGCGAGACGGTAAATCACGTAAACCCGGTACGAATAACGTTGCAGAAAGTACAGCATGTACTTGATCGCCAGGTACCCAACCACCGCGCTGACCACGATGCCCACCACCGTGTTGAGATCGAGATGGGCGTGGAAGAGATCCTTTAGCTTCAAGATCGCCGCACCCGCAGTAATAGGGGTGCTTAGGAGAAAAGAGAATCGCGCCGCCGTGGGACGGTCCATGCCCAAGATCATCCCCGTCGTAATCGTCACACCCGAACGACTCGTTCCCGGGATTAGGGCCAAGGCCTGGGATACGCCCACGATCAGGCTGTCCTTCAGCGTTACCTTCTCGAGGTTCTTGGTCTTCTTGCCGAAACGATCCACGATGCCGAGCAGGATGCCCATCACCGCCATCATCACGCCCACCAAGAGCGGGCCGCGCAGGATCGTCTCGGCGTAGTCCTCGATCAAATACCCGATCGCCGCGCCGGGGATCGTCGCAAGGATCAAATACCAAATCAGCCGCTCCTCGAAGTCGTATTGCGCGGGACTTTTCTTGAGCGAACGAAACCAGGCCTTCGTGAGGTTGATCCAGTCCTTGTGGAAAAATCCGAGTAGGGCGGCCAGCGTTCCGATGTGCAGGGCGACGTCGAAGGTTAGGCCGGGGTCGGGGAAATTCAGCAGCCACGGCATGATGACCAGATGCGCGGAACTGGAAATCGGCAGAAACTCGCCCAACCCCTGAACGATGCCGAGGATCACGGCGTGCAACAGGGTCATGGCGCGTCCTTCCGGATCTCGAATTCGCGCGAGAGGATGGCCTCGGGCATCTTCGCGTAGTCGTAGCGATTACAGAATTTTACTTGCAGGGCGTAACGGCCTGGGTCCAGCTTTTCGGGCAGTTGGGTCTTTAGGCTTCGGGCCTGCTTGCGCCCCTCCACGATCAGGCAAGAGGCGGGGGATTCCAGCGTCAGCGATTTGCCCGCGGGGCTGCCGTCCTTCTTGATAATTTCCAGCTTGGGGTCGACGCCGATCGGGTAATTGGTCACCCGCATGAACTTCATCTCCATCGCCTCGCCGGGCCGGTAGACGTCGTAATCCGGCTGCAGGATGATTTTTTCGTTTTCCTGCGGCGTCTTGTCTTCGGTCTTGCTGGTCGTCTCGTCCCAATAGCGCGAGGGGCCCGTGTCGAGGTGGAAGTGCCGGCCGTGGTAGTAGCCGATCCCGCAGCAGTCGAGGGACTTCACGAAGTCGAAGACCTGGGCGGAATCCACGCCGGCCAAGATCAGGTCGCCGGCCGCGGCCTCCATATGCATGCTGGACTGGGCCGCGAGTTTGCCCTTGCTCCGCAGGGAGTTGTTGAGCCGGGGGCTGCGGTAGCCGGACTTGAGGCTGTAGGAGCCGCCCTGCAGGCGGTCTTGGACGGCGTCGAGGACCTCGATAAAGCGAAGCGACATCCGCTCCTGGGGGTCGCTGAAATCGGCACGGAATAGGGCGTTGATCCGGCGCAGGCCGGCCTCGTCGTATTCGCCCCCCTCGGTTCGGAAGCGAATGGTCTGGCCGGCCAGGACCAAGACCCCGTCCCCCGCGACCCAAAAGCGGGCGGCCGGAGCGGCTTGGGCCTTGGGGCTGAGCAGCAGGGCGAGGAGGGCGGCGAGGAGTATTTTTGGCTTCATAAAAGTGGTTTTTGACAGAAAAGGCCCGAACCCTGTAAGGTGGGCCCAGCCAAGGGAACTGTCGATGATCATCGGTCTAACCGGAAAAAACGCCTCGGGTAAAGGAGAAGTTGCGCAGGTCCTGCGGGAGGGCGGCTTCCATTACCTCTCCCTCTCCGACCTGCTGCGCGAGGAGTTGCGCCGGCGCAAGCTCGAGATCAGCCGCGAGCACCTGATCCAGGTGGGCAACGAGATGCGCCAGACCTACGGCGGCGGCTACCTGGCCGACCGCGCCCTGCAACAGATCGACGTCGATAAAAACTACATCGTCGACTCCATCCGCAATCCCCGCGAGGTCGAGGTGCTGCGCCGGCTCCACAATTTTAAATTGGTCCACGTGACGGCGGTGCCGCAGGTCCGTTTCGAGCGCATCAAGTCGCGCGCCCGCGAGGGCGATCCCCAGACCTTCGCCGAATTCGAGACCCTCGAGGCCCGCGAGGCGAAGTCGGCCGACCCCAACACCCAGCAGCTCGAGGCCACCGGAAAATTGGCCGACGCCGAGTTGGAAAACAACGCCACCCTCGACCAATTGCGCGGCAAGGTCCGCGAGCTGATCCGCCAGCTCTCCGCCGAGACGCCGCGCCCCTCCTGGGACGCCTACTTTATGGGGATCGCCAAGGTCGTCGCGCTGCGAAGCAATTGCCTCAAGCGCAAGGTGGCCGCGATCATCGTCCGCGACCGGCGCATCATCTCGACCGGCTACAACGGAACGCCGCGCGGCGTGAAAAACTGCAACGAGGGCGGCTGCCCGCGCTGCAACAGCTTCGGCCAGTCCGGCGTCGGCCTCGAGGAGTGCTACTGCAGCCACGCCGAAGAAAATTCCATCACCCAGGCCGCCTACCACGGCGTCCCGATCAAGGGCGGCATCCTCTACACGACCTTCTCGCCCTGCCTGATCTGCACCAAGATGATCATCAACTGCGGCATCGTCGAGGTGGTCTACAACTCGCAATACCCCATGGGCGAGCAGCCCATCGCCTTGCTGAAAGAGGCGGGCATCGCCGTGCGGCAGGTCGAACTGAAATAATCTTCGACGGATTTCAAATCCAAAACGATTTTGCTGAGATTGCCGCGTGGTAGGCGCGGAAGATTCTCCGCGCGTAATTACGGGAGCCGGGTTTTAACCGTCCCCGCGCAGGTGGCTGCGGCAGAGCAGGATCAGGTCTTGGATCTCCCGGGTGTCGCGGATCCGCTGGGCGGCGAGCAGGTCCTCGAGGGCGCCGGCGTAGTCGGCGCCGCGGATCTTGGCCTTGGCCGCGTTGAGGAGGGATTGATAGCGAGCCCCGTCACCTTGTTCTGGCAGCCGCTCGCTCGCCTTTTCCTGCTGAAGGTTTTTCTCGGTCTCGGCGGGGGCGACGGCCTCGACCGCCGGGGCCGGTGGGGCCGCCTTTTCCCGTTTCTTGGCCTTGTCCTCGCCCTTGATTTCCGCAGTATCGCTCTGCGCTGCGGCGCCGCCGAGGCCGCGTTGGGCCTCCGGGATGGTCGCCGGACGCGAGGCAGCCGCTCCGTCGCCCTCCAAGTCGGAGGACTTCGGCTCCGCAGGGGGCTGGGCGAGGGACTTCAGCGGTACGGGCGCGGCCTCGGAAGCGGCGCCCGCGGTTCCTCCGGTAGCCGTTGGGGCGGACGGCGGTGGAGGCGGGGATTCCCTCCGCAGTTCGCCCGCGGGGGCGTCGCCGTCCTTCATGCGCGGGCCCGCCTTAGTATCCAGCCTTCCGTCGGCCTCCATGGGCTTCGGCGCGGCCGCGCCGGGTTTGGGCGCGACGAGCTTCGGCTTGGCGGGGACGGCGGGCGCAAATTCTTCTTTGGGCCGCGACGCCGGAGGCGCCGACAAGGCGTCGGCGGGCGCTTCTTGAATCGTGGTATCTTGCGGGACGATCGCGGGGGTTCTTTGTTTTTCGACCTGGCGCTTCTGCAATTCCTCGCGCCCCAAGTAGCCGATGCCCGCGATCAGCAGCAGCGTCGCGAAGGCCACCGTCGCGGGCCGCAGGAGCCAGCTCCACAGCCCGACCCGTTTCGCCGCCTTCCGCTCGATCTTGGCCGAGGCGGCGCGCAGGATGTTGTTTTGCGCGCGCAGGGAAGGGCCCTCGGATTCGGCCAGGACCTCCATGCCGCGGCGCAGGGTCTGGAAGTCGGCCCAGACCGCGCGGCAGTCGGCGCATTCCTCGAGGTGGGCCTCCAGGCGCGGCCGCAATGCCGGATCCAGCTCGCCGGAAAAGGCGTCTTCCATCCAGGCTTGGCATGCTTGGCAGGAGGGTTTCTCGCTCATTGCAGCGCCTCCTTGACGAAAGATTTATGACGCAGGCTGCGACGCAGCGCCTCGAGCGCGTAACGCATCCGGCTCTTCACCGTGTTGATGGAAACTCCCGTCAGCTTGGCGATCTCCTCGAAGGTGAGGCCGCCGCGCTCCTTGAGCAGGAAGGTCTCGCGCTGCTCCTCGGGCAGTTTTTGGATGGCCCCTTCGAGCTGGGCGGCCAGCTCGCGGTCGTAGGCGCGCTCGTCGGCCGGCATGGCCTTATCGGCGGCGCGGCCGACCGGGGTGGCTTGCCCGTCGCCCTCCTCGGGGTTCCACTGGCTGTCCGGCGTCTCGGGGCGGCGGGCCTGCTGGCGGAGGCGGTCGATGCAGTGATTCCGGCAGAGCGTGAAGAACCAGCCCCGAAACGAGCCCGAGCCGTCGAAATGCCCGAGGCGTTCGAGCAGCTTGAGGAAGACCTCTTGGAAGACCTCCTCGGCGCGCTCTCGATTGGGAAAGTAATTGCGAACCACAAAAAAGATCCCGCTCTTATAGCGTTGAAACAAGACCCCGAAGGCCTCGGAGCGGCCTTGCAAATAGGCGGCGACCAATTCGTCGTCGCGGGGGGATTCGGCGGTGGGTCGATTCATGCGCAGGCCAAGACCCGTCTCCCCCTTAGGGTCGACCTAGGAGGGGACGAGGCCTCTCGCGAAAAGGGTTCGAAAGATTGATCCGGATATAGGCGTTTTTACGAGGATTTGGGAGCGAAATTTGCGGAAAAGAGCCGGAGAGGGTGGATTCCGGCCGGGACGGCCGTGGGCGCGGGTCAGTGCGGCGGGGGGAGGGTTTCGCCCCGCTCTAAGGTGGACAGGATCGATTCCACCGCCTGAATCTCGGCGTCGACGCCGATCCCCACCGCCTTGGCGCCGTCGAGGAGGGCGATCAGGACCATTATGATCTCGAGGGCCTCGCGGCCGCGGTCGGCCTCGGCGGCGATGTGGCGGAGCCGGTTCATCAACTGGTGGTAATCTTGCATGCAGTAGACCGGATTGGGCAGGGAGAGGGGGCCGGTGCTGGAGAAATCCGGCGGAAAGGCGAAGCCCTGGGCCGAAAACACCACCTGGTGCCCCGTGGCGAGCATGACGATCACGTAGGTCTCGCCCGACTGGACGCTGTTGACCCGCTCCTCGACCGCCTGGACCGAGGCCCCCCGGAGCGTCAGGGTCTTTCCGGAAAAGGCCTCCAGGATCGCCAGGTCCTCCCCCTCTTCTCGAAATGAGAAGGGTCCGGGGTGCGACTTCAGCCAGCGGGTCAAAATATCGAATTGGGGATGCCGCATTTTTTTGGACTTTCCTAAGGTTTTTTTACTAGTGTCTCCGGGTCTCGATGGCTAGCCTTTTTAGGAAATGTGGGAATTGGCGCGGCTGGGCGGGTCTCATCGCCGCGCTGTGGACCTTGGGATCGCCGGGGCGCGCCCTCGCGCAAATTCCGAATGTCTTGGGCGAGTCCGACGTCATCTCCTGGGTGGTCCGACGCAACCTGGGCATTCAGGCCTCCGCCTACGACCCGCAGATCGCGGGGACCGAGATCACCAAGACCAAGGGGCAGTTCGACACCCAGGTCTCCGGCCAGGCCTCCTACAACCTTGACCGCTCCGACCAGACCAGCATCATCTTCGGCACCGACAACCGCACCGTGGTTTGGGACGCCAAGGCCGAGAAGAAATTTCCCGTCGGCGTCCAGGGTGCAATCAGTCTGGGCAACCTGCGCGAGTCGACCAACTCGGCCTTCGCCACCGATCCCGCCTTCTTCGACACCCGGCTGCGCTTCGACGTCAAGGCGGCGATGCTGAAGAACCGCTTCGGCAAGTCCGATAAGGCCCAGATCGCCCTCGCCGAGGCGGGGCAGAAGATCTCGGAAGAGCTCTCCCGGACGGTTGTCGAAGACCGCGCGGCCGAGGCCGTGACCTCCTACTGGAATTGGGTCGCCACCCGCTACTACGTCGAGGTGGCCCGCCGCTTCCTCAAGCTGGCCCAGGATTTCCTGGACACCACTCAAAACAAGAAGGTCCTGGGCCTGGCCGAGGACACCGACACGCTGGGCGCCCAGGCGCTCGTGGTCGAGCGTCAGGCCGAGCTCGAGCGGGCCAAAAATCTCAATCTCGACGCCGAAAAACGCCTGCGCTACCTGCTCGATGACAGCGCCGGGAAATCCTGGCGCGCCAAGGACCCCCTGCGCAGCGACCGCCGGCCGGGTATCAAAGAAGACCTGCTGCAGACCGCGCTTCAATCCCGACCCGAGTATCTTGCGCTGCGCCGCGAGGCCGAGGCAAAGGACATCCAGGTCTCTCTTGCCAAGGACCAAAAGTGGCCTAGCCTCGACCTTTTCACTTCCCTCGAGCTTAATTCCGTCGATCCCAGCTACGGGACGGTGCTGCGAGAGACCTTCAGCGCCCAACACCCCAACTGGCTGATCGGGGCGCAGTTCAGCCTCAGCATCGAAAACCGCATCGCGAAGGGCGAGCTGGACCGCGGCAAGCTCGAGAAGGCCAAGGTCCTGGTCCAAATGAAGGAGTTGGAGAACCTGATCGCGCTCGAGATCGACGAGAGCTGGCGCGAGGTCCTGCTGCAGCGCAAGGAAACGGATAATTTCACCCGGGCCGCCGACCTGCAGCGCCGCAAGATGGACGAGGAGACCCAGAAGTACTTTCTGGGACGCTCCGACAGCGACACCATCGTGCGCTTTCAAGAGGACGCCCTCGCCGCCGAACGCAAGCGCCTCGAGGCCGAGCTGCGCTACCGCCTGGCCTGGGTGCGGCTGCGCAAGTCGGCCGGGACGCTGGTGCCGCCGGGGGCGGAAAGCCAGACAGGGGCCGTTAAATGAAGTCGCTCTCCGAATGGTCGATCCGAAACGGCCTCTTGGTCAACCTCCTCACCGTCTTCGTCATCGTCGCGGGCGTGATGGCTCTCATGAACAACCGGCGTGAGGCCTTTCCCAATTTCTCCTTCGACGTGGTTCAGGTCCGCACCCACTATCAGGGCGCGACGCCGGCCCAGATCGAGAAGCTGATCACCATTCCCATCGAGAAGGAACTCAAGGAGGTCGACGACATCAAAGAGATGGTCAGCGCCTCGATCGAGGGGATGTCGCTCATCTATCTCGTCATCGAGCCGGATGCCGCCAACAAGGACAAGACCGTCAACGACATCCAGCGCGCCGTCGACCGCGCCGAGGACCTGCCCGAGGACCTGAAGGAAAAGCCGGTGGTCGAGGAGTTCACCACCAAAAACACGCCCATGCTCGAGGTGACCCTCTACGGCGACATGTCCGACCTCGAGCTGCGGCGCCAGGCGCGCCTGCTCGAGGCGGCGCTGCTCGACGACCCCAACGTCGCCAAAGTGACCCGCCGCGGCTACCGCGAGCCGGAATATTCCGTCGAGGTCGATCCGGACAAGATGGCGCATTACCACCTGAGCCTCTCCGACGTGATGCGCGCCCTCTCCGCGACCAACGTCAACATCCCCGGCGGGGACATCCGGGAGGGTGGACAGGAGTTCCTGCTGCGGATCTCGGGCGAGTATTTCGCCCCCGAGGAAATCCTCGATGTCGTGATCCGCAGCAACGACGCGGGTTTCGCGGTCAAGGTGCGGGACGTGGGACGGGTGATTCCGACCCTCGAGAAGGTCACCATCACCAACCGCACCGACGGGGCGCCCTCGATCAACCTGCAGATCCTGAAGCGGGACCGTTCCGACGTGATCGACCTGGTGCGGGACGTCAAGGCCATCATCGCCGACTTCCAGGCCAAGGCGCCGCCCGAGCTTAAGATCGGGATCGTCGACGACGTTTCCTACTACGTGGAACGGCGGCTGAAGGTATTGATCAACAACGCCCTGATCGGCTTGGTCCTGTTGATGATCCCCCTCCTGGTCTTCCTGACGCCCCGCACGGCGCTCAGCGCCGCCTTGGGGATTCCGACCGCGGTCATGGCCACCTTCGCGATGATGCATTTCTTCGGCATCACCATCAACCTGATGAGCCTCTTCGGCCTCATCATGGTCTCGGGCATGCTGGTCGACGAGGACATCGTCATCGCCGAGAACGTCCACCGCCTAATGGAGGAGGGGATGCCGCCCAGGCTGGCCGCGGTGGAGGGCACCAAACAGGTGGCCAGCTCGGTTGTGGCGACGGTCTTGACCACCATCACCGCCTTCGCGCCGCTGCTGTTCATGACCGGGATCTTCGGAAAATTCGTCAAGCAGATCCCCCAGGTCGTTATCATCACGCTTTGCGCTTCCCTGGTGCAGGCCCTGGTGGTGCTGCCCTCGCACATCTACGACCTCAACAAGATGTCCGAGGACGAGGCGCGCAAGCACTTCGAACGCAGCTCGAAGCACCGACTGATGAACGGCCTCTTGGCCTTCTACGAGAAGACCCTGCGTTTCCTGATCTCGCGGCGCTATTTCGCGACCCTGTTTTTCACGTTCTTGATGCTCGGGACCTTCGCCTTCGGCTACTTCAAGGTTCCTTTCATCCTCTTTCCCGCGGAGGGGATCGAACAGTTCTTCGTGCGCGTCGAGGGCGAGGTGGGCACGCCCGTCGAGGCGACTACCGAGCGCATGCAGGCCATCGAAAAGGCCCTGATGAAGCTGCCCAAAAACGAGCTGGACCATTTCGTCACGATGGGCGGGATCACCCAGAACGACCCTACCGATCCCTTCACCAACCGGGCGAGCCACGTCGGCCAAATTTGGGTCTTCCTCACACCGGAGACCGAGCGGCAGCGCACCGCCCACGACATCATCGAGAGCCTGCGTTCCGAGGTCGAGAAGATCGAGGGCTTCAAGAAGGTCTATTTCGACAACGTCCGCCCCGGCCCGCCGGTCGGGAAGCCGGTCGCGGTGCGGGTCAAGGGCGACGACTTCGCGGTATTGGACAAATTGGCACAGCAGTACGTGGCCTACCTCAACACCCTCCCGGGCGTGAAGGACGTGAAGAGCGACTACGAGCCGGGCAAGTCCGAGCTGCGCGCGCAGATTGACGTCGGTCGGATGTCCCAGGCGGGGCTGACCTACCAGGACGTCGCCTCCGCGGTACGGGCCTCCTTCGAGGGCGGGATCGCGACGACCATCAAGCAGGGCGACGAGGAGATCGACGTCGTGGTGCGGTTTCCCGAGGAGATCCGCCGCAACAAGACCAGCCTGCAGGACGTCCTGATCTCCAATCGGGAGGGCCGACTGATCCCGCTCAAGCAGATCGCGACCTTCCGGGTCGAGCCGGCCCTCTCGATGATCAAGCATGACGACCGTAAGCGCCTGATCTCGGTGACCGCCAACGTGGACGAGGCCGTAACCACCTCGCGGAAGGTCAATGCGGCGCTGGCCGAGCATTTCAAGGCGCGGATCAAAGAATTTCCCGGCGTCCTGGTCAAGTACGGCGGTGAGGAGGAGGACACCCAAGAGTCCCTCGACAGCCTGATCCGTGCGATGCTCCTGGCCATCTTCCTCACCTTTATCATCATTGCCGCGACCTTCCGCTCGTTGTGGGAGCCGCTGGTGATCCTGACGACCATCCCGATGGGCATGATGGGGGTCGTGTACGGATTCTACCTCTTCGGCGAGCCCCTGGGCTTTCTTGCGACCTTGGGCATCATCGGCTTCGTCGGCGTCATCGTCGACGGGGCGCTCTTAATCATCGAATTCATCAACCAGGAGAAAGCCAAAGGCATGGCCTTCAAGGAGGCCATCGTCCGCGGATCCAAGGCCCGCCTGCGCCCCATCATCCTGACCACCGCGACCACCGTTCTCGGCATCGTCCCCTCGGCCTTCGGGATCGGCGGCACCGATCCCTTCATCCAGCCGATGGCCTTCGCGATGAATTGGGGGCTGGCGGTCGGCACTTTCCTGGCGGTGTTGTTCATTCCGGTCTTCCTCGCGGTGCTCGACGACGTCTTCGGCCGCTTCCGTCGCAGGGAACCCGCCGTTTAGCAGGCTCTTAAAAAACCCCGCCAAGCCGCGTTAAACGGCCCTTTCCGGGCCGCAATCCGAAAAAATCGCATTTTTGGGCAAAAAATGGGGTTTTTTCGCAATAAAACCTTCGACAACCGCATGAATCCTTGTTATGGAAGCCTTCCACAAAAGGTCGATTTCGACTTTTAATGAAAGGAGCGAACCCTATGGGTAAAGCACTAACCAAGTCTCAGATCGCCGATCACCTCGCCAAGAAATGCGAGCTCAAGAAGAAGGACGCCATGAACCTTCTCGAAGAGCTGTCCACCTTGGCTTACAAAGAGGCCAAGAACACCTTCACCCTCCCGGGTATCGGCAAGCTGGTGCTGGTCAACCGGAAGGCTCGCATGGGCCGCAACCCGCAGACCGGTGAGCCCATCAAGATCCCCGCGAAGCGCGTGGTGAAGTTCCGCGTCGCCAAGGCGGCGAAGGATTCCATCCTGGGGACTTCCAAGAAGAAGTAAGAGACAGGGATATCCAGTTTAAACCCCGCTGTGCTTGGCTCAGCGGGGTCGCCGGTTTGCATTTGCCGCACCAACTCGGCGAGCGCTCGCTCGATGGTT
>JAANMU010000478.1_pt1 | contig 48023 bp, 39 predicted proteins | sample 7279701 | NCBI WGS metagenome assembly JAANMU01 (sample SAMN14094539, study PRJNA606508) | bioreactor metagenome | isolation source: A lab-scale SPAN reactor treating ammonium-rich wastewater day 57 | place: Ireland: Galway | collected 2017-03-13
CGAAAACTTGAGCTTCGTTCGCCGCTTTGTGACCAGCCTCCTCAAGCAAGACACTTCGCGCTCCAGTTTGAAGACCAAGCGCAAACGCGCCGGATGGAATACCGCTTTCCTCGAAAAGCTCTTGTTCGGCTAAAATTTTGATGCGATGGCCGTGGGGCTGTGCCAAACTTGGCCGCGAACCGGACCTGCTGCTGTCGTTCCTTCAGCGTGATCGTGATGCGTTTTGGCAACTTGCCCCGCAGAACCTCGTTCTCGACCTTGAGGTATTTGACCTGTACGCGCAACGGGAAACTCTCGGCCTAGCGTGTGCGCGGATAAAGCTGTCAGTCGGCGAGTCGGTGTATCGTATTGTGAATGATCCCACGGAACGGCTTGCCGTCAGCCGAGCGAAGTTCGTATTTGATTTCCATGCACCACGTGCTCGCAATCTCTGGAATGTCGAGGTGCAATGTTCTGCCGCCATTCGAGAGACGTGTTGAGCGGACCGTAAGCGGCGCCTCGTCATAATGATTTGAGCCATAGCTGGCTGTTCGCTTCAGGGCCCAAGTCTTCACATGAATGTTCTCCGGGAATATCGACTTGGATTCCAGTGCTTCCGTGAAGGTGATATTCATGCCTCGTTTCGTGGCATTGAGGCCGACCGGCAAGTTCATCGGTCGACCTGTTGCCCGCAGGCGGAAGAGACCGCCGGCATGGGTTGCGCTGCCCCCCCATGCGCACATTCCACAGAGATACAGTTGACCGTCGGCGGGATGGAATCGTCCCCGCATTACGCCGGTCGGAAATGCGGGAATCGGCAATTCGATCATTCCCCCTTGCCGGATACCAGCAACGCTCTCATGAGGTACGACATACACCTTGCCGTAGCCATACGACAGGTTGAGCAATGAACCATGGAGGGGCCCCCAGGTCTTGCTTTCGACCCACAACAATTCAGCGGGCGAGCGATCGAAGGAGTTCGTAATCCAACACAGCGGCGGTTGCATTGCGCTGTCGGAATTGTCGGTGACGCCATGGTAACCCAGCATGTTGCCATAGAACGTAGGTTTGCCGTCGTCTCCCGGCGTCACCCAATTGATGCGGTTCTTGGGATTCCAATGTCCCTCTTGGTCCGTAACGACAAATGAACCGTCTGGATTCAAACAGACACCGTTGGCCGCACGGAAGCCGTTGGCGACAATGTCGGTTTGCGAGCCATCGCGGCTGACGCGCAGCAATGTACCATGCTGGGCCACAATCGCGGGGAGCGCGTGGCGAGCGGACTTGGCGTAGTAAAAATTGCCCTCTGCGTCGACCTGCAGCCCCATGGCGAATTCATGAAAATGTTCCGTCACTTGGTGGTCGTTGTTGAGACACTGGTAGAAGTCGATTTCGCCGTCGCCATTCAAGTCGTGGAGCACAGCAATTTGATCGCGGCAAGCGACATGGATAATATCATCCACAATCTTCAGCCCCAGCGGCTGAAACAGGCCTGAAGCAATTCGCTGCCAACGTAGCGTCGAATCAACGGATGATGGCTCCACGATCCACACGTCGCCATCCCACGAGCAGACGGCGATCCGTCCATCGGCGAAGAAGTCGAGCCCCGTCATACGCATCTGCGCTAGCCATGGATTGGTCTCGGGCATCGTCAGCGAATCGACGGCGAACGGTCCGTCATCGGCGCCAAGCGCTGATTTTGTTTCCAATCTCTGGGGCCATCGTGGTGGACCGCCGTGCGCTAGCCCAGCCAAGTCGGGGGCTGCATCCGAGATCACAACCTTGCGATTTGAAACAGTTGGAATATTGGCCGTCGTCCAAACCGAGAACTTCAGCGGCGCATCGCCAGCGGGGATTTTTAGGCGAAGGTTATGTCCATCTGCAAACCATTCGATGGGGACATTCGCTGGCGCAAAACCCGCGATAAGTCCAGTTTCCGCCGCAGGACTTCGGTCATTGCCGCGCACCACGCTTGCGTCGTGGCCGTTTGTCGTGGCATCGGCGACGCGATCGCCCACCGCGCCGGTTAACTTCCACCGTGCTATTAGCGATTCATCGTCGCGCGAGGTTTCAGAGAATTCGGCGAGTGCGTCCGCCAAACGCCGTTGGTAGAACCGGACTTCGGCGATTTCCCCTTCGAACAAGCTCTTGGACTTCGGAAAATCTGGCGAAGTGTAGCCGATTCGGACAACTCGTTTGGGCAACGCCTCGCGTGCGGCCAGCGCTCCCTCGGCGTCCAACTGCCCGTCGATATAAAGTCGAATGCGACCTTCTGCTCGATCCCAGGAAGCTATCAGATTGTGCCACTTCCCGTCGTTTACTTTCGAGCGCGACGTAATTACTCCTACCCAACCGATGTCGAAACAGAGTCGGCCATCGCGAATAAATAACGTCTGGCCCTGCGGAACCCAATGCTCGCCGGTTTGCGTCGTCGCCAGAATCGTCCCACCGGTTGTTGTTCGTACTCGAGCTGCGATCGAGAAGTCGCGCGAGGTGAAGTCGAATGACTCGCCATCAGAAATCTCGAGATAGGTCTTCCCATCGAAACCAACTGGCTTGCGTTCGGCCCCGCGATTCCCATCGTTTTTCGGTTGTGGAGGTCGAAAGTCCACCTCGGCGCCTTGAGATTCGTTGGCGACGATTATTTCGGCGCCTTCACTGGCGCTTTCGGCGACCTGCAAGAGCAAATCATGCTCTCGCGAACCGATATTGAACGTGCGGACGAAGATCGGTGCTGCCGCTTGCAAGTCGTCTTCCTGCAGGCGGGGCGATTCCAGGATTTTCGTTTTGCCTATCGAATACGCGAAAATTGCTTGCTGTCCGTGATAGTAAACTCCATGGAATTTTCCCCACGAGCGTGGTAGCGGACCATAGCGGCGCCCGTCACGACCGACGAAGCGTTTTTCATCGCGGAACGATCCGTTCGACGGATTCGCCCAGCCGGGCATCACGGAATTGGCGAAAGCCACGTCGCCAACGATCGTGGGATGAATTTGATGTTCGCCGTTGAACTGAATGCCGCGCCAATTGATAAAGTTCGCTGACGATGACGCGCTTGGCTTGGCGCTCCAAGCTGCGGCCATGCGCAGGGTGTCTGTGTCGAAAATCATCCAATGCTTCCCGCGCGAAACACCACCGGCGCCGCCATCAAGTCGAACTGCAATTCCCTTGTAGGCGAAGTTGGCGTTCTCACCGGGGATTTGGTACGTGTGGGTGAGAGTCGGCCCGTAGTCCATCGCGTTCCAAGCCTCGATCTTGCTGGGCTCCGGGCCACGGGTATCGCCGCGCGGAAGATTCGCCAGATACGCCTCATCGATCTCCACGAATTGGCGGCGATTGTGCGGACGCAGATAGGCTTCGCGCAGATAATGGATGACGTCGTATTTTTGCGATGGCACCATCCACGTTTGCGGGGGCATAAGGCCGAACCCATGCGTGAGGGTGTGATACATGGCCAACGGGTCACTACCGTTCTTGAATTTCCCCTCAGCGAACCGCAACGATGTCGGCAGCGAGCCAATCTGGTCTTTTGTACCGTGGCAGTTGGCGCAAACACGCCGATAGATCGCCTCCCCGCGTTGGAGGGCCCGGTCATCCAAGTTGCGCAGCAGGCCTGCGTGGTCGAGATGCTGTTCGTATTCGGGTACTGCAGGTGCGATGAGTGACAGCGGCGGTTGCAGTTCCTTCGCCCGTTGCGGGCCGCCATCGCGAATTTCCATCAAGTAGCGAATCAAATCGAGGAACTGCTGTTGGCTCGCGAGTTGATTGATCTGGCCTGCAGGCATAATCGAGGTTTCGCCGATGACGACTTCGTCGAGGTCGCCAATGGCGAAAGTCAACAGCGCTTCCGGGCGCTGAACATCGCGGGCCACGATCTGTTTGTTGGTTCGCTTGACGACCAGCACCGACAATGACTTTCCCTGCGCGTCGATGATGGTGGCTGGGGTGTAGCCGTCGCGAATCACCTTCGAGGGAAACAGCACCGATTCGATCAACGACTCGTCGTTAACTTTGTCGCCTAAATCGGTGAGATTTGGCCCTAGCGAAAAGGACGCTGACGCATCTATCGCATGACATTTGGCGCAAGCCAATTGAGCACCAAAGAACACAACCGCGCCGCGCGACGCATCACCTTCGCTTCTGGCCAGCGCAGCAAGTTCGCCTAGAGGTAGGCGTTGAAGTTCGGACTCTAACGTTTGTGCGGCGAGCGGGCTGGCAAGGCAAAGCACGATTGTACAAACCGCGAATCGCACAGCGCGGCGCAGAAAACAAGACCGTGAGCAGCGAATACACATCAAATTCCAAGAGCAAGAGTTCAATCGCATTCGGTCGCCGAATAGCTTCAGCTCATTTCGCCGAGTTTAGGCCGACCATGGCATCACCCATCGATTTGCCAATGAGGTAGTACGTTTCCCAGTTCCGCATCCAGTGGTATTCTTGATTCGAGGGAGATTCTTCCTGCGACCGCTGGAAGTCGCGAGTTTCTACGCCCGCGACATTGCCCGCGAATTCGGGGTATTTCTTCGCATCGGCCAGCGCCAGTTGTGCGGTCATCAGCTTTTCGACACGTACTTTGTAGGGAGCGGTTTTGGGAATGTCCCAACCTCCCATACCGGTGTTGGCAATTACGAAAGGCAGCTTTTCGCAACCCAGGTCTTTTTCCATATCTTGGATGAAGTGGACCATGTTTTGTTCGTATGCGTCGACCGCGGCCTGATTGATACGGTCGTTCCAACCCTGGTGCCAGCCGAAGCCGACGATCTCAAATCCGTCGCCCGCATAGTCGGGATAGAACTTCTTCAGGTCGCCCGTAATCGTTTTCGCGTGGCGGAGAACCTCCGCGTATTGGAACCCCATATCGCCGTCCTTGGTCGGCGGAGGGTAGCTTGCTGCGCTCGGCGAAAGGAAGTTGTGGAACAGCGAACGCCCGCCCCATGCTGATTTGATGATCAGCACCGGATCTTCAAAATAATCGCCGACGACGAAACCAAACCCGTACTCCGGGCCGATATGGCCATCGCTGGCGCCATAGCCCGTCGTCAGCCAGCCCATCTTCTGCTTGTCTTTGTAGGAAAGATCAACGATCCAAACGTCGTCGCGGATAACGGGCTTGCCAGCGGCATCTACAAGGTGGCCGTAAGCTTTGGGGTTGCTCTTCACATAGGTTTCCATCGTACCTGGGCTCCCCGCAAGCTGCCCAAAGCCAACCATGTTCGACTGGCCAGCGAGAATGAAAACCTTGAGCTTGCCGTTGGCGGGACAACGCTTCTCGGGGCCCTCGGCCCGCAACGGCGCCACCGTCCAAAGCAGCAGCGTCAACGGAGTGAGGAGCACAAGATGCCGGGCCATGGTTCGGTTCCTTTTCGTATTTCGAGCGCAACGCTCCTAACAGTCTACACTAAGCTGCGCCATGTCGGATGAGTCACACGCCCCTGCTTTGGCGCGTTGATCTGCCGAAAGTCATCTGACACCGTCGTTCAACGGCGACGGCTTCGGCGCCGCGCAATGATTTACTGCTGATTGCCCAACATCGCGGTGGTCCGCGACTCGATGCGACCTCGGCCTGCCCCCGTTTTCTAGTCCAGGGCTATGAGAGTACGGGTTGAGAAAGGGGTAACAGAACATCTTGCGGGCTGTGCTGCTGGAGCGCAGGCGCAGCCGTAGCGGAAGCAGCACAGCCCGCCGCGAACGCCGCGGGGGTCTGATAGCCCAAGCTGCTGTGCGGCCGATGGTGGTTGTATTCCTCCCGCCACCGTGCCGCCAAGGCTCGCGCCTCCGCCAAACTCGTGAACTCCTCGCGGTTCAAAAACTCATCCCGCAGGCGGCTGTGGAACGATTCGGCGCAGCCGTTCTCCCACGGCGCGCCTGGCTCAATGTACAGCGTACTCACGCCCACCTGCGAGAGCCACTGCCGCATCGCCTGGGCGATGAACTCCGGGCCGTTGTCGCTTCGCAGGTGTTCGGGCACGCCCCGTGTGCGGAACAACTCCGCCAACACATCCAACGCCGCGTCGGCCGTGATGCTCCGCGCCACGACCAGCGCCAAGCACTCCCGCGTGTGCTCGTCCACGATCGACAGCCATTTCAGCGGCTTGCCCTCCGCCGTGCGGTCGTGGATGAAGTCCCACGCCCAAACCTGGTTGGGTCGCTCGGCGCGCTTCCGCGAACAACCGTTCTCGCTCGTGCCCAAACGCCGCTTTTTCCTTTGCTTCTGCGGCGCTTTCAGACCTTCCTGGCGCCACAGCCGATACACCCGCTTGCGGTTCACTTCCCAGCCTTCCGCACGCAATAAGGCCCAGATCCGCCGGTAACCGTAACGCGGATGCTCCCGCACCAAGGCATGGATCCGCGCCACCAACCGCCGCTCTTCCTCCCGCTCCTGCGGCACATACCGCTGCGTGGCTCTCGGTTGACCTAACACTTCACATGCCCGACGCTCGCTGGCGCCGCACGTGGTCTGCACGTGGTATGCACGTGCCGCACCGCCTCCCGCCGACGCGCCGGGCTCAGTAGTTTCCCTCCAAGGCTTCCTTCAAAATCGCCTTGTCCAGTTCCGCTTCCGCCAACAGCTTCTTCAGCCGCTGGTTCTCCTCCTGCAGCTCCTTTAGACGCTTGGCTTCCTCCGCTTTCATCCCTCCATACTGGTTCCGCCAGCGGTGAAACGTCGCTTCCGAGACTTCCAGCGTCTGGAGCACCTGCCCCAACTCCTTGCCTGCCGAGAGCATCCCATCCGCCTCCCGCAGCTTGCGAATGATCTGCTCCGGATTGTGCCGTGTTCGTTTCTTCTTCATCGAGAGTCCTCCCGGCCGAATTTGGCCGCTATGACTCTCATAGCTTATGGTTTAGAAATTGGGGGCAGGCCAGATCCTCCAACGTCTTGCCAATAGTATTCAGCGTAACTATAAACTGCAAAAGTGATTGCCAACTTGTAGCCAACACTCGACCAACAATAGAACAAACCCCAAAATTAGGTTTGAGTACTACCGGGCGAGGGCGTAAGTTAGACCTGCCAGTTGCGTTCGACGAAGGAGGTGTCGACGCGGCCTTCGGCGAATTCGGAGTGCTGAAGGACTTTTTTGTGGAAGGGGATTGTGGTGTGAATGCCTTCGACGCGCATCTCGTCCAACGCGCGTAGCAGGCAGCGGATGGCTTCGGCGCGGGTGGGTTGGTGGACGATCAGCTTGCCGATCATCGAGTCGTAGTAGGGCGGGACCGTGTAGCCGGCGTAAGCGTGCGAGTCGAACCGCACGCCCATGCCGCCGGGGACGAACAGACGCTCGATGCGGCCGGGCGAGGGCTGGAAGTTCCGGGCGGGGTTCTCGGCGTTGATGCGGCACTCGATCGCCACGCCGCGGTGCTCGATCTGCGATTGCTGAAACGGGAGCGGATTGCCCGCCGCCACTGCGATTTGCGAGCGAATGAGATCAATGCCCGTGACCATTTCCGTCACGGGATGCTCCACCTGAATGCGGGCGTTGACCTCGATGAAGTAAAAGTTGTTCTCTTGATCGACGATGAACTCGACGGTGCCGGCGTTGGTGTAGTTGGCCTTCTTGATGAGCCGCACCGCCGCTTCGCACATGGACTTGCGGGTTTCTTCGGGGAGGTTCGGGGCGGGGCTTTCTTCAATCAGTTTTTGATGGCGACGCTGGGTGGAGCAGTCTCGCTCCCATAGGTGAACTACGTTCCCGTGTTTATCGGCCAGGATTTGCACCTCGACGTGGCGCGGACGCTCCACGTATTTTTCCAGGTACACGCCGGGATTGCCAAACGCGGCTTCGGCCTCGGCGCGGGCCTGCGAAAGCGCAGTCTTGAGCGTCAAATCGTTCGCGGCGACGCGCATCCCCTTGCCGCCGCCTCCTGCCGTGGCCTTAATGAGTACGGGAAACCCGATCTCGCGGGCCACGCGCATGGCTTCGCTATCGTCCTCAATCAGCCCGCCGCTACCGGGCACGACGGGGACTTCGGCGTCACGGGCCAATTTGCGGGCGCGGTTCTTATCGCCTAGTTGGTCCATTGCTTCGGGCGAAGGACCAATGAAGTCGATTTGGCAATCGCGGCAGACGCTCGCAAAGTGGGAGTTCTCCGAGAGAAAACCGTACCCGGGGTGAATGGCTTCGACGTTGCCCACCTCGGCCGCGCTGATCACGTTGGCGATCTTCAGATAGCTTTGCGAACTCTTAGCGGGACCAACGCAATACGCCTCGTCCGCCAAATCCAGATACGTGGCGTCACGGTCGGCTTGGCTATAAATGGCGACGGTCTCGATGCCCAACTCGCGGCAGGCGCGGATGATGCGGAGGGCGATTTCGCCGCGGTTTGCGATGAGGATGCGATTGTACATGAAGCCCTGGGGCGGAAACCTTGTTCCCGTTGGCGAGCGGTGGTTGGTTGGCGGCTATTTGCTGGTGTCGACACGGAACAAAGGACGGTCGAAGTCCACCGGTTCCTCGTTTTTGGCCAGGACCGCCACAATCACGCCGCTGATTCCCGCGGGAATCTCGTTGAAGGTCTTCATGGCCTCGATAATGCAGACGGTCGACTCGGGACCGATGCGGTCGCCGACCTTCACATACGCTTCGGCGTCGGGCTTGGGACGGAGGTATACCGTGCCGACCATCGGGCTTTTGACGTAGGCTATATTCGGCCCTTCGTCGGCGGGCGTCGGCGCCGCGGGGGCCGAAGGCACGGGCGCAGATACCGGCGGCGGAGGCGCGTAGGGAGTTGGAATCATCGCGGAGGCCGCGGATACGGCCGCGGGCGGAAAACCACGTCGAATCCGAAGCCGTCCCTCGTTCAAGCGCACGTCAATCACGTTGACCGCGTGCCGCTCCATCATTTCCATCAGGCGGCTGATCTCGTCCACGTCGAAAATGGGATCGTGCGGTTTCTTGTCCGACATATAAATCTCCGGTGCGTAACGGCCAACTCGCCTGCAAACGCAACAGGGGGCTAACGCCCCCTGACTTTCGTGCGCCGTTTTGTTCGCGACGCAAACCTACTAACCAAATTGGGTGACTAAAACTCAACCACGCATTGCGACAGTTCCTTGGGTGTGTTGCTGAGGACCTCACGACCGGACTCGGTTACAAGCACGTCGTCCTCGATCCGCACCCCTCCCCACTGGGGAATGTAGATTCCCGGTTCGACAGTAACGATCATTCCCGGCTTGAGGACGCGTTTTTCGTTCTGTCCCAGCCGCGGCGCCTCGTGAATTTGGAGGCCAATGCCATGACCCAGCCCGTGGTTAAACTGGGGGCCGTACCCGGCCGCTTCAATGACTCCGCGGGCGGCCGCATCGACAGTTTCCAGGGCCACTTCAGGACGAATAGCATCGATGGCGGCCTGTTGGGCGCGCAACACAACTCCATAAATAGTTTCAAGTTTGGGCGAAATTTTAGCGGTCGCCAAAACTCGCGTCAAGTCGCTGCGGTAGAGACGGCTGACGGCCCCCCAGTCGATGAGGACGAAGGGGCTTTCTTCGATGCGTCGGACGCCTGGCCGGGCGTGCGGGAGGGCCGCTTGGGGGCCTACTGCCACGATCGGCGGGAAGGCACACCCCTTGCCGCCCAGCAGTCGTATCTGGTGCTCGAGTTGGTGGGCGATCTCGCGCTCGGTCTGGTCGGGACGCAAGCCGGCTCGCACCACCTCGAAGGCACGCTCGGCCAGACGCACGGCATGGCGCGTTTCCGCGATTTCGTCTTGATCCTTGATCTCGCGCAGTTGCTCGACCAGCCCCGATGTTTTAACGAACTCCACTTGGCCCAAGCTCGACACGAACTGGTCGAACTGCGTGAGGGAAAGCGAGTCCGCCTCGATGGCAAGTTTCCTGGGTTTGACGCTGCTGACCAAACGTTCGACCCATTCGCCCATCTTCGTGGGCGGTCGACGAATTTCCGCCGCTACGTCGGGGCATTCTGCTTGCAAATCCTCCTCGTACCGAGCGTCGCTCAGAATCCACTCTCGGTCACGCGTTAGGAGTAGGTAGCTCGAATCGCCGGTGAAGCCGGTCAGGTAGGTTACATTCAGCTCGTTGGTGACCAGCAGGGCGTCAGCATCCGCAGCCTGAACGAGGCTTCGCAACTTGTCGCGGCGGAGGGCGTGTCGCTCCATCGGAGTACCCAATCCCAAGGGTGTTTGTCTTGTCATGCGACCGTTTGCTACCAGTTTCCAAGTCGGTTGACAAGCCGGCTACCAGCGCAACAAAAAGGGCGGGACTGGCCCGCCCGATAAGTTGCATTGGAAGATGGATCAGGCGCCGGGGACCGCGCTGGTGTCCCACCACTTCATAAAGTCGCCATACGGTTGTAGCTCCAGATACAGGAGGATGCAGGCGATAATGATCGCCATGAGCGACAGGATCAGCATCATGGTATAGATATTGAACGCCGGTTTTTGGTACTCAGTCGACCTTTGTGCGGACACTGTCACCTCGCTTGATCGGGCCTTTTTGGTACGGTTTCAAAATCCGCGCTACCGCGACGTCGGGCTTGGTGGAAACGACTTCCACGCGACCCAGGTATTGGTTGCCGCGGGTTACTTCCAGTTGATGTCCCTTACGAAGCCCATCGTCCGAGCCGAGCGAAAGTTCGATCAGGTCGGCGTTGGTGGCTTCCGTCACCAAGCCATCTAAACGGGGCGGGATGTGCGACACGGGCGTTTCGGCTCGCAAGCCATTGCGCTCCAGCACGCGCTCCATGGTGGCGTTCTGGGCAATCAATTGTTGGTTGCGCTCGCCAATGCGGGTTTGCTCGCCGCGGGCTTGATTCAACTCGTCGGTCAAAGTCACCACGGCGGCGAATTGATCGTCGCGGTCTTGCTGGGCGGTGCGGATCTCGTCCCGCAGGGTTTTGACCTCGTCGGTCAACGCGGTGAGCATGTCCTGCGTGTTGTCGTTGGTTTCCACCAGACCTTGATGCGCCGTCTCCAGTTTCGTCAGTTCGTCTTCCTTCTGAACCAACTGCTGGTTTAGTTGCAGTAACTTGGCTTCCAACGCGGCGAGCACGTTGACCCGCGCGGCCCGCTCTTTAGCCAGGGCGTTGTTCAGTTGTTCGATCCGCGCTTGCAATTCGCGGTTTAGCTCTTTTTGCTGGTCCAACTGGGGCTTCACGCCAAGCTGTTGACCGCCCGCAGTGTTGGTGTTGAGCAGCTTTGCTTTCCAGTTGGTGTGCGTCGCGTAGACCGCGACCGCGAACGACATAAACACCAAGCTCATGATAAAGATGAGCACGGTAAAAATTTTTCCGAGCAGATTCATTGCGAAAACCCGTGAAGGGGAGGTGGAGGAAGTGTGAGGCTCCCGCCAGCCTTAGTTAGTGGGGCGACGAAATATCCCCTGGAGTAAGGATGAGACAGCAACTGAACCTTGCCAGGGCGGCCTGAAAAACTCCCCACTTTCACAATTGAGTATAATTCGGGCAAAAAGCGGGTGTCAAACCAATCCCCAAAAATCCAGTCGCTGCTGGTCGATTGTTCGGCAGTATTGCTAGCGTTTATTCCCGTTGTGCCGAATCGGCGCGCCATGGGTTGTTCGCCGGATCAGCAAGCCAGCCACCGATGAAATACGGATTGAACAAGGAACGTGGGAGAAAATATGAGGCGACGCGCTACGAAAAAAGCGGCGTTTTTGCGGAACGCCGCTTTTTTGGGATCGGATTATTGAAAACTGAAGAAAAAATCCGTAGGAAATCGTTGCGGGAACGCCGAAAACGACCGGCTTCCGCCCGCAGTTGCGATGAACTTCCGAGGCGCGGGTCAGGCGCAGATTCCGACCTCGCGCACCATTTCACTCACGAGCCGTTCGGGGTCCAGGGGTTTTTGGAACCAGCGGTCAACTCCCTTCGGACCTGTTTCCAGGCCGAGTAGTTGTGGGGATGAACCACTGACGGCGTAGATTTTCATGCCCTCATGACGGGGGTCGCTGCGAATGGTGCGGACCGTTTGCGGCCCGTCGATGCGCGGCATGAGCATGTCCAGGAGGACAATATCCGGCTTCGCATGGTCGGCGAGGTATTCAATGGCTTCGGCGCCATCGCCCGCTTGATCGACCTCGAATCCCGAAGTTCGCAGGAAACCAGCCAGCAGAAACCGTTCGTTTGCGTCGTCCTCAACAAGTAAAGCGCGCGGCACGCGGCGTAGGGACCGCTCGGCTTCAATCTCAGCCTTGGCCACTTGGTGGGCTTTCTCGGCCTCGGAAATGGACGACAAAACCATCTGGAGCGTGGCCTGAGCGTCGGTCGGCTTGCCTGCGTCGAGTTGGCGGCGAAGCAAGCTGAGGCCAATCGTGACGCTGTTCAGCAGGTTCCGCGCGGTGTGGGAGAGGACCGGGCCTTCCCGCTCCAGTTTCTGCAGGCGAGCCACCCGGCGATGGCAATCCTCGACCAATTCGCCCCGCAAAACGGGGACATCCTTGGGGGCGATAACCCCCACGCGGGCAGTTTTTCCCTTGAGTTGAACTAACTTGACCGTGGCGTCGATCGTGGGAAAGTAAATCGTATCTTCTTCGCGGCGCGAGAGGACAAGCATGGGTGGTTTCCTTTCCAGCGAAAGGGAAAATCCCTTTGGGAAGCGGGCGTTTTCTCGTTGTATGCCTCCTGGCGGAGAAAACCGGCGTCCCTGCCGCCCGCTAAAATGTGGGTTTCCTTTCCCACAACCTAATTATCGGAAAGGGATTATCCCTCAAATACGGCAAACGTGGCAAGAGCAGTTTCGCTCGTGTTTTGCGGCGCGGAAGGAAAAATGTCACCGCCCTTGGCGCTCTTGGTCGATGAATTCCCCGCGACGGACGCCAAGGAGTTCACGACGGATCGCTCAAAGTTCCTCATATCAGGAGCTTGCAGAGCATGGCCGGAAAGCGAACCTACCGCGTGGTTACTCGCGGAGCGGATAACCAATTGCGGATTCGAGAGTACGAAGATAAAGAAAACTTGCTGCGAACTCACACCCAAGTGGGGGTGGACGATTGCAGCACTGACTTAACCCTGCGTGGTTTACCCGTGTTTCGCGGCTTGATCGGGCCGATGTCGGACGGCAAAGAAATCATCCGCTACGAGTCGCCCGAAGTGTTTGAGTCGCTCACTAAGGAATGGAGTGCGTCGCGACCCAAGCGACGACGTCGCCGGAACGCCAGCGAAACCTCGGTCAATGAATCGACCGAAGCGTAACGGCGCCGGAGGAATTAAATCACTCCTCTTGATCCACCGCGCCCGAGAACTCCCCGTCTCGGGCGCTGGAACAGCGCGGCCGGCGATTATTCGGGCTTCTTTTTCTGATCGCCTTGGCGTGTGTAAATCATCTCCATGGACTTCACTTCTTTACCGTTTGGCTGGACGGTGTACATCGTGAAAGTGAACTGGTCGTCATCCACGTAGCGGCTGACCATCTTCATTTTCTCCTCTCCAGAAGGCGAAGAAGCGACGCCAGTCTCGACCAGTTCGTGCGTCTCTTCGTTGTACGCGCCTTCGGTGGTCAACATGCCCGTGCCCATGTTGTCAATCCACATGCCGATAAACTTCTTTTTGGCGTTGTCGTAACCCGACACACCCATGCCGCGATAGGACCTCCCGCCAAACTGGCCGCGGAAGTTCTGTTGCAGATAACGGCCTCCCATTAGGAGACGGAAGGTGGCGGTCCCTTCCGACGTTTCCGGCTGGTCCGGATTGGCGTAATAGCTTTTCGCCTCAACTTTCCACTCGCCCACGAGCCGCGCCAGTTGGCGGTGTTCTTCACCCAGTTTGGCGAATTCGGCCCAGGGTTGTTCCGCGGCGCTGGGATCGGCAGGGGGCTGCTTCTTGGCGTCGTCGGCAATCGACCAAGCGGGAATCGCGACCAGTAGGGCCATTGTTGAGAGTACACCACGCATCCGTCGCATCGCTGGCTCCTTGAAAAGACGAAGAGATGGGGTCATGCAGGTATTATCTGAACGGCGCCCTACACGAAATGCAAGCGTGGCCCCGACGCGTCTTGCGAAATAACGCCATGGCGCCTATTCCACGGTGGGCAAGTCACGAAAGCGCGAGGACTCGGCGGTCTTGGTTTTGCCGTCATCACTCCACACAAAAATGGCGGCGGCCCCGGGCGTGGATTCAATCAACTCTAATCCCTTCTCCGGACCGAGCACGCTGGCGGCCGTAGCCAGACCGTCAGCGAGCATTCCTGTCGGCGCCACCACGGTTACACTGCTCCGGTTGATTAGTCCAATACCCGTGTGCGGATCGATGATATGCGAGTAGCGCACCTCGCCGATCTCGATGAACTGCCACGCGTCGCCCGAAGTGGCGATCCCACAATTGGCCAGGAGCAAAACGCGGCTTGGCTCGGCCTCGGGATCCAGCGGCGCAACGCCGACCTTCCAACCTTTCTCACTGGGCGGGGCGTCGCCCAACGACAAACCTCCCCCCGCGTTAACCAAGGCGCTCTTGACGCCGCATTTGCTTATTGCCTTGAGCGCTTCGTCGCTGGCGTATCCCTTGGCGATTGCGCCCAAATCCAACCGCATCTTCGGCCGCAGCAGCGTGACGGCGCGCTGATCGTCGTGCAACCGCAGATGTTGATAACCAACCGCCGCGCGCGCTTGCTCCAAGCGTTCTTGGGCCGGTAGTTCTTTTTGACGGCGCGCTCGTCGCCACAGCAGCGTCAGCGGGCCGACCGTCACGTCAAACGCGCCATCTGTGCGCTGGCTTAGTGCCTGCGACGCGGACAGCACGCGCCACACGTCGTCGCTTACGGCGACCGGTTTCGACGTGGGCGAAGCTTGGCTCAACCGGCTCAGTTCGCTGGTGGCGTCGTAGTCGCTCAGGCGGTCGTCGAGTTCTCCGATTCGCGCAAACGCCGCGCCAAACGCCTTGCGAGCGGCATCTTCATCGGCCGCGTACAGGGCGATGGCGAATTGAGTGCCCATGTGCGGCTGCGTTTGCTCGAACCGTTGGAGCGGCGCGTCCTCGGCCCAAGCCGTGGGAATTAGCCCGACCGCCAGCGTGACCAAGAGGAGAGAAGGAAAAAGACGTTTGACGATCATGGCGCTATCTCGGTTAAGGATCACTCTTGATTGAACCTGTCGTGCTGGCGAATTGCAAGTTTGCGTTGCGCGTGGGATACGATATGCTAATCCAAAATTCGATTGATTCGGCCGGCCATCTTCCGAGGAGATTACGTTGGATCAACAAACCAGCACCTGGCGACATCCCGTTATTTCCCGCCGCGCCGCCATCCAGGCCGGCGCCGTCGGGCTTCTCGGGTTAGGCATGAATCACGTCGAGGCGCTGCGAGCGGCTAGTGACGACCGCCGCACGCCGCGCGCGAAGGCCGTCATTTACATTTTTCTCTCGGGCGGTCTGGCGCAGCAGGATAGCTTTGATCCCAAGCCGGATGCGCCCGACGCGGTGCGGGGTGAGTTTCAACCGATCGCCACCCGTACGCCCGGCGTGTGGGTTTGCGAGCATCTGCCGCAACTGGCCGCGCGCAGCGGGAAATGGGCGCTCGTGCGGTCGCTAACGCATCCTTACAACGAACACTCTCAGGGGCATATGGTGATGCTCAGCGGGCGGACCGTGCTTCCGCCCGGCTTTAGCCCGCAGGCGCCCAAATTGACCGATTGGCCGTCGATCGCCGCCATTGCCGGCGCCACGATGCGGAGCGTCAACAACCTGCCGCCCGCAATCGTGCTGCCCGAGAAATTGATACACCGCACGGGCCGCGTCATCCCCGGTCAGTTTGCCGGGATTCTGGGCCGCCAGCACGATCCGTGGTTCGCCAAGGCCGTCCCCTTTAATTCCAACACCTACGGCGCCTATCCCGATTTTGAGTTTCATCACGAGCGGGGCAAAGAGCATCGGGCGGAAAATGTGTTTCAAACGCCGAATCTTTCGCTTCCTCAAGAGATGACGCTGGACCGACTTTCCCACCGTGTCTCGCTAATGCACGAATTGGACGCGCAGCGGCGCTACTTGGAAACGGCCGCCGCGGTGGAAGGGCTGGACCGATATCGCCAGTCGGCGATTTCGCTATTGGCCGATCCCGCAACGCAGAGGGCATTCGACATTACCCTTGCCGATGCGAAGACCCAAGAGCGTTACGGCAAGCACTCGTTTGGCCAATCGCTCTTGATGGCGCGGCAATTGGTCGAAGCGGGCGTGAGTTTGGTTCAAGTGAATTTGGGCAATAACGAAACGTGGGATACACACCAAGCGGCGTTTCCCAGCTTAAAGAACTTCCTGTTGCCGCCGACCGATCAGGCGGTGTCGGCGTTGATCGACGATTTGGACGAACGCGGCTTGCTGGACGAGACGCTGATTGTGATGGCGGGCGAGTTCGGCCGCACGCCGCGTATTTTCAATATTCCCAATGCCAAGTTACCAGGACGCGATCACTGGGGGCCGGTGCAGAGCGTGTTCTTGGCTGGCGGCGGCGTGCGCGGAGGTACGGTGATCGGCGCCTCGGACAAGATCGGTGGATATCCGGCGGCCGACCCTCAAAAGCCCGAGAACCTGGCGTCTACCATTTACCAGGCGCTGGGTCTGCCTCCTACGGCCGCCTGGCGTGACGAAGCGGACCGACCGCACCACCTCTATGAGGCCGATCCCATCGCGGGCCTGACGTAGTTCGCGGTGGTAACGCAGCGAGCAATCAGGGTGAATCCGTCTCGGGTTCCCCCTTCCATTGCAGGTTATCAAGACGATAGGCGACGACGCCGTGGGTGGTCGCCACGATCAGTTGGTTGTCGCGCAGCCAGGGCATCATTAGAAGTTCGGGTTTGACACCGAAATCCCCTTGTGTATCAAACGCGGCGGCGGCCGCGATCCGCGCTAGAACTTTCCCATGCTGCGCGTCGATCACGTGAACCACCGAGTTTTGGTCCAGCACCAGAAAACGGTTGTCGACCCAATCGGTCGCTTCCCAAACCTGATCGCCTACGTCGCGGGCCTTCCGCATGACGGCCGCTTCCGGAAGGTGGGTTTCCCAAACAAGCCGTTGGCGATGGCCGTCAAAGCAAACAACCTCCGAGCTCCCGAGGACGGCATACACTCGGCCGGTGCAGGGATCGACCCACGGCGCGCTGGCGCCGCCTTCGCGCTGCAGTTCACCCAGGCGACCACCCGTCCGTGGGTTGCGAAAAATCAGCCAACCTTCCGTCCGCGCGGGCGAGAGCCAGCCATCTGCTTCGACCATGAACTCCCCGTTAGTGGCCACGTCAATTTGGCCGCCGTAGGCGTCCACAAAATCACGCCAGAGAATATCTCCCGACGCTGCGTCAATGCCACAGGTGGCTTGGTTCCCATAACTTGAACCGCGAGTTTGAACGAGCAGGGTCGCCCCGCAAAGAACAGGTTGCGATTGAAGATAACCGGAAAGATTGCAGGTCCAGATTTCCTTACCCTCGGCGTCGATGCGCGCTATCTTGCCCGCCCGGTAACCGACCCCAACGAGCCAGTCCTTGTCCACGGCAACCGGCGCGAATCGCATATCGGTGGGATAACGAATCGAATGTTTCTCCTCGCCTGTGTGACGGTCAAGGAATTTCATGTGCCCCGCCTCGACGAGCAGCATTTCCTTTCCCTGGCGAAGCGGGACCGGCGGTCCGCCCGCAAATGGGTCTTCGCTTGCGGGGCGGTGAAAGCGGGGCTTGCCGGTCGCCGCATCCACCACGTGCAGCATGCCCGTCTGCGAACTCAGATAGGCAACCGCACCGCCGACGTGCCACGCGGCCCGAATCCACCGCGTGTTCCACGGCTCCGTCGCTGGTGTCGCGTCTTCAAACTTCCATGCGTAATCCGTAATCCGGCGCGGCTCCCGGTCATGCCGTACCTTGTTCACCACATGCGGCGGGGCGAAGCGAAAGCGGTATAAACCATGATACGCCGCCGCGTAGATTGTCCCTCGCCGATCCTCAAGTAGATACCGACAACCGTCGAGGTTCACGCCTTGCTCGGCGCCAAACGTAACCAATTGGTTGTCCACCCAACGGGCGATTCCCTGCGTTGACCGGGCGATCCACAGGGAACCGTCCGACGCCGTCAAGATTGAACGTGGATGTTGCGCATGATGCTTGGGATCGACAATGGCCGCCAAGGGGTCGAGCAACGTCGCCGTTCCGTCATCGACCAGCCGGAAAAGATGACGCCGGTTTTCAGAGGGGTTGCCGCCGTATAGAAATGTGCTTTCGTTCGCATCGGAAAACACGGACCAACGGGTGTTCTCGGGCAGGCGGGAAATCGTTTCGGGCAGGTCGAGCGATTCTCCCGTAGAAAGCTGAACACATCGCAATGCGCCGTATTGACCGACGAGCATTGCCCGGTCGTGACCCCATAGAACGCCGTGGACGGGCGGTTGTAGCTCCAAGTTCGTCTCTTGGATGGATAAGTTACCTTCCGCGTCGAGAGCAACAATTTTCGACTGATAGTAGAAGTAGACGTTCTGGCCCGTATCGAAGATCACGGCATCGTCGAGCGCGCGGCGGTCGGCGACCACCGCGTCGTGGCGTCGCCACTGACCGGCAATGCGTACGGCGACAAAGTCTTCGCCCCAATTAAACACGCGGCCATCGCGCGAAACGTAGAGTCCTGGATAGTATGCACCAGAGAAATAGTGGTAGTCGCTCACGTAGTGCGCCTGCCCGTGGCGTAAACGGTAGAGTTTGCCCACCTGGTCCACGTCGCTGCTGGACGTCAAAAACAACCCGCGTTTCCCGCCCGCGTGAACCTGCGTTTGGTAGCCGCTGCCGCTCGGTTGCATGACCTTGCGGAAACTTGTGGAGTCGGCGTGATAGGAATAGAAGCCGGTCCCGCCGTGGAGCCACAACACGCCGTCCTCATCCGTGGCGATTTTGGTAATGGGGTTGGAGCGCCCTGGTGCGGCGGGGACGCGCTCCCAATAGCCGCCGCGAACATTCGCGTCTTCCGCTCCCCAAAGCGCGGTTGCGGGAGCGAGAAAAAACAGCGCCATCGCCAATCCGCGCCCGATGATCTGCGGCTCGTGCATGATGATGCTTCTCCAGGGTGTAGGCGCCACGAAAACACCATGGATTATAACTCCTGCTGCGGGGTTGCGCTTCGGCGGCGACTTGTGCGTGAGCGCGCCGGCGTCGCCCGCAAGATAACTTTGCAGCTTAGCGCTGCGGACGCTTTCGCCACAGCCGTTGCCATTGCCGCGCGAGTCGCTCCCGCCAGGGGATTTTGCGACCGGGCTCGTTGGGCATGTATCCGGCTTCGAGCATCGCGTCCCAGAACAATGGGCGGGCGTGGGGATCGCGTTCGGCGAGGGCCAAGGCTTGCCGCACCGCGGGGTCACTGGCGAAATGCATGATCTCGGACACGCGCTGGCGATGACGGCGATAATGGGCGGCCCAATCGGTGCGCGTCGAAGTCTTATCAAGCACGGATTGGGTGCTGATGTCTTTGGCCCAATAGGCCGCGTCGGCGGTCACCGCGCTCCATACCGCATCGAGCGCAACGCGATGCGAGATGGCGTGCTGGTAATCCTCTTCGAGCATCACCAGCCAAATTTGCTCCCAGATTGCACGCAGGTCGCTTTTCTCGGCTTGACCCACCAGCCACAGTCGGACCGTCTCCAGCGCCTTCAGTCCGAGCGCCCCGTGCGGCGTCAGCGCGGCCAAATCGCACGCAATTAGCACGACTAGGGGTTTGGGAAGTAAAGCAAAGAACTCGGCGCGCGACTCGGGATTGTTCCAGCTTTCGGGAACGGAGGGGAGAGGAGGAGCCATGCAACACGCCGCGGTGTTTGGAAGAGCAGCCAGGGCGATATGGGAACCTCTTGTTGCCGACAGCGGAGAACGGTTTGCGCTTAACCAATGACTGCGGTCCGGAGACCGTTGGTCTCCGGCTATTTCCCTGCTTGGCGCGGCCTTGGACTGGCCTTCCTCAAAACACGTAAGGCTCGCGCATCGCTACGTCGAGTAGGGCGTTGGCTTCGTCGTCGTTGATGAACTGCTCTTTTGCCGGGTCCCACTGGAGTGGGCGACGGAGCCAGTAGCCGATGTTCCCCAAGAGGCAGATGGTGGCGGAGCGATGGCCGACCTCGGCCGGACAGATCGGCGACTGGCGGCTCTTGATACACTCGATCCAGTTGCGGCGGTGATTCTCGGAGGGATAGATTTTCTTTGCATCGCCGCCTAATTGCGTATCGAGGATTCCCGCCGGGTCACTCTCAATTTTCGAACGATCCACGTAGAGTCTGCCGGCCGTCCCCTCGAACGTGCAGCCACTGGGGCCGCCGTGGATCATCTTGACGCCGCTGGCGTAGGTGAACTCCAGGCCGGTTTCCGTCCGTCCTTCGGGCGGCGCGATATGCGTGGGACCAGTGTCATCGGTTTGGAGCGCCCATTGGGCGATGTCGAAGTGGTGGGCGCCCATGTCGGCCAGCGCGCCGCCAGCGTATTCCCGATACTTCCGCCAGGCTGGGAAATGATTGTGGACGCCTTTGGGGCACAGTACCTCGTGGTAGCCGCGCTGTGGAGACTGCCCGAGCCAACGGTCCCAGTCGGTTCCCTGGGGCGGTTCCTGTTCGGGCAAATCGCAGGGCACGGCCGGACCGCCCACACCCACGCGAACGGTTTGGACATCGCCGATTAATCCATTGTGGATCAGTTCGACGGCTCGGCGAAAGCGGCCGCCGAACTCGCTCCGCTGTTGGCTGCCGGTTTGGAAGATGACCTGGTTCTCCCGCACAGCGTCCACGATTTTTCGTCCTTGGGCAATGGCGTGGGTCAGGGGTTTTTCGCAGTAGATGTCTTTCTTGGCCCGCGCCGCATGCACGGCCGGCAGCGCGTGCCAGTGATCGGGCGTGGCAATGAGCACTGCGTCGATATCGTCGCGCTGCAGGATTTCGTGATAATCCGTGTAGGCTTCACATCCCCGATACGATCCGCTTTTGGTTGCTTCGGCGTAACGCTGCTCCACCTTGGCGCGGGCATGCTCGCGGCGTTCCGCCACCACGTCGCATACGGCCAGTACCTGGACATCGTTCATTCCGAGAAAGGCGCCGAGGTGGCCGTCGCCCATTTTGCCGACGCCAATTAATGCCAACGTAATTCGGTCGCTGGGCGGCGTGGGACCCGCCCAGGCTCGGACGGAAAGGAGGGGGGGAGCGGCCAAACTGGCGGCGGCCGTGGTTTGGAGGAAACGGCGCCGGGTGAGCATGTGTTGCAATTTCATGGGCGAGTTACCGGGGACGGTGGGAAACGTTGGAGTGTGAGCCGAAACCAACCCTGAGTGTCGGCGAGGCCCGCTCAATATAACGATTTCCCGCGCCCAGGGCGCTCCATCAAAGGGCGCCCGGCCGATCCGCCGCGCGTTGAATCTCGCGCAATTGCCAGTGGACAAACGCGTCCTCATTTGGCGGCAGGCGACGCACCGAGAGCAAGACCACGTCGGTGCGCGGCTTGCCGTCCTTCTCGGCGACGATCTCGTACCGGTGCACGATCAGATACTCGTCGAGCATCTCGGCGTAGGTAATGCTCTCGTTGCCCAGATAACGGAAATCACGAAGCGCCGTCCCCTGCATGGTGGCGTCAAAGGGGAGCGTGGCAAGGTAACTCTCAAGGGCCTCGCGAGCTTCTTCGGTTTGCTCGTAGACGATCTTGTAGTCGGCGGTCGAACCGAACCGCTCGCTCGGCTCACGGACCCACTGATGGGCCTCGAAGACCTTGCCGCCTTGCATCAGCCCGAGCCATCCATCGCAAAACTCCCGTGCTTGCCGCGCAAGGATCCAGCGTCGTCCCAGGTCCTGTGTGACGGACCACGCGCCGAAAAAAAGTGAAAGCGTCAGACCCGCGAGCGCTAAGCGTCGTCCTGAAAGCTCTCCGCCGGAATTTCGGATGCGGGCCAGCGCCGCCACCGCGGTTGCAGCGCCGGCCACGGGAACGAACAGCAGGAAGGGCGCAGCAATTCCAATCGGCGAGAGCACCCCGAGCAGCGCCGCTACGACTGCCAATCCACTGAGAGGCCGATAGTCTTCAGCTTGCGGTTCTTCCGCCGAGGCGAAGTGAAGGTCGGAATCCGGCATGAGGCAGCGCCCCAACGAAGGGCGATCGTAATTCGAGGTAGGGTTGAGTAATGCGAAAGCGGCGCGCCGCGGTGGTTAGTTCCCCACGCGGAAACCTTCCAACGTCGCCAGGTTCTGGCGCCGTTGCCGATAAAGTCCGGCAAAGCCATCCGAGGGAAAAGCGCTGCCGCCGGTCATCGTTCCTCCCGAGGAAAAACTCATCGCCCCGCTCCACATCCGCGCAGGAAAGGACGAGGTGATATCGGTTCCGCGGAAGGGCATCGGAGCCAACGGCGCCATGTGGAGCGTCCAACCGGTAAAGGCCACCATCGTCAAAGCAACCAGCACCGACATCGCCATGTTGCCAATCTGCTCCATCAGCTTGTGGAACCGCACCTTGTATTTCGAAAGGTAACTGGTGATTTCTCGCAAAACGCCCATGGTCAGCGCGAACACGCCCCAGACCGCAAGCAGGTCCAAGACATAGGTAAACGACGGCATTTGCTTTTCCAGGGCGTTGGCCGCCGCTTGCCAAAACGCCACGGCGACGATGCCCGAGATAATGACGTTGATATAGGTAATTACGTTTCCCCAGAACCCTTCGGTCCAGAGCATCGCCATGCAGATGAAAAACACGCCGAAGTAAAAGAGGATTAAGGTCATGGGCGGTTCAATTGCGATGAAAAATCAGATGGAGACCGTAGCCAACCGCGACTACTGCTTGAGGACGCGTTGAAGCTCTTCCAACGAGGTCACGCCTTGCGCCACCAACAGTATGCCTTCCTCTTGAAGACCCCGGTTGCCGGTTGCGCGGGCGATCTTCTTGAGCACCTCGATTTTCGGTTGTTTGACAATCGCTTCCCGAAGTTGGTCCGTGACCTCCAGGAGTTCAAAAATCGCGGTGCGCCCCAGGTATCCCACGCCGCTACACTTGGGGCAAGGAATGGCCTTCTCCTTCTTTTCTTTTTCCGTGGCGTCGGGTCCGGGCGGTTGTCGTTCGCGGTACAGTTCGGTCACGCGGTCGGGCGGAAGCCCCAACTTTTGCAAAAGCTGTGGGGGCGGCGGGTACGCTTCTTTGCACTTGGGGCACAGCTTGCGAATCAGCCGCGTGTTCAGTACCCCGATCAGAATGGGCGCCACGTCTTGCGGCGGAACCTTATACGTCGCCAGCAGCCGCAGAATCGCCTCGGGCGCCTCTTTGGCGTGAATTCCGGTGAAGAATAACAGGTCGTCCTTGTTTACTTGTTGGACGATGAACTCCAGCGTCTCTTTCTCCACCAGGTCCATGATGACAATCGCGTCCGGTTCGCGGCGCAGGATCGAGGGGAGCTTGGACATCGGTTTTTCATCGGCCGCCGCATCGTAGGTGGTGGGGTCGATGTTCTCGATATCCGGATCGCGGTGCTTGACCTCCTCGACCGAGACAAAATCGCGCAGCAATCGGTCGGTTGATCCCAACGCAATGGTGCTGGTGGCGGTCATGCCGCCGCTGGGGAGCGACGAGAAGATAAACAGCCCGCGCTTGGTGAGCATCAGTTCCTTGAGCTTGTCGCGCGTCTTGTCGCGCATCCCCAGGTCTTCGAGCGTCTTGAACTTCTTTTCTTTGGGAATGGTCAGGTGGAGCTGGGCGCGCTCGCCGGTCGGGACGCCTTGGCTGGACAACACGCAAAGGAACTTCTTGTCCTTGTAGTTTGCGCCAAACTTGCCCTCCTGCTTGGTGCGGCGATCTTTCTCGTTGAGGTTGGAGATTTTCTTCATCACCTCCAGCATCATGTCGCCCGTCGCCCGCTCGCGCGTGTCGGAATTGTGCCAGACGCCGTCAATCAGGTAGCGGACCTTCACCTCTTGGGGCGTGTAGTCGAGCATCACCTTTTCCGCGCGGCGGTCGGCGGCGTCAGCCAATAGATTCTTTGTTCCCACAAAACCGTCCACCCACTGCCGCGAGGCGAGAATATTCGCCTGGTTCACCTGCTCGTCGCTGGCGCCCATGGCTTTAAGCTCGACCGGCGCGCCCGCCTCGTAGGGCTTTTCCTTCTCGGCCTTGACGCCCAGATTGGTCTTGGTGGCCAAAACGTGGCGAATGTGGGCGGGAGTCATCACCCGCTCGTCAATCGACACGTATTCGTTGCGATGGCGGATATACATCGTCAATGGCGCGGCCACGCAAGCGATCAATAGGAGCCAGTTCACAAAGTAGAACATGATCCCCGGACCGGGGATGAAAAGCGCCACCAAAAATCCGATTAGGAACGGGAAGACCAGGATCGGCATCCACTTGGTATGATCCAGGGCCAGCGTCTGGCAATCGACGCTGGCCCAGTCGGTGGTCTTCACCCAAACCCAAAACACCACCAGGATAAGCGCCACTTTGATAATGCTGAAGTATCCGCCAGGCCCGCGCTGAATGGCGTGCGACACTGGCTGTTGGGCCAGGGCCAACTCGGCGTGAAACAACACCGCGGGCAAGGCGGCGGCAAAGGCAATCAAGATGCGAGGCATGGATGGCAATGCTATAAACCCGAAATCCGAAGCACGTAGTCCAAAACCATGCTCCTACAGAACCGTGGAATGGCCAACTCGCCGCGGTGTTGCGATTTCACGCGCGGATTGGACGCGGCTCGGAGTTCGGTTTTTGTGCTTCGGATTCGACGGGAGGAGTCGGTGATGGAATCTTGGTGCGTCTAGATCATACCCGGTTGCGAGACGTTGATGCCCTTGAGGGCCATTTGCAAGGCGTCTTTGTTGGGCGCCACCTCAAACGCGGTCGGCCGGTCGATCAGCTCGTCCTCGACCAGCTGCTTGAGGCTCATCGTAAAGTCCTGCATCCCCTCTTCGGCCCCCATGCGAATGGCGTCGGGCAGTTTGGCGTCCTGCCCTTCCAGCACCAGCTTTTGAATGGTGGCGTTGAAGGTCATCACCTCGACCGTCGGCACGCGGCCCACGCCGGGCTTGATCGACTTGAGCAATTTTTGCGCGACAATCCCCTTCATGTTAAAGGCGATGGCGCTGCGGATCGCCTTGTGCATGGCCTCGGGGAACAGATCCAAGATACGCCCGATGGTTGAAGGGGCGCTGGACGCGTGGATCGTGCCGAACACCAAGTGTCCCGTTTCGGCGGCGTGGATGGCGGTGAGGAACGTCTCCTCGTCACGCATCTCGCCCACCAGCATCACGTCGGGGTCTTCCCGCACCGCGTGCTTCATGGCCACGGCGAAATCGACCACGTCCATGCCGATTTCGCGTTGATTGATGAGCGCCTTGTCCTCGGTGTACACAAACTCGATCGGGTCTTCCAGCGTCAGGATGTGGACCCGTTCATGGTGGTTGATGTAGTTGAGCATCGAGGCGATGGTGGTGCTTTTTCCCGAACCCGTCACGCCCGCCAGCAGCACCATGCCTTGATCGAAGAAGCACAGTTTTTCCATGACCGGCGGCAAGTATAGCCCTTCAAAGTTCGGAATAAACGCGTTCACGCGCCGAGCCACCATGCCCACGTGCCCCAACTGCTGGAGCAAGTTCACGCGGAACCGCCAGTTGATCACCTTGCCGTCGTCGTCGGCCACGTCAACCGTGTACGAAAAGTCGGCGCCCCCTTCTTGATCGAAGATTTTGCGGTTGCGTTCGTCCATCAAGGGGAAGATCAGCCGAACCATCTCTTCGTCGTCGATGGGGCCGCGGTTTAGCTCGCGCAGCGTGCCGTGGACGCGCACAATGGGCGGCCGACCCACCTTCAAGTGCAAGTCGCTCCCTTGCAACTTGACGATAGCCCGGAAGATCTTGTCAATCTCCAGCGGCTCCCGCTTGGCCGCATACTTCTTGAGCATTTGTTCCTGGGACGTACCACCCGCAGCGGCCATAGCTTCTCTCCTCGTTCTCGAAAAGGCGGGCTTCAACCGCCAACATGCCCAATGAAAACCTGTTCACGTCCGCCAACCGCACTTGTTCTCACAGCCGCACGGGCACGCCGCGCGCCGCCATGACTTCCTTGGTCTCTCGAATCGTATATTCGCCAAAGTGGAAGATGCTGGCCGCCAATGCGGCATCGGCCTTGCCTTTCATCACCGCGTCGGCGAGGTGTTCCGGCTTGCCGGCGCCGCCGCTGGCGACCACCGGTACCGAGACGGCTTCGCTCACCGCGGCGGTCATTTCCAGGTCGTAACCGTCCTTCGTGCCGTCAGCGTCCATGCTGGTCAGCACGATTTCTCCGGCGCCCAACTCCTCGACCTGTTTGGCCCAACTAACCGCTTCCAGTCCCGTCGGCACGCGACCGCCGTTGATGTGCACTTCCCACACGGTCTGGCCGTTCTTCCGCACGCGCTTAGGATCGATGTTCACCACGATGCACTGGCTGCCGAACCGCCGGGCCGCCTCGCGCACGAACTGCGGATCGCGACAGGCGGCCGAGTTGATCGACACCTTATCGCAACCGGCGTTGAGCAAGGCTCGAATATCGTCAATCGAGCGAATTCCCCCGCCCACGGTCAGCGGCATGAACACCTGCTCAGCCGTGCGCCGCACCACGTCAATCATGATATTGCGAGCTTCGTGGCTGGCGGTGATGTCGAGGAACACCAGTTCATCGGCCCCTTCGCGCTCGTAGCGCGCGGCCACCTCGACGGGGTCGCCCGCATCGCGCAATTGCAGAAAATTAACCCCTTTGACCACCCGGCCGCGATCCACGTCCAGGCAGGGAATGACCCGTTTGGCGAGCATACAACCAACGAAGAAACGAGCAGATCAGGCGAGGAAACCCGCCCCTAAGAACAAGCCAATTCCTACTTTAAGCCGCGGCCCCGCACGGGTCAACCAACCCCCGCTGGGCGATAATGTTGCTCGTTGGGCCGTGTCTGGTTGAGCGACTTATATGAAAACGACGACACGATTGACAACCAAACGACCAGGATCGAGCAATGGATTTAGCAGCCGGCATTTGCGCGCTACGGGAGCGTAGGCAGTCAGCGATCTCGGTTTGCCCAAATTCGACGGCCTGAAAGCACGAATTCGCGGAGGATTATTGAAACGACCATTAGTATTCGCGCAGCGTTCAATCAACTGCTTTACAGCGGTTAGATCCCCTTGGGCGATTGAACCGACCAAGACGGAAATGTCCGCGTTGGGATCCGCACCACTTCTTTCGCACCCGAGTTTCCACTCACCGTACAATCGCTTGCATCCAATTCGCCGTCGCGCTCGCGGCCGCCTCTCCTGGGTGAACCCTAGGCAGCGCTCAGCGGCTGATCGGGCTTTGAAGTTCTACGCCAGCAGGGCTTCCACCACGCCGCCATGCACGTCGGTCAGGCGGTAGTCGCGGCCTTGGAAGCGGAATGTAAGCCGCTCATGGTCGAATCCCAACAGGTGCAGGATTGTCGCCTGGAGGTCGTGAACGTGGACCGGGTCGCGGGCGATGGAGAAGCCCAGCTCATCCGACTCGCCGTGCATGACGCCGCCCTTCACGCCGCCGCCGGCCAGCCACATGGTATAGCAGTCTGGGAAGTGGTCCCGCCCTAGGATATTCCCGCCGGCCGTGCGGCCTTCGCGGAAGGGAGTGCGGCCGAACTCGCCGCCGCAAATAATCAACGTTTCTTCCAGGAGTCCCCGCTGGCGCAAGTCCTTGATTAGCGCGGCCACGGGCTTGTCCATCGTGGCGCACTTCTTGGTCAGCCCGTCGCGAATGTCTTCTCCGGGGCCGGTGCCGTGGAAGTCCCAGCCCCAATCGAAAAGCTGCACGTACCGCACGCCCTGTTCCACCAGGCGGCGGGCCAAGAGGCAATTGTTGGCGAAGCTCGCTTCACCCGGCCGGGCGCCGTAGGCGGCCAGCGTCTCGGGGGTTTCCTTGCCAATGTCCATGACCTCGGGCGCCGCCATTTGCATGCGGTAGGCCAACTCGTACTGCGCGATGCGGGTCAAGGTTTCGGGATGGCCCAACTCGGCGGCTTGGATTTCGTTCAGATCGCGGAGCGCGTCCAGCGTGCGGCGGCGCATCTCGCGATCCATGCCGTCGGGGTTCGAGACGTACAGCACCGGGTCGCCCTTGGAGCGGCATTGCACGCCCTGATAGACCGAAGGCAAAAACCCGCTGCCCCAAGCGTTCTTGCCGCCGCTGGGCTGCACGCCGCTGGAGATCAGCACGACAAATCCCGGCAGGTTTTGACTTTCCGAACCCAGGCCATACGTGACCCACGCGCCCAGCGACGGCCTCCCTTGCCGGGGCGAGCCGGTGTAGAGCAGCAATTGCGCCGGAGCGTGATTGAACTGGTCGGTGTGCATCGAGCGAATGACGCACAACTCGTCTGCCACGTCGTGCAGGTGCGGCACGGCGTCCGACAGCCACACCCCGCCCTGGCCGTACTGGGCGAAAGTGCGCGGCGTACCGAGCAGCTTGGGTGTGCCCGAAGTGAACGCGAACTTCTTGCCCTTGATGAACTGCTCGGGGCACTCCTCTCCGTTGTGCTTGACCAGCTCCGGCTTGTAGTCGTACAGGTCCAGGTGCGGCGGCGAGCCTTCCAGGTGCAGGTAGATCACCCGTTTCGCCTTGGGAGCAAAGTGCGGCGCCTTGGGCGCCAGCGGATCGGCCGCGTCCGCAGGCGCCTCGCCGCCGAGCGACGCGAACGCCAACGCCCCCAGGCCAAGCTGGCAGTTCTTAAGGAAATGCCGACGCGTTTGCGTTTGCAGCAAGTCGTGGTGAGGTTGCAGGGGAGTCATCGGCGTTCTCGCGGGGGAAATATTCACGAAGTGATCACTGCGGGCTTCATATCTAGCGTTTGACGGGACGCCGATGGATTACCGCTTCATCAACGTCTCGTCCAGGTTTAAGAGTACGTTGCCCACCACCGTCCAGGCGGCTAGGTCGGCCAGGTCGGCGCCCGGCGGCGCGGCGCCGAGTGGCTCGGTCGCTAGCTTGCGGGCTTGATCGGGCGCCTGGGCGTACTCGCCGTAGGCCGCATCGTACAGGCCCACCAACCGGTCCAACTCTTGTGCGGTCGGCTCGCGCGACACGCACAAGAAGAACCCGAACCGCGCTCGCTCGCGCGGGTCGCTGGCCGAGGCGGCCATGCGCCGCGCTAGCGCTTGGGCCGCCTCGACGTACACGGGATCATTCATGGTGACCAGGGCTTGCAGCGGCGTATTGGTGCGAACGCGGTGGACAGTGCAAACTTCGCGGCTGGGAGCGTCAAAGGCGTCCATCGACGGATACGGCAGCGACCGTCGCCATTCGGTGTATAGACCGCGGCGATAGCGGTCATCGCCGGCGCCGGTGGCCCAGTCGGTCGAGCCGCCAAACGCGGCGCTGAGTCCCAACGTCGGCCGGGGCGGTCGCGACGACGCTCCGTGCATTCGGCGGCTGAGCAGCCCGGCGGTCAAGAGCGCCTGGTCGCGCACCATCTCGGCCGAGAGACGGAACCGCGGACCGCGGGCCAAGAGGCGATTGTCTGGGTCGCGCTCCAAAAGCTCCGGCGTCACGCGCGAGGATTGACGATACACGGCCGAGGTGACCAGCATCCGCAGCAGTTGTTTCCGGTCCCATTGCTGCCGGACCACCTCGGTCGCCAGCCAGTCGAGCAGTTCGGGATGGGAAGGCAACTCGCCCTGTGAACCGAATTCCTCGCTGGTGCGCACCAGGCCCATACCGAAGATTTGCTCCCAATAGCGGTTGACGAGCACGCGGGCCGTGAGCGGGTTGTCGTCGCTCACCAGCCACTGCGCGAGCGACAAGCGATTCATCGGGGCGCCTTCGGGCAGCGGGGGGAACGCCTCGGGCACGCCTTCGGTCACTTCCGGGCCAAGATCAAGATAGTTGCCGCGGAACTGGACCTTAGTAATGCGGCGCTGCCCTTCGGGAATCTCCTTCATAATGGGAACGGTCGTCTCGGGCTTGAGTTCGGCAAATTGCTTCTTGAGGTTCGCCAGTTGCTTGCGAAGCGGCTCTAATTCGGGAGCGATGCTCAAATAATGCTTGGCCAACTCGGCCGTTTGTGCTTCGCTACGCGCCTCGCGGCCGGTGCGTAGGATCGTCAGGATCGGGGACGGCGTTTGCGCGAACACGGAAGCGCGGGAATCGTTTGTCGTGGAAATGCGGAAATGGCCGAGCGTGTGGTTTTCAAAGCGCGAGGCGAAATCCAATTGGAGCGTCAACATGGCTCCTTCCGCCACTTCCACCGGCGCGGCGGGAACGAGCGTCAACTGGTGCGGCTGGCCAAACTGCGCGCCCACCGCCCAGCCCTTGTTCGTCGGGTCGGCGTTATTCAGGACGTGTTGCGGCTCGAAACCGGGTTGAGCGTAATCGGCGTAGGCCGCGACGAACGCAAGGGACCGCGCCCCGCTCAAGGCAAATTCGGCACTGGGGTTGGGCGGGTCTTTCGCCGTTTGTTCCCACACCGGTTGCCGGTCGGCGTTGAGCAATACGATGTGGAAGTTGCTTAGCCGGGTATGCAAGCCGTTGTCGGTCCGGTTCCAAAGGACCACGCGCTCAACCGGTTGCTCGGCGCCGAGGTCCACTTCCCACCAAGGATCGTCCGAAACGGCGGTGTGCGTTGTTGATTTCCCTTCGAAGTAATGGCCGTTGGTGTTGCCGTCGATGGCCAGCTTGGCCGGGCCTTCATAATCGACGCTGCTTTGCGTGGCTTGCCCGCGAACGGCAAGATTCTCACTTCCGCGGAAGACTTGCACCTCGGCCAGCGAGAGCAGCTTTTGCTTGCCGGGAACCTCGATGCGCACATATCGCCCCGCGAGCGTCTGTCCGCCCGGAGGCGCCAGCGTCGCGCGGACCTGCGATAGCACAAAGTTGCCTCCCGCGTGACCGGGGCCGTCGCCGGGAAGCGATGCGTGCGGAAGCGTCTCGATGCGAAGCGCGGTAAGTTGCCCCGCCTTCACCGGCAGTTGAAGCGTGTAACTATCGGTCTTGCCCGCCATGGCCACGACCACTGCCTGATCCTCCTGCACTTGGGCCGCCGCGCCAGACTGAATCGATACATCGGAGGGGCGCAAGGATTTCCAGGTTAAGTTGCCCTGGAACGACTCTTCCCAACGCAGTTGCGATACGGCCAGTTCCGGCGTGGCGCGCTGGGTTTGTTCTTCTAGCTGGTCGATCTCGGATTGCAACCGCTCGCGTTCGCGCCGCTGGGCGTCGCTAATGAGCGACAGCAAGGGGCTTTCGTCGCGGCGGTCGGCGTCTTGCGTGTTGTTGAAGAATGCGAAGAAGCGGAAGTATTCCTCTTGCGAGATGGGGTCGTACTTGTGCGTATGACACTGGGCACAAGCCATGGTCGTGCCCATCCATATGGCCATCGTGGTGTTGACGCGGTCCACAATGGCCACGTTGCGGAACTCTTCGTCGTTGGTGCCCCCCTCGCTGTTGGTCAGCGTGTTGCGGTGGAAGGCGGTGGCGATCAACTGTTCGTTGCTCGGGTTAGGCAGCAAGTCGCCGGCAATTTGTTCGATCGTAAATTGGTCGAAGGGCTTGTTGTGGTTGAACGCGTCGATCACGTAATCGCGAAAGGCCCAAATGGTGCGCGGCGGATCGTCGGCGTAACCGGCTGAGTCGGCGTAACGGGCCAGATCGAGCCACATCCGCGCCCAATGTTCCCCATAAGCCGGTGATGCCAACAGCCGATCCACCAGGCGTTCATAGGCGTCGGGCGCGTCGTCCTGGACAAACGCGTCAACCGCTTCGGGCGTGGGTGGCAGTCCGGTTATGTCCAGCGTCACGCGGCGCACCAGGGCGTGGCGGTCCGCTTCGGGCGAAGGCTGGAGTTTTTCGCGCTCCAGCCGAGCCAAAAGAAACTGGTCGATCGCGTTGCGCACCCACGCCGCGTCGCGCACCGCCGGGAGTGGCGGCCGAACGGGCTTGACGTACGACCAATGCTGCGCGAAGGGGGCGCCTTCGCGCACCCATTGGGTCAGCAGCTCGATCTCCTGCGGCGTGAGCTTCTTGCCCGAGTCGGGCGGTGGCATTTGCTCGCCTTCGTCATTCGAGACGATGCGCCGGATCAACTCACTCGCTTCCGGCTTGCCGGGCACGACTGCGGCCCGGTCGCCCAAGTCCGCAAGCGCGCCCTCCTTCGTGTCCAAGCGAAGATCGGCTTGCCGCTCGGCTGGGTCGGGCCCGTGGCATTGGAAGCAGTTGTTCGAGAGGATCGACCGGATATCGCGGTTGAAGTCAATACCGCGCGCCTGGGCCGCGGCGGCCACGCCTTGCAGGAACGCAAGATAAACGCAGGCAACCGCGAATGTTCCGAATTTGCGACGAGCGAGGAACAGCGACATGGCGAGTCGGAACGGAGGATAGAAAAAAATGGCGGGACCGAAGTGGACGGGCGGTGTTTAGTATTAACGATCGATCAAGCTGCGTCAATTTGTTTGCCGGATGGCACGAAAGTCGCTGGCTGGCGAGCGGCCGGCCTCGGCTGGCGAACGCCGTCCGCTCGCCCTCATTAATTAAGGCCGATACGATGAACCCTGCCGTCGATCGGGTGCGGGGCCGCGAACGCAGCTAGCAATCGAACGTTTCGATTTCACGCAAGAAAAGGTTGAAGGACGACATGCGCATCTGGATCAAATTGGCGTTTCTGGTCGCTGTGTTGGTTACACCCGCTGGGGCCGACGACTTTCAAACGGCGAAACTGCGGAATTGGCATCAATGGCGGGGACCGAACGCCGACGGCGTGGCGCCGCATGGCGACCCGCCCGTGGAATGGAGTGAAACCAAGAACGTCCGCTGGAAAGTGCCCGTGCCCGGCCGCGGCAGCGCCTCGCCGGTGGTGTGGAACGACCAGCTATTTCTTCTGACCGCCATTCCGCTGGACAACGGCGTGCATCAGTTCGCGGTGCTGTGCTTTGACCGCAACACGGGGAAGGTCCTTTGGCAACAGGTGGCGGCCGAGGAAGTCCCCCACGAGCAATTACACGCCACCAATACACATGCTTCCGGCTCGGCCACCACCGACGGCCAACGGGTGTACGCTTCGTTTGGCTCGCGCGGCGTGTTCTGCTATGACCTGCAAGGCAAGCTCCAATGGAAACGCGACCTGGGCGAGATGCAAACCCGCAACGAATTTGGCGAAGGCAGCTCGCCCACCATCCACGGTGATACGCTCGTGGTCAACTGGGACCATGAAGGCGACGATTTTCTGGTGGCCCTGGACGCCAAGAGCGGTGAGGTGCGCTGGAAAGTGGAGCGAGATGAACCGACTACCTGGGCCACGCCGCTGGTGGTGACGCACAACGGGCGGGAGCAGGTGGTCACCAACGGCAAAAACCGCGTGCGAAGTTACGACCTGGCAAGCGGCAAGTTGCTCTGGGAATGCGGTGGGCAGGCGAGCAATCCCATTCCTTCGCCAGTGGCGCTGGGTGACCTGGTGTTTTGCATGACGGGCTTCCGCGGGTACGCGGCCTATGCGATTCCCTTGGATTCGTCGGGCGATATTACCGACAGCGACCAGATTGCCTGGAGCCGCACCGACGGCACGCCCTACATCGCGTCGCCGGTGCTGTACGACGGCGTGTTGTATTTCACGAAGGGCCGGGATGCGATTCTTTCGTCCGTCGACGCCAAGACTGGCCAGACGAAGATTGACCAGAAGCGACTGCCAGGCTTGAACACGCTCTATGCTTCGCCGGTGGCGGCGGCCGGGCGAATCTACTTCATGAGCCGCGAAGGCGCGGCAGTGGTTCTCAAGCACGGTCCCTCGTTGGAAGTGCTGGCGACCAATCACCTGGACGAGGGCATCGACGCCTCGCCGGCCATCATCGGCAAACAAATGTATGTTCGCGGAGAAAAAAGCCTTTACTGTCTTGAGGCGGGCGCGGACTAATCGACTTGTCGCCAATGCCTGTCCGGCCCGAGCCACGGCGCATCCGTGAAACGCCGATAGAATCGGCTAACTTCCTTGCTGCTTGGATTGCCAAGCAGCGTCTTGCGGCCCTGTCCCCGGTGGGAATGCGCCAGGTTGTCTTAAACGCGCGGGAGGGACATTGCCCCAGGTTTCCGCCGAGCGCCTTGATCGACGTACACCCAGTCGGGATGTCACGCCGCGGTTAGCGCTTCGCAATGTTTGCGACTTTTCAGGAAAAAATCTCTTTCATACACCAACACGCAGGCTTGTAGTCTTTCCCAGGCGAGACGCCGTTAAATCCGTTACCGCTCGAAAATGGGCATGGGTATTGCACCCTGTTCGACCGTCGGCCTATTCAAAAAGGCCAAGCTGTTTCTTTGACTCGAACGGAAATTTTCAGGAGGTAACGGACGATGGCTACGAAAAACTTTGAACGGAATGCGGTGGTCGGTGTCTTTGAAAACGGCGAAGACGCCCGCCGTGCAATCGATGAACTGCACCGCGCCGGATTTACCGACAACGAAATTGGCATTATCTCACATGATCGAAGTGGAACCACCCGCGATGCGATCAAGGACGAACGCGGATCCTACGCCGAAGAAGGCGCCATGACCGGCGCCGTAGCTGGCGCGGGATTAGGCGCCGCTTGGGCCATTGGCATTGCCGCGGGCATGTTGCCCGCGATTGGACCCGTGATCGCGGGCGGCACGTTGGCAGCCATACTGGCTTCAGCGGGTTTGGGCGCCGCGGCGGGCGGCATTGCTGGAACGCTCGTCGGCATGGGCATTCCCGAAGAAGAAGCCGAATACTACGAAAGCGAATTCCAGGCGGGACGTACCATTGTCACCGTGCGCGCGTCGCAGCGCTACAACGAAGCGGCTGGCATCATTCGCCATAATAATGGCCACACCCAAGAGCGCACGGGCGATTTCACCCGCGCCAATTGGGACACCAACCGCGGCGCGACGACCTCGACCATGGCCGCTGGCGGCCACTCGGTATCGGACACGTCGTTGGCTTCGGGACGACGGTCCCATACGACCGACACGCACACCCATCGCCCCACCGCCGCTTCGGCCCGGGGCGAACAAAAAGTGCAAGTGCGCGAAGAGGAATTGCGCGTACACAAGCAACCGGTTCAGACCGGCGAAGTGGAGGTGCATAAAGAAGTAAAAACCGAGCACAAGACCGTCGACGTGCCGGTGCAGCGTGAAGAAGTGGTCGTCGAACGCCACCCGGTCGCGGGCCATCAGTCCGCGTCGGGCGAAATCCGGGGCGACCAGGACATTCGCATCCCGGTGAAAGAGGAGCAGGTCCGGGTCGAGAAAACGCCGGTCGTCAAAGAGGAAATCAGCGTCGGCAAACGCACCGTGCAGGACACGCAGCGCGTCTCGGAAGACGTTTGCAAGGAAGAAGCGCACATCGAGCGAAAGGGCCGCGTGCGCGACGAAGATCGCCCCCACCGCTAGAGTACGTTCCGCGATGTGGGCCACTTGCTATGCAAGTGACCAACAGTGAGCGAAGCGAGCCGCAGCATCCGTTTGTCTCCCGAGCAGTTGGTTACTCGCGGGGGTGAGTAACCGACCGTTGACTAGCAAACGGAAAAAAGACACCAAGCAATTGGAACGGATCAAGCGGGCGCACCCTGGTGCGTCCGCTTTTGCTTTTCAAGCTCCAAACTCGGTCCCACCTTGGCGTCATTCGCACCACTCGCGGTCCATCGTGCTTGCCACGACGTCCAGTAACCGCGACGCTTCGCTTTTCGTCAGGTTCTCGTTGAAGTGCACACGAAACATTTGTTCCTCGTTCCAGCCGGTTTTTAACTCGGTCGCCGATTGCACGATGACCCCCAAAAACGTCTTGCGCTGCAGCAATTCGGCAATAAGCTCGTTGGCGGTGTACAGTTCTAGCTCGTTCGATTCCATATAGCGCGGGTAGGATGTGAGTAGAAAGAATCAGGTTGGGGGAAACGGCCCCACTGTGGTAAGTCTTCCATAAGATGGACTGCGAGGGCGGCGCTTCCAAAAGGGAAATGATAAAAAAAGGCGGGTCGTGGTTTAGCCCAGGGGAAAACCACGAAGGAGAGGGTTTGAGAACGCGGGATCGCGCGCCTCTCATGATTAGGTTACGACTCGTCCGTTCTTTGTGTATCCCCACTGCGGGGGAAAGTAGAAAATATAATTTTGGGATATTTCTTGACCTGCGGAGACTGCGTCACGGCGGCAAGACGCTGTCACGACGAGATCATTCTCCCCGCGTCAAAAAGCTATCCATGGAATGTCTAGAGCACTGGTTTCGCTCGGCGTCCGACGTAGTGGAGTCGCGCAATGCGTCTTGGCGTATCTGGCGAAACTCGGTTAAGCTGCGACCTGCGAGTCGGCGACGTTGGCCGGCCCCGCCACGCGGAAGCAGGAGGTTCTCGATGCCCGGCCGGTGGATCACGTCGCAGTATGGTCGATTCCCTGCATTCGCCCTGGGGGCAATCCTCCTGACGCCCTTCGCGGTTGCCCATGAAGGGCACGAACATCCTGAACCTGAGCGCGTTTCGGACCAAGTGGCGCACCGGCCGACCGCCATTCCTGACCGGATCGTGCTCACCTGGAACGGCGACCCCGCCACGTCGCAAGCCGTTTCCTGGCGCACCGACGCCACCGTGCATAAGGCTCTGGCCGAGGTGGCGGTGGCCGAGGATGGCCCCTTGTTCAGCTTCCGCGCCACGCAAGTCGTGGCAGACACGACCCCGCTGGAAACCAACCTGGGCGCGGCCCACTATCACACGGCCGTTTTTAAGAATCTCCAGCCTAAGACTCGGTACACCTATCGCGTGGGCGACGGAGAGAACTGGAGCGAATGGTCGCAGTTCTCCACGGCCAGTGACAAGACCGAACCGTTCACCTTTATCTACTTTGGCGACGCGCAGAACGAACTCAAGTCGTATTGGTCGCGGGTGGTGCGAGAGGCCTACCGCGACGCTCCCAAGGCCGCCTTCCTGCTACACGCGGGCGACCTGGTGAACCGCGGGAGCAACGACGCGGATTGGGGCGAGTGGTTTTACGCCGGCAGCCACATTCACCGCATGCAGGCGTGCATCGCCACACCGGGCAACCATGAATACGTCAAGAAGGACGACGCCAAGGCGCTCACCCGACACTGGCGGCCAATGTTCGCCTTTCCCGAGAATGGACCCGGCGAGTTATTGGAGACGGTGTACTGGATCGATTATCAAGGCGTGCGGATCATCTCGCTCAACTCCTTAGAGAAACAGCGCGAGCAAGTCACCTGGCTGGAACGAACGCTGGCCGACAATCCCAACCGCTGGACGGTGATTACGTTCCATCATCCGCTGTATTCCGCGTCTCAAGGGCGTGACAATTCGACGCTCCGCAACTTATGGCAACCGGTATTTGATAAGTATCGTGTCGATCTGGTGCTGCAAGGGCACGACCACGCCTACGCCCGCAGTGGCCTGATGCGTCAGGAAAACGTGGCCACCGGCGCCACCAATTTTAGCGAAGAGGCCGGCACGTTGTACGTCGTCTCGGTGAGCGGTCCCAAGCTGTACACGCTGGATCGGCGACCCTTCATGCGCCGCGCCGCCGAATACACGCAGCTTTACCAAATCATTTCGGTCGATGGCGAGGAACTCAAATACGAAGCCCGCACCGCCACGGGCCGGCTCTACGACGCCTTCACGCTCCGCAAGCGTGAGGGCCGACCGAATGAACTAATCGAGCAAGTCCCCGACACGCCCGAGAACCGCCGCGACGGCGGCGCCGCGCCTTGAATGAGCAAATTCGATTTGCAAAACGAAAACTTCAGTAGCGCCAGGTGTTGAAGTTCTCGTTTGTTAACAAGGTGTGCTCTGCGAAACCGCAAACGATATCGCTTGCGGTCTCACGGAGCGTTGTCACGAGGGGCGTTTGCACCACTCTAAGCGGATCACACCCGCGCTGCATGGAAGCGATCTTCCGCAAGCCAGGTCACGCTGGCGTATTCCGAAACTTCGTCCAACCAGTCTTCGATGAGTTCCGCTTGCAACGCCGCGGGCAACGCGACCACGATTCGCTTGGCGCCCTTTGGTGATCCGGACGTCAGTCCGTAGAAGCGGTCGAGGTAGGATGGCTCCCTATAAAACTCTTGCAACAACGCCTCGAACGTGGCCGCGGTCAGACGCCGCGGTTCTCCCGCGGGTTCTAGCACCACTTGCAGCGTGGTGTGCGGGTTATCGGCCAAGACGCGCCGCACCACGCTGGCGGCGCGTGCGGCGTGGGCGTCCCAATCGGTCGAACGGAGCCATACGGTAAACGCCTGCGCGCGTTCGGCCGGACCGGCAAGCGCATCACCGGCCCGCTCCGCATCGAGCCGATCCAAATCGAAGAACGCAAACTCTTGCGACGCCTCCGTTCCTGCTAGCTCGCGAGGCGTGGCGCCGTGCGGCCACGCATTGTTGATCACGGGTGGCGGCAGCGGATCGAACTCGGTGCCGAACACGTTCTGCGCCTCGTCCATCAGGTCGTACATTTGTTCGAGATTCAGCGTGGGCGTTTCCAGAACGTAGTACGGCGGCCGGTCCTGGTGACGCAGTCCTAATTGGGCCGCTTCCTGGCGAAAAGCCGTACCGGGAAGAATCGCCAAGTTGAACACCTGGATGCGGCTGTAAAGCCCACGATCGTGAAGGTAATCCAGGCCGCGACGGACCGAATCGACCGTGTCGCCCGGCAGGCCGATTATCAGGTCAATCTTCACTTCCAGGCCGGCGTCGATCATCGCCCGCACTCCGCGCTCGAAAGCGCGCAGGTTGTTCTTGCGGTCCATCAGATCCATGGCCAGTGGATCGACCGACTGAAGGCCGACTTCCACTTCGGTGAAGTTCGCCTCGCGCAGCAGTTGCGCGGTTTGCGTTGTGATGCCTTCGGCTCGTAACTCGCCAAAGTAGGTGAACTGCCGTTCGGGATTTTCACGAATCAGCAGCTGCAGGAAGTCATCAAAGTGCTTCCGCTGGTTGAGCGTAGGGTCCAGCAGCACCACCTCACGCGCTCCCCGCCGCCGGGCGTGTTCCAAGTTGGCGATAATGTGCGACTCGTCAACAAAGTACAACGCATCGTAGCTTTTGGGATAATAGCAGAACTTGCACTTGAACACGCAGCCGCGAATCGTTTCGAGTAATAACACTTGCTCGTCGGCCGCATCCAGAATGCCCGCCATGTAAGGCGACGACACCACGTTCAAGTTTGGCAGCGGCTTGCGGAAGGGCACGGCGATTCGCTCGTGGCGCGCTTGTGGTCGCATGTCGGCGGCCACGTACAGCCCGTCGATCGTGCGCCGCGGGCGATCGTCGGCAAGTAACGCTTGCAGCAACTCGGCGAAGGTTTGTTCGCCTTCGCCGATGGCCGCAAAATCAACCGCCTCGTGCTGGAGCACCCAGGCGTTGTCGGCCGTGATCTCTGGCCCGCCCAAAATAACGCGCAGGTCTGGACGGCGCTCCTTCAACCGCTGCGCCACCCAAAGCGTCCGCACGATGTTCCACAAGTAGCAGGTAAAGCCCACCATCCACGGGTCGCGGGCCAGGATCGCCTCGACCAGTCCCTGGTCGCTCCGCGTGTTCGCCTCGCGCGTGGGCAGCAAGTCGATATGGTAATGCTCACCCAGCCCTTGCTGCTCGGCGTACATCTTCAAGTAGCCAGCGGCCAGTGGCACGTTCTGCCGGATCGGCTCGGGGCTTACCGGCGGGATCGGCAGTTGCGCGAGCAGGATGTTACGACGCGACAGCATGGCGGGTTAGCTTTCGTTCTCCGGTTCGCGCCGAGCTTTTTCGCCGGGACGCCGTTTGCCTTCGCGCAGCCGCGCCAGAAACTGCGACACGTCCTTGGGAAGCGGCGACTCGAAAAACATTGCCTTTCCCGTAATCGGATGCTCAAACCCTAGCGATGCCGCGTGCAGCGCCAGCCGCGGGGCGCCGCTGCGGTCGGGAATCGGTTTGCCGCCGAGCGGCTTGCGGTACACTTTCTCGCCGCATAGCGGATGCCCAAGTTCCGAAAGATGAATCCGAATCTGGTGCGTCCGGCCCGTTTCTAGCCGGCATTCGATCAGCGTGTACCCGCCCAAGTGTTCAATCGGCTTGACGTGCGTGACCGCGTGTTTGCCCACATTCGGCTTGTCGGTGCTGCCGCGCCGGCCGTCGCCACGGTCGCGCACCAGTCGGGTCTCGATGGTCTGGGCCTGGACGCGACCTTCCACGATCGCCAGGTAGCGGCGCTGGGTGGTATGTTTCTTAAACTGCTCCATCAGGCCGCGCTCGGCCCGCACCGACCGGGCGAACACCATCAGTCCACCCGTCTCACGGTCAAGCCGGTGGACGGGCCGCACGGGTGGCGGGACACCGCGTTGTGTCTTTTTTCCGCCGCGCGACGCTTTACGATCGAGCACGATGGGGAGCATCTCATCCAGCGTGGGCTGGAACTGCCGCCGCCGCGCCGGCCAGCTCAATTCCTCGGAGTGCCGGGTCGAGGTAATCCCCGGCGGCTTCTCGACGACCACCACGTGTTCGTCGACGTACACAATCTGAATGTGTTCGGGCTTGGGCAGGGCCGGGGCCGATTGGGCCAGCATCTTGACGACATCCCCTCCTTTGAGGCGGCGCGCTTCGTCCAGGCAGAGGTTGCCATTGACCATCACCCGGCGAGATCGCACCCATTGGCGTACATCGCCCCACGAGGCGTTGGCTTGCCACTGACGCAATAGCGCGGTAAGGGTTTGCCCCGCCTGTTCGGGGGTGACATGGAACACCGGCTCGGACTTCTCTTTCATCGTCGCAGTATATCGTTTTTTGCCTGCGCAACGGATGGGTGGGTTTGCCTCCAATTGCCGGGCCGGAGCGAAGGAGTTGAAGTTGCCCCAGCCCGCAGTCCGATAGTTCCAAGGATACCGCCTGCGCGATTTTTTCTGATTGCGCTAGTGCAGAGATAACCGACGGGTTGTTCCACGGCGAATGGGGGTGCAAGCCCCCTGATGGAATCGGCGCTGGACTGGAACGCCATTAGCCGGCTAACGCCGGCCGCTCGTCGGAAGATGCATGACGCAATCAACGGCTTGGAACCGCGCTGGGGGGCCGACCCCGCATCGGCTCTTTTCCGAGAAGAACGCCTCATGATCCAACCGCCAAACCGCCGCGGCGGACGCGAACGAAACGCCCGGCCGGAGCCTGACGTCGCGAAGATCCGCCTCCGTCCTCCAACTGTCGGGATGCCGCGAACCGTGGCCACGATAGTCCCCTTTGCGTGGGTTCACCGTCGCGATTTTCTGCAAGGCCGCCTTACCACGTGGATGTTTACGCGGGTGCTGCTGCCCTTGGCCATCGTCAGTTTGCTGCTTGGCGCCGCGTTTTCGTTCAGCCATTACCCGGCCGATAAGCCGTTCAAGAAGTACCTGGTGAGCCACATGGCTTCCCGGGAACATAACCCCGAAGGCTATACCTATTTGGCCGTGGGATTGCTGGCCACCGGGCTGTTGCTGACGCCTTTTCCGGCGTGGCTGCATCGGCATGTCGCCGTAACTGGCCGACGCGCGACGGCCGGATGGTGGTTCATGGCGCTGGGAGCCGGCGGAACCACCTTGGTCGGTTTCGAGTCGGCGCTTTGGCCGGGCGTGGCGGGTTGGCATGAACTTGCCCACTCAATCTATGGAGTTTGTGGCTTTGGAGGCATTTGGCTGGGGAGCCTGTGCTTGAGCGCGCGACCGGCGTCGAACGCTCCCGCGCGGCGTCTTTCGCCACTGCGGATCGCCTTTGCGGTCCCCATGCTGTGCGTGATTGGCTCCTACCTTGTGGTTCAGGCCGTTCCCAGCCTGCGTCTCTGGTCGCGAGAAGCCTGGCCTCCGCAACTGGTGTTTCTTCGCACGTTCGCGTTCTGGCAATGGCTGATGGTGGCGGGCGTGATGATGAACTTCGTGCTGACGGTGCGTAGAGCTTCGCTGGCCGCGCGGGAAACAGGCGCATCCCGCGAGGAATGTCTAGCTCGACCGCAGGCGCCGGTGGCGATGCGCCGCGCCGCCTGAGCCGCTCCGATTCGCGGATGTCGCCCTGCGAGCCTACTTTGGCTCTGGGGGCGGGATGCGTAGCCAACGCCCGATGGGAAGAATTTCGGGGTTGGCGAGCACGTCGCGGTTATTGGCGAAGATTTCGCCCTCGCGCGCGGGATCGCCCAGATAGTCTTGAGCCAGCTTCGGCAGGGTATCGCCATCTTCGATGCGATGCCGCCGCCAACCTCGCAAGATGGGTCGTTCCAGCCATGCTGCGCCGCGTTCCGGAACGGCCGATTCGGCGACTTGTGGCGGTTCGCTGGGGGCGGGCGCTGCTTCGCTCGCGACGGGGGGCGATATCGAGGCAAACTCCGCGTCGGGCGCCAGGATCGCCAGTGCAGGGGTTGTCGCCTTGATCGAGGGGCGGACCTGGTTCTGCTGGACCGTTACTTCCCGTGTTGGCGTGACTTGCGGCGCCTCCGGAACGACTGCCGTCGGCGGTGCGGGCTTGAACGTTTGCGTTACAACCGCATCTCCCGGCGCTCCCCGGTTCGGCGCGGCGGGGCTGGGACCAGGGGAATGGTGGAATGGCAGCGCGGCGCAAAACCCGCCAATCAAGATTCCCACCGCCAGCAGAACGACTTTGCGACGACTCATTCCCATGCCTCCTTGGCGCGTGCCTCCTTGGCGCGGAGTGTCCCGCTTCTGGGCATCGTCGTTGTGGCGCGGACGATTGAACGCCGGCGCGGAGTTTCCTCGTGGAACGGTTATTCCGCATGCGCGAAGGCGCGGCGCTCTCGGCCGTTCAACCGTACCGCCGCCACGCGAGCACGCCCAGCACAATGACCACCCCCAGGGCGGCCAGAAAGCCCACCGCCCCCAGTTGTGCCAGCAGCGGATTGCGGAATGCCCCGCCCAGCAGCGAGAGAATCGCCGCCATGACCCCCAAGGCTACCGAGGAGACTTGTAGCCGCCGGTATCGCTGCTGCTTCATCGCCGCCTCCGAGCTAGCTGCTAGCGGAAAGGGCGATCAGGATAATTAGCCCCAACACCACGATCACGGCCGCTACGATGGCCGCGTTGAGCCACTTCTTACCAGCCTTTTGATCGCGGCGCTGGAGTTCCTGATCGCGGCGAAGCTTGTACTCGACGCTATCCTTCTCGCGTAGGCGGAATTGGACCTGGCAGTGGGGGCACAACACGTCCTGGTTGAGCATGTCGCGCGGCGTTTCCAACTCGTGCCCGTTGGGGCAAGCAATATGCAGGAATTCCGGCTCGGCAGGCGCCTGAGGGGTAAATGGCGCGGGGGCGGGTCCCGCTTGCGGTCCCGGCCCAGGTTGAAAATTCGGAAACGGCGACGGAGCGCCGCCAGGAGCCGCCCCTCCGGTCGCGCCGACACCGGGAAATCCCGCGCCGGGAAATCCCATTTGCGGACCGGGCGCCTGGGCGGGAGGGCCATAGCCCGGCGCCCCGGCGGGAGGGCCGTAGGGCCGTGGGGGCGCCGGAATTGGAAACGTCACGCCGCAATAGGGGCACTGGCAGGGTTGCCCGGCGTAGGACTCGTCGGTTTCCAACGTATGCCCCTGCGGGCATTGGAATTGAAACGCCATGCGAAAACTTCGCCCTCGTTACGGTGCGCGGCGGGGAGGTGGGAGGCTGGCTCGATTACGCGATGCCCGCGGCGGATAACTCCATCATAATCCACAACCACCCGCGCGGCACGGCGTTACCCAGCCGGCCGCCTAGCCGCCGGGTTTTCGCATCGCCAGACTTTGCAACACCAGCACCGACCCTACGGAGAGCAGCACCCAACCAATGAATTTTGGCGGCTGCACGGGGTGGAGCTGCATGGCTTGCGGCGTAGGGACGAAACGCTGCGCAAAGGCGACGGTTTGCGCGGTGGGCGTTTGCGCCTGGCGCCGCACCACCTTCGACAGCGGTTCGTTCAGGACGAACGTATCGACCAGGCGGAACTGCAGCCCCAAAAAGACCAGCACCAGGCCGATCAGCAGATAATGGTTGCGGTTGAGTTTCACGGCGCCCTCTCCTTCCGTAGCGGCGCAAAGACTTGTCGCCGCACCGGGCGACAAGCGGACGATGCGGCGTCTTTTTCATCGGCCCCTCCGTCGCGACCGCTCCACGGGCCCCAACAAGATGGCGGTTGCGCCGGCGGCGCCGGAAGCGCCAACGGTTGGCCCTCATGCCGGTAGTTCCAAACTTCGGGGTGGCGCGCCCCAATCGTTTTCGGAGCCGGCGAAACGGCGCGTAACATCACTTGCGGCTTCGCGCCATGAACAAAGCAACCAAGGCCGTCGGTGTTTCCTGTTGACTTGCCCTCCCCCATCTCGGTTAAATGGGCGCCTTGTCGGACCTGAACGGTTAATCTCTCTCGCCCCTTGGGCTGGCGTCATGTCGCAAACGCTCGTTGATGAGTCACACGCTACGGCTACCGCCGGCGCGCCAGGGGACGCTACTCTGCTGTCGGCCAGTTTTGTCGGCCTGCTGTTCACTCAGCTTTTGACCGCCACCAACGACAACATCTTTCGTTGGTTAGTGATTGGGATCGCCAAGGACTATTTCCCCCAGAATGTGGCGATGGTGCTGGCCTTGGGGACCGCCTGCTTTGTGGCGCCGTACCTGCTTTTGGCGGCGCCGGCGGGATTTTTGGCCGATCGGTTCAGCAAACAGACCGTCATTGTTGCGTGCAAAGTGGCCGAGATCGTGATCGTGGCGATTGGCGTGGCGGCGATTGTGACAGGGCAGATTTACCTGTTGTTTGCGGTCGTGGCGGCGACCGGCGCGCAAAGCGCGCTTTTTTCGCCCTCGAAACTGGGCGCCATTCCTGAACTGCTGCGTCCCCAGAAAATTTCCGAAGCCAACGGTTTATTTGGTTTGACCACGGTCATTTCGACCGTGATCGGCATGGGCGTGGGAAACTGGCTGAGCGACGCCACCGGCGCCTATGGACAGGAAAACCCGTTGCTCTCGGCCGCGGTGCTTTTAGGCGTGGCGATTGCGGGCACGGGGGCGAGTTTGTTAATTCGGTACGTTCCGGCCGCCAATCCGCACCGCCGGTTTCCGTGGAATGCGGCCACGCAAACCTGGCGCGACATCCGCACGCTGGCCTCGCACCGGCCGATGTTGCGGGTGGCGCTGGGCATCTTGTTCTTCTGGTCCGTGGGTGCGATTGCGCAACTGAACATTGATCAGCTGGCGGCCGAGGCCGGCGCCATGAACGAAGCCGCCAAAAACCCGCTCTTATTTTCGCTGATCGTGGGCGTGGGCTTGGGAAGCGTGCTGGCAGGCTACTGGTCCAGTGGTCACGTGGAGCTGGGTATCTTGCCGCTGGGCGCTGGGGGCATTGCGCTCGCGGGGATGTTGTTGTTCACCACGCCGCGCCACATCTTCAATGCGGATGGCGGCGTCACCGCGGGATTGGCGTGGACTTGTTGCTTGTTGCTGTTCCTAGGCACGAGCGCGGGACTATTTAGCGTGCCCTTGGAATCCTACATGCAACACCGCAGTCCGCGCGAGAGTCGCGGCGCCATCCTGGCGGCGAACAACTTTCTCACGTTCTTGGGCGTGCTGGTGTCGGCGGGCGTGTATTACCTGATGCGGGCGCCCGTGAAAGGCGAGCCGTGGCTCAACGCCCGGCAAATCTTTCTCATTTTCGGCGTGCTGACCATTCCGGTATTTGTCTACATTGTGGCCCTGATTCCCCAAGCGACGATGCGGTTCGGGGTCTGGCTACTCAGCGTGCTGTTGTACCGCATTCGAATTTACGGGCGCGACAATTTGCCGGCCCAAGGCGGGGCGCTGCTGGTTCCCAACCATGTCTCGTGGCTGGATGGTATCTTGCTGATGCTCACCAGTTCGCGCCCGGTGCGGATGGTGGTCTGGGCGGGGAATTTCAATAGTCGCTTTGTGCAGTGGCTGGCCGATCTACACGGGGTCATCACGATTTCTCAGCGGCCCAAAGAGATTGCCGCGGCGCTCAAGACCGCGCGCGAGGCGCTAGCGGCGGGCGAGCTTGTGTGCGTGTTTCCCGAAGGCGGGATCTCGCGCACGGGGCAAATTCAGGCCTTCAAGCCAGGCATCCTCAAGATTCTCAAGGGGACCGACGTGCCGGTGGTCCCGGTCTATCTCGATGAATTGTGGGGGAGTATCTTTAGTTTCGAGCGCGGCAAATTCTTCTGGAAGACGCCGCGCCGTTGGCCCTACCCGGTGTCGATCTATTTCGGCCCGCCGGTCACGCGGCGGGACGACCTGCACCATATTCGTCAAGCCGTCCAACAGCTAGGAGCGCGAGCCGTGCAACAGCGAAGCCAGCATTACACACCGCCGCCGGTGAGCCTGATTCGCCAGTGCAAGAAACGCAAGTTCACCACCAAGATTCGCGACACGATGGGCGGCGAACTAAAAGGTGGCGAACTGCTGCTGCGCTCGCTGATCCTCCGCCGCCTGCTCCGCCGCCACGTGTTGGCCGACGGCGAGCAGCACGTGGGGCTGCTCTTGCCTCCCTCGGCGGGCGGCGTGATCGCCAACCTGGCCCTGTCGCTGGACCGCCGGGTGGCCATCAACCTGAACTATTCGACAAGTTCCGAAGTGATTAACGGCTGCATCGAAGACGCCGGCATCAAGCACGTGCTGACCAGCCGGCAGTTCATGAGCAAGATGAACTTCCAGATCGACGCCGAACTGGTTTACCTGGAAGACTTCAAGAACAAGGTCACCAAGAGCGACAAGGCGACCGCGGCCCTGGCGGCCTACGTGACTCCGACCGGCGTGCTGGCCCGGCAGTTGGGCCTGCACCGCATCGACAACGACGACGTGCTGACCGTGATCTTCACATCCGGCTCCACTGGCCGGCCTAAGGGCGTGATGCTCACGCACGCCAACGTGGCGTCCAACGTCGCGGCCATCGACCAGGTGATCCACCTGACCCCGGACGACACGCTCTTGTGCGTGCTGCCGTTCTTTCATTCACTGGGCTACACCGTGACGCTGTGGGGCGCCATGACGCTGAACATTGGCGGCGCCTACCATTACACCCCGCTGGACTCCAAACGCATCGGCAAACTGTGCCGCGAGAGCAAGTCCACCGTGCTGCTGGCCACCCCCACCTTCCTGCGGAGCTACCTGCGGCGGTGCGACAAGGAAGAATTTGAGTCGCTCAACGTGGTGGTGGCCGGCGCCGAGAAGTTGCCCTCGGACCTGTGCGACGCCTTTGAGGAAAAATACGGCGTGCGGCCCGTTGAAGGGTACGGCGCCACGGAGCTTTCGCCGCTGGTGTCGGTCAATATTCCGCCCAGCCGCGCGTTCGATAACTTTCAGACCACGCTCAAGGAAGGCACAGTCGGCCGCCCCGTGCCGGGGGTGAGCGCCAAGGTGGTCCACCTGGAAACGGGCGAAGACTTGAGCGCCGGCCACGAAGGGATGCTCTGGGTCACCGGCCCCAACGTGATGAAGGGCTACTTGAACCGCGAGGAAGAAACCGCCAAGGCGATTCGCGACGGCTGGTACGTAACCGGCGACGTGGCCCTGATTGACGAAGAGGGGTTCATCAAGATCACCGGCCGCGAAAGCCGCTTCTCAAAAATCGGTGGCGAGATGGTTCCGCACATCGCCATTGAAGAGGCGATTAACAAGATCGTGGGCGCTTCCGAGGACGAAGGCCCCAAGGTCGCCGTGACTGCCGTGCCCGACCCCAAGAAGGGCGAACGGCTGATCGTCATTCACACGCCGATCGACAAGACGCCTGGCGAAATATGCAAGGCGCTTTCCGGGCAAGGCCTCAGCAACCTCTTCATTCCCGGCGAAGACAGCTTTCTGGAAGTCAAAGAACTGCCAGTGCTTGGGTCGGGCAAGCTCGATCTGAAGGGCATCAAGCAAGTCGCCCTGGAGCATTTCACCAACCGGGCCGAACCCGCCAAAGCCGACTGATGCGCGACGCTCCGTGTCGTTAATGTAGGTCACTCGCTCCGCGATTGACCAACGGCGAACGAAGCGAGCCGAAGAGTCTGCGTTTTTCACAAGCGGTTGGTGACTTGCGGAACGAGTAACCCACACGCAAGAAACCGTCACATCTGCCTGAAAAACGCTCTAGAGCGCATTTTAGCTAGCTGTAGATGCTAGCAGTTTTCCCCAAGGTGCGGAGCTTGTGTCAGAATGACCTGCTTCTTTCAGGCTGGGGAGGCGGTG
>JAANMU010000482.1_pt1 | contig 47865 bp, 47 predicted proteins | sample 7279701 | NCBI WGS metagenome assembly JAANMU01 (sample SAMN14094539, study PRJNA606508) | bioreactor metagenome | isolation source: A lab-scale SPAN reactor treating ammonium-rich wastewater day 57 | place: Ireland: Galway | collected 2017-03-13
GACTCGCGCGAGTGCCGCAACTGCCACGGTTTCGAGGGCATGAACCCGGAGGCGCAGAAGCAGCGGGCGAGAAAGCAGCACGAGATGGCGCAGCGCGACAAGAACACCTGCATCGACTGCCACAAGGGCATCGCCCACCAGAAGCCGAAGGGCATGAAGGAAGAGGACGAGGAGTAATTCTCCTCCGATCCGCGCACGGGCAGAACGCGAGTTCTGCCTTTTTTCATTACACTTCAGGCATGGCCGACATCAGCCGCCGCCGTTTCCTGCGCGGCGATTTTTCCGGAAGCCGGAGCGCGCCGCGCCCGCCCTGGGCGCGGGCGGAGGCCGCCTTCGCCGCCGCCTGCACGCGCTGCCGCGACTGCGTCAATGCCTGTCCGCAGCGCATCCTCGTGCTCGACGGCGCAGGGCGCCCGACGGTGGACTTTGGCCGCGGCGAGTGCACCTTCTGCGGCAAGTGCGTCGAGGCCTGCACGCCGCGGGCGCTGGAACGGCGGGAGGGCGCACCGCCCTGGCAACGCAAGGCGCTGATCGAGGGCGCCTGCCTGGCGATGGCCAACGTGGTGTGCCGCGCCTGCGGCGATGCCTGTCCCGAACGGGCGATCCGTTTCCGGCCGAAGCCGATGGCGGCGGCGCAGCCGGAAGTGATCGGGGCGCTGTGCACCGGCTGCGGCGCCTGCGTGGCGCCCTGTCCGGCGCGGGCGGTGCGCATCGCCTGACTATTTCTCCTCGACTTTCTCCGCTTCCTGGATGCTCGTCAGGAAGGCCAGGATATCCTGGATGTCCTTTTCCTTGAGCGTGTTGAGAATGCCGGTGGTGCCTTCCTCGTCATGCGGGCGCTCGCCCCTGACATAGGCGTCGACCTGCTTCTTCAGGTAATTGGTGTACTGGCCGACCAGCAGGGGAAACTTGCCGCGGCCGCGGCCGTCGCGGCCGTGGCAGGAAAAGCATTCCTTCTGGTAGATCGTCCTGCCGTTGGCGATGTCTCCCTCCGCGCGCGGCACGATCATCACCTTGTCCATCGCCAGCAGGCGCGTCAGAGCATCGTCGCTCTCCTTGAACTGCGGCGGTCGGGTCGGCAGCCGGATGGCCGCCAGGTATTCGGACACGGCCTCGATGTCCTCGTCGGACAGTTCGCGCTCCTGCGTGTAGGGATACATCGGCAGGTTGATGCGCTTGCGCGCGCGGAAGGATTTCAGCTGGTCCTTCAGATAGGCGGCGCGCTGGCCGGCCAGGCGCGGGTACTCGCCGCGCTTGCCGCCCTGGCCGAACTCGCCGTGGCAGGCGGCGCAGACGCCGTTGATTTCCTTGCCCTTGCCGTCCTCCGCCGCTGCGGCCGGATCCGGCGCCTCGCTCCTGGCCTCGGCCCGGGGCGCCGGCTTCGGCGCGCTCTGTTTCTTCGCCGGGGCGGCCTCCGCGCCGCCGCCGCAGCCCAAGCCGGCCAGAAGCATCACGGCGAGAATGACAGGAGGGAACTTGCGCATGGTCAGGATTCCGAAGGCGGGAGCATTCTGCGCCATCGCGCGCGGGAGCGGATTGACCGGAGTCAATGGCCGCTTTCGAAGCGGAACGGCACGCCGAGGCGCCTGCGCCCGTCCTCCAGCGTCACGGTCGCCTGCCACATCATCCTGCCGGTGACGCACACCGGCAGCGTGGTTTCGCCGATGTGGCGCCCCCCGCCGGCGGCGGCGAGGGGCAGGTGGTGCGCGCCCATGTTCATGTCCACGCCGGTGAAGCTGACCTCGACGCGATCGGCGCGCGCGTCGGCGACGGTCGCGATGACGCGCATCGGCCCGGCCGACGGCACCGGCCGCGGCTCGAGCTGCATTTCCAGCCGTCCGCCGCCCGGCAGGGGGGCGGAGCAGATGGCACGGTCGAGCCGGCAATCCGCGACCAGGGGCAGCATCACTTCGGCTCCGGGCAACATCACGAGGCCGACGCCCGCGGCGGCCAGCATGGCCAGGATGGCGACAGCGGGCGGATAAAAATTATTGCGGTTTCCCGCAGTAAACCCTATTCCCATCACCAAGCTATTGTGGGTGCGCTCAACCCCGCACTTATTTGACATTCGTCAAGGATTTGACTCGCCACAGGAATAAAGTGGTGCGGCAAAATGTCGCAGCGTCGATTTGCCGCATCCCTCTGGCATGCGGCGGTCCAAGCGGCGGTCGGACGCGCAACTCGATTTTTATGTTGTCATCAAGGGAGAATCACCATGAAATGCATCAGTAAGCGGGCGATATCGCTAGCGCTCGCGGCCGGCGTCGGCCTGTCCGCGTCGGCTGCCTGGTCGGCGGAAACGCTGCAGGATGTCCTGAAGCGCCGCAACCTGTCGCAGCAGGACCTGCTGGCGGCGGCCAAGACCTACGTGCCGACCGGCAAGCGCGACGAGTACGTGGCGTTCAGCTCGGGCGGCCAGAGCGGCCAGGTCATCGTCTACGCCGTGCCGTCGATGCGCATCCTCAAGTACATCGGCGTGTTCACCCCCGAACCCTGGCAGGGCTACGGCTACGACGAGAACTCCAAGGCGGTGCTCGATCAGGGCAAGATCGACGGCAAGTCGATCACCTGGGGCGACACCCACCACCCGGCGATCTCCGAGACCAACGGCGAATACGACGGCCAGTTCCTCTTCATCAACGACAAGGCCAACCCGCGCCTGGCGGTGATCGACCTGCGCGACTTCGAGACCAAGCAGATCGTCGTCAACCCGATCTTCAAGTCCGAGCACGGCGGCGCCTTCGTCAGCCCGAACACCGACTACATCATCGAGGCGGCCCAGTACGCCGCGCCGCTGGAGAACAAGAAGTTCTATCCGCTCGAGGAGTTCAACGAGAAGTACCGCGGCGGCGTCACCTACTGGAAATTCGACCGCAAGGAGGGCCGCATCAACGCGAAGGAGTCGTTCTCCCTCGAACTGCCGCCCTACTCGCAGGACCTCTCCGACTTCGGCAAGCTGGCCTCGGACGGCTGGTCGTTCACCAACTCCTTCTGCTCCGAGCGCTACGTCGGCGGCATCGAGAAGGGCCGCCCGCCGTACGAGGCCGGCTGCTCGGCGAAGGACACCGATTACCTGCACGTGGTCAACTGGAAGAAGGCCGCCGAGATCGTCAAGGCCGGCAAGGCCAAGAAGATCAACGGCCACGACGTGATCATGATGGAGACGGCCATCAAGGAGGGCATCCTGTTCCTGGTGCCCGAGCCGAAGTCGCCGCACGGCGTCGACGTCACGCCGGACGGCAAGTTCATCGTCGTCGCCGGCAAGCTCGACACCCATGTCTCGGTCTACAGCTTCGAGAAGATCCAGGCCGCCATCAAGGCCGGCAAGTTCGAGAGCAAGGACCCCTACGGCATCCCGGTGATCGGCATGAAGGACGCCCTGCACGTGCAGGTGCCGCTCGGCCTCGGCCCGCTGCACACGCAGTACGATTCGAAGCCCTGCGTCGCCTACACTTCGCTCTACGTCGACTCCCAGGTCGCCAAGTGGAACTTCTGCGAGGGCAAGGTCCTCGACAAGATCAGCGTGCACTACAACATCGGCCACCTGATGACCATGGAGGGCGACTCCACCAAGCCGGCCGGCAAGTACCTCGTCGCGCTGAACAAGCTGGCCATCGACCGCTTCGTGCCGGTGGGGCCGCTGCATCCGCAGAACCACCAGCTGATCGACATCAGCAACGACAAGATGCAGCTCCTCTACGACATGCCGCTGCCGCTGGGCGAGCCGCACTACGTCGTCGCCATCGACGCCAAGAAGCTCAAGCCGGGCGTGCGCTACAAGGTCGGCACCGACAGCCGCACCGACAAGCCGCATCCGGGCGCCGTCCGCGCCGGCGAGGAGAAGACCGAGAGGAAGGGCAACAAGGTCACGGTCTGGGGCACGCTGATCCGCTCCCACATCACGCCGGAGACGATCGAGGCGGAAGTGGGCGACGAGGTCACCATCCACCTGACCAACCTCGAGCGCGCCCAGGACGAGACCCACGGCTTCACCGTGTCGACCTACAACCTGCATGCCTCGGTCGAGCCCGGCAAGACGGTGACGGTCAAGTTCAAGGCCGACAAGGAAGGCGTCTATCCCTACTACTGCACCGAGTTCTGCTCGGCGCTGCACCTCGAGATGCAGGGCTATCTTCTGGTCAAGCCGAAGGGCTGGAAGCCGACCAAGACGACGCTCGCCAAGCAGGCCTACACCGAGGACGACTACAAGAAGCAGCTGAAGAAGGTCGCCGACACCCAGGCGGTGATCGACTCCGTGGTCGGCTACATCACTTCGGTGAATTACAAGGACTTCCCGGACGTCGTGGCCATGGTCGAGGACGCCACCGATCAGCTGAACAAGATCAAGGACGCCAAGGCCAAGCACGAGGACGCCGCCAAGAAGAAGGACTGGGAACAGGCCAACCTCTGGGCCGAGCAGGTCTGGCAGTACCAGGTGAAGGCCGCCGACCTCGGCCTGCGCGCCAAGACCTACCTCGAGCAGGCCGGCGCCAAGAAGGTCAAGTAAACCGATCTTCGGCTAGACCCTTTGCGGGGAGCATGGCAACATGCTCCCCGTTTTCTTCCCACCGATTCAGGAGATATCGCATGAAACACCTGCCCATCGCCGCCGTGCTGGCCGGACTGACTTTGGCCGCCGGCAATGCCGCCGCCGCCCTCGACGGCGCCAAGCTCTACCAGGAGAAGACCTGCTGGTCCTGCCACGGCAAGGATGCCAAGAAGGCCCTCACCCCCGCCTACCCGAAGCTGGCCGGCCAGAATGCCGCCTACGCCGAGCAGCAGATGAAGGACATCAAGAGCGGGGCGCGAGCCAACGGCCAGAGCGCCGCCATGAAGGGCGTCATGGGCCTCGTCAACGACGCGGAGATGAAGGCGATCGCCGAATATCTTTCCAAGCTGAAGTAAGGTCGCGCCATGCGGCGCTCGGGGTGGCCGCCGCGGGCGGTCACCCATCATTGATGCAAGTCAATGTCTGCCATTTTCTTTGGCGGGATAATTAAGTTATTCCTAATATTCCGTTCCTAATCCGTCGTGGGAGACCTGAAATGAAGAAAATCGTATTGTCCCTGGCGCTCGCCCTGTCCTCCAGCCTGGCGCTGGCCCAGGCGTCCGCGCCGAAGGCCGCCGGCATCGAGTCCAAGGATTACCAGTGGGCGAAGATGGAAGGCGAGTTCAAGGAGGCGCTGGCCAAGAAGGGCGACGTCAAGCGCGGCAAGGACACCTATGAAATCTGCGGCGCCTGCCACCTGCCTTCCGGCGCCGGCCGTGCCGACGGCACCTTCCCGCAGCTCGCCGGCCAGCACACCACGGTGCTGATCAAGCAGATGGCCGACATCCGCATGGGCCTGCGCGACAACCCGACCATGTACCCCTTCGCCAAGGAAATGACCGATCCGCAGGACCTTGCCGACACTGCGGCCTACATCCAGAGCCTGTGCATCCCGACCGACCACGGCAAGTACGAAGGCCCGGATGCCGCCAAGCAGATCGCCGCCGGCAAGGAGCTCTACGAGAAGCAATGCAAGGAATGCCACGGCGCCAACGGCGAGGGTGTCAAGGACAAGTTCTACCCCGTCATCGCCGGCCAGCACTACAAGTACCTGCTGCGCCAGATGACCGAGATCCGCGATGGCCACCGCCGCAACGCCAACCCGGACATGGTGAAGGTCATCAAGCCCTACACCAACGACCAGCTGGTGGCGATCTCCGCCTATCAGTCGAGCCTGTCGATGCCCGGCGCCATGTGCAAGCCGAAGGCCGGCGGCAAGAAGAAGTAACCTCGCAGCAACCCTGCCGCCCGCTCGACCGGGCGGCAGCCCACCGAATGACCGACGCGCCGGGAGGATGCACGCCGCAAGGAAGCGGCGTCGAGGCAGCGAGCGGCCCGATCTGACAGAGAACCAGCATGAACGCGCAAGCCAAACCGAACCTCCTCGTTGCCGTCCTCACCGGCATCGCCCTCGCCGCCATGGTCGCCGCCTATTTCGCGCCGATCTGGTGGGTATCGCTGACCGCGCCGAACTATCCGAAGGACGCCTTCCCCGACGGCATCCGCATCCACTTTCACTTCGACGGCGTCTACAACGGCTGCAAGGCCGCCGGCAAGGGCAGCCGCATGGCCGAGGAGATCATCCAGAAGGACCTCTCCCACGAGGACGAGCGCTACAACCCGATCCTCGACAAGGGCAAGGCCCACGACAAGGGCGCCCAGGGCCTCGACTGCGTGCACGAGATGAACACCATCAACCACTACGTCGGCATGTTCCCCATCGCCACCGGCGCGCCGGTGGAGAAGCCGCTGGCGAAGTTCTTCTTCGCCTTCTTCGCCACCATGATGCTGGCCTTCGCCGTGACGCGGAAGAAGCTGCGCCTGGTCGTGCTCGGCGCCGGCTTCGCCGCCACCGCCGCCTGGATGATCGTCGACCAGTATGTGCTGGGCCATCTGGTCGCGCACGTCGAGGAATACGTGCGCGAGGCCGGCACCTTCTTCAAGGAACCGGAGAGAATCAAGGCCTGGGGCGACAACGTCACTCTGGTCAGCCACGTCGTCATCGCCGGGCTGATCGTCGTCATGGGCGTGGTCATCGCCGGCGTGGCCAAAATCCGCGGCTTCCAGCTGCTGCTGGCCCTGGTGCCGGCGCTGCTGCCGGTGTATTTCGTCATCACCTATGCCGCCTGGCTGTGGTTCTTCGGCCACAACCTGCACCCGTGGGGCGCGTTCACCGTGAAGCCCTTCATGCCCACCGTCTTCGGCGAGGGCAAGGTGGCGCAGTTCTCCACCTATTCCTATCCCTACTGGGGCTACGCCCTGCTGCTGCTGCTGTTCGCCGCGCTGATGCTGGCGCTGCTGATCCGCCGCAAGCAGCTGCGCGAAGGCGCGGTGGAGTAATCGCCATGCGACGCGCCGGCGCGCTGCTCGCGCTGCTGATCGCGGCGGCGGCATTCGGCGACGGTGACGAGCCGGCGCACAAGGTCGACAGCGCCGCCCACGGCGGCGTGCGCGCCGACGTCGACCGCCCCAAGCCGGTCTTCATGCTGCACGAGCGCGACAAGCGCGTACACGGCCTGAAACCCTTCCAGGAGCTGGTCGACGCCGCCCCGGCCGGCGCGACCCTGAAGCCGGCGCCCGGCAGCTATGCCGGACCGGTGCGCCTCGACAAGCCGCTCGTCATCGACGGAGGCGGCCAGGTGACCATCGACGCCGGCGGCAAGGGCACGGTGTTCTCGCTGGAGACCGACGGCGCCGTGCTGCGCGGACTGACTTTGCAGGGCTCCGGCGAATCGCACGACACCGACGACGCCTGCCTCGACGTGCGCGGCCACCGCAACGTCATCGAGCAGCTCGTCATCACCGACTGCCTGTTCGGCATCGACCTCAAGCAGTCGAACGCCAACCTCGTGCGCAACAACCGCATCTCCTCCAAGCCGCTCCCGCTCGGCGTGCGCGGCGACGCCCTGCGCCTGTGGTACAGCAACGACAACCGCATCGAGGGCAACGACATCTCCGATTCGCGCGACATGGTGGCCTGGTACTCGCACGGCAACGCCATCACCGGCAACACCGGCCGGCGCAGCCGCTACTCGATCCACTTCATGTTCGCCACCTACAACCTGGTCGAGGACAACCGCTTCTACGACAACGCCGTCGGCATCTACCTGATGTACACCGAAGGCGTGCATGTCCGGCGCAACGTGATCTCGCACGCCACCGGCGCCACCGGCATGGGCATCGGCTTCAAGGAAGCTTCCGACGCCATCATCGAGGGCAACGAGATCATCTACTGCGCCATCGGCGTGCAGTCCGACCTGTCGCCCTTCCAGCCCGGCACCAAGATCGAATTCCGCGGCAACCGCATCGCCTACAACGGCATCGGCATGCTGTTCACCTCCGAGCTGGGCGGCAACATCGCCACCGGCAACGACTTCGAGGGCAACCTCACCCATGTCGCCCAGGCCGGCCGCAACACCGGCGGCCTCAACGAATGGCGCGGCAACCACTGGGACGACTACCAGGGCTTCGACCGCAACGGCGACGGCACCGGCGACACGCCCTACGAGCTGTACGCCTTCGCCGACCGCATCTGGATGGAGATTCCCCAGGCGCGCTTCTTCAAGACGTCCCCCGCCCTGGAACTGCTCGATTTCCTCGAACGCCTGGCGCCATTCTCCTCGCCCGAGCTGATGCTGAAGGACGACGCGCCGCGCTTCGGCAAACCGGAAAGGAACGCCCATGAGCGAAGCTGAGAAGCCCGACAACGAAGACGCCTCGCCGGCGGCCAGGCCGGCGGGCAAGGTCAAGCCGCCGCCGCTTTCGCTGTCGAAGCGCCAGGCGCTGCGGCGCAAGTTCCTGCGCACGGTGCTGCTCACCGGCGGCGTGCTCGGCGCCGCCCTGTCCGGCTACCTGCCGATGGTGTATGCCCGCAAGCAGCGCCTGCGGCCGCCCGGCGCGCTCGACGAGAAAGACTTCCTCGCCTCCTGCATCAAGTGCGGCCAGTGCGTGCAGGTCTGCCCGGTGCAGGCCATCAAACTGGCCGACCTGGTCGACGGCTTCGGCGTCGGCGCGCCCTACATCGAGGCGCGCGAGCAGGCCTGCGACTTTTCCTGCGACGCCGTGCAATGCATCCTCGCCTGCCCGACCGGTGCGCTGGTGTACCAGAAGCCGGCGTTCCTGCCGGTGCGCAAGGGCGCCGAGCTGGCCGAGAAGCCGCTGCTGCTCGCCAAGGAAAAGGACCCCGAGCCGACCCTCAACCTGAAGGAGCGCATGGGCGTGGCGCGGCTGACGCGGCCGGAATCCTGCCTCGCCCTGAGGGGCCGCGGCTTCAAGGGCCAGGCGCGCGGCCCGGATTACAAGGGCAAGCTGCGCTACATGGCGGTCGACCGCTGGAAGCCGATCCCCGTCCGGGAGCACCCCTACGAGGCCGAGGTGTGCAACCTGTGCGTGCAGGCCTGCCCGATCAAGTGGGCGATCAGCATGGAGACGGTGTTCGCGCCGGACGGATCGCAGCGCCTCTCCCCGGTGGTGCATGAAGCCTGCGTCGGCTGCGGCGCCTGCGAGATGATCTGTCCGACCGAGCCGGCCAGCATCGAGATCGTGCCGAGGGAGGTATGGAGAACATGATGGTCCCGCCCCCCTCGCTCCCCCCTCGCGGGGGGAAGCCTGCCGGCTCGCTGCGCTCGCTTGTCACGGGCAGCGTTCCTTTCGCGAGTCGCATATGCCGCCTCCGGCGGCGTGCCGTCCGGTCTTGGGGCGGCCCGGCGACCGGACTACGGGAGAAACCATGAATCCGATCCTGAAGAAGCGCTTCTTCGAGCAGATCCTGGTGATGTTCGGCCGCGAGCCGAAGAAACCCGCGCAGATCAGCCCGCCGGCGCAGGAAATCCACCTGTTCAAGCGCACCACCAACAAGGAAAAGCTGCAGGCCGCGGCGGCGCATGCCGAGGCGCACATGAGCACCTCGCACAAGTGGCGCAACCGGCGCTGGGCGGTGCTGATCGCCGTCAACCTGCTGTTCGTCGTGTCCTTCTATTTCGACATCCAGGTCCTCGAGGGCGCGCTCACCGCCTCGCGCTTCGTCGGCTTCCACCTGATCGACCTCAACTCGGCGCTGCAGGTGATGCTCGCCCACAAGCACATCATCACCAACCTGGTGATCGGCACCGCCACCATCTTCGTCGGCTGGCTGCTGCTGGGCGGGCGCAGCTTCTGCTCCTGGGCCTGCCCCTACCACCTGCTGGCCGAATGGGCGGAAAAGCTCCACCTCTGGCTGGTGAAGAAGAAGCTGGTGGTCGACCAGCCCATCGACCGCCGCCTGCGCACGGTGTTCTGGATCGTCTTCGCGCTGCTCGCCGTCGCCACCGGCTACACGGTGTACGAGGCCATCTCGCCGACCGGCATCGTCTCGCGCGCGCTGATCTACGGCCCCGGCCTGGCCCTGCTGTGGGTGCTGGCGCTGCTGGTGTTCGAGGTGTTCTTCGTGCGCCGCGCCTGGTGCCGCTACGCCTGCCCGATCGGGCTCACCTACGGCGTCGTCGGCATCCTGTCGCCGGTGCGCATCAAGTACACCCTGGAAGGCTGCTTCCACGAGGGCAACTGCCGCAAGGTCTGCCTGGTGCCGCACGTCCTCGACACCGTCATCAAGGGGCGCGCCGTGCACACCGAGGTGCCGATCGGCCCCGACTGCACGCGCTGCGGCCTCTGCGTGGACGTCTGCCCGACCGGCTCGCTGACCTACGACGTGAAGGGGCTCTCGAAGCTGCTGTAAGCGCATCGCCGCCCGTATAATCCGCACTTCATGATCCAGTTCCGGAACGTCTCCAAGACCTTCAAGCGCAACCGCGTCCTCGACGGCATCGGCCTCGACATCGGCCTGGGCGAGCGCGTCGCCCTGATCGGCTCCAACGGCGCCGGCAAGACCACGCTGATCCGCTGCCTGCTCGGCGAATACACCCACGAGGGCACGGTCGCCATCGACGGCCGCGCGCCGCGCGCCGAGCGCACCGCCGTGCTCGCGGCCATCGGCTTCGTGCCGCAGCTGCCGCCGCCGCTGAGGATGCCGGTCGGCCAGCTGATCGGCTTCGCCGCCGCGCTGTGCGGCTCGGACCCGTCGCGCATCGCCGCCATCGCGCTGCGCCTCGGTCTCGACACCGAGCGCGTGCGCGGCCAGCCCTTCGTCAAGCTCTCCGGCGGCCAGAAGCAGAAGATCCTCATCGCCATCGCGCTCGGCCGCGACGCCCGCGTGCTGGTGATGGACGAGCCGGCCGCCAACCTCGACCCGGAGGCGCGCAAGATCTTCTTCGAACTGCTCGCCGAGCGCCAGAGCGCCGCCACCATGCTGATCTCCAGCCACCGCCTGAACGAGGTGGCGGCGCTGGTCAACCGCGTCGTCGAGCTGGACATGGGCCGCGTGGTGCTCGACGACCGCGTCGCCGACGACGTCTCGCTGGCCGGCCTGCTCGACTGCCGCATCCGCGTCAAGCGCGCCGAGCCGGCCTTCGCCAAGGCGCTCGCCGCCTGGGACTTCCGTTCTTCCGCCGACGGCCTGGAGTGGACCGGCGAGGTGGCCGGCCCCGACCGCCTGCGCTTCCTCGGCATGACCAGCCGCTACGTCGCGCTGATCGCCGACCTTTCCTTCAGCGAGACGGAAAAAGTCAGTCCCGCCGGGACGGCGCCATGAAGGGCCGGCGCGGCTTCCTGCTGCTCTCCGGCGGCCTGCTGCTGGCGCCGCTGGCCGGCTGCGGCGAGCAGCGCCGCTGGCCGGAAGGCATGGCCGAGATCAAGTGGGACCGCGACACCTGCGCCCGCTGCAACATGGTGATTTCCGACCCGCGCTTCGCCGCCCAGCTGCGCGGCGGAGAGAAGAACACCGCCTTCAAGTTCGACGACATCGGCTGCCTCGTTTTCTGGCTGCGCGACAAGGCGGCGCAGTTTCCGTGGATGGCGCAGGAGGCCACGCGCTTCTGGGTGGCCGATTCGACGGACCCGAGCGGCGGCAGCTGGCTCGATGCGCGCCAGGCGCATTACCTCGCCGGCCGGCTCTCGCCGATGGGCTACAACTTCGCCGCCGTGCGCGACGCCGCCTCCGGCGCACTGACTTTCGAGGCGATGCGCGATGCGGTGCTCGCCAAAGGGAAATAAGGCTTTGAAAAGCATTCACCACAGAGGCGCAGAGGCACAGAGAACCGCAACATCTCGTCGTTTCTTCGCCTTTTACCTCTGTGTCTCTGTGGTCAAGGGTTTAAGGTTTTCAAGATGAAAGAACTCTGGCTCACCGCGAAACTGGACATCGCCGAATCGCTGCGCGCGCGCTGGTTCGCCATCTACTGCCTGATCTTCGGCGGCCTGGTGGCGCTGCTCTTCGTCTTCGGCCTCACCGAGTCGCGCGTGCTCGGCTTCATCGGCCTGTCGCGGCTGCTCGTCACCTTCATCCAGCTCACCATGGCGATCCTGCCGATCTTCGTGCTGATCACCACCGTGCGCTCGGTCGCCGGCGACCGCGAGGCCGGCGTCTTCGAGTACCTGCTGTCGCTGCCGGTGGGGCTGGCGGCGTGGTTCTGGGGCAAGATCGTCGGCCGCTACCTCGTCATCTTCCTGCCGGTGTTCGCCGCCATGGCCGGCGCGGTGGCCTGGGCGCTCATTCGCGGCATCGAGGTGCCGTGGGGCATGTTCGCCTACTACACCGCGCTGCTGGCCACCATGGGCTGGTGCTTCCTCGGCATCGGCATGCTGATCTCCTCGCTGGCGCGCAGCACCGATGTCGCCCAGGGCATGGCCTTCATGGTCTGGCTGACGCTGCTGCTGTTCCTCGACCTGATCCTGCTCGGCGTCATGATCCAGGAAAGGGTGCGACCGGAAGTGGCGGTGGGCATCGCCCTGGCCAACCCGCTGCAGGTGTTCCGCACCGCCGCGCTGGCGCTGTTCGACCCGCAGCTGATCGTGCTCGGCCCCTCGGCCTTCGTCATCCTCGACACCTTCGGCGCGACGGGTTACAAGTTCTTCGCCGTGCTCTACCCGGCGGCGCTCGGCGCGCTGGCGGCCCTCGCCGGCTATCTGTTCTTCCGCCGCGGCGACCTTCCGTGATGCAGAAGCGGAAATCCCGCATCGGGAAAACCGGGGTTCTGCTGGCGGCGCTGCTCTTCTGGCTGCCGCTGGCGGTCGCGGCGGCGGACGCCTCCGCCTTGTTCGCCGCCACGCTGCACGACGCCGACGACAAGCCGTTCGCCTTCGCGCAGCTGCGCGGCCAGCCGCTGATCGTCAACTTCTGGGCGCGCTGGTGCGGGCCCTGCCGCAAGGAGATCCCCGAACTGTCCGCCGCCCACGACAAGCACGCCCGGCAGGGCCTCGTCGTCGTCGGCATCGCGCTCGACGACAAGGTCGAGGCGGTGCGCGACTTCGCCCGCGCCTACGAGATGCGCTACACCGGGCTGCTCGCCAAGGAAGGCGGCATCGCGCTGATGCAGGCCAGCGGCAACCCGAAAGCGGTGGTGCCATTCACCCTCGTCATCGACCGGCGCGGCCAGGTGATCGGCAGTAAACTGGGCGCCATGAACCACGACGAAATCGAGGCCGCCGCCAAACGCCTGCTGGGAAGCCCATGATGCCGCCGCCGCTGGAGCCGACGCTCGCCGCCTACCCCAACCCCTTCCTGCGCTATTTCGCGGCGACGCGGCCGGCCTTCCTCAGCGTCACCTTCGCCGCCTGCCTGGTCGGGCTGGCGACGGCGGCGTTCGACGGCGTCGTGCTGCGCCCGGCGGCCGCCTTCTTCACCGTCTTCTTCGCGCTGGTGGCGCACGCCGGCATCAACGTGCTGAACGACTACTACGACGCGCTCAACGGCACGGACGCCGCCAACACCGAGCGCCTGTTCCCGTTCACCGGCGGCAGCCGCTTCATCCAGAACGGCGTACTCGGCCTGCAGGCGGCGGGCCTCTTCGGCTACGCCCTGCTCGCCGCGGTGATCCCGGCCGGGCTGTGGCTGGCGTGGACCTCCGCCGGCGGGCTGATCCTCGTCGGACTGGCCGGCCTCTTCGTCGGCTGGGCCTATTCGGCGCCGCCGCTGAAATTGATGAGTCGCGGCTGGGGCGAGGCGGCGATCGCCTGCGGCTGGCTGATCGTCGTCGTCGGCACCGACTACGTGCAGCGCGGCGCCTTCTCGGCGCTGCCCTGCGTCGCCGGCCTGCCCTATGCGCTGCATGTCGCCAACGTGCTCTTCATCAACCAGTTCCCCGACTACAAGGCGGATGCCGCCGCCGGCAAGCGCAACTGGGTGGTGCGCCTGGGGCCGCGGCGCGCGCGCTACGGCTATCCGCTCATCGCCGGCATCGCCCACGGCTGGCTGATCGGCGCGGTGGCGCTGGGCGCGCTGCCGTGGACCGCGCTCGCCGCGCTCGTTGCGCTGGCGCCGGCGCTCGTCGCCACGCGCGGCCTGCTCGCCCATGCCGCCGAGCCGCGCCTGCTCGCGCCGGCGATCCGCGCCACCATCGGCGCGGCGATGCTGCACGGCATCCTGCTCGCCGCTGGCCTCGTCGCCACCCATTTCCTGCCCTGAGAGAAACACCAATGGCCGTTTATGTCATCGGTCGCATCGTCATCAAGGATCCCGCGAAATGGGCCTCCTACCGCGAACAGGTGCCTGCCACCCTGGCGCCGTGGGGCGCCGAGGTGATGTTGCGCGGCAGCGCCCTGCCGGCGCTCGGCGGCCAGAGCGATGCGGGCGACGTGGTCGTGGTGCGCTATCCCGACGCGGCATCCATGCGCGGTTGGTTCGACTCGCCGGCCTACCAGGCCCTCATTCCGCTGCGCGAGCAGGCGGCGGACGTCGTCCTCACCGCCTACGAGACGTGAAAAGGCCGCGGCCCCGCGGGAACGCGAAGTGCCGCGCCTACTTCCCGGGCGCGACGTTGCCGACGAAAGTGTTGTCCACCAGCGGCCTGGCGTCGACCTGCGGCACGTGGCAGGTGTTGCACTGGTAGCGGTCCATCGTCACCGACTTCTTGGCGGCATCGAGGTGGGTGTCGCCCAGCTTCGGCGCGTTCTTCTTCTTGTAGGCATCGAGGCCGTGGCAGCTCAGGCACTGGTTCTCCTCGACGGTGATCTCGTCGAAGTTGTCGACGGCGTGCGGCACCAGCGGCGGCTGCTCCTTGAAGGTGCGCGCGATCGGCTTTTGCAGGCCGGGCTTCTTGCCGGCATAGGCCTTCTCGTCGGGCGCCACGTCGACGGCGGCGGTGTCGGCGCCGCGCAGCGTCTGCACGCCGGCCACCTGCTGGGCGAGGCTCCATCCTGAAAGCGCGGCGAGCGCCGCGGCCAATACAATCGTGACGGACCGTTTCATGATCGTCTCCCTTCGCGTCAAATGTTGATCGAATCCTACCCCTTCTCGCACGCCGCCGACGCCGCGCTGCGCGCCGGCGGTGTTGTTTTTTCCGCCTTGTTGCCGAAACGCGTGCCGAAGGCGAATACATCCTTCGAGCAGACGTCGATGCAGCGTCCGCAGTTGGTGCAGTTGCCGGCGAGGATCACCGGGCCGGCGCCGCCGACGGCCTTCAGCGCCGGGCGGATCACCTGCGGCTCGGGGCAGACGGCGAAGCAGCCCATGCAGTCGTTGCAGGCGGCGCGGCGCGGCGCCGCCGCCCGCAGCAGGCTGACTTTTCCGAGCAGGCCGTAGAAGGCGCCCATCGGGCAGAGGCGGCCGCACCAGCCGTCCTGCATGACGAAGAGCTCGAGCAGGAAGATGGCGAGCAGCACCGCCCAGGCCGAGCCGAGGCCGAAGATGATGCCGCGGTGGAGCATCGACACCGGGTTCACCAGCTCCCAGGCCAGCGTGCCGGTCGTCGCCGCCAGCAGCAGCGTCAGGGCGAGGATCCAGTAGCGCGTGCGGCGCGAGACGTGGGCGCCGCCCTTGATGCCGAGGCGCTGCCGCAGCCATGCCGCCGCGTCGGTAACCATGTTCACCGGGCAGACCCAGGAACAGAAGACGCGTCCGCCGGCCAGCAGGTAGAAGGCGAGGACGATGGCGGCGCCAACGAAGGCTTTCGCTTCCGGCAGGTGGCGCGTCAGCAGCGATTGCAGCAGCAGGTACGGGTCGGTCAGCGGCAGGACGTCCAGCGTGTAGCTGTAGCTCAGGTTGCCCTTGACGATCCACACGTCGGCCAGCGGGCCGAGCAGGAACAGGGCGAGGATGCCGAGCTGCGACAGCCGCCGCGCGAGCAGCCACTTGTGCGCGCGCAGCCAGCCCTTGGCGGCGACGGCTTCGGCGCCGATGCGCGGCGCCTTCACAGCTTGCCTCCCTGCAATGCCTTCGGCAGGCCGGGCTGCGCCCCGGGCGCGGCCGGGGGCGGCGCGGCGGGCGGCGCTTCGCTCGGCATGAGGCCCTTGCCCGATTCGTAGCGCATGCCTTCGGGCAGGTTGTACTGGTGCTGCACGTCAGGCGCGACGAGGCTGCCGCCGGCCTTCTCCTTCTCGACCCAGCCGAGGCGGTAATGCTTGCCCGGCTCGCCCTTGGCGAGCTCCCGCGGGTAGACCTTGATGGCGGCGACCTCCAGCGGGCAGGCCTTCTCGCACTTGCCGCAGCCGGTGCAGGCGTCCGAATGCACCACCGGGATGAAAAGGGCGTGCTTGCCGGTGCGCGCGTTGAGCTGCTGCTCGAGGGTGATGGCCTTGTCGATGACCGGGCAGACGCGGTAGCAGATGTCGCAGCGCAGGCCGAGGAAGTTGAGGCAGTTCTCCTGGTCGACCAGCACCGCCAGGCCCATCCTGGCCTGGTTGATGTCGGTCAGGCCGTGGTCGAGGGCGCCGGTCGGGCAGGCCTTGACGCAGGGAATGTCCTCGCACATCTCGCAGGGCAGCTGGCGGGCGACGAAATACGGCGTGCCGGTGGCCACCGGCTCCTCCGGCTTGGCCAGGCCGAGGATGTCGTAGGGGCAGTCGCGCACGCACAGGCCGCAGCGGATACAGGCGCCGAGGAAGTCGCCCTCCTTCAGCGCGCCGGGCGGGCGGATCGCCAGCGGCGGCAAAGCCTTCGCCTGCTTGGCGTAGAGGCCGATGCCGACGCCGAGCAGGCCGACGCCGCAGGCCAGGCGGGCGGAATCGATCAGGAACTGGCGCCGTGCCGCGGCGACTGACTTTTCCGGCTTGTGCATGTCGGTGCTGTGCATCCGGCGGGCGGCCCGAGGAGGAGGATGGGCCGCCCGCCGTCGCGCTCCCTGATTGTTCCGGTCAGGCCTTGACGATCTTCACCGCGCACTTCTTGAAGTCCGTCTCCTTCGAGATCGGACACGTGGCGTCGAGCGTCAGCTTGTTTACCAGGCGGTGCTCGTCGAAGAAGGGGATGAAGACCAGCCCCTCGGGCACCTTGTTGCGGCCCTTGGTATCGACGCGCAGCTGGATCTCGCCGCGGCGCGTCACCGCCTTGACGATGTCGCCGCGCTTCATGCCGCGCTTCTCGGCGTCCTTCGGGTGCATCCACACCACGGCGTCGGGGAAGGCGCGATACAGCTCGGGCACGCGGCGCGTCATGGTGCCGGTGTGCCAGTGCTCGAGCACGCGGCCGGTGCACAGCCACAGGTCGTATTCGGCGTCCGGCGCCTCGGCGGCCGGCTGGTAGGGCAGCGCGATGATGGTGGCCTTGCCGTCGGGCTTGCCGTAGAACTTCACGCCCTCGCCCTTCTTCACGTAGGGATCGTAGCCCTCGCGGTAGCGCCACAGCGTCTCCTTGCCGTCGACCACCGGCCAGCGCAGGCCGCGTACCTTGTGGTAATGGGCGAACTCGCCGAGGTCCTTGCCCTTGCCGAGGCCGAACCTGCGGTATTCCTCGAACAGGCCCATCTGCAGGTAGTAGCCCAGCTCGGCCGACTCGTCGTTCCGGTAGCCCTTGATGGCGTGGCCGTTCACCTTTTCCAGCTCGGCCAGCGGGAACTGGTTAACCTGGCCGTTGGCGTAGAGCACTTCGTACAGCGTCTTGCCCTTGTACTCCGGGTTCTTGTCGAGGATCTCCGCCGGCCACACCTCGTCGGTCTTGAAGCGCTTGGAGAACTCGATGTACTGCCACAGGTCGCTCTTCGCCTCGCCCGGCGCCTTCACCTGCTGGCGCCAGAACTGGCCGCGCCGCTCGGCGTTGCCGAAGGCGCCTTCCTTCTCCATCCACATCGCCGAGGGCAGGATCAGGTCGGCGGCCAGCGCCGTCACCGTCGGGTAGGCGTCGGAGACAACGATGAAGTTCTCCGGGTTGCGAAAGCCGGGATAGCGCTCCTGGTTGATGTTCGGCCCGGCCTGCATGTTGTTGGTGGTGGTGGTCCAGTAGAAGTTGAGCTTGCCGTCCTTGAGCATGCGGTCCTGCAGCACGGCGTGGTAGCCGGGCGTGCCGACGATGACGCCGGCGGGGATCTTCCAGATCTCCTCGGCCTTCTTGCGGTGCTCCGGGTTCATCACCACCATGTCGGCCGGCAGGCGGTGGGCGAAGGTGCCGACCTCGCGCGCCGTGCCGCAGGCCGACGGCTGGCCGGTGAGCGAGAACGGGCTGTTGCCCGGCTCGGAGATCTTGCCCACCAGCAGGTGCACGTTGTAGATCATGTTGTTCACCCAGGTGCCGCGGGTGTGCTGGTTGAAGCCCATGGTCCAGTAGGAGGTGACCTTGGTCTTCGGGTCGGCGTAGGCCTTGGCCAGCGCCTCGAGCTTGTCCTTCGGTACGCCGGAGAGCTGCGCGGTGTAGTCCAGGGTGTAGGTGGAGACGAACTGCTTGAATTCCTCGAAGCTGCTCGGCTCCATCTTGTTCGGATCGCCCTTCGGCTTGCCGTCGGCGCCGGGGTAGCCGTTGTTGTTGGCGACCTGCTCGAGCGGGTGGTTCGGCCGCAGCCCGTAGCCGATGTCGGTGACGCCCTTGGCGAAGCCGGCGTGCCTGGCCACGAAGTCCTGGTTCACCGCGTTGCTCTGGATGATGTGGTTGCAGATGTAGTTGAGGATCGCCAGGTCCGTCTGCGGCTTGAAGATCAGCTCGGCGTCGGCCACCTCGCAGGAGCGGTGCGAGAAGGTGGACAGCACGTGCACCTTGACGTGCTTGGCGGAGAGCCGGCGGTTGGTGATGCGCGACCAGAGGATCGGGTGCATCTCCGCCATGTTCGAGCCCCACAGCACGAAGGCATCGGCGTGCTCGGCGTCGTCGTAGCAGCCCATCGGCTCGTCGGCGCCGAAGCTGCGCATGAAGCCCATCACGGCGGAGGCCATGCAGTGGCGCGCGTTCGGGTCGATGTTGTTGGAGCGGAAGCCGGCCTTGAACAGCTTGTTGGCGGCGTAGCCCTCCCAGATGGTCCACTGGCCGGAGCCGAACATGCCGACCGAGGTCGGGCCCTTCGCCTTCAGCGCCGCCTTGCACTTCTCTTCCATGATGTCGAAGGCCTGCTTCCAGCTGACCGGCGCGAACTCGCCGTTCTTGTCGTACTTGCCGTTCTTCATGCGCAGCAGCGGCGTGGTGAGGCGGTCCTTGCCGTACTGGATCTTCGACAGGAAGTAGCCCTTGACGCAGTTGAGGCCCTTGTTCACCGGCGCGTCCGGGTCGCCCTGGGTGGCGACGATGCGCCCGTCCTTGACGCCGACCAGCACGCCGCAGCCGGTGCCGCAGTAGCGGCAGACGCCCTTGTCCCAGCGGATGCCGTCGGCGCCCTGCTGCGCCAGCGCCTCTTTCGAAACGGGCAGGGCGATGCCCGCCACGCCGGCGGCCGCGGCCACCGCATTCGCCTTGATGAAGTCACGACGTGTCAGTCTCATATCAGGCCTCCTTGTCAGGATCGGATTCGAATTGGTGGTAAACCATGGCGGCCGACATCACGCCGTCCAGCGCGTTGATGCGCTGGAAGGTGCCGGCGGTCTCGCCGTCGCTGCCGGTTTCGATGGTGACGACGAGCTTGCCGTCGTCCGAGGCGGCGTGGATCTCCACGCCGGGAATCTGTTCGAGGCCGCCGCGCACCGACGATAGCCGGGTCGGCTTGGCGTGCACGATGATGCTGGAAATGTTCATGCGGCCGGGTGAATCCATTTATCCAAAGGGAATGGAACGTAATCCTATGCCTCCAGCAGGGCTTTCTGTATTGATAAATGTCAATTTATGAATCAAATTCTTTCGCCGTACCCCGATCGGCCATCGCCGCATCGCCTGCGGGCGACCGTGGCTCCTCAAACCACGCGACGTTTTTCGCCGACTGTTTTTGTCAACTTTCCCGCCATGATGCGCATCCTGCTTTTGCTGGCGATTCCGCTGGCGCCCTTCGCACGGGCGACCGACGTGCCCAACATCGCCGTCGCCGCCGATGTGTTCAATCCGCCAAAGTAGGCGGATGGCGCGATCATCGACCGGCTGATGACGGAAAGCACCTCTAGGCGGGTCGGGATCGCTCGGGAGGGGGCAGGTCAAGTGGGCCAGCATCTGGTTCTGCGGTCCGCCGGGGTTCGGTCAGGCGCTGCGTGAGGATTTTTGTTGCCCACGTCTTCGCGTCGCGCGCCGGGCCGATCTCAACTGGACGGCGAAGGACATCGACGACCTGCTCTTCTACGGCGTGCTGGCGGCACTGACTTTGTATGCCCGCAAGAAAAAGCTCGCCTGGTTCGCGGTGATGGACTTCATCGCCCCGCTGGTGCCGCCCGGGCTGGGCTTCGGCCGCCTCGGCAACTTCATCAACGGCGAGCCGTAGGGGTGGCGCCGCCGTGACCCGTCGCTGCCGTGGGCGATGGTGTTCCCGCATGTCGACAACATCGCGCGCCATCCTTCGCAGCTATACCAGGCCTTTCTGGAAGGGATCGTTTTTTCGCCGTGCTGTGGTGGTTCTCGGCGAAGCCGCGCGCCACCGGCGCGGTGTCGGGAATGTTCCTCATCGGTTACGGCGCGGTGCGCTTCGTCGCCGAATTCTTCCGCGAGCCGGACGCCGGCATCTTCGGCCTCAGCCACACCATCAGCATGGGGCAGCGGCTGAGCCTGCCGATGATCGCCGCCAGCGTGGCGATGCTGGTCTGGAGTGCAAGGCGCTCTTAAGCTTTCCCGGCCAGCGCCGGCAGCAGCATTGGCGGCACGACCTCGACATTGGTCGCCAGCGGATAGGGTTCCAGCACCGGCGCCACCACGTAGGCCTGCGCCAATCCCAGGTCCTCGCAGGCTTGCCAGAATCCCCTGGACGGTTTCGGCGCGCCGGACAGCTTGACCTCGTAGCCCACGCGCCGGTCCCCGGCGCTGACCACGAGGTCCATCTCCGCGCCCGCCGCCGTGCGGTAGAAGGAAAATTCGGCGTAAGGCGGCGCCGCGCCGATGATCTGCTCGATCACGAAGCCCTCCCACGACGGCCCGGCAATCGGGTGCCCCATCAGGTCATCCGTCGACGATATGCCTAGCAGGGCGTGGAGGATTCCGCTGTCGCGCACGTACACCTTGGGCGATTTCACCAGGCGTTTGCCGATGTTGATGAAATGCGGCTCCAGCCGGCGCAGCATCATGGTGTCCACCAGCGTGTCGAGGTAGCGCCCCGCTGTGGTATGGGCGACGCCGCCCAGGCTTGCCCCCAGTTGCGAGGCATTGAACAACTGGCCCTGCAGGTGGGCGCACATGCGCCAGAAGCGGCGCAGCGTCTCGGCCGGCACGGTGACGCCAAGCTGCGGGAGGTCTCGCGCCAGGAAAGTCTGGATGAAATCGCTGCGCCAGATGAAGGAAGCGGTATCGTCGGGCGCCGTGAAGGCGGGCGGGAAGCCGCCGCGCAGCCAGAGCGAAGCCGTGCCGACGGGTCCGCCGCCGACCTCCTCCGCCAGCAGGGGCGCCAGCTCCAGGTAGGCTATCCGCCCGGCCAGCGACTCCGAACTCTGACGCAGCAGGCGCCCGCTCGCCGAGCCGAGCAGCAGGAAGCGGCCGGGCCGGCGCTCGGCATCGATCTCCGGGCGCAGGGCGGCGAAGATCTCCGGCATGGTCTGCACTTCGTCGAGCACCACCAGGCGCTGCCGATGGCGCGCGAAGAACGCAGCCGGATTGGCCAGACGGGCGCGATCCGCCTCGCGCTCCAGGTCCAGCACCATGGCGCCGGGCGCCTCGGCCGCGAGCTGCAGGGCCAGCGTCGTCTTGCCCGCCTGGCGCGGCCCGAGAAGGGCCACCGCCGGCTGCATGGCCAGGCGCTGGCGCAGGGTGGTAAGGAGTTTTCGGGCGTACATCATCGCATTTTGAGCGATTGATGCTCAAATAGCAAGTTTATTCGCTCCCTGCCGGAGGGGGCGGAATATGTGGGGGGGGTTCCTCGTCGGCTACGGCACCGTGCGCTTCGTCGCCGAATTCTTCCGCGAGCCGGACGCCGGCATCTTCGGCCTCAGCTACACGATCAGCATGGGGCAGTGGCTGAGTCTGCCGATGATCGTGGCCGGCGTAGTGATGCTGGCTTGGGCGAGAAAAGCCGCCTCCAGGTAGGATGGTAAATCTTTACAGATTGACGATCGCATCGTCAATCTGTAAAGTTTCCACCATGTTCCGCCGCAACCTCGAACCCACGCTGCGCCGCCTCGCGGGCTATTTCCCCGTGGTGGCCATCACGGGGCCGCGCCAGTCGGGGAAAACCACGCTCGCCCGCGCCGTGTTCGCGGACAAGCCCTACGTCTCCCTGGAAGACCCGGCCGAGCGCGCCTTCGCCGCAACCGACGCGCGCGGCTTCCTGGCGCGCTTTCCCGGTGGCGCCGTGTTCGACGAGGCCCAGCGCTGGCCCGATCTCTTTTCCTGGCTGCAGGGGATCGTCGATGCCGATCGCACGCCGGGCCGCTTCGTGCTCACCGGCTCGCAGCAGTTCGGCCTGCTCGCCGGGGTCACCCAGTCGCTCGCCGGCCGCGTCGCCATGACCCAGCTCCTGCCGCTGGCGCTCGACGAGCTGCCCGCGCTGCCCGCCTCGGCCGACCCGATGATCGGCGCCGGCGGTTATCCCATCCTCCACGCGCAGGGCATTCCCGCCGCCGAATGGTTCTCCAGCTACATCGCCACCTATGTCGAGCGCGACGTGCGGCAGCTGCTCGGCGTGCAGGATCTGTCGGCCTTCCAGCGCTTCCTGCGCCTGTGCGCCGCCCGCACCGGCCAGATGCTCAATCTCTCCGCGGTGGCGGGCGAGGCCGGCATCGCCCACAGCACCGCGCGGGCCTGGCTCTCGATCCTCGAGGCGAGCTACATCGTGATGCTGCTGCCGCCCTATCACCGCAACTTCGGCAAGCGCCTGGTCAAGACGCCGAAGCTGTATTTCGTCGATAGCGGCCTGGCGTGCTGGCTGCTGGGCATCCGCTCGGCCGAACAGCTCGCCCTGCACCCCTTGCGCGGCGCACTGTTCGAGACCCTCGTCGTCGGCGAATTCTTCAAGGCGCGTTTCCACGCCGGACAGCCCGCCGACCTGTATTTCTGGCGGGACAACGGCGGCAACGAGGCCGATATCCTGTTCGAGCGCGAGGGACGGCTGCAGACGGTGGAAATCAAGTCGGGCGCCACGGTGACGCAGGACTACATCCGCGCCGGCCTCAAGAGCGCGCGCTTCGCCGCGGGAGAAGCGCATGCGCCCTGGCTGATCTACGGCGGCAACGACCGCTATGCCCGTAGCGGCGTCGAAGTCATCGGCTGGCGCGACGTGCCACGGATGTTGAGGGAGGCGGGATGAGCATGCTGATCGCTTTGCCGAATTCTTCCGCGAGCCGGACGCCGGCATCTTCGGCCTCAGCTACACGATCAGCATGGGGCAGTGGCTGAGCCTGCCGATGATCGCGGCCGGGGTGGCGATGCTGGTCTGGGCGAATAAAGCTGCGGCCAAGTAGCTTTGCGGGTTGGCGATCGCATCGTCAATCTGTAAAGCGTATCCAGGGTCAACCGAACCAAGCCGGTAGAAAAAGTCAGTCTGCGTAGGACGGCGAGAGCGAACTTCCGACCCAATGTTGTCTTTCGCTTATCCGAAGCTCCAATGACAGGTAAGCAAAGGTAATCAGTCATTCACGAAAGCTATTTACCAGATGACAAGCTGTCACTATCTTCGGGTCTCGCAGGACGTGGTGCCCATGAAGAGACAGCAACCACTTTTGGTGTCTGCGGATCATCCATGTAGTGAGGCGACATGATCTGTACACCATAGCGGTTGAACGAATCCTGAATGGCCGCATGGAGATCGCTGGCGATACGGGCGCGCGTTGCCGGTACTTCGGAATCCACTTGCACAATCAGCTTGTAGGCGACGTAAAAATCAGCCAGTGCCGTCTGCACCACATAGGCTGGCGGTGTCGATAGGATTTCCGGGATCGATCCCGCCGCTTCAAGCAGCATGGCATGCACCTGTCGCCATGGCGTGTCGTAACCGATCGTTACGGTCACGTCGAGTACATAGGCCTTGCCGGCGCTGGCGCGCGAGAAATTGCGCGTAACATTGGCGAGCACGAACGCATTGGGCAGGGAAATCTCCTCACCCATCCCCGTACGCAGACGCGTCACGAACAGATCAAGCTCGGTCACCGTACCCTCGTAGTCCTGGATGCGCACATACTCCCCCTTCTTTAGCGCATAGGTATAGACAATCATCATGCCGCTGGCGATCTGACCGATTACCCCGGAAGCGCCGATCGACACCATCAGGCCGAGCAGCACTGACAACCCCTTGAACGCCTCGGTGTGCGAGCCTGGTAGATAGGGGTAGGCCATGGCGACGGCGAACAGCCACAGCGAGGCGTTGACGATGCGGCGCGTTGCAAAAGCCGTATGCGCGTTGAGCACGCTGCTGTCGTCCGGCCGTGTCGTGACGCCGGTAAAAAACTCGGTCGAGACGCGCGTGGCAACCCAGGCGGCGAGAAATATCAGGGTGGCGATGAACATGCCCGGCAATGCCTCAGCGATGGCACTGAACGCCTGTGCGGTGATAGTCGCCAGCGATTGCGAAAGCGTTTCGCTGGCCGGGCGCGTGAGGACAAATTGTGCCAGGCTGTAAGTGAGATAGATGAATATCAGGAACAGACTCAGCAACCAGCTCAGCAGAATCAGGCCACGCGCCAGCACAGATGGCAAAAAACCGGCCAGCCGATGAAGGGCACTACTTTCCGGTAGCGCCTGTAGCTGATTTTCCAGCTGGCGGATCAGTCCGGTGCGCAACCTGAAAGAAACCTTTACAATCAATGCCAACGCACCGATCAACAGCACCGTCGCCAGGGCTACCCTGAGCAGTGCTGCCAAGCTGGCACGTGGGTCGCGACGTTCGCGGGCTTCGTTCCAGGCCTTCTGCAACGTACGCGAAGCCTGGTTGGCGAGGTCTTCCGGCGTCTCGCCCGCCAGTTCGCGTGCATCGCCGGGCATCACGAGAAACAGGGGGGTTCCGTCAAGCATCACCTCGATTCCCTGTGGGCCGGGCTTGATTGAGGTCCAGCCTTCGCCGGACTGTTCAAAGCTACGCTCAATGCGCTGTCGGGCACTGGTGGCGCGTTCAGCCGGCGAGAACATGCCCAGTGGCACGCGAAAGATGTGAATGGTGCGATTGCCGATCACCAGCGGGACGCCGTCGCTCTCTGTCGCCTGCACGGTGAGCGGTGCGGTGAATAGCGAAATGAGCAGGAGCAAAACGCTCCATCCCGTGTTCAGTCGCGTTGCAAATGTCGGCATATTTTCCCCAAAATATGGCAAGTCTAGCGTAATCTGCATGCCGAATCGCTATTGCTGAGCGCTCGGCCGGAGGTGTTATGTTTTGTGTGAATCTGTGCCATGGCTTGCTGTTGCTAGGTTGCTGCGTTGGCCTTGCCTGCGCCCAGGGACCCGCCTATGACTGTAACAAGGTCAGCGGCAGCATCGAGTTATTGATCTGCGAAGATGCCGAACTGGCGGCACTGGATCGCGCGATGGCGAGCGTTTATGCCGCCGCCCTGCGCAAGGCCGGCAATGAACATCCACCTGTGCTTAAGGCCGAGCAGCGCGGCTGGACCAAGGGTCGCAACGACTGCTGGAAAAGCAACGACCGTCGCCAGTGCGTCGTAGAACTCTACCGGTTGCGCCGCGTCGAATTGGAAACGCGCTACCGACTGGTTCCGGTGGCCGCCAGCGCAAAGTTCGTCTGCGACGGTGACACGCGCAATGAGGTGATCGTCAATTTCTTCCAGACCGATCCACCCAGTTTGATCGCCGAACGTGGCGACAGCGTGTCATTGATGCTGCGGCAGCCAGCCGCGAGCGGCACGCGCTACCAGGGCCGCAACGAATCCTTCTGGGAGCATCAGGGCGAAGCCATGGTCGTCTGGGGCTACGGTGCGCCGGAAATGCGCTGCCAGAAGCAACCGGATCAGGCCGCAGGCCTTACCGGTAAGATCTGGGAACTCGTTGCCATCCAGTCGATGGACGATGCACAAGGCACGACCCGCATCAGTCACCCCGAAAAATTCACCGTCAACTTTGCCCCCGACGGACGCGCGAACTTCCGGATCGATTGCAATCGCGGCAACGCCTCATGGAAAGCGACCCCATCGACCGATTCCTCATCGGGTTCGCTCGAATTCGGCCCGCTCGCAGCGACGAAGATGATGTGTCCGCCCGACTCGCACGCCCAGAAAGTGATGCGTGATCTGGTCTATGTTCGCTCTTACCTGCTCAAGGACGGCAAACTGTACCTATCCCTGATGGCCGATGGTGGCATATACGAATGGCAGCCACAAAAACACTGATTGCGAGCCGTACCCGCTGCGGGGCATTCCATCCCGCCAGCGCCGACTTTTTCCATTTGACAAAAGTCCTCATCGCGGCCGGGCTATTGGCCGTATCGCCGGCCAATGCCGGCAGCTTCCTCACCGACGTCCCGTCCCTTGGCTACTCGCCCCAGAACATGGACCGGACGGTCGATCCACGCCAGGACTTCTATCGCTACGCGGCGGGCAACTGGCTCAAGAAAACCGAGATCGCGCCCAGCGATCCCGACGTCGGCGGCTTTACGCTGCTAGCCCACAACCTGGACAAGCAACTGCTGGCCCTGATCAAGGAGGCTGCCGCAGTCACCGATGCGCCCAAGGGCAGCCCCCGCCAGCAAGTCGGCGACTATTACAAGGCCGCTATGGACCATGAGCACCGCGACGCCCTCGGTCTCAAGCCGCTGGAAGGCGATATGCAGCGCATCGCCGCAGCAGGCGGCACGCCGGCCGACTATGGCCGCCTTGCTGGCCGGCTCCAGGATGCTGTTGGCGGCTCGCCGCTGATCATGGTCGGCGCCATGCCGGATGCCAAGGACAGCAGCACCGGTGTATTGATACTGGCGCCCGGCGCGCAACTGCTCGAACAGGACGAGTACGCCCGGCCCGAACACCAGAAACTGCGCAACCTGTATCGCATGTACATCGTGGCAATGCTGCACGGCATCGGCGAGCCGATCGACGCCGCCAAGCTCCAGGCGGCCAAGCTCCTCGCCATGGAAGCGCAAGCCGCAGCCGCGATGATGACGCCGCTGCAGATGCGCGATCCGGCCAACACCTACAACATCATGACGCTGGATCAGGCCCAGGCGCTGGTGCCGGCGCTCGACCTGCGCTCTTTCCTGGCCGAACTGGGCGTCGCCGCGCCCGCGCGGGTGCAGGTGGTGGATATCAACGCCATGAAGGCGCTGCAAAAAATGCTGACCGAGCGTTCGGCCGACGAGGTGAAGCTGCTGCTGCGCTGGTTCCTGCTGGCCGGCCGCGCCTCGGAGCTGGGACGGCCGTGGCGTTTGCAGGAAGAGGCGTTCACGGTGGAGCGCAAGGGCCTGAAGACGCCACCCGAGCTGGAGCGCGTCATCACCCAGCAGATCGGCGCGCAGTTGTATCACCCGCTGTCGCAGTTGTATGTGCAGGCCTACTTCCCCGACGCTACCCGGCGCGACATCACCGACATGGTCGGGCATATCAAGGACGAATTCGCCACCCGCCTGCGCAGCAATATCTGGCTGGACGAGGCGACCCGAAAAGCGGCGCTGGAGAAGCTGGGCAAGATTGACATTCAGGTCGGCTATCCCAAGGAGTGGGTTGATTTCAGTGCGCTCGACATTCGTCCGGACGACCATTTCGGCAACGTGCAGCGTGCCACGCGCTTCGCGTTCCAGCGCGACATCGCGCAGGTCGGCAAACCCGTGCTGATCAACCGTTTCGCCGTCGCCACCAAGACCACGCCGATTGCGGTGAATTCCGCCTACAACTTCACCACCAACACCATCGACATCACGGCGGCCATCCTGCAGCCGCCGTTCTACCAGCCGGGTGCCAATGCCGCCGCCAACTACTGCGCCATCGGCGCGGTGATCGGCCACGAGATCACCCACGGTTTCGACAGCCTGGGCCGCCAGTTCGACCCGCAAGGCAACCTGCGCAACTGGTGGACGCCCGCCGCCGATAGCCAGTTCAAGCGGCGTACCGATGTGCTGGTCGATCAATACAGCCACTACGAAATCCTGCCCGGCCTGATGCACAACGGCGCGATGACCGTGACGGAAAATACGGCTGACCTGGGTGGCATCACCCTCGCCCACGCTGCCTTGAAGCGCTACCTGGCGAAGAACCCGATTCCGGATGTGGACGGGCTGACCGCTGACCAGCGCTGCTTCGTGGCCTGGACGCAGATGTGGGCCTACAAGGCACGCTCGGAACGCTTGCGTTATCTGGTGTCGGTCGATGTGCACGCCATCTCTTCGGTGCGTGCTGTCGCGCCCTTGCTGCATCTGGATGCCTTCCACGAGGCCTTTGGCACGCTGCCAGGCGATCCGATGTGGCGCGATCCCAAGCGGCGTGTCCTGATCTGGTGATATCAATCAAGAGATTGTCAGTTTGGAGTCGCTTGCATTGATAACAAGTTTCTGAGTGTAGCGGCCCTGCGAATGGCCGTTATAAATAGAAGGCGATTGGCCGCTTCTGGCCGAATGCGGCCCACGATGTATCCGTGACAAGACGGCTCGCCGGCACCCGCCGCAGCGTTCAAACCACCCTGACCTCGAACCCCTCGCCTTCCTCGTCGGTGAGGTGCACCGCGCAAGCGAGGCACGGGTCGAAGCTGTGGATGGTGCGCAGCACTTCGAGGGGCTGCTTGGGGTCGTGGATGGCGTGGCCGGCGAGCGCGGCTTCGTAGGCGCCGGGCTTGCCGTCGGGGTCGCGCGGGCCGGCGTTCCAGGTGCTCGGCACGACGCACTGGTAGTTGGCGATCTTCTCGTTCTCGATGACGATCCAGTGGGCGAGGCCGCCGCGCGGCGCTTCCATGAAGCCGACGCCCTTGGCGCTCTTCGGCCACGATGACGGTTCCCACAGGGTTTCGTTGAAGGTGTCGACGTCGCCGCCCTTGATGTTGGCGACGAGCTGGTCGTACCAGCCCTGCATGGCGTCGACCAGCAGCTTGGTTTCCAGCGTGCGCGCCGCCGTGCGGCCGAGCGTCGAGAAGAGCGCCTGCACGGGGATGTCGAGTTTCTTCAGCGTGGCGCCGACCAGTTCCTTCGTCGGCGCGTGGCCGGTGGCGTAGAGCATCAGCACGCGCGACAGCGGGCCGACTTCCATGGCGTGGCCTTTCCAGCGCGGCGATTTCAGCCAGGAATAGGCCTGCTCGACCGGCAGTTGCTGGAACGGCGGCTTGGGGCCGCTGTAGTTGAGTTTCGTCTCGCCCTTGTACGGGTGCAGGCCCTGCGCCTTGCCGCCGGCGTAGTCGTACCAGGAATGCGCGACGTATTCCTGCACCTGGTCCTCGGCGTTGAGGTCGACCTCGAGCACTTTGCTTAGATCGCGATTCAGGATGGCGCCGCGCGGGAAGAAGAAGCCGGAGGGATCGCCCATGCCTTTCGCCGGCAGATCGCCGAAGGTCATGAAGTTGCCGAGGCCTTCGCCCTGCTTGAACCAGTCCTTGTAGAAGCCGGCGATGGCGAGCGTGTCGGGCACGTAGGCCTGGTCGACGAATTCGCGCATCGACTGGATCACCGACTGGATGCGCTGCAGGCCGGTGACGTCGAGCGCGGTGCCGCCCTGGCCGCCGCGGTAGTGCGGGCCCTTGCCGCGGCCGGGGTGTTCCGGCCAGATGCTGATGGCCACCGGCACGCCGCCGACGACGAAATTCGGGTGCGGGTTCTTGCCGCCGAGGATGGTGTGCAGCGCCACCACGTCGCGCTGCCAGGCGAGCGCCTCGAGGTAGTGCGCCACCGCCATCAGGTTGGGTTCCGGCGGCAGCTTGTAGGCCGGATGGCCCCAGTAGCCGTTGCGGAAGAGGCCGAGCTGGCCGCTGTCGACCTGCTTCTTCAGCTTCGCCTGCACCTCGGCGAAATAGCCGGGCGAGGACTTGGCGTGGCTGGAGAGCGACTGCGCCAGCGCGGCGGTGGCCTTCGGGTCGGCCTTCAGCGCCGAGACCACGTCCACCCAGTCGAGCGCGTGCAGGTGGTAGAAGTGCATGACGTGGTCGTGGATGTATTGGGCGCCGATCATCAGGTTGCGGATCAGCTCGGCGTTGGGCGGGATGCGGATCTTCAGCGCGTCCTCGACGGCGCGCACCGAGGCGATGGCGTGCACCAGGGTGCACACGCCGCAGATGCGCTGGGCGAAGGCCCAGGCGTCGCGCGGGTCGCGCCCGCGCAGGATGACCTCGATGCCGCGCACCATGGTGCCGGAGGAATACGCCGCCTCGATGGCGCCGTCCTTCATCGGCGCCTCGATGCGCAGGTGGCCCTCGATGCGGGTGATGGGGTCGATGACGAGACGCTGGCTCATTACGTTTCCTTTGGCTTGTAGGTCGGCCTTCAGGCCGACTTCGGCGCTGTTGTCGGGCTGAAGCCCGACCTACGACTCATCCAGGTGCTCGGCGACCAGCTCGGTGAGGCCGAGCATTTCGATGTCCATGTGGTAGTGCTCCAGCGCCTCTTCCATGACGACGCGGCAGTTGGCGCAGGCCGTCACCAGGGTCTTCACGCCGAGTTCCTCGATCTGCGCCTTCTTGCGCTTGAAGGAAGTCAGTCGCAGCGGCTCGGCGCGCTCGTTGGCGGAGACGCCGCCCCCGCCGCCGCAGCACCAGTTCATCGTGCCGGTCTCCTTCATTTCGCGGAACTGCGGCGCCAGCTGGTTGAGCAGGGTGCGCGGCTGCTCGTACACGCCGCCGCGGCGCGAGATCTGGCAGGGGTCGTGGTAGGTGAGCGGCTGGTCCAGCGTGCCCTTCAATTTGAGCTTGCCGGCGCGGCGCAGGTCGTCGAGCACCTCGAGGATGTGCTTCACCTCGAAGCCGAAGGGACGGCCCATCAGGTTCGGCCCCTCCCAGCGGATGGCGCTGTAGGCGTGGCCGCATTCCGGGCTGATGACGCATTTCGCTTTCAACCGCTCGGCGGCGCCGACGATGCGGCCGACCAGCTCGCGGGCGAGGTCGGAGGCGCCGATCTGGATGCCGCTGTTGGTGGCCTCGTAGGCGTCCTGCGCCAGCGTCCACGTCGCGCCGGCCCGGTTGAGGATGCGGCCGACGGCGCCGAGGTATTCCGGGTAGTTGAGGATCTCCCACGAGGACATCAGCACCAGGTAGTCGGCGTTCTCGCGGTTCACCGGCACCTCGAAGCCGAATTCCTTCTGCACGCGCTTGATCGTCGCTTCCACCGTGGCCCACTTCACGCCGGCCGGGCTGCCGCTCTGGATGGCGCGCTTGGTGGCGGTGACGAGGCCTTCGGGCGCGTGGCCGGCGGCCGTCATGCCTTCGCGCATCTTGCGCACCATGTAGGCGATGTCGTTGCCGACCGGGCAGACCATCGAGCAGCGCCCGCACAGGGTGCAGGCGTCGTAGACCAGCGGGCTCCATTCGGCGAGCTCGGCGTCGGTGACGGGTTTCGCCAGACCGACCAGCTTCGCCAGCTTGCCGAGCAGGGTGTACTCCTGCTGCCAGGCGCGGCGCAGCGGCTCCAGCTTGTGGATCGGCGTGTACTTCGGGTCGCCGGTCTCGGTGTAGAACAGGCAGGCCTCGGCGCACAGGCCGCAGTGCACGCAGCTGGAGAAGAAGCTGGCGACGGGGGCGTCGAGGACTTCCTTGAAGGCGTTGTAGCCGCGTTCGAAAGTGGCACTCACGACTCGGCCTCCGATCGTTCGTCGCGTGTTTGACCGCCTTGCTGTCGGCCTCCAGCGTCATTCGCGGGCGGTCGCATCCCCGCTGCGCGGGGCCCCTGCTTCCTGCTCATGACGCTACCCCCTTCCGTCCGAAAATATCGCCGTTGTACCAGCGCGAGACGAAGACGCTGACGGTGTGGAAGAGCTTGGTGAAGGGCAGCGCCACCAGCAGCAGCTCGACCGAGAGGACGTGCAGGGCCAGCGCCAGCGTGTAGTCGATGAGCAGGTGGTGGAAGGCGAGGTAGCCCGTCGCCAGCGGCAGGAAGGTGAGCAGCCAGGCGAGGTAGTCCTGGAAGCCGGAGAGGAAGCGCTTCACCGGATTGCTGAGCCGGCTCGCCAGCACGGCGATCAGGGCGAGCAGGCCGGCGACGGCGGCGATGTCGATCAGCTGCGTCGGCAGGCCGGGCCAGCTCAGCCCGGTCAGGCCGCGCACCAGCTCGATGTGCGGCACGAAGAAGAACAGCGTGATGGCGAAGCCGAGGTGGAAGACGTAGCCGCCGATGTAGGTGACCGGCGCCTGCTTCACCATGCCCGGCGGCGGCAGCGAGCGGCTGACGATCGTGCGCCAGCCGCTGCCGGGGCGGTGCTCGCGCGGCTTGGAGAGGTCCGCCTTGCGGCCGAGGCCGAAGATCTCGAACAGACGCAGCAGGATGCCGAAGGCGCAGACGGCCAGCGCGATGGACAGCCCCGGCCCGCGCGCCCAGGTGAGCAGTTCAAGCGCGGTCATGAGAGCACCTTCCCCCCGCCCCCCTTCCCGAGGAAGGGGGTGACGGTTGTTCGCCGCGATGCGGCTCCATTTCGTGGCTGCGCCGTCCTTGGGGCGGCCCGGCGGACGGCGCTCATTTGGCTTTCTCCAGGTCGTCGACCGTCATCTTCTGGTGCGCCGCCTGCGCGGACTTCTTCGCCGCGCGGTTGCGCATCGCCATGGCGGCGCCGGCGATGGCACCGCCGGCCGCCGCCGCGCCGACCATCATCTGCACCGGCGCGATGGGCATCGACAGCGGCTTGTAGAGCGGCCCCATGTCCCAGAAGCCCGGCTCCGAGCAGCCGATGCAGCCGTGGCCGGACTGGATCGGGAAGCTGACGCCCTGGTTCCACTTGGTGGTGGCGCAGGCGTTGTAGGTGACCGGCCCCTTGCAGCCGAGCTTGAACAGGCACCAGCCCTTGCGCGCGCCCTCGTCGTCGAAGGTCTCGGCGAACTTGCCCTGGTCGTAGAAGGGGCGGCGGTAGCAGCGGTCGTGGATGCTCTCGCCGTAGAACACCTTGGGCCGGCCGTGGTCGTCGAGTTCCGGCAGGGTGGCGAAGGTGAGGAAATGCGCCAGCACGCCGGTGATCACCACCGGGATCGGCGGGCAGCCGGGCACATTCATCACCGGCTTGTCCTTGATGATGGCCGAGACGGGCACGGCGCCGGTCGGGTTGGGCAGCGCGGCCGGCAGCCCGCCGTAGGCCGCGCAGCTGCCGACGGCGATCACCGCCGCGGCGCCGGCGGCGGTCTCCTTCAGCATGTCGAGGTTGCTGACGCCGGCGATGGTGGAGTAGCCGGCATTGCCGAGCGGGATCGAACCATCCACGACAAGAAGATATTTGCCGTGGTTCTCGCGCATGGCGGCTTCGCGCGCGGCCTCGGCGGCTTCACCGGAGGCGGCCTGCAGGGTGTGGTGGTAGTCGAGCGAGATCTGCTCGAGGATCAGCCCTTCGATCGAGGGCGTGTGCGAGCGGGTGAGCGATTCGGTGCAGCCGGTGCATTCCTGGAAGGAGAGCCAGATCACCGAGGGCCGGCGGGCCTTTTCCAGCGCCGCGGCGATGGCCGGCACCATCGAGGGCGGCAGCGCCATCAGCGACGCGGTGGTGGCGCAGAACTTGAGAAAGCCGCGGCGGCTGATGCCTTGCCGTCGCAGCGTCTCGGCGATGGTCGGTTCGTCAAACGCCATGATGCCCTCCCTGGGAATGCATCGACGGCTGCCGGGGGCGGCCGTCACTTCAGCGTTCAACCATTCTGCGCCGACCCCAGTTTTTTTGCCAGTTCGGCGGCGGAATCGGCGACGTCCTCGGTCTGGCTCATGAGCAGCTCGGGGACGAAGGCGATTTCGACGAAGCGCGCCAGCGTCTCGCCGGCTTCGTTGCGATGGGTCAGCAGCCAGACGCCGTGGAAGGCCGTCTCGCGCACGCTGCTCGGGCCGCCGGCGTGGATGGTCGCCTCGACTTCGCCCTCGCCCAGCGCGGCGAGCAGCTCGGCCTCGTCCTGCGGGCCCAGCGGCAGGGCGCCGAGGTCGATCACGGTGGTTTCGCCCGACTCGAGCAGCCGCGCCAGGGCGTGGCGGATCTCGTTGAGGATCGGCAGCGCGTTGCCGTGCTCAGCGGCGGTATCGGTTGATGGCATCGCGGGTCTCCAGCGCGACCTGGCGCGCGGCGGCGGCGTAGTTTTCGTCCGCATTTTTGTCCGTGGCGGCGTAGAGGATGGCGCGCGAGGAATTGATCATGAGTCCCGTGCCGGACGCCGTCCTGCCGGCACTGACTGTCGCCGCGATGTCGCCGCCCTGGGCGCCGATCCCCGGCACCAAGAGCGGCATGTCGCCGACGAGGCGGCGCACCTCGGCCAGTTCGGCCGGGAAAGTGGCGCCGACCACCAGGGCGCACTGGCCGCCGGCGTTCCATTTCGTCGCCACCAGCTCGGCGACGTGCTGGTAGAGCTTGCGCCCTCCCGTTTCGAGGAACTGCAGGTCGGAGCCGCCGGCGTTCGAGGTGCGGCAGAGGATGACGACGCCGCGCTCCTTCCAGGCCAGATAAGGCTCGATGGAGTCGAAGCCCATGTAGGGGTTCACCGTCAGTGCGTCGGCGCCGTAGCGCTCGAAGGCCTCGCGCGCGTACTGCTCGGCGGTGGCGCCGATGTCGCCGCGCTTGGCGTCGAGGATCACCGGGATGCCCGAATGCTTCTCGTGGATGTGGCGGATCAGTTCTTCCAGCTGGTCCTCGGCGCGGTTCGCCGCGAAGTAGGCGATCTGCGGCTTGAAGGCGCAGGCGAGGTCGGCCGTGGCGTCGGCGATGGCCTTGCAGAATTCGAAAATGGCGTCGCCGCGGCCCTTGAGGGCGGCGGGGAATTTCGCCGGCTCGGGGTCGAGGCCGACGCAGAGCAGGGAGTCGTTGCGCGCCCAGGCGGCGGCGAGCGAGGCGGTGAAGGTCATGGCGGTCGCTGAAATGGCAGTGACCGCCATTCTACTTCGGCATGAGGTAGCGGTTCTTGCCGAGGCGCTTGGCGCCGTACATGGCGGCGTCGGCATGGCGCATCAGGCTGCCGATGTCCTCGCCGTCGCGCGGATAGAGGGCGATGCCGATGCTGCAGCCGAGCAGGTGCCGGCAGCCTTCGATCGGCAACGGGCGGATCAGGGCCGCGATGATCTTTTCCGCCACGGTGACGGCGGCGGCGGGCGCGACGGCATCGTTGATCAGCAAGGCGAACTCGTCGCCGCCGATGCGGGCGACGGTATCGCTCTCGCGCACGCAGTCGTTGAGCCGCTCGGCGACGGCGCGCAGGGCGCGATCCCCGGCCTCGTGGCCATACAGGTCGTTGATCGGCTTGAAGTCGTCGAGGTCGAGATAGAGCAGGGCAAACGCGCCGCCCTTGCGGTGGGCGGCGGCGATGGCCGCATTCAGGCGATCGAAGAACAGCGCGCGATTGGCCAGGCCGGTCAGCGCGTCGTGCAAGGCGAGGTACTGCACGCGCGCCTCGGCCCGCTTGCGCTCGGTGTTGTCCACCATCACCACCAGCACGCCCGGCCGGCCGTCGGTGACGATCGGCGAGGCGGTGATCTCGGCCTCGCGCCGCTCGCCGGACTTGGTGATGATGGCGATGTCGTAGCGGTTGGGGAACTGCTCGCCCTTCAGCCGGCGCCGGTGATTCTCGGCAATGCGCTCGCGGTCGACGGGATGGGCCAGTTCCAGATAGGAGGGCAGGGCCTTCATCTCTTCCATGGTATAGCCGAAAGCGCGGCACATCGCCTCGTTGGTGAAGACGATGCGCCCTTCCTCGATGACGAAAATGCCGATGTCCGCCCGCGACTGGGCCTCGAGCAGGGTTTCGTAACGGGCCGATTGCGCGACGGTCTCCTGCTGGACCCGCAGCAGCGCCTCCTCGGCCTGTTTTTGCCCGGTGATGTCGACGGCGTGGGAGACGAAGCCGGTCGGCTCCCCCCTTGCGCCTCGCAGCGCGGCGACGACCACGCGCGCATAGACGCGCCGGCCGGAACGGGTCCGGCGCCAGCCGTCGATGTTGTGGCGCCTTCCCGCCAGGAGTTGGGGCACGAGCGGGTCCAGAACCGCGGCCGCTTCCTCCGCGCCGCCGGGGAAGAGCATGGCATAGGGCTGGCCGATGGCCTCCTCGGCGCTGTATTCGTAGATGTGCTGCGCGCCACGGCTCCAGAAGGTGATGCGACGATCCCGATCGAGACAAATGATGGACTCGAGCAAGGCATCGAGCAGGGTTTCGGCCGTAAAAGGCAGCTTGAGCGAGGGCTGCATGCCGTTACTATATGCGAATCGGCCGAAAGGATGACGATTCCGTTGCGGCCAGGCAGTAGAATTTCCCCTTTTCCCGGGAGCAGCCATGCGCACCAGACCCTTCAGGATTCTCGGCATCCAGCAGATCGCCATCGGCGGAGCGTCGAAGGAGCGGCTGAAGGCGCTGTGGGTGGACCAGCTGGGCCTGGAAGTGACCGGCAATTTCGTCAGCGAGCGGGAGAATGTCGACGAGGACATCTGCGCCATGGGCAGCGGCCCCTTCAAGGTGGAAGTCGACCTGATGCAGCCGCTCGACCCGGATAAGAAGCCCGCCGTGCACGCCACGCCGCTCAACCACGTCGGCCTCTGGGTGGACAACCTGCCCCAGGCCATGGCATGGTTGACCTCGCAGGGCGTGCGCTTCGCGCCGGGCGGCATCCGCAAGGGCGCCGCCGGCTACGACATCTGCTTCATCCACCCCAAGGCCAGCGACGAACTGCCCATCGCCGGCGAGGGCGTGCTGATCGAGCTGGTGCAGGCGCCGCCGGAAGTGATCGAGGCGTTTTCAAAACAAGCATGACACAGCAAGGAGCGAAAATGCGAAGAAGGAAATTCCTGGCCGGGCTCGCCGTGCTGCCGGCACTGACTTTTTCGGGCTGCACCACCCTGGCCGATGCGCGCGCGGAGCGCGGCAGCGGCGTTGTCGTCAATTACGCCGCCCCCTTCGACAGGCTGTGGTCGGGGCTGAAGGATGTCCTGCGGGAACTGGATCTCAGGCCGGCCGGCGACAACGTCGCCGAGGGCTACATCCTGGTCGAGCACGGCGCCTCGGCCTTCAGCTGGGGCGAGCGCGTCGTCATTTTCGTCGAGCGCATCGGCACCCAGGGGCTCACGCGGGTCGAGGTCGTCTCCAAGGCGGCGGTGGGCACCAACGCAACGGCCACCGACTGGGCCGCGCGCATCCACGAGAAGCTGGGGCAGCGCTTCAAGCGGGCCTGAGTATGCAGGCATGAAAAGGAGGAACTTCATCGCCGCAATCGCCGTGCTGGCGGGACTGACTTTGGGCGGCTGCTCGACGGGATCCGGTTCCCGCGCCGAGCGCGGCTCCGGCCTCGTCTTCAGCTATGCCGCGTCCTTCGAAGAGGTCTGGGCGGCGTTGCCGGAGATGCTCAAGGAACTCGGCATTCGGGTGGTCGGCGACAACATGGCCGAGGGCGCCATGCAGGTCGAGGGCGGCGGATCGATGGGCGGCAGCGCGACGATCTACGTCGAGCGCATCGGCACCAAGGGGTATTGCCGCGTCGAGGTGGCGCTCGGCAGCACGCTCGGCATCTCCCTCTCGCTCAGCGACATGCCGAAGGATGTCCACAACCGCCTCGCCCAGCGCTTCAAGCGGCTTTGAGCGGGTTGCGCCGGATCAGGCCCAGGATCAGCCGATCCGGTCGAGCGCATCGGCGAGACGCTGCACCGTACGATCGATGTGCTGCAGCTTGTCGAGGCCGAACAGGCCGACGCGGAAGCTGCGGAAATCCGCCGGCTCGTCGCACATCAGCGGCACGCCCGCCGCCGTCTGCAGGCCCTGGGCGATGAATTTGCTGCCGGAGTGGATGCCCGGGTCGTCCGTGTGGCTCACCACCACGCCGGGCGCCTGAAAGCCCTTGGCGGCGACGCTGGCGAAGCCGCGGCCTTCCAGCAGCGCACGGACCCGGGCGCCGAGTTCGGCCTGCGCGCCGCACGCCCGCCCGAGGCCCCAGTCGCGCGTCTCGCGCATGGCGCGGGCGACGGCCGCCAGGGCGTCGGTCGCCAGCGTGGCGTGGTAGGCATGTCCGCCGCCCTCGTAGGTTTCCATGATCTGCAGCCACTTGCGCAGGTCGGCGGCGAAGCTCGTGCTGGCGGTGGACTCGATGCGTTCCCGCGCCCGCGCACCGAGCATGACGAGGCCGCAGCAGGACGGCCCGCTCCAGCCCTTCTGCGGGGCGCTGATGAGGATGTCAATGCCGCGGGCGGCCATGTCCACCCACATCGCGCCGGAAGCGATGCAGTCGAGCACGAACAGGCCGTCGACCGCGCGCACCGCTGCGCCCACCGCGTCGAGATAGTCGTCGGGCAGGATCATGCCGGAGGCGGTTTCGACATGGGGCGCGAACACCATTGCCGGCCTTTGCGCGCGAATCGCCGCCACCACTTCGTCGAGCGGCGGCGGCGCGAAGGCCGCCTTGGCGCCGGGGGAGAGCGGGCGCGCCTTCAGCACGATCTCCTCGGCAGGGATGCGCCCCATCTCGAAGATCTGGCTCCAGCGGTAGCTGAACCAGCCGTTGCGGAGCACCAGGCACTTGCGGCCGGTGGCGAACTGCCGCGCCACCGCCTCCATGCCGAAGGTGCCACTGCCGGGCACGACGATGGACGAATGCGCCCGGTAAGCCTCCTTGAGGACGGCCGAGATGTCGCGCATGACGCCCTGGAAGACGGGCGACATGTGGTTGAGGGCGCGGTCGGTGTAGACGACCGAATACTCGAGCAACCCCGGGGCGGGCGCATCCGACATCAGGCTGGGCACGATGGACTCCTTGCGACTTTCTGCGAACAGCTTAGCACGGCGGCGGTTCAGGCGAAGCGCACGATCGGCTGATCGACGGCCAGGCTGTCGCCCTTCTTCGCCAGCACCTCGGCGACGACGCAATCCCGCTCGGCCTTGAGGATGTTCTCCATCTTCATCGCCTCGATCACCGCCAGTTTCTCGCCGGCCTTGATTTCCTGTCCCGGCTGCAGGGCAAGATCGCTGAGCAGGCCCGGCATCGGCGAGAGCAGGAACTTCGACAGGTCCGGCTTCGGCTTGTCCGGCATCAGCGCCAGCAGTTCGGCGGCGCGGCCGGTCATCACCATCATGTCGGCCTGCGTGCCCCAGTGGGTGACGCGATATTTCAGTCCGCGGCGCTCGATCTGCAGGCAAACCGGCTCGCCGTCCCAGGTGCCGCGGAAGATCGGCTCGCCCAGGCGCCAGTTCGAGCGCAGTTCGCAGCTTTGGCTGCCGTGGGTGACGAGGTAGCCGCCGTCGATGGAGGTCAGGGTGAGCGCATATTTTCGCTCGCCCAACAGCACCGTCCACTCGTTGCCGACCTTGCGTCCGTGCCCCCGCAACTGCCCGCTGGTGCCGATGGCGCGGTTGATGTAGCGCCGCCGCGCGAAGGCGGCCACCGCCGCCAGCAGCAGCTGATCGGCGTGCACCAGGCTTTCCGCGCTGAAGCCCCCGGGGAATTCCTCGGCGATGAAGCCGGTGTTGAACTTGCCCGAACGAAAGCGCGGGTGCTGCATCAGCGCCGCCTGGAAGGAGATGTTAGAGGACACACCGCGGATGACGAAGGCGTTGAGGGCGTCGCGCATCTTGGCGATGGCCTGGTCGCGCGTGGCGCCGTGGACGATCAGCTTGGCGATCATCGAGTCGTAGTGCATCGAGATCTCGCCACCCTCGTAGACGCCGGTGTCGACGCGCACGCCGTCGGTCTCGGCCGGCGGGATGTAGCGCGTCAGCCGCCCGGTCGACGGCAGGAAATTGCGGAACGGGTCCTCGGCGTTGATGCGGCACTCCATGGCCCAGCCGTCGAGCTTGACGTCCTCCTGCGCGAAGGGCAGCTTCTCGCCGGCGGCGACGCGGATCATCAGTTCGACCAGATCCAGCCCGGTGATGCATTCGGTCACCGGATGCTCGACCTGCAGGCGCGTGTTCATCTCGAGGAAGTAGAACGAGCGGTCCTTGCCGACGACGAATTCCACCGTGCCGGCCGACTGGTACTTCACCGCCTTGGCCAGCGCCACCGCCTGCTCGCCCATCGCCTTCCTCGTCTTCTCGTCGAGGAAGGGGCTCGGCGCCTCCTCGATGACCTTCTGGTGGCGGCGCTGGATCGAGCACTCGCGCTCGTTGAGATACACGCAGTTGCCGTGGGCGTCGCCGATCAGCTGGATCTCGATGTGGCGCGGCTCCTCGACGAATTTCTCGATGAAGACGCGGTCGTCCCCAAACGCATTTTTGGCCTCGTTGCGGCAGGAGGAGAAGCCCTCGTGCGCCTCATTGTCGTTGAAGGCGACGCGCAGGCCCTTGCCGCCGCCGCCGGCGGAAGCCTTGATCATCACCGGGTAGCCGATCTTCCTGGCGATCTCGACCGCCTGCTCCGGCGTGCCGATGGCCTCGTTGTGGCCGGGGATGGTGTTGACCCTGGCTTCCAGCGCCAGCTTCTTCGAGGCGATCTTGTCGCCCATGGCGGCGATGGAATAGTGCTTCGGGCCGATGAAGACGATGCCTTCCTCTTCCAGCCGCTTGGCGAAGGCCTCGTTCTCGGAGAGGAAGCCATAGCCCGGATGCACCGCCTGCGCGCCGGTCTGCCTGCAGGCGGCGATGATCCTGTCGGCGACCAGGTAGGACTCCTTCGAGGGCGGCGGGCCGATGCAGACGGCCTCGTCGGCCAGCTCGACGTGGCGCGAGTCCTTGTCGGCCTCGGAATACACGGCGACGGTGGCGATGCCCATCCTGCGCGCGGTCTTGATGACGCGGCAGGCGATCTCGCCGCGGTTGGCTATGAGTATTTTCTTGAACATGTTGGAAACCTCTTTCAACACAGAGGACACAGAGGTACGGAGAACACGGAGATAACAGAGCAAGAAAACATCTTCATCTCTGTGCACTCTGTGCCTCTGTGCCCTCTGTGTTGGATGCGGTTAATTGTTTTCACAGCGGAATGTTGCCGTGCTTGCGCCACGGGTTTTCCAGTTTCTTGTCCTTGAGCATCGCCAGCGAGCGGCAGATGCGCTTCCTCGTCTCGTGCGGCAGGATGACGTCGTCGATGAAGCCGCGGTGGCCGGCGACGAAGGGGTTGGCGAACTTCTCCTTGTATTCCTTCTCGCGCGCGGCGAGCTTGGCCGGGTCATTCTTCTCCTCGCGGAAGATGATCTCCACTGCGCCCTTCGGCCCCATCACGGCGATCTCGGCCGAGGGCCAGGCGAAGTTCACGTCGCCGCGTAAATGTTTCGACGACATCACGTCGTAGGCGCCGCCGTAGGCCTTGCGCGTGATCACCGTCACCTTCGGCACGGTGCACTCGGCGTAGGCGTAGAGGAGTTTCGCCCCGTGCTTGATGATGCCGCCGTACTCCTGCGCCGTGCCGGGCATGAAGCCGGGCACGTCGACGAAGGTCATCACCGGGATGTTGAAGGCGTCGCAGAAGCGCACGAAGCGCGCGCCCTTGATCGAGCTCTTGATGTCGAGGCAGCCGGCCAGCACCAGCGGCTGGTTGGCGACGATGCCGACCGTCTGGCCGGCCATGCGGCCGAAGCCGATCACGATGTTCTTGGCGTAGTCCGGCTGCAACTCGAAGAAGTCGCCCTCGTCCACCGTCTTGATGATCAGCTCCTTGATGTCGTAGGGCTTGTTCGGGTTGTCCGGCACCAGGGTGTCGAGCGACATCTCGATGCGCTCGGAGGGGTCCTCGGTCGGCACCACCGGCGGCTTCTCGCGGTTGTTCGAAGGCAGGAAGGAAACCAGCCGGCGCAGCATCATCAGCGCCTCGACGTCGTTCTCGAAGGCGAGGTCGGCGACGCCCGACTTGGTGTTGTGCGTCACGGCGCCGCCGAGCTCCTCGGCGGTGACTTCCTCGTGCGTCACCGTCTTCACCACCTCCGGGCCGGTGACGAACATGTAGGAGGAGTCCTTCACCATGAAGATGAAGTCGGTCATGGCCGGGCTGTACACCGCGCCGCCGGCGCAGGGGCCCATGATCATGGAGATCTGCGGCACGACGCCGGAGGCCAGCACGTTGCGCTGGAACACGTCGGCGTAGCCGCCGAGGGAAGCGACGCCCTCCTGGATGCGCGCGCCGCCGGAGTCGTTCAGCCCGATCACCGGCGCGCCGGCCTTCATGGCGTGGTCCATCACCTTGCAGATCTTCTCGGCGTGCGCTTCCGAGAGCGCGCCGCCGAACACCGTGAAGTCCTGGCTGAAGATGAAGACCAGGCGGCCGTTGATGGTGCCGTAGCCGGTCACCACGCCGTCGCCCGGCACGGTCTGCTTCTCCATGCCGAAGTCGGTGCAGCGGTGCTCCTTGAACATGTCCCATTCCTCGAAGGAATCGGGATCGAGCAGCAGCTCGATGCGCTCGCGCGCGGTGAGCTTGCCCTTGCCGTGCTGCGCGTCGATGCGCTTCTGGCCGCCGCCGAGGCGGGCCGCGGCGCGCTTCTCGTCGAGTTGTCGAATGATGTCGTGCATGGCGTCTCCTTGAATTTCGTTACGCGCCGGCGTGTGTCTTGCGGATGGCGGACAGCACCTGCTTCGCGCACGCCGGGATCGGCGTGCCGGGGCCGAAGATGCCGGCGGCGCCCGCCTGATTGAGGAAGTCGTAGTCCTGCGCCGGGATCACGCCGCCGACGAAGACGATGATGCCCTCGCCGCCTTGATCTTTCAGCGCCTTGACCAGCGCCGGCACCAGCGTCTTGTGGCCGGCGGCGAGGGTCGACACGCCGATGGCGTGGCAATCATCCTCGATGGCGTGGCGCGCCGCTTCCTCCGGCGTCTGGAAAAGCGGGCCGATGACGATTTCGAAGCCGAGGTCGGCGAGCGCCGTGGCGACGACCTTGGCGCCGCGGTCGTGGCCGTCCTGGCCGAGCTTGGCGATCATGACGCGCGGGCGGCGCCCTTCCGCCGCGGCGAAGGCCTCGACGTCCTGCTTGATCTCTTGCCACGCCCAGTCCTGCTCGAAGGCGGCGCCATAGACGCCGGAGATGGCCCGATTGGTGGCGCGGAAGCGGCCCCATTCCTTTTCCAGTGCGTCGGAAATCTCGCCGACGGTGGCACGCAGGCGCACCGCCTTGACGGCGAGGTCGAGGACATTGCCCTTGCCGGTCTTCGCGGCGTCGGTCAATGCGTCGAGCGCCTTCTGCACCGCCGCGCCGTCGCGCGTCGAGCGGATTTTCTTGAGCCGCGCGATCTGCGACTCGCGCACCGCGGTGTTGTCGATCTCGCGGATGTCGACCGGGTCTTCCTTGTCGAGACGGTACTTGTTCACGCCGACGATGACGTCCTTGCCGGAATCGATGCGCGCCTGCTTTTCCGCCGCGCACTGCTCGATCTTGAGTTTCGCCCAGCCCGACTCGACGGCCTTGGTCATGCCGCCCATGGCTTCCACTTCCTCGATGATCGCCCAGGCGGTGTCGGCCATGTCCTGCGTCAGCTTCTCCATCATGTAGCTGCCGGCCCAGGGGTCGACCACATTGGTGATGTGCGTTTCTTCCTGGATGATGAGCTGGGTGTTGCGGGCGATGCGTGCCGAGAAGTCGGTGGGCAGGGCGATGGCCTCGTCGAGCGAGTTGGTGTGCAGCGACTGCGTGCCGCCGAACACCGCGGCCATCGCCTCGATGGCGGTGCGCACGACGTTGTTGTAGGGGTCCTGCTCGGTGAGCGACCAGCCGGAGGTCTGGCAGTGGGTGCGCAGCATCATCGACTTGGCGCTCTTCGGCTTGAACTTCTTCATGATGCGCCACCAGAGCAGGCGCGCCGCGCGCAGCTTGGCGACTTCGAGGTAGAAGTTCATGCCGATGGCGAAGAAGAAGGAGAGGCGTCCGGCGAAGGCGTCCACGTCGAGGCCCTTGGCGATGGCGGTCTTCACGTACTCCTCGCCGTCGGCCAGCGTGAAGGCGAGCTCGAGCGCCTGCGTCGCGCCGGCTTCCTGCATGTGGTAGCCGGAGATCGAGATCGAGTTGAACTTCGGCATGTGCGTCGCCGTGTACTCGATGATGTCGGCGATGATGCGCATCGACGGCGCCGGCGGGTAGATGTAGGTGTTGCGGACCATGAACTCCTTGAGGATGTCGTTCTGGATGGTGCCGGAGAGCTTCTCCTGCGCCACGCCCTGCTCCTCGGCGGCGACGATGTAGCCGGCCAGCACCGGCAGCACGGCGCCGTTCATGGTCATGGAAACGGAAATCTTGTCGAGCGGGATGGCGTCGAAGAGGATCTTCATGTCCTCGACGGAATCGATGGCCACGCCGGCCTTGCCGACGTCGCCGGTGACGCGCGGGTGGTCGGAGTCGTAGCCGCGATGGGTGGCGAGGTCGAAGGCCACCGAGATGCCCTGGCCGCCGCCGGCCAGCGCGCGCCTGTAGAAGGCGTTGGATTCCTCGGCGGTGGAGAAGCCGGCGTACTGGCGGATGGTCCACGGCCGCACGGCGTACATGGTCGCCTGCGGTCCGCGCAGGAAGGGCTCCAGCCCGGGCAGGGTGTCGGCGTGCGGGAGATTCTCGGCGTCGCGCTTCGTATACAGCGGCTTGACGGTGATGCCTTCCGGCGTGACCCAGTTCAGGGCGGAGACGTCGCCGTTCGGCGCCGACTTGGCGGCGGCCTTTTCCCAGGCGGCGAGGTTGGACGAATCGGGCAGCTTGGCGTCGCTCATGGTCATGCCTCCCGCTGGGCCGCCCCAAGGGAGGCATGCGCCCCCCCGGGGGGCAGCGAACGAATGTGAGCGTGGGGGTTCATACATTCCTTTCTCATCTGAGCCGGTTTGGCAGGATAGTCCCGGCGCGGACGGGAATACAGTCCGGGCTTGACATCCCCTGTTTCACATAATACTGTATCCATAATTATGAATGCAATAGCAACGAAGACAATCGCCAGGACGACAAATTGAGCCCGACCAGCATTGCCCAGCCTGCCCTCTACCAGGAAGTCGCCGAGCGCCTGCGCCAGCGCATCTTCGCGCACGAACTCCAGCCGGGCGCCTGGGTCGACGAGCAGGCCCTGGCCGAGCAGTACGGCATCAGCCGCACGCCCCTGCGCGAGGCGCTCAAGGTGCTGGCTTCCGAAGGCCTGGTGACGCTGAAGCCGCGGCGCGGCTGCTATGTCACGGAACTCGCCGAGCGCGACCTCGACGACATCTTTCCGCTGATGGCCCTGCTCGAGGGGCGCTGCGCCTTCGAGGCGACGCAGAAGGCGAGCGCCGCCGACCTGAAGCGGCTCGAAGCGCTGCACGAAAAGCTGGAACGCCAGGCGGCGAAGGGCGACATCAACGGCTTCTTCGAGGTGAACCACGAATTCCACCAGGCGCTGCAGGAACTCTCCGGCAACCGCTGGCTGAAGCAGGTCATCGACGACCTGCGCAAGGTGCTCAAACTGACGCGCCGCGACTCGCTGCGCCTGGAAGGCCGCCTGAAGCAGTCGCTCGAGGAACACCGCCACATCCTCGCCGCCCTCCGCGAGCGCGACGCCGCCAGCGCCGAGGCGCTGATGCACGCGCACCTGCTTTCCGGGCGCGCCGCGTTGGCGAAGATGCATGCCGCCGCTCAGACCCTCTCCCCCGGCCCCTCTCCCGCGCGCGGGAGAGGGGTGCAAGTGCGCCATGTCTGAAGAAATCCTGGTCCTCCGCGACGGCGTCGTCGCCACCGTCACGCTGAACAACCCGGCCAAGCTGAATGCCGTCAATGCCTCGATGTGGCGGCGCCTGCGCGTCGTCATGGAAGCGCTTTCCGCCGACGACAGCCTGCGCTGCGTCGTGCTGCGCGGGGCGGGCGAGAAGGCCTTCGCCGCCGGCGGCGACCTCGAGGAATTCCTCACCCTGCGCGACACGCTGGAGCGCGCCCTGGTCTACCACGAGGAATGGGTGGCGCAGGCGCTGAACGCCGTGCGCGACTGCCTGCATCCGACGGTCGCCCTGATCCACGGCGCCTGCATCGGCGGCGGGCTGGAGATCGCCGGCCAGTGCGACCTGCGCATCTGCGGCCGCTCGGCGCGCTTCGGCGCGCCGATCAACAGGCTCGGTTTTTCCATGGCGCCGGGCGAACTCACCGGCCTGCTGGCGCTGGCCGGCCCGGCGGTGGCGCTGGAGATCCTGCTCGAAGGCCGCATCCTCGGCGCCGACGAGGCCTATGAAAAGGGGCTGGTCACCCGTGTCGTTGACGACGAACTGGTGGCGGAGGAGGCGTATGCCGCCGCCCGCCGCATCGCCGCCGGCGCGCCGCTCGCCGCGCGCATACACAAGAAGCTGGTGCGCCGCCTCACCGCCGTGCCGCAGGGACTGACTTTGGAGGAGCTCAAGGCCAGCTTCGCTTTCCTCGACAGCGAGGATTATCGCGAGGGACTCTCGGCCTTCCTGGAAAAGCGCGCCCCGCTGTTCCGCGGCAAATAGGAGGCGGCATGGAAGGCATTCTCAGGCGCGTCAAATCCCTGGTCGGCGGCAAGCCCGGGCGCCAGCCCATGTCGCCGAAGCTGCTGGCACAGTTGCGCCGGCAGTTGCAGGAGTGCGCCGCCGGCACCGGCGGCGAGGTCGCCGCACGCGGCCGGGCGGCGAAGCTGGGCGAGACCTACCTCGGCCTCGACGACGCCGGCCGCCACGAGTTCCTGCGGCGCATCGCCCTCGACTTCGGGCCCGATCCGGTGAAGGTCGATGCCGCGCACCGTGCCTATCAGGCCGCGGCCGGCACGCCCGGCCAGTGGGACGCCGAGGCCGACCTGCGCGCCGCGCTGCGCTCCTCGCGCATCCGCATCCTGACCCAGTTCAACGCCCTGCCGCAGGGCGTGAAGTTCCTCGTCGACCTGCGCGCCGACCTGCTGCGCTTCCTGGAAAAGGACGAGGAGCTGGCGGTGCTCGACCGCGAGCTGGAGTCGCGCCTGACCGCCTGGTTCGACGTCGGCTTCCTCGAATTGAGCCGCATCACCTGGAACTCCCCCGCTTCGCTGCTGGAGAAGCTCATCCAGTACGAGGCGGTGCACGAAATCCGCTCCTGGAGCGACCTGCGCAATCGGCTCGGTTCCGACCGCCGCCTGTACGCCTTCTTCCATCCGCGCATGCCGGCCGAGCCGTTGATCTTCGTCGAGGTGGCGTTGACCAGGGAACTCTCCGGCAACATCCAGGCGCTGCTCGACGAGCATGCCCCGGTGCTCGAGACCGAACGCGCCGACACGGCGATCTTCTACTCGATCTCCAACACCCAGGCCGGTCTGCGCGGCGTCACCTTCGGCAACTTCCTGTTGAAGCGCGTCATCGACGACCTGAAGCGCGACTTCCCGCAGCTGAAGACCTTCGCCACGCTGTCGCCGCTGCCGCAGTTCTGCGCCTGGCTGAAGCGCGCGCCGGAAGCGCTCGCCGGCCTCGGCCTGACGCTGGCGCAGCTGCAGTCGGGCGAGTGGGCGCAGGACAAGGCCCTGGCGCGGCGCCTGCGCGATCCGCTCGAGGCACTCGCCGCCCGCTACCTCTACACCGTCCGCCAGAACGGCCGACCCTTCGATCCGGTGGCGCGCTTCCACCTCGGCAACGGCGCCCGCATCGAGCGCATCAATTTCCTGGCGGACAGTTCGTCCAAGGGTTTCCGGCAGTCCTGCGGCCTGATGGTGAACTACCTCTACGATCCCGAAGAGATCGAGCAGAACGTGGAAGCCTTCGTCGGCGAGGATCGCATCGCCGCCACGGCCGCCATCCGCCGGCTGGCCAAGGCATGAACCTCTACGACCTGCTTGCCTCGCGCTTCCCGGCCGAGGGCGAGGCGCCTTGCCTGATCCTGCCCGATGGCCGGCGCCTGAGCTACGCCGAACTGGTAAGTCAGTCCGCGCGCTACGGCGCCCTGCTCGCCGAGGCCGGCCTCAAGCCGGGCGACCGCGTCGCCGCCCAGGTGGAGAAATCCGCCGAGGCGCTGCTGCTCTACCTGGGCTGCCTGCGCGCCGGCTGCGTCTTCCTGCCGCTGAATCCCGCCTACACGCGCGGGGAGGTGGCCTACTTCCTCGACGATGCCCGGCCCGGCCTGTTCGTCTGCACGCCCGAGCGGCTGGAGGAGGCGCAGGA
>JAANMU010000483.1_pt1 | contig 47846 bp, 26 predicted proteins | sample 7279701 | NCBI WGS metagenome assembly JAANMU01 (sample SAMN14094539, study PRJNA606508) | bioreactor metagenome | isolation source: A lab-scale SPAN reactor treating ammonium-rich wastewater day 57 | place: Ireland: Galway | collected 2017-03-13
GGAAGACAATAAGATGGCGTCAAAGTAATGAATTTCTTAAAGAGCTTCAATGAGGCCGCAGCAAAATGCTGCGGAAGACACGATTGGGGGAGAATTACGCCGAAGCCCCGAGCTGGCTTCAATGAGGCCGCAGCAAAATGCTGCGGAAGACAAGCCGTGGGCGGATAAGTGGATAGCTAACACTTTGCTTCAATGAGGCCGCAGCAAAATGCTGCGGAAGACCTCACGGTGCGGAAATAGGCCCGCTCGAATCTTTGAGCTTCAATGAGGCCGCAGCAAAATGCTGCGGAAGACAGGGCTGGAAGCGAAGTCCGGGTAAGGCTCGACGGCGCTTCAATGAGGCCGCAGCAAAATGCTGCGGAAGACCCGGAGTAGGTGTCATTCCCGATCATCTCGACCCGGGCTTCAATGAGGCCGCAGCAAAATGCTGCGGAAGACGCGTAGCTACCGACCGAGGCATTGATCTTGTTTCTCCAGCTTCAATGAGGCCGCAGCAAAATGCTGCGGAAGACCCGCCACGACCTACGACATCGTCACGAACCTTAGGGTGCTTCAATGAGGCCGCAGCAAAATGCTGCGGAAGACGTTGCTCATCCTGTCTTCCTTTCGTGGTTCTTACCCGGCTTCAATGAGGCCGCAGCAAAATGCTGCGGAAGACGCCTTTCACTCAGCAACCCGACTGCGTCGGAAGATCGCTTCAATGAGGCCGCAGCAAAATGCTGCGGAAGACACTGCGTGTAAGCGAGGCCGTCGTGCTCGATCGGATCGCTTCAATGAGGCCGCAGCAAAATGCTGCGGAAGACCGTATCTCGGTAAAAATCACGGTTCGGTGATCGAGTAGCTTCAATGAGGCCGCAGCAAAATGCTGCGGAAGACGGTACCGCTGCGGGCGAAGACCTGACTTTTCAATCCAGCTTCAATGAGGCCGCAGCAAAATGCTGCGGAAGACACCGACAGCGCGAACAATCTCTACAGCTTCGCGACGATGCTTCAATGAGGCCGCAGCAAAATGCTGCGGAAGACCCGGTTAGGCTCTGGGCCCCCGATGTCGGGTCGGGAGCTTCAATGAGGCCGCAGCAAAATGCTGCGGAAGACATCTTCTTCGCTAATCGGCACGGAGTGGGTAACGTTGCTTCAATGAGGCCGCAGCAAAATGCTGCGGAAGACCAGTCGACAATCGCCACCGGAACAAGCCTAGCGACGCTTCAATGAGGCCGCAGCAAAATGCTGCGGAAGACATGTCCGGGAGGCTGTTCTCTGCCCGCCATCGGCGCCGCTTCAATGAGGCCGCAGCAAAATGCTGCGGAAGACCAGGATCTGACAAAGAAAGGATTGGCACTCGCAAGCGCTTCAATGAGGCCGCAGCAAAATGCTGCGGAAGACGTTGAACCTGGGGCAGAAACGAGGTGGGCAGGATATGCTTCAATGAGGCCGCAGCAAAATGCTGCGGAAGACGTCGTCCCAGAAGATCTGCGAGGCATCCTGCGTGAGGCTTCAATGAGGCCGCAGCAAAATGCTGCGGAAGACCTGCAGAATGCCGGGGGGCCGTTGGTATGAGCGCTTATGCTTCAATGAGGCCGCAGCAAAATGCTGCGGAAGACTTCGCCTTGTTCAAGTCGTCGAAGGTTTTTTGCGCGTTGCTTCAATGAGGCCGCAGCAAAATGCTGCGGAAGACGCCGAGGTTGCCATTGCGACCACAACCTATCAAGAGCTTCAATGAGGCCGCAGCAAAATGCTGCGGAAGACTCCACTTTGGTTATTTCTCGCGGACCTTGCACGCCGCTTCAATGAGGCCGCAGCAAAATGCTGCGGAAGACGACCTACTTCCAGATGCTCGTGAAATCCGAGCGCGAGCTTCAATGAGGCCGCAGCAAAATGCTGCGGAAGACGACGTGCCCATCCCGAGTGGCGACGACAAAATTCCCAGCTTCAATGAGGCCGCAGCAAAATGCTGCGGAAGACATTTTTCATTTCGATTACTCCGTTCTTTTCCTTACCAAGCTTCAATGAGGCCGCAGCAAAATGCTGCGGAAGACGTCCAGGGCGGCCTCGATAGTGCTCGTGTCCCATCGGCTTCAATGAGGCCGCAGCAAAATGCTGCGGAAGACGTCGATGACCTGGCGGACCTCCTCGGACTTGAGTTGGCTTCAATGAGGCCGCAGCAAAATGCTGCGGAAGACGGGACCCAGTTGCACATTTGGTCTTCCAGCTTGTCGCTTCAATGAGGCCGCAGCAAAATGCTGCGGAAGACTACAACGACTCCGCGATTGACAACAGCGCTGGGGCGCTTCAATGAGGCCGCAGCAAAATGCTGCGGAAGACGCTTTTTTGTCTTACATTACTTTTATGACGAACGAAGCTTCAATGAGGCCGCAGCAAAATGCTGCGGAAGACGAGAATGAAAGCGGCCAAGCAGTACCATGTCGCCGAAGCTTCAATGAGGCCGCAGCAAAATGCTGCGGAAGACTCGTAGACCCATGTCCCCACCTCGGTCTTGAGTTGCTGGGCTTCAATGAGGCCGCAGCAAAATGCTGCGGAAGACACAGAAAACGGTCCGCCAGGCCCGGGAGGAGATGCCGCTTCAATGAGGCCGCAGCAAAATGCTGCGGAAGACCAGAAAAACTTGTGGGCTCCACCCCGCTAATCGCGATGCTTCAATGAGGCCGCAGCAAAATGCTGCGGAAGACGGCACAACCTATTCAATTTGATTCCCATATTACCGATGGCTTCAATGAGGCCGCAGCAAAATGCTGCGGAAGACACCATTGATTGTTTTTTACCCATAGGCAGCGCCTAAGCTTCAATGAGGCCGCAGCAAAATGCTGCGGAAGACGCCATTTCATCGGCGGAATAAAATGGCGTTTTACCGGGCTTCAATGAGGCCGCAGCAAAATGCTGCGGAAGACCGGGCCGGAGATCGCGGGGGAAGTCCTTCTGTCCAGCTTCAATGAGGCCGCAGCAAAATGCTGCGGAAGACTCCGCGGCCTTCCAAAAACTAGGCATCGATCCAAAGAGCTTCAATGAGGCCGCAGCAAAATGCTGCGGAAGACGGCCCTGGAGGACGTGCAGAAGACCATGGATGCGCAGCGGCTTCAATGAGGCCGCAGCAAAATGCTGCGGAAGACCTCAGCGAGGCCGTCGAATGAAAACCCGCGTTCGCTGCTTCAATGAGGCCGCAGCAAAATGCTGCGGAAGACGCAAATTAGTGTTTCAAGGCTGTGCCCAGCTTTTACTAGCTTCAATGAGGCCGCAGCAAAATGCTGCGGAAGACGAAGTGGAAATGATCCGTGGTGAGAACCTTATTCTAGCTTCAATGAGGCCGCAGCAAAATGCTGCGGAAGACCGAACCCCATTTCCCCTTTTGATTTTAGACACGTTTTTCTACTCTCTGCGAGAGCCAATGCCTGTGTAATCAAAAAATGAGGTTCGGATATTTTATATCGAAAAAATATTAACATAAGCCCTTAATTTTCAAAGAACATTTTTCTTGCGAGCGCTTCCGGAACTTTGGTCATCACTGAAGCGCTCGCAAATTGGCGGCAAGCTTCGCCTTCATCATTCCAATTCTAACCACTTACACGATAACCGGAACCCGCTCAAGAGCGGCATAAGTTTGACCCAGGCTGACAATTTGAGGACTTACCCTGTCCACACCACCCAGATCGATCACCAAAACGTGGTCCTGGTCATGATGAATAATCGCCTTCAAGGAAGCCATCAGCTCCATACGACGACGAGGACTCAATCGACACTGGAAGACGGACAGTTGTAGCCACTGCCCGTACCCCTTCATCAGCCGGTAAATCCTCCGCCAACGTTTGGGGTCCGAGACGTCATACGTGACTATGTATAGATGCTCCATCGACAAACCTATCTAGTGATGAAATCCGGAAACTCGGGAAGCTCCTCCAATAAAAACCTTCCTAACAATCGGGCCTGAATCTCGAGCAATCGGCGATAGGAAACACTGTAACCAAATAAGGGATGAATGATTTCATGACTCATCCGCCGCTCAAAAACGCCGATAAAACGCTTACGCCCCTCGCTCGTCAGCGCAACGCTTCCCGCTACGCTGATAAAATCCGTGGGACGCACCTCTCCGTTGTTAATGGCCTGAACCACGCACGAGTCCGCGATCAAGGGCCGAAACGGCTCCATCATATCCAACGCTAAGGCAGGACGGCCGTAACGCGGCTGATGGTAAAAGCCCCGGTAGGGATCGAAACCCACCGCGCTGAGGGTCACCGTCCATGTTCGCACCAAAAGGGAATAGGCGTATGAGAGCAACGCATTCACGGGATCCGTCGGCGGACGACGATTCCGTTTAGTAAAATCAAAGGACAACTCCTGCCCGCTGTCTTTTTGTTTCAACACCTTGCTGAAGGCGCTGAAATATTTCGCCGCGGCGGCGCCCTCGATGCCGAGCAATTGATCCAAGCCCCCCGCATATCGGACGCTGTCGGCGGCCGCCTTCAGGTCTCTTTTTAAGTCTTCAGGCTTTTCCTCTCCCCGCCAATTCCTTCGCAGCAGGGTGCGGCAATTCATGATTTTAGCCCGCACAAAGGATTTTGCGAGACGAAGACAAATAGAAGGGTCAAAACTGGCTCGATATTGGGCGGTTCGAAGCTCGACATTTTTATGCCCGGTTCCCTGAGTATGCCCGATGAACCAACCCCCGTAGGAATGCCAGGTGACGGGAATATCGCGCTTCATCAGTTCGTGAAGGGCCGGCGTGGTGAGATAGACATTGCCCATCAAAACCACTTGAGAGACGTCGATCAATCGCGCGCTTTGCACCTTTTGATCTTCCACATAAATATTCAAGATCTCCCCGTCTTTGGCTACTTTGGCGTTATAAGACTGAACATAAACTGGCAGCGCCTCGTCACGGCTGATGGCCATGGGACGAGGAGAAATATTCTGGGACTTAAAATATTGCACTTCATCGGGAAGGCAAATGCCGACCAACGAGCACCGCGGGCACTTAGGGCTGTCCTCCAGTGGCGGAGGAATTTTTCCTCCGGAGGCCACCAGGCGAAGGCCATTGACCGCATCCATCGTCATGCGCCTTAAGTCCTGGTCAAAAACCACCTTCACTCTCTCTCGTCCCTCGGCGTAATACAAAACCCCTTCTTCCACGGCATACCCGTTCTCCTCGAGAAGCATGCCCTGAAGGCAAAGCTGAACACGCTCCGGATCATAGGCCCCCTTGGGAATATGGGGGCGCTTCCCGCGCTTGTAATCCACCGGGACGACTTTGCCGTCCTCCACTTCGATCAGATCCAACTTGGCGATGAGCCCCAAGCGATTGGAAGAAAGGGTGATGGATTTGGCGTGGATCTTGGCGTCCTCGTCGATCTCCCCGGGCGCGGGGAGATCCCCCGAGGGCTGGTCGACTCGGCGATGATGGAAACGGCCCTCAACGGTATCGGAGGAATCGGCCCATTCTCCCTGAACCCATTCCAGGTAGGCCAGGCGCGGACAGTACTGGTATTCGTTCACCATGCGCGCCGGCAAGAGCGGCATGTCCCCGGAGAGCTCGGGGAACGGAAGGGGCAGCTTATACTGTTCCTCGTCCATGCGGGGATCCTGAGAACGCTGCCTTACCCGAAATAGGAATTGTACACAGATTCAGCTAACTCCCGAACCAAAAACAACTTGCTACAAAATGCTACATCAGCTACAAAAAGCTTATGCCCAAGCCGATAAAATCCATCACCCAACGAGAATTGCGTAATGATTCCAGTGCCATCCTTCGGGAGGTGCAGGCTGGTGAAACCATCATCGTGACGCGCAATGGGGTCCCGGTAGCCGAATTGCGGCCGGTCCACCGACACCGTTTCGTGCCTCGGGCGGCAATAGCTCAGGAGGCGATTCGCGCTCCGCGCATCGATGCGGATCGCTTTCGCACCGACATCGATGCGGTAATAGACCAAATTGTCCATGACTGAACCTACCCGCGGATTACTCGACACTTCAGTGGTGATCGACCACGACCTTATCGACCCGGCCCTTCTTCCGGACGAATCCGCCATATCCTCCATCACCCTGGCGGAACTCTCCGCGGGCCCCCATGCCACGCAAGACGAGCAAGAGCGCGCGCGCCGTCAAGATCGCCTGCAATGGGTCACGGCGACGTGGGACCCGCTGCCGTTTGACGCGGAGGCGGCGCGCATGTACGGCCGAATATTCGCGGCTGTTCGCGCGACTGGGCGGTCGAGTCGGGCACGGTTGGCGGATTTGCTGATTGCTTCGATCGCGGCGGCGAATGGGTTGGCGGTATATACCCGCAATCCTTCCGATCTTGAAGGCGTTGGAAACCTTATTAAGGTTGTCGCGATCTGACGGTGCTAAATCCGATCAAGGACATTCTCTTGAAAGCGGGGAATTTATTTTTAGGCGTCATTTTCAATGAAGCGGCTCCTCTCCTTGACTCTCCTTCAAGCGAAGACCTCCGGGCGCAAGAAGACGGCACAACCTGCCAAGTTTTCGCTAACCGTCGGCATGAGAAGCAAATTGATCGGACCGAAGAGGAGGAAACGCCGGTTCTTGTTATCTCGATCGACGATCTCTTTTACGGATAACAATAACTGCTGCACCCTCTGGAGGTTCATCCAAAACAAGAGAGCAGGGATTGGTGAGCGGCGTCTCGGGATCGAGTTAAGCCTAACCCAACACCTTGCTCATAACTATATGGATTTGATTGTTTTTTATAATTATCCATTGTATGAATAATTATTATTCATAATATGAATAATAATTAACTGAGAAATGATGACCTAAAAAGACCACCGCCAAAATTACTTGAACGGCCAAGTATCAAAGGACCATTCACCGCTACTGCGAAATCAAGATTAATGGTTGCTCTGACTCCGCCACGTGGTCCGATTTCTATTATGGATGGGGTCACCTGCGTTGGTTTTGGAAAACCACGCCGAGAAAGTTCAACTAACACATCCTCTATCACGGCCTGCTTTTGATCAGCTGCTTTGCAATATCTTGTTGGCTGATAGCTGGTTTGGGTTATCCATCGTACCGATGGCGAAAACAACGGGTCAGACTCTGTATCAATCCAAGTGCGTTCTAAGCTGAGAACTCCCGCTTCTCCTGCTCGCAGAATACTCATACCCTCTATGGCTTTTTCCAATAATCTCAGATTCTCGTGTTCTGCTTTGCTTGGGTTGCGTTTTTCCATGAAATGTGGCGCCAGAACCAGCAACCGTTCATTCACATTGTCAAAAACATAAGCAAGATGCGAACGTTGTCCGTGACGCGCTACAGAACCATCCTCTTCATGGCCGGTGAAAAATACAGAAAGTTTTTCTCGCTTTCCGATTTCATCCTGTACTCGCGCCATAACAGCCCGACGAAGAGATCGTGCCACTGCAAGATGATCGACTTTGCCGGCAAGACCGCCAACAATAGCGAAAACAATCACTCCCGCAGTTTGTCTCACCGGCGCCATCAGACCTAAGCCTAGATAACGCCCATCACCCAAAACGATCATACCACTGACCGGCTCGGAGAATTCGATTTCGACATGCCATAGCCGCTCCTTGGCAAAGCGCGTTCCGGCTGCGAAGGCTTCGGCACGTTCGCTCTTGGCTTCAAAAGGCTCGCACTGTACACGCAATCCGGCGATACGATGACGAAGCCCCGCATGACGCATCGCTTGAGCGACTTCATGACATGCTCGACAATGTTCTGACAGCCGCTCTATCCCATTCTTCGCTTGCTCACGCCGCTTTACTGGCTCGATGCGGCGGCGGGCAGCCGGTTCCGGCAAGGCAAGCGGCGTCACGCTGTGCCATAGGCACGATGAGACAGCCTCTCCAATACCGTAGTGCTCCAGCATCGAATAATCATCCGCTACAACCAACTCAACGGGAGAAGACAGTATCTCACCAGTACTGACATCCACTTCCGGAGGCTCGACTTCCAAGCCTGCAAAAGCCCACCCCATATCACCAACGCGGATCGGACAATCCGGCGGCACTTCCACCAGCACGCGGCGAATGTTCCTGTCTGCATGGGCATGGCCGATGGAAGGTAAGGGAAGGATACGCAACCGAAGCGCCTTGTCAGCCTCCTTGGCATCACGACCAATCAACACCTTACTGACCAAGCCAGAGTCAAAATGCTGCGCTAGCTTCGCAAAGGCTCCGCTCTTCGGCTGCCCATCACTGCCATCGTTACCCCTCAGCTTCTGCACCAACGCTGCCGCCTCTTTCAACGGCCAGGGAGCAAACGGCGAGCCGGGTACCGTCGTGCGACGCAAATCGAACAGTAGCCTGATTGTTGGGCTATTATATGCTACCGAGCGGAAGCGTGGCTTTGGTACATTGGCGAATTCGGTTCGGTTGCCGAGATGGCGGAATCGTGCGGCTCCGGCTTGGTGACGATGTTCCAGACTGGCGAGAGTTCCTTCTATAGGGCAGTCACGCACCGTACCCTGTCCCCTTGCGGAAGGCCGGTAAATCACCCCCTGGTATTTCGCCAAATATGTCTCGGCGTCAGCCTCGTCTAGCACTACGCCAAATGCCCAGGCCATGTCCACCCCACGACCCAGCTGATATAGACCCTCCGCAATTTCTAGTATGCATTTCGCATGGGTTTCGCTCTTATCGTCCGAGTCGAAACGCCAGGCATAAAATAGCGGTACGGACGCATCGAATAACATTGGCCGTATATGCTTGGTTGCTCTGCGAATCTCGGCGACGCGGCTGATATCGCCCCCTTTGGCGTCCAGATCATTGTTCGGCACGTACAGGCTAACATGCTGCCCCAAATGAGCAACGGGCGCAGCGATGATAGGTGCGTCCAGTTTCTCCAACCATCCCAATGCGTCGCGGCTCGTTTGGTGCAGAGCCGGTTTAGCCGCTGCGGACACCAGAGCCTGGAACAAACGTGCGGGTGACGGCGGCCAATCATCAGCACCGTGATAGCGACCGTCGTGGAAACGAACCGAGATGTAAAGAATGTAACTCATGACGCCGGGTTTTCCTCTTCAACCTCCTTCTTAGCGATAATCTTTTTAGCCTCCTTGAGGTCAAACTTAAACTCTGAGCTTGCTGGAGGCCAGTGCTTTGAAATAGCGTCGGTATTCTTAGTCGCATATTCAAACAAGAGTTTCCTCGCCTCCTTGGACAACAAATCCACTCGGTCAGGCTCTCCCCTGCGTGGCACCGCATTCCAGACGTCTTCATTCGCATAACGAAGCAGACACCCCTCTCGCAAGAACAAGTCCTGATCCGTCGTCCCAGCAAGTAGAGTTAGTGCCAAAAGATACTGGCGCAGATTTCGAGCTGATACCTCCGGTTTATTTTCTGACGCAACCAACGATCCCCAAATTGCACGCAATGCAATGAGATTGATCGTCACGTCACGCTCAATCGTTCCTCTGACCAGAACACCGCCCAGAGTACGCCTCTCAGGATTCGGAGAGCCATTGCGGAATTCCGTCATACTCTTAGCTGCGTTCTGACTGACTTTTCTGAATACTGCCGGCGCATCAGCAAATCCCTTTTCGGACAACTTGGTCTTCTTAGCTTTCGCCTCTTTTTCAAGTTCCTGCTTTTGCTCGTCATCAAGTGTTTTCCACACCGAGTTGAACTGCGCCGCAGAGAACAACGGCTCGACATTCCATGCACGAACAATGGATCTGATGAGCCTGGGGCGCTTCTCACCTGTGCCATCACGGGAATCCCAGACACCGAATAAAAGCGATGTGGGAGCCACCGCGCACAATGGCCCCGCGTTTCCGTGACGATGTAAAGCCTCAAACGCTGCACTAATAAGTTTTGCCAGGGATGGAGTTGCTTTTACCACTGCATCGGCACTTCGGTGCGCCAAATCGAGAAGCGACTGCCGCTTTTCGTACTTATCTTTGCCCTCTCCCTTTACGCTCAGAATAATTTCGACCTGCGGCACTAACGCGGCAAGTGGATTCAGCTCCTCTCCCTTGTCGTTCTTCCCTGTGGATTTGAACATCGGCTCGATGCGATTGTTCTGCGAACCAACACTGTCAATGGTCGCCACCTTGGTGCCGTCCGACAACGTGTCGATGTTGTAACCGATATCAGCGTAGGTCGGCGGAAAAATCACGCCGCCTTCGCCTTCGACCGGAAGCAGCTTCTGCTTCAAGTGCAGTGCAACTGGGCCTTCGGGGTCATTGGCCCATTGGTCGAGAAGCTCAGTGGTCGGCGCTTTCACGTCTTTTTCATTCGTACTCATTTGACATTCTCCTGTTTAGCAAAGGTGACGATCTTGTTCTTACCCGACAGGGCAAGCTCAAAACGAAACTGGCGCATAGGTAGCGAAGGTATCCCGCCCTGAAATGCGATACGAGCCAACGCGGGCGGTAGCATTCCGCTCCAAACGGCATAGCGCACTTGTCGCACGCCAAATTCCACGGGACGCGCATGTTCCAACCCACATGCCGCGAGCAGATGCACCACAGGGGACGCCACAATGCCATGCTTTTGCGTGTTCGGCGAATACCCGGCGTCCAAGGCCGTCCAGGCGCCACGCGGGTCGAAATTCAAACTCCCACCAATCGCCGTCAGCACATCGAATGGTTTGGCTATGAGTTCATCTTTTCGTTCTTCCCAGAGTTGTACGATGCCCTTGTATTTGAGATCGCCGACTGTTTGATTCTTTTTCTGTTTCTCGCGCGTACCAGCAAGCATGGCACCAACAATTCGTTCAGCCGAACGATTTCCGGAATAAAGCTTGAACGTGTTTCGCCCAGAACCGTCTGCCCAGTGATTGACTTCAACGGCTGGCTTGTCTGAAACCGAAAGTCGCAATGGTAGGGACAAGGTATCGGCGTCTTTGGCCGGAAAAATATCCGAACCTTCAAGCGAAGGTGATACTGACACTCCACCGGCCTTCTCATGAAATTCTGCACCGTCCTCGTCATCTTCATCATCTTCGACATCGACCTTCTTCTTGGGCGGATCAGTGTATCCAACAGGTGTCACGCGCTCAACGCTGGCTTTTCTCAAAAAATCCAGAACCTCGGCCACAGGCTTGCCATCACCCGTCACGGATAAATGGAACAGAGTCTGCTTCGGATCGCTCCAATCAAACCCCGCTTCGGCATCCCCCAGAAGCACATCCGCCAGCTCCATAAAACCCAGGCATGCGAACACCTGTCCAGGATTGAACAAGTCCACGGGAATCTTCGATTCGGCCATCAGTGATTCTCCTTCTGCCTGCGGCCCGCTTCATTGGCACGGGATGCTTGCACATCGGCGGCGCGCAAGAGCGCCTCCCACCACGCAAGGCCCCACGTTCCCCAACGATTTTGCAGGCGAGCGAAACGCAACGCAACTTCCCGTGCTCGCTCCTCCAGCACGGACGGTGGCGCATCTTCGCAGCCATCAGTGGAAATCAATGGGCGTGCAAAACCGTGATGCGCAGCAATAAGATGCAACACGAGGTCTTGCATTTCTACAGGCAATTTCTTGAACTCGACATCTTCCTTGGCATAGGGCAGTGAACCGAATTCGTGCCGATAACCAGCCAACACAGCCTGATTGATGGGGCCGCGGGTCTTGGCGAGCGGCTGACCCGCCATACCTAGTTTGACCGCATCGCGTTCCGCTCTGAAAGCGCGCTGCCAGCGCTGTGCCCTCTTTCCCTCGTCGTGAAGGCGCGCGGCAATGCACAACATCCGAACATAATCGTCTGGTAAACCCAAGCGCTTGCCAATGGCATTTGCCCTCTCCGCCGCCCAGGACTGATGTTCAACCAGCGCTTGTGGACGACCTTCAGCACGGTCGTTTTCCGTATGGGACGCATCGCGCCACTTCTGGACCGAAAGCCAGCGTATGGCTTCGCCATCCGCGTTGCGCTCCAAGTCAAAACGCAAACTTTCGCGCCAATCGTCTCCTGTGACTTCATCGCTTTCAGCGTTTTTCTCAAGAATGCGAAAGCGGATGAGCGGGGTAAATGTTTCCGTGACAATCCATGTTTCACTGCCATCGGCAGTAACAGGTATACCCTCAACATCCTCATTAAGCAGGCCGTCGCGCAACCCGCCGAAACAAGTATCCATAATCAGGACTTTGCCATACATATCACTCTGAATCTTTTCGCACCGCTTCTTGTCTTCTTTTGAGTCGCCAGAAATATCCCGCAGTCGCAAAGTTTGGACGAGTTCGCCGTCTACCCCTATCAGCATGCCCACCACACTATCCGGTTTCCATTCGTTGCCAAGTTGCCCGGCTCGAGCCTGCAACCACTTCATGACGCGGTAGCTTTCCGTCTCCAGCGTTTCGCTGATATGGATAGGCGCTGCTTCAAAGAAATCTTCAATTTCTTTCTTGCTTACCTGTGTCCCAATGCGAACCGGCAAATATGAGCGCCACACCACGGTCGTTTGGGGATCATCATTTACCCATCCGCGCAACCAAGGATCGACCTCGGGCCGCCCGGTATGTTCTAGCAGGGAGGTCATCGCCCAAGCATCCACGAGCGCCCGGTTCAAAGCAGGACGCAATGGCGGCTTTGAACTGGCTTTCGCAATGATCTTGAATAGGTTTTCATCTGTTCCGGCGCGTTCGTTCAGTTGCCACATGGCTTCAGGGCTAACATCAAAGCTGCCGTCTTGCTGCGTCGGCAAAGCCTTGCCAAAAGGAATCCGAAAACTTCTAAATTCCTCGAGTAACTTCTCGTGTTCAACGACAGCTTTTCGCTCTTTGTCCGTGCGCTGCGTCTCCGGCTTGTCGAGCGCATCTTTCGTCGCCTTTTTCTTTGGTTCCGGTTCAGATTCGACAACAACGACGATCTCCGCTTTTCGCTCCTTTCCGCCGCGCCGGTTCACACGCCCTAAACGTTGCACCATCCGCTCCCAGGCCACGAGGTCGCAAACCATGTGATCGGCGTCGAGGTCCACGCCGACCTCGCCAGCTGAGGTCGCCACCAGAAATGCCGACTGGCCTCCTTCCGGGCAATCGCCTGCAAGGAAGCCTAGTGCTTGCAATCGTTTTTCAGCTTCGACGCGCTCGCGCACACGACGGGCTCCGACAAAAAGCTCAGTATTACCTTGGACAGGCGTATTTTTCGCCTTCTTGTCCAGCGCGATTTTGACCTTTTCCGCCATCTCCCGCGAATTGCAATAAACTATGATCCGAACCGGCTTCGCACCATCCGCAAACAAGGCCCAAGCCTTTTCCGCCAGAACTTCTTCCAGGTTGTTGTCGCCAAGCTCTTGTAAGATCAAACGCTTCTTAGCCGAAAGTCGCTCAACAACGACGGAATCGTCACAAAAATCCGACTTTCGCAACGTAAACGGCTGTGCGGTCCGCCTTCGTGCTGTGGCGGAAAGAGGCAGTAGTTGGAACTTAGGTACAAACGTAACCAGATCTTCTTCCTTGGGACCGTAGCGTTTGATGTTTTCAGTGACTTCCGACAGCAAGGCTTCAAAAGGCGGAACTAAATGTGCTTCGTCCAGCAGTACCAACGCATCGGAACCGAGTAGTCCCGCGTGATACGGCCTCATCTTGCGGCTAACGCCATAACCCTCGAAAAGTAGACGCGATCCGATCATATCCACCGTGCCAACGATGATGGCAGGCTTTACCGGGTCTTCAAGCCATTCACGGTTGTCCACGAATTGGCCGCGTAGCGTAGAAATGGGCAGTTTGACATCCACGAGCCCAAGCGCTTGCGCAAGCTCCTTGACTTCGGGCTTGGTCAGGTTATCGCGCAGCACTTCAGCAAACCGTGTTGCCTGATCTACCACTGCGCGTCGATCAACGACATAAACCAGACGCCTTGACAAACCCGGCTTAGTGCTATCTTTCATCCTCTGCGCCAGTGCAATCAGCCAGATTGCCATGACCGCCGTCTTACCTAAACCGGTGGGAATACTCACGGCTGATGGCAGCACCTTGTGATCCACGAAATGCTCGTCAAACAAGCGTTGCTGCCAGCGCATTGGCTGGTGCCCAGTCAAGTGGTAAAAATATTTGCAGAATCCATTCATTTCACCATCGCTATTCATTGAATCCAAATCCCCAATCTGTTAAGCAGAACCAACTTCACTCTTCATTTCCTTTCCCCATCTCCAACACCCGATCCAACCGAAACACCCTCTCCTCCCCCCTCTCCTCGCAAACCCCCTTCATGCCCAAAAATACCTTCCCCGCGTAACTCATCTCACCAACCTCCAGCGGGCGAACACGCCGCCGCGACTTCTCATCCGTCGGCTTAAGATAGACGATCTCCAAAACCCCGCCCTCCTCGACGGCCCGCTGCGCCAGCGCCCGCTTCTCCTCCAACGGCATCGCCCGCTCCGACAAGGCGTAGCGATGGTCGGTCATAAACCTGACGATCCGCCAATCCACAAAAACCTGCTCCCGGCGCACCGGCTTCTTCAGCACCAGGCCCTCCAGGCTGCGGCAGCGGCTTAAGGCCACGTACATCTGTCCCGGGGCGAACATCCCCCGCCCCGTATCCAGCACCACCCGATCGAAGGTCTTGCCCTGGCTCTTGTGGATCGTCAGCGCCCAGGCCAGACGCAGCGGGTATTGCGAAAAACTGCCCAAAACCTCCGTCTCCAGGCGCTTGCGCTTGGCGTCGAAGCGATAGCGGAACAGATCCCAACGGTTCGGAAAAACCTCCACCGCCTCGCCGTCCTCCAAAATCACGCCGATCGGGTCGCCGCTCTCCGGGGCCGGCAACCGGCTCACCCGGCCCATCGTGCCGTTCACCCAGCGCCCCTCCCGGTCGTTGGACAGCAGCATCACCTGGGCATCGGGCTTCAGCTCCAAATCCAGCTCCGTGGGAAAGGCCCGCGCCTCGAAGTCCCCCTCCACCTGCCCCACGTAGCTCCGGGACTTCCCCTTCAAGTCCGCCAGGCGCCGAGCGTTCAACTCCAGCGCCCGCGCGTTGGTCGAGGTCAGAGACACATACAGGACGTCCTTCGGCTCAAAATCGGGGCTGCAGCGCTCGTTCAGCCTCTCAAGGTGCGCTTCGCTCACCGTGTTGTTGCGCACCGCGTTCAAGATCTCGATGAAGCCCGGATCGCGCTGCCGATAAATCTTCTCCAACTCCACCACGCGCATGTCGGCGCCCGCGAAGGCCCGGGCGTCGAAAAAATAGGGGCTCGGATAATGCTCCGCGAAGATCTCCCGCTCCGCCGCGCTCACCACCGGCGGAAGCTGGTAAAGGTCCCCCAACAAAACCAGGCGCAGGCCGCCGAAGGGCGTCTTGGGCGCCTTGCGGACCGCGCGTAAAAAAGCGTCCACGCAATCCAAAAGATCCGCCCGCACCATCGACACCTCGTCGATCACCACCAGGTCCAGCTCCCGAAAGAGCCTCCCCTCCTCCTCATCCCGGATCCGCCTGGCCTGGCGCTTGGCCTGCTCCACCGTGACGTCGGGCTTGAAGCCGAAGAAGGAATGAATCGTCTGCCCGCCCACGTTCACCGCCGCGATCCCCGTCGGCGCCAGCACCGCGACCTTCCGATCCGTCCGCTCCCGAAAGCATCTCAGCAACGTGGACTTGCCCGTCCCGGCCTTCCCCGTGATGAACAAGGACTCTTCCGACGCCTCCAACAGGCTCAAGGCCTCGCCGAAGCCTCCCTCCCACTCGAGGGCATGTGTTTCGTTCTTTTCCATCCTGGACCCCAAACTACCGCGCCTCCTTGTCAAAATCCGCAGCTCCGCGGGCTCCAAGACCCGCGCCACCGGCCCCAAACCCAAAAGCCACTGCTTGATCTCCAGGGTGCCGGCCACTTGATTTGAATGGATTCGTAAAAGAGGTCCCCCGCAGGGCCTGTAAGAGGTCCCGCGAAAGGTCGGCGATCGTCACGCCGGATTTGAAGCGCTCCAGCCACCGGATGATCTGCCAGTGGCGCGCAATTTGGTTGCCTCGGCCCATAGACGTCTCAGCCCTTACCCGGCTAAAACCTAGGATCGAAGTCGGCATTTTAGGCCCTCTCCCATATCCAACCCAAGGATTTTTTTCATTTCCCCCGCCGCCCGGATTGCCCCTACCCGCAGATCCCCATTACCCGTACACTTGCGGGTAGAGGCGCCATGCATCTTAAGATGATACAATTCGCGTTCGGGCTTGGAACAACGCTGTGCGTCGCCGGCCTTTCCGCCCAAGACGGCCTCTTCCCCATCCACGCCCCGCCCTACACCCGCGTCCAGGCGGAGGGCGGCACGCTACAAGGCGACCCGCGCAAGGGGGAATACCTGCTGCGCCTCCCGGACTCGCCCGAGGCCAACTCCAAGGTCCAGGCCCGGGGCCCCTTCGGCGTGAGCCTCGTCGAGGAAGTCTCGGCCGGCCGCAAGGAAAAGGCGATTCGCTTCGGTTCCGGCGTGATCTCTAACCGCAATCCCAATCCACCGGCCCTCGCGATGCTGCCGACGCTGTGCCCACGGCTGCGCGTGGTCGAGACGGATGGGGACGCAACATCGGAAGCCGGCTTTCGCTTCGTCTACCGCGGCGCGGAAGACGCCTTGAACCGACGTCCCGTCTTCCAGATGCAAGACCCCGACGCGCTGGAGGGCGCGCAGGCCAAGACCCTCTCGGACATGGACGGGCGCAACGTCCTGTTGCTCAAGAAAGTCCGCGTCACCTACGACTACGAGGACTCCCACATCGTCGACTACGAGAGCCACGATCCCAAGACGGGACGCCGGGAGACCCTGCACGAGGGCATGGGCGGCTTCTACGCCAACTTCCACTACGCGATCGTCCCCTACGCCCCGGAGATTCCCGAATTGCCGCGACAGGTCCTACTCAGCCTCGCCCAAGGGCGCCTGCGCGCCATCGGCCGCGAGGCGCTGCGCCCCGAGCTCCGCACCCACGCCTTCCTCCCCGGTCCCTTCCTGAGCAAGCGGCAGTGGAACTACCCGCTCTGCGAGTGGGGCGACACCGAATTTCAGGCCCCCGACCAAAGCCTCGATTACGAAGAGCTCGCGCTTTGGGACTGGGACTACCCGGTGAAAAACCGCGACCACATCCTGCTCATCGTCTGGGAGGAAGACGAGGAAGAGGAATGGATCCGGCAAGGCCGCATCCCGCCGAACCACCTGATGGACGACTTGGTCGGCGTCTTCGAGATCCGCCGCGAAGACACCTTGCGGGCGAAGACCTTCCGATCCCCGCGAGGGGACTTCGAGATCACGGTGGAGACGGGGCAATTGGCGCCCGCTGTGGCGCGCCAGCCTTGAGGCTTCGGCGAGCGGCTTTGCCGCATCATGTCAAAGGCGGAATATATTTTCCTCCCATTCACAACCCCGCTATGGTGTAGAGGCGATAACGACGCTAACATGGGGGGCACAAATTCTTTTCAGGAGTCCCATGTTCCGGTTTCGTTTTGTCTCGTTCTTTCGACTCGCCTCCCTTTCCTTCTTTCTGGCCGCGGCGCAGCTGCTGGGCCCGGGCGCTCAGGCCACGACGCCCGCGCCTCCGACCAACCCTTCCGAGCAATGCCAGGTCATCCTCAAATACGAAGGCCTCTGCGGCAACTCCCGGCCCAACCCCTGCCTGAGCCGACCGGGCGTGGATTACTTCGGAAATCTCGCGCAGCAAAAGACCTGGGACGACTACTTCTGGCTTTGCGTCAACACCCCCGGCGACGTCGCCCAACGCTATAGCCACGAATGCATCCAAAAGCTGGGCATCGGCGCCGGCTGCGCCTCGACGGTCGAGCCGCTGGTGGAATACACGGCCGTCACCACCGTCCGCGCGGAACACCAAGTCCTTCGCGAAGAGCCCAAATACGAGGCCGTCACCCAAGTCAGCGCGACCTATTGCATGATGCTCTCGGAAACCGGCGAGACCATCCGGAACTACCATCAGGCCTGCGGCGACGTGCCGTCCGCCCAGTGCTCGAAGCCCGAGGCCGGGGTCGCCGCCTTCCAGGCGGCCTGCGGCACGAAGAAGCCCTGCGAGTGCGTCAAGTCCTTCGGCTGCCGCGCGGACTACTGCCCGACGGCTCCCAGCCCCGCGACTCCGGCCACCCCAGCCTCGCCCGCGGAACCGGCCACGCCCCCCGCGCCCGGGGAAGCCGCGCCGGGCGGTGACGGAGCTCCCGGCGGAGGCGGCGTATTGCCCCTTCCCGGCTCGGAGGCCGGCGCCGATCATTTCCTGCTCGGCGCGCCCGAGGCGACCTCGACGGACAAATCCGGCGGCGCCGCGGCGAACGGCAAGGCGGCGGGCTGCGCGCTTCATCCCGCGGCGAAAACCCGCGCCGATCTTTTCTTCCTGGGGTGGTTTTTGGGGGCCCTGATTCCGATCCTGGGGTTACGGGGGCCTTATTTTTTCAGATCCTTGAGCCGGCGGTAGAAAGAACTTCGGCTCATGCCTAGACGCTCGGCCGCCAAGCGCTTGTTGCCGCGGCACTCCGCGAGGGTGGCCTCGATCTCCTCGAGGCCCGGCATGAAATCCTCGTCGGTCAGGCCGTAGCGGCGGATCTTTTCGAACAGGGTGCGCCGGTGAATCTTCAGCTCGCGCGCCGCTTCGATGCGATTTCCCAAATGCTTGCGCAGCGTCGCGACGATGGAGCGCTTCTCCATCAGCTCGCGCACCGCCGCCAAATCCGCCACGTGCGAGGCCGGCAGGGGCGCGTCGGCCTCGCGCGGCGCGGCATGGGCGGTGCGCCACTGCGACAGCTCCTGCTCGAGGCGGCGGATCCGCTCTTTCAAGGCGCGGTTTTCCGCACGCAGGCGCTCGAGTTCCGCGAAATCTTGCGACGCGGGAGGAGCCGCGCTCGCCGGCGGGGGAGACGACTCGGGGACAATTTGTGGAGCAACCATCGCTTCCTCGAGCGGCGGCCGGGCAGCTTCGGCGGGCGGCTTTGCCGCGGCTCGCGGTGCCGGCGGGGGTTTAGGGGCGACCGGCGGCGCCGCGGAAGGCAGTTGCGAAAAATCCGGCCGCAAGGCCTTCGCCCGCGCCTCCAAGGCGGCCGCCTCGGCCTCGCGCCCCCAAAGTCGCGCGGCGCGAGCCAGCCATTCGCAGCTCTCGGCGGGAGGCCAAAGCAGGTCGCGAAACGGCGCCTCGGTCCCCGCCCAGGCGGCGAGCGCCCCTTCCCACTCCGCGACCTCGGAAGGTGGGGTCCGCGGCGCCTGGCTCAAGGCCGCCGCCAGCTCGACCATCGCCAATAGCCGCGGCGGACCCTCCTGGCTTCGGGCGCGCACCTTCAAGACCCGAAGCTCGCGGCCCAAGGTCGCGAAATCGCCCTGCGCGAGGTGCAGGCGCAGCTCCTGCGCCGAGGCCCAGATCAAGCGGCGCAGGTCCTTCTGCGCGCTGATCCGCGACTTGCCTCGGTAAAAGAGCTCCTTCGCGGCCTCGAAGCGGCCCAGGCGCAGGGCGGTCAGGGCGGCGGCGAGGTCCAAGCCCGCGGGGTCGCGCGGCTCCTTCGCCGCCGTCAAGTCTTGCAGGATCTCCCAGGCCTCTTCCGCGCGGCCGTGACTGCCCAGCAGCTCCGCCAGACCCAGGCCGGCGGCCTCGCGCAACGGCGCCGCTTCCGACTCGCGCAGCAGGCGCCAGGCCTCCGCGTACTCCCGCAGGGCCCGCGTCGCATCGAGGCGCGCCGCGGCCGCGGCGGCCTTCTCAAGATCGAGCTCGGCGGCCAACTCCGGGTCTTGGTTGCCTTGCAGGGCCGCCTCCGCGCGGCTCAAGGCCGAACCGGGGGCCTCCGCATCGCCGGCGCCGGCATGCAGACGCAGCTCCGAAAGCGCGGCGAAGGCCTTGAGGCGGGGATCGGGACGCGAGGCCAGGTCCGCTTCCATCTCGCGAAAGGCCCGCTGTGCCGCCGCCTCGTCGCCGCCGCGGCGCGCCGCCTCCGCGCGCAAATAACCGATCCAGCCGGGATAGGCCTCGCGCAAGGCGCCGGGCGTCGACTCGATCAGGTCGCGACCGCGAGGATCGCCCGCCTGCAACAGGTCGAAGGCCGAGCGGAAATACAAGGTCGCCTGCCGCCGCGACACCCGCTCGTAGATCCAATCGGCGATCGGCGTCGCGGTCTCCGGCGGGGCCTCGGCGCCCGGAATTTCGGCCAAGGCGGCGCGCGCGTCCGCGGGGCGGGTGCGGGGATCGGCTTGCAAAAGTTTGCGCAGTAGCTCGTTCAAGGGCGAGGAGGTCTTCGGAACCAACGACGCGACGCGACCGCCGAGGTGGAGGTCGATCCAGCCTCCCAGGCCGTGGATGCGCTCGAAGGCCTTGGGGCTGCGCTGCCGCAAGATAAGGCAAGCAAGCGCATAGAGATCGGCTCGGGCGTCGAGCGGCGCCTCTTGGAAAAATTCCGGCGCGAGGGCGGCGAGATTGTCGGGGTGCAAACGCCATCCCAGCGGCAAATCGGGAAACAGCGCGAAATCGGCCAGGACCAGGCGCTCACCTCCCTCCCCGTCCGGCGTCAGGACCCAGGAAAGCGGCCCCTGCGCCAGGTGCCAGAGCCCCGCGTCGTGATGGCGGACGAGAACCTCCAGCGCCTGCCGCAGCCACAGCAGGTAGACCTCGTCGCGCTGGGTGTCGGCCACCTCCGACAGCAGGCGACCGGGGACGCGCTCCCGGACCAGCAGGCCTTGGTCGCCGAAGGCGATCCACTCCGGCGCCTCGCCGCGCGCGGCGTCCTCGAAGGCCTGCAAGGCCTCGAGCTGGCGCACCAGCCCGACGTCCTCGCGAAGCCCTGGGCTCCACAGGGCCTGCACCTGAACGGCACGCCGCCGCTCCTGATCCTCCGCCGCCCACAGGGTGAAAACGGGGTCTTCGAAGAGCCGTCGGGGGTTTTGAAAACGGTCGGCGAATAGCTCGAAGCTCATGGCACCTCGGGGTCGTCAATGGGGCCTGAAGACATCATTATAGAGAAGGTTTCCGGGGGTCCCGACATCCATCCTCAGGCCTCGAGGGCTTCAGATTAGCGATTCGAAGCGAAAATGCAATGATTTCAGGCTCCTTAAATGCCGTTCCCCCTGATTTTCCTGGCATATCTCTTGCTAACTCTAGGGGTGGGTAAAGGGTAGGTACACTTTGGCGACGTGTGCCTTCTCCTGAGGATTAAAGGCGGCACATGACTCCACCGAAGGTGACAAATAACGAGAAGTCCTTTCTCGACTGGGCCCCCGGACAGGACGCTGGGGTCGGCGACGCCCAGGATTGCTCCAACTGCCATACCTCGCCTCAACCCCAGGGAAATTTCGGTTTTCAGAACAAGGCCAATCCCTTTTTCCTGGATTACGCGAAGAAATCGAATTCCATCCTGAGCCCCCGGGACTCCGAGGCCATCCAGGCCTGGCTCGCCGGGAATCCGGCGCCGACCGCGCCGGCGAATCCCCCGGCGGGGCCTTCCGCCGTCGGCGCTCCCGTGACCCCCATCACGCCCGCGGCGCCCACGGATGCCGCCAAGCTGGGCGATCACGCCAAGGAGCTCGAGCGTCAAGCCCGCTTGAGCCTGGATCCCGAGAAGAAATCGGCCTTCTACCAATCGGCCTTGGGACTGCGCCTGCTCGCGGGCGACGCCAAGGCGACGACCGCCGTCCTCGACGAGCTGCAGGCGGCTTATAAAAAATCGGGCCACGCGGCCGGAGAAAAGTTCGTCGCCGCGCTCCGCCTCTGGGCGGACGGCAAGGCCGAGGAATCCCTCAAGGCCCTGGCCGAGATGGAGAAAGACGCCCAAGGCTCCGCCTACGCCTTCTACCAGGCTTATGGCGCGCAGCGCTCCCTGTTGCTGCAGGTCGTGGCCGGCGAAAAATTAAAACAGAACGATTACCCCGGCGCCAAGTCTCTTCTGCTCGAAGCCCTGCGCCTCACCCCTTCGGATCGACTGACTTCGCGGGTCTTGAAGCTGATGGCCGAGCGCGGCGAGGCGAATCTTTTTAAACAAAACCTCCACCTTGCGGACCTCGAGGCGCAGCGGGAAAAGCTGACCACGCCTCCGGTGCGTTGCAACGTCGGCTGCCACAGCGCCAACGAACCGGACCCTTTCCAGGATTTTCCGGATTACGGCTCCCTCTTGAAGGACGAATTCGGCCGCCCCCTCTTCCAGGAACCGGACCTAAGCGCCTACCGTAAATTCACCCACCTGAGCCGCCAGGAAAAGCTCCGGCTCTACGACCTCGACCAAGAGATCGGCGAGCTGCGAACGAAATACCTCCGCAGTCTCGAGGAAGTCCGCACCCTGCTCTTCACCAAGACGCTGGACGATCCCAAAGCCGACCTGGCCGTCCTCGAGGAAAAGGCGCTGCAGGACGCCGTCGCCTTCACCGGGCCGGATCGCTCCCTGCCCTGGCAGCTGGCGGGCGAGGCCTACCTGGCGAAACAGGATTACGCGAAGGCCGTGAGCGCCCTCGAGGCGGCGGTCGCCCAGGACCCCAGCCGGGTCGACGCGCAATTCGCCTTGGGCAAGGCGCGCTTCGCCGCCGGCGACTTCCAGGGCTCGCGCGACGCCTATTCGGCGGTCTTAAGCTCCCAGCCGCGGGACACGGTCGCCATGCGGTTCCGCGCCGACGCCAACGCCCACTACCTCGCAAGCCTCGACCCAAAGAAAGACGCCGGCGAGATCGCCAAGGTCGAGGCCGAGATCGCCTCGGACCGCGCCCTGCTGCTGGCCCTGCTCAACGCGGGCGAGAAAGATAAGATCGCCGCGCTCGGCAAGCAGCTCGACCTCTTGCGCGCCGTCGGCGAGGCCCCCCTCGAAACGCGCAAGGAAACTTTGGCGATGGTCGAGCTGATGGCCAAGCAATACCTCGCCCTGGCCGAGACCCCGCGCGCCAACGTCGCCGAGGCCGAGCTGGTCCGCAAGGAATTGAACGGCCTCGCGGCCCAGACCTTCGACCTACTCGCACGTTTCGCCAAGGCGGATTCGGATCTCGAAGTCAAGAAACGCGCCGGCCTCTACGAAGGCTACAGCCTGTTAGCCCAGGGAAAGACGGACGAGGCGGTGAAGCTCTTCGAGCCGCTGCGCGCGGATCTCCCCGAGGTCGAAAAGATCCTCGGCGTCTTAGAGAAGAACAAGCTGCGCATGGTCAACCTGGCCGCGCTGGACGCCTGGGCGACCTACAACAAGGAAGGCGCCAGGGTCCAAGGCGAGGCCCAGAACGGCATCTTGGGCGACATCCTCGGCGGCCTCGAGTCGCTGGGCCGCGACGACGGCAAGGACTTCCGCGACGACACGCGGGAGCGGTGGAAGGGCGAAGTCGCCTTCGTCGCCGAGCTGCGCTCGCGCATCGAGTCGGGCAAGGCCGACACCATCCTGCAGGCGATGGAACAGATCGAGAAGGACGGCCCGGAATCCATGAAGGCCGAGGCGCGCTACTACATCAACTACGAGGACAAGGTCGTCACCGGCTTCCCCCTCGGCGCCCTGGTTCACTTGGTCGACAAGCTCCCGCCGGAGCCGGGCGAGGCCGTGACCCTGCTCAACAAGACCTGGGACCTCGAACGACAAAATCCCGCCATCGAGACCCCTTACGCCTTCTACACCCTCGTGAACTTCCTCGACAAAGAGGCCTGCTTCAACGGCACGGCGCGCGAGCACATGGACGCCCTCGAGGGAAACAGCAGCTTCGGCCGCTCGGCCTTCAAGCTCATCACGTCAATGAGCCCGGAATCCCTGGCTGTCGACGTCTTGCTCATGTATGGCTCGGCCATCGTGGGCAACCTCGCCAAGCTCGCGGCCCTCTCCCGGCTGGAGAAGGCGGGCGTGACCGGCTACAAGGCCATAGTCCTCGCCGGAGCCGCGGACCTCGCCGCCATGAGCACCACGCTCTGCGCCGGGAATTTGACCAAAGAAGCGATGGTCAAGGATCCGAGCAAGGTCTTCACCCAAGAGCACATGCTGAAAAGCTACGGCGCCACCTTGATCATGCTCGGCGGCCTGAAGGCCGCCGGCGCCCTGGGCGAAAGCATCGCGCCGCGCGCGGCCAAGAGCCTGGGCCTCGTCACCGAGGGCGGCACGAAGCTGACCGCGGGCGGCAAGGTCCTGACTTGGTCCATCGGCCACGGCACGGGCCTGGCCGGCATGATCGCCACCAGCCACATCAATCAAGGCCTGGGCCTCACGCCGAAGCCGATCGGCGGCTGGAAAGAAGGCCTGGTCCACGACGTCTTCGGCTACGTCCAGTTCGCCGTCGCCCACAAGATGGCCGACGCCGCCTTCTCGGGCAAGCTGAGCACGATCAGCAACAAACAGCACAGCGAGATCGCCGTCCGCGAGGCCATCCTCACCGCCAAGTCTTACGCCGACGCCCTGGGCTTCCGCGCCACGCGAAACGCCAAGGGCGAGAGCGTCGATTCCCCGGCCCGCAAGCTCGTCGTCGGGATCTTGGTCGACGCCTCGCTCAACAAGGTCGGCTTCTCCGGCGGCAAGCTCGCCAAGCTGGTCGAGTCCCGACAATTCGCCAAGGCCAACGAGTACCTCGCGGAGTTCGGCCTGCCCCTGGAATACGGTAAATCCGGCCAACTCTTCGCCGTCGCGCGCGGCGAGACCGCGCCCCACGCCGCGGCGGGCATCCCCGCCGGCAAGCCCAAGCCGCCGAAGCCGACGGCGGGCGAGCTCTACGCAAAACAGCTCGCGGAAAAGGCCGCCGCTTGGATGGACAAGGCCGCGGAATGGCTCTTCGGCCCGCCGGGCGACGGCGGCTTCGGCGGCATGCAGCCCGCCTACGCGGGCGCCTACGGCGCCGCCAAGGTCCGGGCCCCGAAGGCGGAACCTCTGAAAGGCACCCACATCTCCAAGATGGCGGACGGCAGCGGCGGCTGGGGCGGCGGCGCGCACAAGTCCCTGGAAAAATTCGAGGGCGTCCTGGTCGAGAAGGACATCTTCGACATCGCCCACAACGGCACGCCGGGAAAAAATCCCAACGCGGTCCGCGTCGGTCTGGAGGGCAAGGAAGGCCTGAACAGCGTCGCCGAGGCCCTGAAGGGCGAGATCCCCGCCGAGCTGAAACGCGTCGAGGTCCTGCTCGGAAAAGAGATCGGCCTAAACGACTTGGCCGGCCTGATCCAGACCGCCAAGGACAAGGGCTTGGACCTCTACGTCTACGATCCGGCCGACACGACGAAGCCACGCTACCAAATGGTCGGCAAGCGCTTCCTGGTCCCCGACGAGGCCGCGGCCAAGCGCCTCGCCGAAGACGCCCTGAAGAGCGGCCAAAACGTCGAGATCGCCTTCAGCGAAAACAGCAAGACGCTGGTCAAGATCGAGGGCGAAAAGATCCAAGTGAATTTCAAGGCCAAGGACAAGGGCGAACAGGTCGAGATGCTCGCGGGGGCGCTCAGCGGCGGCGTCCAGGGCGGGCGCAACATCACCCTGGAATGGGGTGGCCAGACTTTCAGCGTCCGCAACTCGGGCGGCCGCGTCGAGATCAAGGGCTCGGGCGGGGAAGTCCTCGCCTACGTCCCGGCCGGCGGCAACTACCGCGCCCGCCTGGAAATCCAATTGCCGAAGGGCGCCGATCCCGAGCGCGCCGCCGTCCTGCTGCGCGTCGCCGGAGACTTCGCTCCCGCCCAACTGAAAGGGGCCAATGTCCTCGTCGAGGGGCTGGACTTGAGCCTCGGCGGACCGGTCAAGAGCAACCTCTCCCAGCTGATCCAAAAATCGCTTTGGGGCGAGGCCGCCTCGCTGCAGGTCGGAAAGGGCAAGGATATCTTTCTCGAAACCTCCGCCAAGGGGACGGGCTTGGCCTACAGCTTCAGCGCCAAGCTGTCCTTCGAGCAGGGCCACGGCTACCTCGCCGAGTACCTCGCCTTCGAATCGGCTAAGGCGCTGGGCGCCGCGGGGCCCGCGGACGCCAAGACGGCCCTGATGCAGCGCCACTTCCGCTCCGCCGCGCGGGAGGTTTTGGAGCAGCACCTGGCCGCCTCGCAACAGCTGCAAAAGCTGCGCGAGGCCGCGGCGAAGGGCGACTCCCGCGCCGCCGCCAAAATTCCCGATCAGGTCGCCAAGGTCGCCCAATTTCAGCCCTTCGTGGACGGCAATTACGGGCTCGCCTGGGCCGCCGCGGCGGAGAAAATGGCGGACTTCGCCGCCAAACCCAAGCAACGCGAGCAGCTGAACGCGGTGCTGGAAAAAATCCGCGACTTCTCGCAGCGCGACGCGAACGCCTTTCTCGAGTTCAAGCCCTTCGACGGCCGGGCCTATGCCGACAACGCCTTCGAGATGACGCGCATCTTCGCGGAGGCGCGGGCCAACGCCTCGATCGACCTTCCCCAGGTCCTCAAACATGTCGACGTCCTGTTCGGAACCGAGGGCAAGGTCGAGGTCTACGGCGCGGGGGTCGGCATGGTGTATAAAGCGAAGGTCTTGGGGGACAAGGCGGCGGAGAACGAATTCAACCGCTTCCTCAACATGAAGCGGGAGGCGGTCGCCTCCGGCCAGGGCTACCGCTTCTCCCTCATTCCGGAAGACCGCACGCAAGGCGCCGCCTACGGCACGGATAAGTTCACCAAGACCCCCGAGTGGGTCGTGGAAAAGCTCGACGCCGACGGAAAGACCGCCCAGCTGGCGGCGGTCGAGGTCACGGCCCGGGACGGCAGCATGACCAACGCCTTCGAGATCGAAAAGGCGATCGCCGACAAGGTCTTCCAGATCACGGGACACGAGTTCGGCAAGTCCCACAATCAGGGCGACGGACTCATCGTCCTGCGGTTCTACAAGGCCGCGGGCCGCGAGACGGATTTGATGCAGATGGTGACCGACGCCCTGCGGACCGAGTACCGGCAAAACGCCTCGAAGGCGCGGGTCAAGGAAAAGATCCGCGTCATGGTGATTCTCGAGGACGGCTCCTTCCCGGGCGGGGCAAAGACGCGATGGCTGGATTACGATCGTGCGGGCAACTGGGTCGAACGCAACGCGGGCGGCGTCACGGAAGCGCCGGGCAGCGCCTGGGCCGAGCCCTTCTATACCGCGATGGGCTGGTAGCCCTAGTCTTCGACCGGGAGCTCGTCGCGCTCCGGGGTCCCCAGCTTGCTTAAGCCGAGGCGATGGACCAACATCAGAAAACCGGCGCTGGGCAGCCCGCCCGCGGTCATGGCCTCCACAACCACCGCCGGCAAATCGCCGATCTTGCGATGCCATTCGGCGCGCTCCGCTTCGCCCAGCGGCCGATACTTCTCGGGGAAGAAATTTTCTCCGTAGCTCTGATAATTATAGACCACCCCTCGGGTGAGATCTTCCCAATCCTCCTGGGAAAATTTATCGCGCGTCTTGGCGGCGAGCGCCGCCCTCAGGTCCGGATCGGAGGCCGTCGGAGCCTCTTTCGGCACCACGCCGAGCTCGACCAGCAGCACCTTGGCCAGGGTGGGATTGACCGCCGCGTAGTACTTGAGCAGTCCGTAAGAATATCCCGGCAGGCCGCGCAGGCCGGCGCGGAAGGCCTCCGCCTCGGGCTCGGTCACGACGACGCCCAGGCGCTGGGCCCAATCGCGCCAGAAATTCTCGACCTTGGCCCCCTGGTGGCCCGGGTCGAAGGCCGAGCCCAAGGTTTGGATCATGTCTTGTCTGGTCATCGGACGCCTCTCGCTCCCCGGCGCCGCGTCGTTGGCCTGCGCCGTCGGAAGCAAGGACGATCTTAGCACCTCGACCGGGGCCCCGGCCAAGGGATTTCGGGAGCGATGGGCCTCGGCCAACAGCCCCGCCACGCGCTCGGCGACCTGATGGGGATCGACCGCCGAGAAACGCAGGGCCTTGACCGCGGACTTGGCGTCGGAGGGCGCCTGCAGGAAGGCGTGCAGGCCCAACAGCACGCGGTTCCGCAAGTCGGACGAGGCCTCCCACTCCAGCAAGAGCCGCTCGCGACGCGCGGTATCGCCGCCGATCTGCAGCTCGATCAAGGCGCTCAGCCCCTGGGCCATCGTCGAATCCACGAAACTGCGCCGCAGTTCCTGCGCGAAGGCCAGGTCCGGCTTCGCGCCCTGCAGCAGGCGCAGGGCGGCGTAGGTCGCCACCCGCCAGGCCTCGCGCAGCTCGGGGCTCGCGTTGGAATCCAAGGTGGTCAGCTCGCGCAGGGCGCGCGCGGGATTGCCCCGGTTGGCCTCGAGGTAGGCCGGCGTCACGACGCTGAACAGGGCGCTGGGCGAGATCTGGTTGGCGAGCGAGCGGCCGGGCTGGCGGATGTAGGCGGCGCCCACCGCCAGCAGGTAGCTCTCCATGAGGTTTTCGGCGCCGGGGGAATTTATCGGGCCAAAGGCCGCGAGTCCCTTCAGGACCGCGTCGACGGTCTCGGCGTCGCCGCGCTTGTCGAAGAGCGGCGCGTGGGCCGGCGGACGCACCGAACGGCCGATGAACTCGGCTCCTTTTTGCAAGGCGCGGATGCCGTCGAGCGGCAGGGGGGCCGCGTCCTGCGCCAATGCCGCCAGACCCGGCAGTTCCCAAGCCGCGATGGCGTCGATCAAGGCCTCGCGCAGCTGCGCGTAGCGTGCCTCGTCCAGCTTGGCGGGCGAACGCGGCGCCGCGGAATCCTCCAGTCGGTCGCGGAAACGCCGCAAGGCCTCCAGGCTTCGCTCGAGCTTCTCGACCATCAGGTCGAAGTCGGCGAAGCCCTTCGCCCGCGCCTCGGCCCCCTCCCCCGCCGCGGCGGCCTCGCCGCGGGCGCGGAATTCGCGCAGGGACTTGAGGCTTAAATCGAGGCGATGGATCGAGGTACGGAGATTCCGCCGCAAGTCTTTCCATTCCGCGGGCGAGACGCCGTCGCGGCGCCCCTGCTCGATCAGGACGGAGATCTCCCAGATCGCCTGCACGGCGCTCAGCTCGCCGTTGCGAAAACGCTCCTCGTAGCCGGCGCGGAAGGCGCGCCAGGCCGGGGATTCGGGCCTCACCGCGCGCAGCGGGGAGACCTTCGGCTTGCCGGGGACGCCCGTGAAGGCGAGGCCGCGGAGATCGGACATGGCGTTCTGCAGCTGGATCTCCTTGTTGAGAAACTCCGTCATCTGCCGCAGGGCCTCGGGCTCGCGGCGCGTCGGCACCGAATTTAAGAGGACCTTGGCCATCCATTCCGGCGCGAAGACTCCCTTGCCGTGGAAGGCGCCTTGCAGGGCGCCGGCCAGCGAGACCGCGTCCTCCCGGATCCCTTCGGGGGCCTGGAGCGCCAGCTCAAGGGCGGCGCGCGGCTCGAGGGGATGGCGCAGGAAGGCCAGCAGGGCGTGGCCGACGGCGGCCAAATCCCCCGCCCGGCCCAGCTCGCGAGCGGCACGGGCGAGATCCGGGGCTTCGCGTCGCGCCAAACGCCGCGCCCGCGTCACGACCGCCGGGGCCTGCGGCTCGATCGCCCATTCGGAAGGGAAGCCCGTCCCGTGGAGCGCCTTGCCCAGCCACCAGGCCGCAACGCGGGTGGCCTCGCGGGTCTCCGGCTCCATGAAGAGCTCGAGGGCCCGAATCTTTTCGGAAAAGAGGCGGGCGTCGCCGCGGTAGGCCGCGAACAGCGTCGGAAGCTGCACGCCGATCCAGGTGCGGAAGGGGTCTTGATAGGTCCCGCCCCAGCGCAGCAGCTCGCGCGGCGAGACCTCGCGCGCGACGGGGTCCCGCAGCTCCTCGCGGCTCGGATAGGCCCGGTGAATCAGGGTCTCCGCCGGGTCCCAATCCCGGCCCTCGAAATGCCTTAGCTCGGCGAAGAGCCACTCGGGGATCTCGTGGTCTTGCGCGCGGCCGGAGCCCCGGTCGAGCAGGTTCCAGGGGTGGAGTTGGAATTCCCGCACGGTCCGCATCTCTTCCGGCGTGCCGCGATAGGCCTCCTTGACGCCGATGCCTTGCAAAATGCCCGCGAGCTTGGCGAAGGCCATCTCCTCGGCGAAGGCAAGACGGCCCTGCGGGGCCCAGGAAGGCGGGTGCCCCGCAAATTCCGCGACCCGCCGATGCAACAGCTCCAAGGCCTCGTGCATCGCCCGCGGCTTGCCGTCGGCGACTGCCTCCAAAACATTTTGGGCCCCGCCGTGGATCCGGCCGGAGAGGTCCAGGAAGCGCTGCAGCTCGGCGCGGCTCTTCGCCACCTCCGCCTGGAGGGCCGGAGCACCCGCGGCCAGCGGGATCCAGGCCTCGTGGCTGCGCGAAGCCTGCCGGTAACCCTGCAGGAACCGGTCGTAGGTCGCGTGGATCTCCTGGCGCAGTCCGGCCATCTCCGGCGCGGCGCCGCGGCCCTGGGCGTGGTGAATGAGGAAGGTCTGCACCTGCGCGCTCAACGAGCGCAGGGCGGACATCGCCCCCGCGACGGCGTTCTTCTCCTCGCGCAGCTTGCGGCGCACCTGCTCGGCGAAGACCCTCGGGTCGTGGATCCGCGCCTGCTCCCGGGCCTCGGCCTCGCTGAGACGCCTCTCGCCGGGCGCCACCGGCCGCAGGTGGGGCGCGGAGCCGTTCCGCTTCCGCGTGCCGTTGCCGTCGCCGTTTTGGCCTTCGCTGAGCAGGGGCGCATTCAAAATTCCTTCCAGCGTCGCCCGAGATCGTCCGCCCGGCGCGGCGGCGAGGGCCGGTGTCGCGCCGAGGGGCGTCCCGTCGAGGAAGCGGCTTGCGCCTGCACCGAAGCTGGCCGCGCGCAGGTCCAGCGCGCGCTGCCGCGCCGCGAAGCCCGGGCCCAAGACCCGTTCGGCCAAGCGCCCGCCGGCGACGAATTGGAAATAGGTCGAGAGGCTGTCGACTAGCAGGGTCGCGTCGTCCAGGCGCGGCCGCAAGCCGAGCGATTCCTCGAGACGCCGCGAGACGACGATCCCGGCGAACATGCCGGCCTGGGGAATCGCCGTCTGGGCGAAGCGCGTCGCGGCGCCGAGTTCGGGGGCGAAGGCCCACGCCGAGGCCGGACCTCGCAGCCCCTGGACGGCCTTGGCGCTTAAAAATGCCCCGCCCTTCAGGCAAAACAGCGTCACGCCGGTGGCGGCCAGCTCGTGTCCCAGCGCCGCCGCGCGCCAATCCTGCGGGCTGCCGCTCAGCTCGCGGCCCAGCTTGGCGGTGAGGACGAAGGCCGGGACCTCGACGCCCAGCCCCGCGCCGGAGGCCAGCAGGCCGGAGACGAGCGGTTGGGAGAAAATGCCCCGCGCGCCGTTTCCCGCCAGGCGCGACAAGACGCCGAGCCGGGCCGTCTTGTAGGCGAGGGAGCCCGCGCCGAAGCCAGCGATCATCCAGGGGTCGCTGGCCTCGCGTGCGAAGCGCCGCAGCAAGAATTCGAAGCGCGGCCCACCGGCGCCCCGGCCGACGAGGGCCTTCCACTCCGCCTCGGCGCGGGCGCTCAGCCCGGACAGGCCGGGGCCGAAGAGGGCCTCCGCGTCGGCGACCGCGCGGAAGATCGCCTGGGCGGCCTCGAGGCGCCCCTCGCGCTCCCAACGGCGCCCCAAGTTCAGGGCTTGGGACAAAAACAATTCGGGATCGGTTTCTTGAAAGAGCCGGCCGAGCTCGAGGAGGGCGGCGGCGCCTAGCCTCGCGGCGAGGCGCTCGCGAAACTCGGGACTTTGGCGAGCGAGCAGCACCTTGAGAGATTCGGTGGGGGCCTGGTGCAGGGCCACGGCCAGGACACCGGGGGCCTGGGCGGAAGGCGCCGCGATCGAGTCGAGAAAATGGGCGAGGAGAAGTCTCCCGGGTGCGGGGGCGCCGGGGCCGCCCTCTTTCGATCCCGCGGGGCGCGGGCCTGTCTGCGGGCGCGGGAGCGCCGCCGACGGATGTCCAACATCCGGAAACCTGTAGTGCCCCCACGACATGCTACTTCCTAACTATTTGAAATAAATAAATAAATTAATGTAATGCGAACAAGATACTATCGTCTTTTTTCGGCGCGAGTTGCGTCGCCCGGGGAAGAAATAGATGGCTTAAAGCCGGTGGGGAATTTACAAATAAAGCAATGAGCCCGCAACGCCCGCCCCTCGATCAAGTCGCCTCCGAGATCGCCCTCTTAAGCCGCGAGCTGAGCTTCGCCGGGACCCTGCTCTACGAGGGCCTGGAGAAGCCGATGAACGCCCTCAAGGGGGGCCGCTCGCCGCGGGCCTTGGGCCTGGCGGATCAGGTGCAGGAAGCGGAGTCCCTGCGCGGCAGCGCCGCCGAGATCTTGGGCGAGCTGCGCCTGAAGTCCGCCGACTTCGCCCAGTACGGGCGCGACTTCCCAACGCCGGAGTTCCCCGAGCTCGTCCGCATGGCGGAGCGCGAGTGCGCCTTCTGGCAGGCCTTCTGCGAGCGCAGCCAGATCCTGCTGAAAAAACTCGCCTTGATCGCCGACCTCGAGAAGCTCAGCCCGCTCGGTCGCGCGCCGATCCAGGACGCCTGGGACGAGGTGCAGGCCCTCGCCGCGCCCGCCGCGGCGCAACCGAAATAAGTTTCGAAATATTAGATATTCAAGGGTTCGGATCGGGCGGGAAGGCCCGGATCAGGAAGGCTTCGGTCTGTCCGCCGCCGGGCAGGAGGGCCTCGGGAATCGCCTTACGCCCGTAGGCCGCGCCGAAGAGGCTCACGGCGATGCTGGGGTGATAGCCGGGGGCGCCGGATTCGCGCGCCGCCTGGAGCAGCTCGGTCAGGCGCGCCCCGTCCCCGCCGGAGCGGAAGAAGAGCAAGAGGCCGCTCGCAAGATAGTCCGGCGCCGTGGGCTGGACGCCCAGCTGCTGGAGGCCGATGCGCAGGTCGCCCTGCGGGTCGCGCAGGGCCGCGAGGTCGAGGAAGCGGTCGTGAAAGGCCAGGGACTCCGGCATCGTCTTGAGCGCCTCTATCAAATCCGGGGCGCGAGGCCCCTGCTGCACCAGGAGGTTGATTGCCTGGGCGGTCAAATTCATCGCTGCGCGGGTTTCTTCGCCGGCCCGATAGACCTCGGAGATCCGAGACAGGCTATCCTGCAGGTCGTAAGGTTTCCAGGCCTGGTGCGCGGCGAGCAGAACCCCCTCGTGCAGCAATTCCAATTCGACGTCTTGATGCAGGATCCTCTCGGGAGACGCGCCGCGCAGGCGCTGCGTCACCGGGCTCTCCGAAAAGCCGGGTTCGGCGACGAGGGCCAGGCCCAGGACCGCGCCGTGGCGGCGCTGCAGGATCTCCTCGGGGCTCGCGGCCCGGCGCAACAGCCGGTTCAGCCCGGGGATGCGGTAGACGGTCTTGCCGTAGAAGCCGTTCAGCGCCGACTGCGCCCGCCCCAGCTGGGCGTAGAGCTCCTCGCTCCAGCCGAAGTCCCGCGCCCTTTGCAGGACTTCCTGCATCTTGCCCAGGGACGTGGCGAAGGCGCTGCGCTGCGCCTCGTCGGCCTCGATCTCGGCGCTCTTCTGCTCGACCACCTCCGGCTTGAGGGCCTCGTGACCGCTGGCCGCCGAACGGCGGAACAGGACCTTGAGCGTCTCGACGCTGCGCTGCAGGGCCGAGCCGTGCTCTTGGGCGGCCTGCAGCTCGATCTCGACCTCTTGGAGGCTTCTGGCGAAGGCCTCGTCGTTGGCGAGGTCCGGCCTTTCGTTGAGCCGCGCGAGCAGGTCTTGGAGGCGCTTCGCGGCCTTGCCCAGCACCGTGTCGCGGGTCTCGGCGCGCGCGGTGTATTCCGTCAAATTCTGTTGCAAGAGCTCGAGGACGACCTCGCGGCGCGTGGGCGGCGCCTCCGCTTTGCCGCCGCGCCCGCCGTTTTCGCCATCCATGCTCATCAAGGCCACATGTTCGAGTCTCGGATCGCGGGCCCGCGAACGGACGCCGGCGAAGGCGGGCGCGGGAAGCAAGCCCAGACCCCAATCTGGTCCGGAGGATTCCGCGCTTGCGGAGGGGCGGAACCAGCGCGCGGACTGAGTGAGTCCGCGGCGCCCCATGGCAGTAGCGATCTCGGCCTCGCGGCCGAGGCCTTGCCAGGCGATCCAACGTTCCAGGGTCAAGGGCCCCAGGCGCCCGTCGGCCAGGGCGCCTTCGAGCTCGCGGCTTACGCGGGCGTGGAGCGGATGCTCGGGACGAAGTTGGGAGTCGCCGAGTAACTCTTGCAATCGGCCCGACGCCAGATGCCGCCGCTGCGCCTCGGCCACGCCGTGCAGCGGTTGGAAGCCCAGGCGATCCAGCAAGCGCCCGGCGAGGCGCATGTGCCCCAAGGTCAGCAGGCTTTGCAGCCAGGGTTGGGCGCCGAGGGCGGGCTGAGGCTCGAGGCCGAGCGCGACGTTCAGCGAGTGGCCGGCGCTCAGGGCGCCGAACTCGACGCCGAATCGAAGCGTCTCGAAGAGGGCGCGGCCGGAGGGCGTGAAGGCGCCGGAGGCCTGGTTCAGGCCGGCGGCGCGGCGCAGGCCGGGCGCGGCGAGCTGCAGGCCGTTCCCCGCCGCGCGCAGCAGGCCGAAGCTCGTGTAGCCAGCGAGCAATTCCTGTCTTAGCCCCCCGCCCGCGAAGACCCCTTCGCCGCCGACGAACATCTGGTGGCCGAGGCGCCGGGTGAAGGTGAGCGTCGGGACCTCGACCGCGAGGGCCGCCCCTTCGGAGGCGAGGAGCGTGCCCCAGCCGAAGCGGCTGGCGCGGGCCAGCACCGCCACGGAGGCGGCGCGCGCGACGTAGATCGCGGTGCCGAAGGAGACAAGGCTGACCGGGGAACAAAGCTCGCGCAGCAGATGCGGCGCCTGGTGCTCGACTTGGGCGAGCACCCCGCCGCCGCCGCCCAGCAGGCTCAACTCGCGCTCGGCGCGGCCGCGGGTCGCGGGATGCGTCTGTGCGAGGCGCAGCAATTCCCGGGAAAAGCTTAGGTCCCGCCCGCGGCGCAGGTTGCGCTGGGCGAGGGCGAGCAGGGATTGCGAGAATAGTCCGGGATCGTCCTCGCCGAGCAGGGCGCGAAACTCGTCGAAGCCCTCGTCGCCGGCACCCGGGCGTTCCGCCGCGAGGTAGCGAACGGTCTCGAGGTCGAGCTCTTCGGAGGCGAGGACCCGCTCGAGGCGCCGCAGATAGGCGCCCCAAGGTTCCGCCGCTGCGGCGCGGGCGGAGAAGAGGCCTGCGCTCCAGGCACCCGCCGCGTGGCGCTGCCGCGCCTCGACCTCGGCGGCGGCCAAGACCAGGAGGCCCAAGGCGGCGCGGGCGGAGATCGGCCCTTCCGCAGCGGTCTCGCCTCCCGCACGGAGGGCGGAAAAATTTTGAAGCGCGGCGCTGAAGACAGGGCCGGGCCGGGTGGGGGTCATAGAAAAAACCCTGAGATTACGGAATTTTACTTATAATATCGGGACTTATCGCGGTCGGGGGGATTTTGTTGCGAAAAACGGACAGGGGGATCGGACCCAACGACCGTCTCATTTTCGGAGGCTTTTCCGCCCGAGGAAACGATTTTCGTCCCATCTTACCCGCCCTGAAGCGGCCACGCTGCGACCTGGGCCGCGGAATGTCAACGAATTCCGGATTTATCTCGGATGGCATCCGCTTTGCTTTGCTCCTTTCCCGAACAACAACCTCTTCTCCACGAAAGGAGCTTCCCCATGTCTTTCAAGAAAATCCTCGCCGCCCTCGCCTTGCCGGCGCTGGCGCTCTTCCTCGGCACCCTCACGCCGGCCTCCGTCGAGGCCAAGGCGGTCGAGGGGGTGGTCAACATCAACACCGCGACACCGCAAGAGCTGACCATGCTGCCCGGCATCGGCAAGGCGAAGGCCGAGCAGATCGTGCAGCTGCGCCAGAGCAAGCCCTTCGCCTCGGTGGACGAGTTGAAGAACGTCCCCGGCCTGGGCGCCAAGCGCATCGAGGCGATGCGGCCCCACGTTGTGACCGAGGGCGCCACCACCGCGAAGCGCGTCTCGGCGAAGAAGGACGCGGCCGCCCCCGCGGCCCCGGCGACCGCCCCGGCAAACCCGCAGAGCTGATTCTCCCTCCCCACACCCCCGGCGCGACGAGGAGCCCGCCTCGTCGCGCCTTCTTCTTGCCCTTGACACCTCGGGCCGAGCGGATTATCGCCCACTCATAAATTGCAGGGGTCCATTCCGGACCCGCTTGAGCCAAGGGAAGCCCTGTGCGGCCGCAAAGCTTGCGGCCAATTCAGGCACGGTCCCGCCACTGTGACGGAGTCACGGGCTCGCCGCTAGTCACTGACCCTCCTCCCCGGAGGGTCGGGAAGGCAAGGCGAAACCCGCCCCTCCCAAGTCAGGAGACCTGAACTCAAGCCGACAGACACCTAAGGCCCGACAGGGCGCATCTCTTCGCGGAAAGAGAGAGGGATTTCTTGAGACACGGTTTTTTCATCGGCCTCGCGCTGGGGCTCTCCCTTGGTTTCTCTCCCGCGGCCGCGCGCGCGCAGCCGGCGCTCCTCGCCGGCGGCGCCGAGATCGGCGAGGTGCTGGTGCGCGGCGAGGGCGAGTTCGAGAGCCCCGAGAAACCCTCCGCCTTCGCTTCGGTGATCCGGCCCGACGACTACAGCGACGAGATGACCACCCTCCCCGAGCTGCTCTCCGAGCAGGTCGGTGTCTTCGTGCAGAGCTTCGGGGGACTGGGCCAGCTCTCCACCGTCAGCATCCGCGGCTCTACCGCCGAGCAGGTCTCGGTCTACGTCGATGGCATCAAGATCAACACCGCCCAGGGCGGCGCCGTCGACTTCTCGACGCTGCCGCTGGGCGCGGTCGACCGCGTGGAGGTGCTGCGCGGCGGCGCCAGCAGCCAGTTCGGCAGCGACGCGATCGGCGGCGTCATCAACATCGTCACCAAGAAGGCGCAGAAGAAATATTCCCTCGAGCTCAAATTCACCGAGGGCAGCTTCTTCACCATCCAGACCCATGAGGGCTTCTCCAAGCGCTTCGGCAAGGTGGGCCTGGTGCTGGACCACACCCACTTCAGCAGCGACGGCGACTTCACCTTCCTTTCCAGCGGCGTGCAGTTCGCGGGCGGCGGGGCGATCGGGGGCGGAAAAGAGTTCACCCGCCTGCACAACGGATTCTTCAGCGAGGGCTTTCTGTCGCGCGTCGACGTCGACCTAAGCGACAAGTGGCGGCTGAATTTCTTGAACGACTTCTTCGTCACCTCGCGCGACCAGCCGGGCACCGAGATCGAGACCACCCAGCTCTTCCCCGCCAACCCGCTGGACGCCCACGAGCTTCTGTTCCGCGACGCGGCGGGCCTGCGTCTCACCGGCGAAGACCTCTGGGTCGAGGGCCTGGACTTCAGCGTCGCCCCCAACTACCGGATGGAGCGCAGCCACTTCACCGATGCGACCCCGGCCTTCGGCGGGCCCATCGACGTGACCTATTTCAATCAATCGGTCGGCTTCAAACCGAAGTGGGACTACCACCGCGACTTCGGGGCCCACGTCCACGACTTCACCCTGCTCTACGACTTCCGATACGACCGCTTCAACGACGGCTCGCCGCTGCCGGGGGCGAAGCTCTCGGGCCTGCACACGCGGCGCACCCACGCGGTCTTCTTCCAAGACGAGATCCGCCTGCTGGACGACCGGCTCTTCTTCAACCCCTCGGTCCGCTACGAGCACGCCAACGACTTCGGCGGCGACGTCGCGATGCACTTCGGCGTGGTCGGCCGGCCCGCCTCTTGGGTGGCGTTGAAGAGCAACGTGGAAAATTCCTTCCGCTACCCCAGCTTCAACGAGCTCTACTTCCCCGACCAGGGCTTCATCCGAGGCAATCCTAACTTATCGAAGGAAGAGGCGATCAACTTCGACGTCGGCGCGGTCTTCGAATACGCCTGGGCGCGGGGCGAGCTGAGCTACTTCCGCAACCAGATCGACAACTCGATCGTCTTCGTCCCGGTCAGCGCCTTCACCATCGCCCCGCTCAACACCGGCCCCGCTACCGCCCAGGGCCTGGAGGCCTCGGTCAAGCTGACGCCGCTCCAATTTTTGGAGTTCACCGGCAACTACACCTTCCTGCACGCCCAGCTGGACGGCTCGGGGAACCAGCTGCCGGGCAGGCCGCGGCACCTGGCCAACGGGAGACTCGAGCTGACCTGGAAGTACGGGTCGATTTTCGGCTCGGTGCAATACATCGACAAGCTGCCCATCGATTTCGCCAACACCAAGTTTTTGAGCCGACGCGCCCTGGTGGACGTGGGGGGGACCTTCAAGTGGAAGGACCGCTACTTCCTCACGGTCCAGGGCAAGAACGTCGGCAACGTCCAGACCTTCGACTCGGTCGGCTTCCCGCTGCCCCGGGCCAGCGTCTGGCTGTCGTTCGGATATAAAACTTAAGAAGGAGATGCCCATGAAACGCCTCGTCACCCAAACCCTGATGCTCCTCGCCCTCGCCGGCCTCGCGGCCTGCGGCTCGGGCAATGTCCAGACCGGCCCCGGCAACCCCAATCCCGGCGGCTCGGACGGAGACCTGACGACCGCCGAGTCCTTCGCCGCCGCGACGGCGGTGCTCAACGCCTTCAGCATCGGCGCGGACTTCCCGCCCGACTTCGTCATCCCCGACGTCGCCGGCATGGAAGCCACCGGCTTCCTGGTCAGCTTCAGCCCGGCGGGCGTGGTGCCCATCGACCTGAACGCCAACCCGCTGAAGGTCTCGACGCAGTTCGCCACCCTGGACGCCAGCGCCATCCCCGAGGCGGCCTTCCCCAACCACGTCGAGATCTTGAGCCCGACGCAGGCCTTCCTGCTGGCGGGGAGCGGCGTGGTCTACTTCAATCCCACGACGGGCGTCGTTTTCCAGAGCCTCGACCTCACCGACCCGGTCAACCTGACCGAGGCCTTGGATTACTCGCGGCCGGGCGATTGCAACTTTGACACCGTGGACGAAAACTCCGTCGGCCCCGGCCCCTTCTCGCCCGGCTTCGCCGCGGACTTGGCCGTGCTCGGCGGCCGCCTTTTCGTCTCGATGAGCAATGCCTGCTTCGACATAAGCTTCTCCTCTTTCTACGTCCAGGGGCTGGTACTCGTCTTCGACATCAACGACGGCGCGCCCTTCCTGACGCCGGCCGCGACGCCCTACCTCGCCCTGAGCGGCTTCAACGCCACCGGCCTCACCGTCGCCAACGGCAAGCTGATCGCCACCAGCACCGGCGACACCGAGCTGGCCGGGAGCGCCACGACGCCGGAGACGCCCTCGATCTTAGACGAGATCGATCCCGTCGCGCTCGCCATCACGCGCAGCCTGAACCTGGGCCTCGTGGCCGCGAACTTCCATCCCCTGGCCGTCACCGAGGACGGGAGCTCCGGCTTCCTCGGCTCCTCGGCTTTCAGCGAGGTCTACGAGATCGACCTGCAGAATTTCACCGCCAAGCGCGGCACCGCGAATCCGATCGCGATCACCTCGAACGACGACGACTTCATCACCGACCAAGAGATCGCCTTCGGCGGCGAGATTCTCTTCGTCTCCAGCTTCAACCGCTCCGCGGTGAACGCGCTGGACCTGACGACGGCCGGGCGCGAGGTGGTCGGACACGCCTTGGACTTCGAATTCCCCGAGCCCGGTGTGACCGGCGCCGGGCCAATGGCGGTCCGTCCCGGCGAGCCGGGTGCGGACTTCACCGGGCCGGATCTCTTCGTGCTGACGAGCTCGCCGGGGACGATCTCGACGGCGACGACGTATTGACTTGTAGGGATATGGCAAAACACCTTCGCTACCCAATGATACTGATTGCCGCGGGCCTGTTTGCCGCCTGCGGAAACGGCCTCGTCCCCGCGACACCCGGCGCCTCGGAGGCCGGCGCCGAACCCCTGCGCCTCTACCGACGCAACGCCGCCGCGCCCCTCGAGCGCGTCCGAGAGGTCTACGTCGGCGAGACCGTTCCGTTGGAAGTCGGTGGCGTAGCCGAAGGCGAAACCGCCCTTTGGTTCTCCCTCGACACCACGCATGGGGTCTTTCGCAGGCCCGGCGAGCTGCACCTGCTGCGTGCGGGGAGCTTTCAGATCCAGGCGCGGGCCGGAGACCGCAGCGTCACCCTGCAAGTCGAGGTCGGCGCCACGCGTCCGCCTCCGCCCGAGGACCCGCCCCTAACGCCGCCCGAAGGAGAGGGCCCGGCACCGCAGGCGACGCCGACCCCCGATCCCGTGCCGGAGACGCCCAGCCCGTCTCCGCTGCCGACGCCCCTCGCGTCGCCTAGCCCGACACCCAGCGCCGGCCCTGTCGCCACGCCGAGTCCCTCGCCTTTACCCAGCGCGACTCCAAGCCCCGGCCCCGCGGCGACCGCAACGCCGCTCCCCACGCCCGTCGCCTCCGACCCCTTCGCCGATGCAGTGATCTCCTTTCAGCCGGGCCCCGGCGCCGGCTTCGGCATGGACCGCTTTCCCGACATCGTCCTCGGAGCTCCCAAAGGCGGGGGCCTGCAGCAGGGCGGCTTCGACGTCCTTTCCCTGGGAGCCGGAGGCAGCATCGTCTTGAAATCCGACGCCGCCATCCTGAACGGCCCCGGGCCGGACTTTATTGTCTTCGAGAACGCCTTCTACGCGGGCGGAAACCCCGCCGCGCCCTTCGCCGAGCCGGGCGAGGTGGCCGTCAGCCAGGACGGCATCCAATTCTTCGTCTTCCCCTGCGCCAGCGGCAACCGCGAGGAGCTCTACCCCGGCTGCGCGGGAGTTCGCCCGGTCCTAGCCAACGCCGAGCTCAACGCCGTCGACCCCACCGATCCGGCGACGGCCGGCGGCGACGCCTTCGACTTGGGCGAGCTCGGCCTGCCCTGGGCGCGCTTCATCCGCATCCAGGACTTGAGCTCGGAGGGAAGCGGGACTTCCGCGGGATTCGACCTCGACGCGCTGAGCGTCGTTCATCAATAATTTTTTAAGGAGAAAACCATGAGCCAAGAAATCTGCATCGACCCCCGAAGCTATTACCCGGAAAGGCCTCAGGTCTGCGAAGCGCCTATCGATACCGAAACCTCGCCCTCGATCCCCGCAACCACGGCGTCTCTTTCAAGTTCCTCAGCCGAGGACGCCTTCGTCGCGACGCCACAGCCCCCTCCGCCCGCCTCGCGCCCCGTCGTGCGCGACTCCGCAGCCTTCCGCGCCGCCCTGCTCCGCGACGCCTTCGGCGCCAGCCCGCGACGCGAGGCCCCCCGCTGGGACAGCCCCGCCGCCTACAGCCTCTGGGCCCTCTTCCCCGCCGCCTGCGACAGCCACCCGCCGCTCCATGACGACGCGGGCGGCGACTCCTCCGAGGGGGGTTCCGACGGCGGAAATCCGCCGGCCTTGAGCCTCACGGGCTTTACGACCCACGACACCGCCCCCTGCGGCGCGGCCGGCCTTGTCACCGACCTGGACGAGGGCCTGGGAGTCTGCGCCAATTACGCGACGAACGACCACCACCTCTTCTCCTGGGACCCCGGTCGCCCCGGCGCCGCGGCCTCGATCATCCCCCTTACCTGGGCCCCCGACCAGGTCCTGCGCGCCGTGGACGGCGAAATCTTCATCACGACGCACCAAAATCCCGGATTGGCCGCCGTCCGGCCGGAAGAGGGCTCGGAGTCGCATCACCCCTTCCCCGCCTCCATCCCGACTTCAGCCATATCTTCCGGCGGCCGGACGCTCGCGGCGATTCGGCCCGCCTATCCGAAGGGCTTAGTGGAGATCGAGGGCCAGGTCTTCATCGCCACCTCCAACTACGACGAGGTCCACGACGACTACCAACCCGGCACCGTCTTGGCCTTCCAGCGCGCGACCGGGAACTTCGGCGTCCTGAGCACCTCGGGCTACAACTCCACCTCAGTCGGGATAGCGCAGGGCCGCCTCCTCGTCGTCAGCAGCGGTGCGGTAGACCGCAACGGGGTGGCGACGACGGACGGATTTTTGGACCTCTTCGATCCCCTCAGCCACGACCTGGTGCGGAGCATCCCCTTGGGGCGGCGCGGGGCCGGAGTCTCCGGCGAGATCAGCCTCAGCCCGGACGGCGGCACCGCCTACCTGCCGACCGCGGACAACAGCGGGCGCATCCTTGCGGTAAACCTTGATACCGGCGCCTTGCGGGAGATCTCGATGACCGCGGCCGGGGTCTCCGGCGCGCGAATCTTCTTTCCCAGCCTGCAAGTGGGCGAGGACGGGCGTTACGGGATCGCGGCCAATTTCAACGACGGAAGGGTCTACCCCCTCGACCTGGCCTCCGGGACCTTGAGCGCCCCGCCGCTGGCCGTCGACAGCAACACCGCCGACGGCGAGGGCTTAAGCGACGGCCTGAGGATCGGGGCGGATTATTTTATCGGCATGGGGCCTCGGCTGCTCCGACTGCAAACCGGCCTGTAGTCAGGAATTTAGTCCTTGAAAATTCAAATATTTCATTTGAATTTTCAAGGATATAAATTATCCTGAAAATATGGAGATTCTCCGAAAAACAGCGCTCCTGCGACTGAAGAAAAAACTCAAGACTTTCCCGGTGGTCGCGATCCTTGGGCCCAGGCAATGCGGCAAAACCACGCTTGCCAAGCAATTGGGCTGCCAGCACTTCTTCGATCTTGAAAATCCAAGGGACCTGGCCAGACTCGACGAACCGCAGCTGGCCCTGGAACCCCTGCGGGGCCTCATCGGCATCGACGAAATCCAAAAAAAGGCCGATCTTTTCCCGTTACTTCGCTATTTGGTCGATCAAAAGAAAAAGCAAAAATTCCTGATCTTAGGCTCCGCCTCACGGGACCTGATCCAGCAAGGGGCCGAAACCCTGGCGGGCAGGATCTCCTTCGAATCCCTGTCGGGTTTTTTCTCTGGAAGAGGTCGGCTTCCAAGCATTGCCGAAACTATGGATCCGGGGCGGTTTTCCGCTTTCCTTCTTGGCGAAATCCGAAGCGGCCGGCGAGGCGTGGAGGGAGAGCTACATCCAAACCTTCCTGGAGCGGGATATCCCCCAGCTTGGGATTCAAATTCCGGCCGAGACCCTGCGCCGCTTTTGGATGATGATTTCCCACTATCACGGTCAGGTCTTGAATCTTTCCGAATTGGGGCGTTCTTTCGGCATTTCCGACATGACGGTGCGAAAATACCTTGGGATCCTGCAAGGAACCTTCATGATTCGACTTTTACAGCCTTGGTTCCACAATTTGGGAAAACGCCTCGTCAAGAGCCCCAAACTTTACCTTCGCGATTCCGGTCTATTTCACACCTTGCAGTCGATCGGCTCTCTTAAGCAGCTCGAAGCCCACCCCAAATTAGGGGCTTCCTGGGAAGGCTTCGCCTTGGAGCAGGCGATCCGGATGATCGGAGTGCCCGAGGAAAAATGCTTTTTTTGGGCGACCCACGCCGGTGCTGAATTGGACCTGTTTTGGCAGGATCGGGGAAAAAACTGGGGCGTGGAAATCAAGTACCAAGGCGCGCCGACTTTCACGAAGTCGATGGGTGTCGCCCTGGAGGATTTGAAATTAAACCACCTATGGGTTTTGTATCCAGGAAAAGATAAATACCCGCTTCACAAAAAGGCGACGGCCCTGTCTTTAGAGGATTTTGCGGTTGCGGTCGGCCGAAAACCTTAAACCCCGCTACAGGTCGGTAACAAGGTTGTGCCCCGATAAACCCGACACAATCCTCATTCCCTCTCCGAACCTATTTTCGCTTCCCGCCGATAATAAAAATTGGCCGCCTGTGACATTTGACGCAATGCAGCGTCAGACGGGTGCCCACCGGTAACCTTTCGGTTACGCGGCTGGTTGACAAGGGCGTACAGAAGGGTTATCCGCCCCTCACGCGGGGCGGTTCCAGGACGCGTCCCAACAGGTGGGTGTGTGCTGTAATCTCAGGGTGTAACGGGCATTAAGCATGGCCTCCATCTTTATCTACAACCGAACCCGCGGCAAATGCGTCGAGCTTTGCACCCCCCGCATCGCGGAAGAGGACATCGCCCAGCTTAGGTCCGCCCTCCCCAACAACCTCGAGGGCATCTCCTTCGCCTCCCCCATCGACAGCTTCGAAGACAAGACGGTGTCGGAAGTCCGCATCGAAGACCGCGAGTCGCGCGTCGCCGAATACCTCAAGAGCATCGGCAACAAGCTCGAACAGCTCCAGCAGATGCCGGGGGCGATCCGCTTCTACGACCTGGCCTTCCGCCTGAGCGGCTCCAGCGAGGTATTGATGATGAAGGCCCGCGCGCTCAGCCAATACGGCCAGGCCGACCAAGCGACGCGCCTGCTGAACCGCGTGGCCGACAAGCACCCCGACGCCCCCGAGCCGCATTTCATGTACGGGAAATTGGCCTTAAGCCGCGCCGACTATGCCCAGGCCCAGGCCCACTTCGCCGCGGCCCAGTCCCGGCTGCGGACGAGCAATGTCGAGCACAAGCGTCTCGCCGAAATCTTGGCCGTCTACGAGCGTTTCGTGGCGATCTACCTGGACCGCGACCAGCTCTTCACCCGCGACCTGGAGCACGATGCCTGCGTCGCCGAGATCCGCCACCTGCGGCAGCGCGCCCAGGCCTTGATGCGGGATATCCACAGCCACAGCAGCGCGGAGATCCAGGGCATGGGCTTCTTCCTCGAGACCCAGGACAAAATTTTCGAAAAATGGCTGGATGAAATGGGTGCCCCGCGTGAGGAAAGCCCGGCCTGACATGCGCGCGGCGCTCGGGCGTTGCCTCGCCGTCCTGTTGTTTCTCCTGCCCTCCCTTCCCGCCTTCGCCTATTCCCGCATCGTCTCGCTCAAACCCAACTTGACCGAAATCCTTTTCGAGCTGGGCCTCGGCGCCCAAGTGGTCGGCGTGACGCAGTGGTGCCGGCGTCCCGAGGCGGCGCAGGCCTTGCCCAAGGTCGCGGACTATTTAAAGGCCTTTCCCGAGCCCATCCTGCGCCTGAAACCCGATCTGGTGATCGGCACCAAGGAGAACGGGTCGGAGAAAGAGATCCGCTTCCTGCTGGAGCGCGGCGTCCCCGTGCTGACCCTGGGCGGCGCGGCGAACAGCTCGCCCCAAGAGGTCGCGGCGCTCAAGGCGCGGGGCTTCGACGTCGACGCCCTCGGCTTCGCCGGCCTCGAGGAGACGATGCGCTCCATCGTGGCCCTGGGCGCCCTGTTGGGGAAGGCTGAGGCCGCGCAAGCGACCGTCGCCAAGATGCGGGCGGAGCTCTCCTCGCTCAAGGCCGAGGCGGAGGCGGTCCCGAAGCGGCGTGTCCTCTACGTGGTCGGCTACCAACCGCTCGTCGTGGCGGGCGGGGATAACTTCTTCGACGAGGCGGGGGCATACATCGGCGCCGTCAACGTGGCGCGGGAAAGCCGGCTGAAATATCCCTATTACACGACGGAATTGTTGATCCGCGCCGCGCCCGACGTTATTCTCGACTTCGCGATGGGCTCGGAAGCCGGCCAGACCGCGAAGCGGGGCCGGGCGGATTTTTGGAAAAGCTTTCCCTCGATCCCCGCCGTCAAGAACGGTCAAATCCACGCCCTCGACATCGAGACGATGCGCGCGGCGCCCAGCCTGCCGGCCACGCTGCGCGGGCTCTTCACGCTCTTGCACCCGAGGTCCCCATGAACCTTCCCGCCGTCCCCACGCCCGGCGTCGTCAAATGGTACCGGTTTTATTGCGCCGTCATGATCTTCGTCTATACCCTGACGCTGGCGCTCTCCGTCCTGGGGCTTATCTTCGCCAAGCACTGGATGGTCGAGCCCGACGCGCCGCCCTGGCTGATGACCGGCTACATGGTGTTTCTGGGCATGATGAGCCTGGCCTTGATCGGCGTCTTCGTCGCGACCTTCTTCCTGCCGCGCTCCCCCGGGGCCTGGATCTACCACATCATCCTGATCTGCCTGGGCCTAAGCAGCCCCTGCTTCATCCCGATCTGCGTCCCGCTGCTGATCTACTGGCTGCAACCCCCGGCCAAGGCCTATTACGGCCGCGATTGAGCGCGTTTTTTTTAATTTGACGAATCGGGACTTCCGGCTATGAAGCCGCCATGGCCGAATTGTTCACCCCCGAAAACCTCGTCGCCCTCCTCACCCTGACCAGCCTCGAGATCGTCCTGGGCATCGACAACATCGTCTTCATCGCCATCCTGACCGGGAAACTCCCGGCGCATCAGCAGGGCAGGGCCCGGCGGATCGGACTTTTCCTGGCGATGGGCCTGCGGATCGTCCTGCTCTTGGGGATCAGCTGGGTGATGGGCCTGACCAAGCCGCTCTTCGAGGTCTTCGGCCACGGCTTTTCGGGGCGCGACCTGATCCTGCTCATCGGCGGCCTCTTCCTCATCGCCAAGGCGACCCACGAGATCCACGACAAGCTGGAGGGCGCCGAGCACGTCGACAAGAAGGTCGCGGTGCGTTCCTTCAGCGCGGTGATTCTGCAGATCCTGGCGCTGGACATCATTTTCTCGCTGGACTCGGTCATCACGGCGGTCGGCATGGCCAAGCACATCGAGATCATGATCGCGGCGGTGGTGATCGCGGTGGGCGTGATGATCCTCTTCGCCGGCAAGGTAAGCCACTTCATCGAGAGGCACCCCACCTTCAAGATGCTGGCCCTGGCCTTCCTGCTGCTGATCGGCGTGATGCTGACCGTCGAGGGCGTCGGCCAACACATCAACAAGGGCTACATCTACTTCGCGATGGCTTTCTCGCTCTTCGTCGAGGTCCTCAACATCAAGCTGCACAAGCCCGGCAAGCCGTTGCAGCTGCGGGACGAGCCGAAGCTGGACGAGGCTTAGTCCCGACCGAGGTTCGCTGGGATCATAGGTAGTACTTGCCGAATCCTTCCAAAAACTCAGAAATGACGCAATCCCGTGGGCCCGCGGACGATAAGCGTCCCACGCCACGACACCGCCATTTTCGAGGGGATCCCATGTCACGGAATTTCGCCAAGGCCCTGGCCGGCCTGTCCCTAATTTCGCTCATCGCCTGCGGCGGAGGCGCCTCGAACGCCCCGGAGAACCCGGCTCCGCCGGCCCCGCCCAGCTTCAACTACGTCGCCCTGGGCGACAGCCTGGCCGCCGGGGTGCAAGACGGCACCACCAACGAGCACACCCAGCCGCACAGCTACGCGGCGATCCTCGCCAAGCAGCTGGCCAAGGCCTACGGCGGAACGCTGACCATGCCCCTGCTCGCGGTCGACGGGCCGCGCAAGAATCCCGACAAGATCCCCACCCTCCTCGGCATCTCGGGCGAGGACTCCAAGAGCATTTTCGAGACCAAGGCCACGGGCGAAGCGCTGAGCTCCGCGAGCGGCCTCCACGACCGCACCTTGGCGCCGATCGCCTTTTCCGAATACCGCGGAGCGCCCACCAGCCAGCTCGACGCCGCGCTTTGGCTGGCCGAGAAATGGAAAGACGCGGATCCCGCCACGCCCAAGATCATGACCCTTTGGCTCAACAACGACGTGCTGGGCTCGGTGGTCCAAATCGGCAACGAGAATTACACCGCCGCGGGCATCGCGGCGGCGATGACACCTCCGGAGGAATTTGCGGGGAATATGGATTTTGTCTTGGAAAAATTGGCCGCGACCGGCGCCGAGGTCTTCGTCGGCAACATCCCCGACATCACGCAGATCGCCTATCTGGTCTCGGGCGAGACGGTGAAACGCTGGACGAGCCTGACCGTCCCGGCCGACCGCCTGCCGGAGGGCGCCCGGATGAGCCTCCCGGCCGCCTTGCGGATCTACACGGACTTCCTCGCGGGCCGCGAGTGGGAAGCGGCGCTGGCGGAGCACCTGGTGGACGGTTCGGTCTTGACCGCCGAGGAAGCGGCGCCGATCCAGGCCCGCATCGTCGCCTTGAACCAAATTCTCGCCGACCTGGCGGCGAAACACTCCCTGCATCTCGTCGACCTGAACGCTTCCCTGCGAGCCCCGCAGACCGTCGAGGGCACGACCTACACCGCCGAGTGGGGCGCGGGCGGGTTCTTCTGCCTGGACGGCGTGCACTTCTCGCACAGCGGGCACGCCTACGCGGCCAATCTTTTCATCCGCGCGATCAACCAGGCCCTCGGCGCCTCGGTCCCCGAGATCGAGGTCTCGCAGGTGCGCCTCGACGACCCCTACGTCGACGCCGACGGCGACGGCTTCCCGCGCGGGCCGAGCTACGAGCCCGTGCGGCCCATCGTGCAGCTGCTCTTCCAATTCCGGGACGCGGACGATACGGATCCCGGGGTGGGGATTATCGGGACGCCGGAGACCAT
>JAANMU010000487.1_pt1 | contig 47186 bp, 44 predicted proteins | sample 7279701 | NCBI WGS metagenome assembly JAANMU01 (sample SAMN14094539, study PRJNA606508) | bioreactor metagenome | isolation source: A lab-scale SPAN reactor treating ammonium-rich wastewater day 57 | place: Ireland: Galway | collected 2017-03-13
GAGTTCACGCTGGGGCTGATCATCGCGCTGGTCATCAACAGCCAGTTCCGCGGTCGCGGACTGATGCGGGCTGCGGTGCTGGTGCCCTGGGCCATCCCCACGGTCATGTCCACCCAGATGTGGAAATGGATGTACCACGACGTCTTCGGCGTGCTCAACGATCTGGGGATGCGTTGCGGGCTGCTTGCGGCCCCGGTGGCCTGGGCGGCCGATCCGACCTACCTCTTTCCGGCTCTCTGCGCCGTGGACATCTGGAAGACCACCCCCTTCATCGCACTGATGCTGCTGGCCGGGTTGCAGGTCATCCCCTCCGACATCTACGAGGCGGCCGACATCGATGGCGCGTCCAGTTGGCAGCAGTTCTGGGCCCTGACCTTGCCCCTCTTGCGCCCGGCTATCGTGGTCACGCTGATCTTCCGCTCGCTGGACGCCCTGCGGGCTTTCGACATTTTCTACGTGATGGTGGGAAATCGGCCCCACTACCAGACTCTGGCCGTGTTCAACCAGCAGGTGCTGGTGGAGTTCTCGCGGGTCGGCCCGGGCTCGGCCATCAGCGTGGTCATTTTCCTTCTGATCGCCTTCTTCGTGTTCGTCTACATGCGGCTTTTCGGGGTTCGCGAATGAGGCGGCTATCGTTCTACGCGCTTTTGACGCTCATCATCGGCTACACCGTCTTCCCCTACTACTGGGCCTTCGTGAGCTCGATCAAGCCCAACTCCGAGCTGTTCGCCACGCCGGTCAGCCTGTGGCCCGAGCGCCCCACCCTCGAAAACTACGCTCTGGTGCTTGGCAATGCGGGCTTCCTGCAGGCCCTGGTCAACTCGGCCGCGGTCTGTCTGGCCAGCGTCAGCATGGCTCTCACCTTCGGCTCGCTGGCGGCCTACGCGCTGGGCCGCTTTCAGTTTCGCGGACGCACCGCCACGCTCTACCTGGTGCTGTCCATGACCATGTTCCCCCAGATCGCCGTGCTGGGAGGTCTCTACGCCATCATCAACCAGATCGGCCTGTTTAACCGGCTGCCGGCGCTGATGCTTAGCTACCTCCTGTTCACCCTTCCCTTCACGGTGTGGGTGCTGACCAACTTCTTCAAGCAGCTCCCGGGCGAGCTCGAGGAAGCGGCCATCGTGGACGGGGCGACGCCCATGCAAACCTATCGGCTCATCCTGTTGCCCCTGCTGAGCCCGGCCCTGGTGACCACCGGCCTCCTGGCTTTCATCCAGTGCTGGAACGAGTTCCTTTACGCGCTGTCCTTCATGCAGACCCCCGACCGCTACACCGTGACCCGGGCCATCTTCAGCTTCGCGGGAGTGACCGGCAGCGGCTACGAGATTCCCTGGGGCCAGATGATGGCCGCCACCATCCTGGTCACCCTGCCTCTACTGGTTCTGGTGCTGATCCTGCAAAACCGTATCATCGCCGGACTGACGGGAGGAGCCGTCAAGGGTTGAGCGGAACACGCCCGGCATGCAGGTGACCTGTCGTTTGTGCCGCCTTCGATTCGACCTCGTCGACCCGGCCGCCACCGAGGTGCGCTGTCCGCGTTGCGAGGGGAAGGTCAAGATTGATCCCGAGATGCTGCAGCAGCCCGCCGCCACCAAGCCTCCGGTGGGCTGTCCGGGTTGTTTGAACCTGCTCGGCCCCACCGAGCAGTATCCCGTGCACTGCCGCTACTGCGGCTACCACATCCAGCAGGAGGAGGGCGAGAAACTGGGCGCCTCGCTCAGGGGCCTGGAAGGCCGCCTCAAGAGCTACCTCATGGCCGGCGGCAGCGCCAGCGAGGCAGTCCGCCAGATCGAGCAGCTGGGGGTGACCTCCGAGCAGGCCTTCAGCTACGTGGACAAGCGGGTGCTCGAGGTTCCTTTCGAGCGTCATCCGCTCTGGAAGGAGAACCAGCGGGTGACCATGGCGCCCACCTGCGATTCCTGCGGGGTGGCCGGGCAACTCGCCCCTTACCAGGCCACCTGGAACGTTCGTGAGGAAGAGCTCAAGCGCTACCGCGAGGGCTGGGGGGGCTTTCACGATACCGAGCTGAAGCAGTCGCGCAAGGCCCTGTACTTCCTGTGCAAAGACTGCACGAAGCTCACACCCGAGCGCTTCGCGGGCGGCTATCCAGCTCGCAACGGCCTGATCTGGAACCGGCTGGAGGTAGTCAAGGCGACCTTCCCACCCCCTGAGCCGGTCGAGCTGGTCTTGAAGGCCTAGCTCTTTCCCAGGTCGAGGATCAGGGGCAGGGTGTACATGGCCCCCCGGCCCCCGTCATAGCGGATGGGCTCGGTCAGCGGAGCGACCTCCAGCTGGCTCTCGTAGGCCGGCAGGCCAGGGGCGCCGGCCTGAATTTTGTAGCTGCCGGGGATCAGCTCGACCTGGAATCGTCCCCGCGGATCGGTCTCGAGAGGGACCACAAAGCCGTCCCTGGTGATGAACTTGACCTGGGCGGGAAATACGCCCTGCCCCCCCGGATTGGCCGGCAGGGGAGGGGGCGGGGGCTCGCCCAGCCAGCTCTTCTGGCTGTCGATTATGAGCCCGGCAAAGCGTGTCGGGCGATGGGGGCCCGGCAGGATGTAGCGGGCCTTCCCCTGATTGAAGCACGATTTGCACCCGGTGGCTTTGCCCTGGCACTCGGGGCAAGCCCTCTGCTCGAGCTTGTCCCCTTCCCACAGCGGCGGCAGGCCAATTTTGCCGCCCATGAGAAGGGCCAGCGGCGTCAGCATCAGGGCGATCGAGAGGAACAGGACCAAACGGAGCTTGGTTGCGAATTTCACGCCCCTGCCTTCCGCGCCCACCGCGCCGTTCCTTCGGCAGGCCTCGGCGGCTCGGGAGGAGAACCGCGCTCGTCATGGGCGAGCCGCTCAAAATCCTCTTTCTTACCACCACCGACGATCAGGCGGCGACCTTCCTGCGCTCGTGGTTCTATCGCCTCTCGGCCCAGGAAGCCGAGGTCAGCCTGGCCACCACGGTGGCCTACTTTCGTGATGAGCTGGAAGAGGCCGGGGCCCAGGTGCTGGACCTGAGCTTTTCGCCTCGACCGAGCCTGACCCACGATCTGGCTTCGGTGATCGATCTGGTCTACCTGATTGGCCGCCTGCGTCCCGATGTGGTCCACACCCACAGCGTGCGGGCCGGTTTTCTAGGGCGGTTGGCGGCCTGGTTGTGCGCCGTGCCGGTGGTAATCCACACCGTGCGCAGCCTGCCTTCCAACGGAACCGCCTGGGCCATGGAGTGGCTGGCGGCCCGCTGGTGCCACCACCTGGTGGCCGTCTCCGAGCAAGACTTCGAGCAGGTGGCCCGCCGCCTGGCTCCCCGCCGCAAGCTCTCGCTCATTCGAGACGGCATCTCTCCCCACGACTTTGCCCCCCGCGATGGCTCACGCGAACGGGTGCGCAGAAAGCTTGGCCTGGAGGAGAGTGAGCCCCTGGTGGGGCTGGTGGTGGAGCCGGGGACCCGCATTCTCGAGAGCCTGCAGGAGCGACGGCCGGAGTTGCACCTGGGCTTTCTGGGGCTCTCCCGGCCTGATCCCGAGGACCGGGTCCACCACCTGCCCTGGGGGCGCTCGGGCCCCGACGTGCTGGCGGCCCTGGACGTCTTCGTGTTGACTTCGGACCATCGCGAGCTGCATCCGCTTCTGCTGGGCATCATGCAACTGGGCAAGCCGGTGATCTCGCTGGTTCCCACCGAGGTCATCCGGCCCGGTGTGGACGGCCTGGTGTGCTCGGAATCCGAGCTCGACGAGACGGTGGAGTTCTTGCTCAGTCACCCGGAGGAGGCTGGCCGGCTGGGAGCGGCCGCCCGCGAGCGGGTGGAGAGCGTCTACGACGATAGCGAGTCCAAGAGCCGCCTCTGGTCGCTCTACCACAACCTGTGGTCTCGCTATCGCTCCCAGGTCGACTAAACCTGTTCAGAATTCATCGCACAGTCTATGCGAGGCCTGGCAGGCATAGGCTTTTGTCCGGGGAATTGCTCGGCGATGCTGGCCTGGAATGCCCAACCCCCGCGCGCCGACCTCTCCTCGCCCTTCCTGCTCGCGGGCCAGGGTGAGAAAGCGGCCGTGTTGTTGCTGCACGGGTTTGCCTGCTCCCCCCAGACCATGCGCAGCCTGGGCACGGCCCTGCACCGGCGCGGTCATACCTGCTACGCGCCCCTTCTGCCGGGCCACGGCGAGATGCTGGAAGACTTCAACATGGTGCTGTACACCGACTGGCTGGACGCGGCCGAGGCCAGCTTCGACCACCTCAAGCAGCGTTACGACCGGGTAGCGGTGGTCGGCTTCTCGATGGGCGGCACGCTGGGTCTACACCTGGCCACGGTGCGGGCTCTGCAGTCGCTGACCTTACTCGCTACCCCGGTTTTCTTCGGTTCGTGGGTGCGCCGCTTCTACCCTATGGCCCGGACCTTCACCTCAGCCCTGCCGGTGGTCTTCGACGTGGCCAACCATCGGGCTCGCAAGCGTCGAAAACACGGTGTCCACACGGTGCTGCCGGTTCACGCCGTGGGCGAGCTGCTGACACTGCTCGAAGAGGTGCGACCGCGCCTGAATCAGGTGGAGTGCCCGCTCTTGATCGCCCAGTCGCGCTCGGATCACACCGTGCCGCCGACCAATGCCCCGTTCATCGCTCAGAATGTCTCCTCGCGCTTGCGCAGACTGCTGTGGCTGCGGCGGGCTTTCCACGTGCTGCCGGTGGACTACGGCTTCCGCCGCCTCGAGCACGAGACGGCGCGTTTTCTTGCCGAGGTCGACGCCCGGGCTACGTCGCTACGATAAACTCGAGCTGCGAGGCCATCTCGACCAGCTCGTCGGCCTTCTTCTCCATGAGCTGCTGCTCGAGCGTGCGCTCGGCCGCCTGGCTGCGCGACTGCTCGGCATCGAGCTTGAGGCGGGAGGCCTCCGAGCCCTTGCTGCGAGACTGGTCCTTGAGGCTGGTGGAGCGCTTCTCGGCCTCTCCGGAAGCCTGCTCGGCGCTCTTGTGGCGCTGCTGGGCTGCCTCCCCGCTCTGGCGGCGGCTGCGGTTCTCGCCTTGCAGGCGGGTGCCCTCGGTGCTGTGGCGCATCACCCTGGCTTCCCGGTCGCCGGCTTGAGTCAGCAGGCTCATGCCCTGCTGGTAGGATTCGTTGGATTTCTCCGATTCGGCGCGCTCCAGGGCGCGCTCGCCCTGGGCCCGGAGCAGGTCTGCCTCGCGCTTGGCCCCACGGGCCAGCGACTCGGATTCCTGGGCCTGCTGCTCGAGCTGGTTGGCCCGGGAGATCTCGGCCTCGGACTCGATGCGGGCCCGGTCCGACTCCATGCGGCCGAAGAGCGACTCGCCCTGGGCCACGGCTGACTGGCGCTCGAGCTCCTGCGAGGCCTGATCGGCCTGAGCCGCCTGGGCGGTTGAGGTCTGGGCCTTCTCGTTGAGCTTGGCTACTTCCACCTTCAAGGCGTTCACCCGCTCCTTGAGGTAGCCGAGCGAGGTGCGCTCACCGTTCGGCTTGACGGCCACGGCATCCACCACCACGCCGCTCTTGTCGGGTCCCCCCTGGGCCTTCAGTTTTTGCAGGTAGTCGGCATAGGCTTCCAGCATCGGGGAACGGGCACCGGTCTTGTTGAGTTCTTCGATGGCATCAGGCATGTCCTGATCATCCCTCATCGCCCTGAAACGGTTATGAATATCCGATGAACATTCGGCCACGCTTATCGTTTCAGGTTTTTTTCAGGTGCGGGGCGAGATATTGTGCTATGGACAACGGTGCGCCTTATCCGGCCGCGGCTGCGGCCGAGAAGTTCTATCGGCTTCATTCCCCGGGGCTGATCGCCTCGCTCTTGGAGTTTTTTGGTCAGCGGCCCGGCGAGCGGCTGCTCTCTTTTGACGAAGTCCACCAGCTTCTGTGCGAGAAGCGCCAGATTCCGCGCGGCACGCAGATGATCCCCATCGACCACATCGTGGGCAGCGTGGGACGCTACCGCGACTTCGACCGCCACTTCCTGCCCCTCAACCCAGCCAGCGAAGAGCGCTGGAAGCGCCTGGACGTGGCTCTCAACCAGCTGGTCTCGCTGCCCCCCATCGAAGTTTTTCAGGTGGGCGACGTCTACTTCGTGCGCGACGGCAACCATCGGGTCTCGGTGGCCCGGGCCAACAAGCTGGCCGAGATCGAGGCGGTGGTGACCGAGATCCCCTTCAAGGGTCGGCTCACCCCTGAGATGGACATCGACGAGCTGGTGGCCGAGACCCAGTACGCCCGCTTTCTGGAGGCCACCGGGTTGGAGGTGGAGCTGCGTCTGACCGGGCCGGCTCGTTACGAGGTGCTGCTCGACCATATCGAGGTGCATCGCTACTACCTGGGTCTGGAGCAGAATCGTGAGGTGGATCTCCGCCAGGCGGCTCAGAGCTGGTACGAGCAGGTCTACCAGCCGGTGGTGGAAGCCATTCGGTCCACCGAGGTCATGCGCGAGTTCCCCTCTCGCACCGAGGCCGACCTCTACCTCTGGGTGGCCTATCACCGCGAGCGGCTGCGCGAGGAACTGGGCCTGGCGCCCCCCGACGCCGAGGTGGCCGCCACCCTGGCTCAGGATTTCAGCGACCGACCCGTCGTGTCGCTGGTCAAGCGCGTGACCCGCGCCATCAGGGCGGCCGTGAAGGCGGCCAGCGAGAGTCCCGAGCCCCCGGCCGGTTGAAGGGAACCCGCTTCTCCTCCAGAAAACTGCTTTGGGAAAAAAATCACAAACGCGAGGAGAAGCCATCTTGAAGACCCTCACCGGGGTAGACCGGGGGCGAATCGAGGCCCGAGTCCAGGCCGGACAGCGGCTAACCTGCGAGGAGGGCCTGGCCCTCTTCGATGAGCCCGATTTCAACTGGGTGTACACTCTGGCGAATCAGGTGCGCGAGCGGCTCTACAGCGATCGCACCACCTACGTGGTCAACATGCACCTCAACTACTCCAATGTCTGCGCCCTCTCGTGCATGTTTTGCGCCTTCGCCCGCAAGAGCGGTCAGGAAGGCGCCTACGAGATGAGCCTGGAGGAGATGATCGGGCGCGTCTCCATCATGAAGGGCGTAGAGGGGGCCGAGGTCCACATCGTGGGTGGGCTCCATCCCGACTATCCTTACGAATACTACCCGCGGCTGCTCTCGACCCTGCGCGAGCACTATCCCAACGTGCACCTGAAGGCCTTTACCGCCGTGGAGATCGACTTTTTCGCCCAACTGGCCGGCAAGAGCGTTGCCTGGGTCCTGCAAGACCTGCGCGAGAACGGGTTGGGGTCGCTGCCAGGCGGCGGGGCCGAGGTGCTCACCGACCGGATCCACCAGAAGCTTTACCGCGACAAAATGGGGCCCGAGCGCTGGCTGGCCATTCACAAAGAGGCCCACCAGCTGGGCATCCCCACCAGCGCCACCATGCTGGCCGGCCACATCGAAACCATGGCCGAGCGCATCGAGCATCTGGACAAGCTGCGCCGTCTGCAAGACGAGACGGGGGGGTTTCTGGCCTACATCCCGCTGCGCTTTCATCCCGACAACACGCCCCTCAAGAAGCTCAACTTGATGGATGGCGACGCGGTCGTGCGTAACGTGGCCGTGGGCCGCCTGATGCTGGACAACTTCCCACACGTCAAGGCCTACTGGGTCATGAGCGGACTGGAGAACGCGGCTCGAGCCCAGTTTGCGGGCGCCGACGATTTCGACGGCACGGTGGTGGACGAGCGAATCACCCACATGGCCGGCTGCGAGACCCCGGTGGGGGTCACCGAGCAGTCGCTGCTGCAGATGATTCGCGACTCGGGGCGGCGTCCGGTGCGGCGCGACGCTCTCTACAACCTGCTCTCGTGAAGCTGCACGTACTGGGCTCGGGCACCGTCTGCCCCAGCCTGCGACGAGCCTCCTCGGGCTATCTGCTGGAGGTCGGGGAGGAGCTGCTCTGGTTCGACATGGGGGCAGGCACTCTGCGGCGCTTCCTCGAGGGGGGGCATGCCCTGGAGCGGGTCACGCGGATCTTTCTGACTCATACCCACCCCGACCACACCAGCGATCTGGTCCCGTTTTGCTTTGCCCTCAACTACGCTCCCGGCTGGAGCGGGCGCAATCTGACGCTCTACGGGCCCAACGGGCTGTGGCACTTCCTGACCCATCTCGGGGCCGCCTGGTCCTGGGTGGAACCAAAGAAGTGGGAACGCCACGTGCACGAGATCGACGAGCACGAGACTATCAACCTGGGCGACTTGAAAGTCAGCGCCTGGCGCGTCGAGCACGGCGAGCTGAACGCGTTGAGCTTTCGGGTGGAAGCCGAGGGGCGAGTGTTCTGCTACTCGGGCGACAGTGGAGCGTGCGAGAACCTGGTGAAGGCTGCCCGCGACGCCGACCTGTTCCTGTGCGAGTGCTCGATTCCGGCCGCCTACCCGGCCATGCCGGGCGTGCACCTGACCAGCGCCGAGGTGGGCCAGGTGGCCACCCGGGCGGGCGCCCGGCGCGTGGTGCTCACCCACCTCTACCCGCAGGCGGATGAAGTGGACATCCTGGCCGAAGTGAAAGGCCACTACGCCGGGGTGCTCGAGAGAGCGGAAGACGGAGCGAGCTTCCAAGTTTAACAAGCCGTTCACCTCTGCCCCGCCGGTCCGCACTACCCTGGACAATAGAACGAAAGATTTCCAGGAGATCGCCATGACCACCGTCGAGACCCCCGTGGTGCTGTCCGCCGGGCAGCGCTTGCAGCAGGGCGTGCGCGCCCACCTTCCGGCCGCCTCAGACACTTCCGGGCCCAGCGCCGACTCGCTCGCTCGCGCCTGCGACACTTATCTGGGCGGAGGAGCCCAGGCCACGCCTTATCCGGCCGATATGCCCGCCGACAAAGCCCGCGAGATCAGCCGCAACCTGCAAGAGCTGGCCTCGGGAGCTCAGGCTGATTTCGCCGCCAAAGTACCCGGGGGAACTCTCAGCGTGGGGCAGTTGCTCTCCAGCGTGGGCCAGTTGCAGGCCAGCAAAGAGTCGGAGATCGAGGAGCTCTCCGCTCGCCGAAGCGAGCTCAAAGGCGCCTATCGCAAGCAGGTCGTCAAGACGGTGGCCTGGATGGGCGCGACCGCCGGCGCCCTGGTGCTGGGCGGCATCTTCCCGAACCCGGTGACCGGGCTCTTACTGGCCGGAGCCGGCGCCATGACGGTAAGGCACATCTCCAAGGCTCGCACCGCCCACAAAGAGCTGCAGCAAAACTTGCCGCCCGTGGAAGCCAACCTCAAGACAGCCCGCCAACTGGCTGCTGACTGCGTGTTCTACGCGCCTCATCTGGCGGGCTGGAACGACCTCCTGGGCGGGGCCCAGAGACAGGCAGCCTGATATCAGAGGATCCCTCCCTGGCCGAATGGAACATGCCAGAAGAAGGTGGTTAAGCCGTCCGGGTAGTTGTTGCCAGGATGTAAACTTGACGTTCATCAAGATTTAACATCGGCGACGGAAAATAGCCCGTTTTTGGCGTGAACGGCACCCCCTTTCTGGTGTATCCTGGTAGCAATCGAACCCGCAACCTCATTCTTGGTTGGCGGGCCCCAAGTGGCGAAGGAGGAATCAGCATGGCAGGTTTTGGCTTCGGCGTCCCTCAGGTTCCACAGGCGTTTCCAGGTGTCTCGTCGGTCCCCGGATTTGGTGGATTTGGTGGTTTTGGCGGCATCGGTGGCGCCTCCCCGTTTGGTTTGAACGCGTTCAGCGGCTTCGGTGGCATGGGCGGCATCGGCGGGATCGGCGGTGGCTACCCCGGTGGAGTGGGTCAAATGGGCGCAATGCCCCCCGAGATGCAGATGCAGATGATGCAGATGATTCAAATGCTCCTTCAAGTCTTGATGCAGCTTTCGGCTGGCTATCAAGGCATCGGCGGCGGCCAGATGGGCGGTCCGGGCGGTGCCTACGGTGGCCCGGGCGGCGCTGGTGGAGCTGGTGGCGCGGGCAATGCTGGTAACGCGGGCAATGCCGGTAACGCGGGCAATGCCGGTAACGCGGGCAATGCCGGTAACGCGGGCAACGCCGGTAACGCGGGCAACGCCGGTAACGCGGGCAATGCCGGTAACGCGGGCAATGCCGGTAACGCGGGCAACGCCGGTAACGCGGGCAACGCCGGGAATGCTGGGAATGCTGGGAATGCTGGGAACGCCGGTGGTGCCTATGGCGGTGGCGGCGGAGCCGGAGCGATCGGCGGCGGCGGCGGTGCCTATGGTGGTGGGGCTGCCGGTGGCGCAGGTGGAGCCGGAGGTGCCTACGGCGGCGGCGGCGTGAATGGCGGTTTCGGCAACGTTACCCAGCCAGGCTTCCGTTTCTCCAGCCTCGAGGGCCTGCAGCGCTACATCGACGCGGTGGACCAGAACGGCAACGTGAACAACAACAAGATCACCGCCAACGGCACCATCCCGACGGATGCGGCCCGGGCCAACATCGTGGAGGGCTACGCGGCCGAGTTCTACGCCGGCGGGCGCCTCGAGAACGCCCAGGAGATGGGCCGCAATCTCGACGTGCTCTACCAGGATCTCAACTCCAACAATCCCAACGCCCAGTCGGCGGGAACTTTCGCCCTGGTGGCTTCCCGCTTCAAGAACGCGGGCGGAAACTACGACAACGGCCAGCTCAAGAAGGTGCTGGAAGCGACCGGCAACGGCGACCTGGCTGGCGGCGGTGGCGTGGGGGCCAACGACGTGGAGACGCTGGGCGCGGTATCGGCTGCTCTCAAGCGCGGCACGCTGCAACTCGGCCAGGTCTTCGGCCAGGACGGCAAGGACGTGCTGGGTGGCAACTCCATCACCGCGGGCGACAAAGCGAAGTACGAGCGGGCCATCGAGGCCGTTCAGGGACGCAACCTGGGCAGCAACATCGAGAACGCGCGGGCTCCGGTTGCTCGCGCGGGCAATGCCGGTAACGCGGGCAATGCTGGTAACGCTGGCAACGCCGGAAATGCTGGCAATGCCGGTAATGCGGGCAACGCGGGTAATGCTGGCAACGCCGGCAACGCGCGGCGCCGCTAGGTCGGGTCACCGGGCCCCCGGCCCGGCAGCCTGAATGAAAAGGCCTCTCGTTCGCGAGGGGCCTTTTCTTTACAGGCTGCCGGGTCTCTCGGTGACGCCTGGCTGTTCTCCCTTCGTGGGTCTCAGCGCAGCGGTCATGACCGTTCCGGCCCTGCTGTTTGGCTGGCCGGGCGCCATCGTCTCAACGGCCCTGGCCGCGGCCAACCGCTAGACTTCGTCCATCAATGCCGGGCGATGTGCCACGTTTGCCAGCACATGCCGACAGAATCGGCACATTCCCGACCAGTGCCGGCCACCGCTTCAGACCCGGGCGTCCCCCTCGATCCAGACCTCGCCTTGCGGTCCCACCTCTTTCTTCCAGAGCGGAACCGTGCTCTTCAGCGTGTCGATCAGCCAGCGTCCGGCTTCGAAGGCTTCCTTGCGATGCCCGGACGACACGGCCACGCAGACGCTGATCTCACCCGGACCCAGCGAGCCGTGCCGGTGCCAGAGGGCCAGTGAGCCCAGCGGCCAACGCTCGCGCGCCTCGGCCGCCAGGCGATCCATCTCCTTGAGCGCCACCGGGGCATAGGCCTGGTAGTCCAGCCGCTCCACCGGCTGGCCCCCGGTCTGGTTGCGTACCGTGCCCAGGAACAGAACCACCGCCCCGCAATCGTCGCGGCGCACGAAGGCCAGGCATTCGTCCACCGAGATCGGCTCCTGGCCGAGCCGCACCAGGTCTTCCGAGCCCCCACTGACGGGAGGCAGCAGGGCCACCTCCTGACCTGGCTGCAGGATGTGGCTCCACGGCACCAGCTCCTCCCCGGCGGACACCCGCAGGACGGGCCGATAGGCCGTCAGCCCCGGCCAGCGTTCACAGAGCTGAGCGAAGAGAGCCTCGGCGCTGCTGGCTTCCGGCACCTCCACGTCCAGCTCCTCCGAGCCGACCACGTTCCTCAGTGAGGCGAAGAACAGGACTCGGACGGTCACAGGAAGGCCGGCTCGCGGTACTCCCCGTAGACGGCCCGCATGACTTCCACCATCTCTCCCAGCGTGGCATAGGTCTTGACCGCCTCGAGCAGCGCGGGCATGACGTTCTGGCCCTTGGCGGCCGCGCTCTTGAGGGTCTCCAGGGCGGCTTCCACCTGCTCGTGGTTGCGCTTCTCGCGTACCTTCGTGAGGTTGGCCACCTGCAACTGCTCCGCCTCTCGGCCGATCTTGAGGATGGGGATCTCGCCCGCGGCGCAGTCCTGGGTGAAGTCGTTCACGCCCACGATGATCTCGTCCTTGCTTTCCACGGCCTGCTGGAAGTCGTAGGCGCTGCGAGCGATCTCGCGCTGGAAGAATCCCGAGTTGATGCCTGACAGCACCCCACCCTCTTGCTCGATGCGGTCGAAGTAGGCGAAGCACTCCTTGACCATCCAGTCGGTCAAAGACTCCACGAAGTAGGAGCCGGCCAGGGGATCGACCACGTCCGCCACCCCGGTTTCATAGGCCAGGATCTGCTGGGTGCGCAGGGCGATCTGGGCTGATTTCTCGGTGGGGAGGGCCAGGGTCTCGTCCATGGCGTTGGTGTGCAGCGACTGGGTGCCTCCCAGGACGGCCGCCATGGCCTGGTAGGCCGTGCGCACGATGTTGTTGTCGGGCTGCTGGGCGGTCAGCGAGACCCCCGCGGTCTGGGTGTGGAAGCGCAGCTTCCAAGAACGCGGATCCTTTGCCTTGAAGCGGTCGCGCATGACCCGGGCCCAGATCTTGCGGGCGGCTCGGAACTTGGCGATCTCCTCGAAGAAATTGTTATGGCAGTCCCAGAAAAAGCTCAGGCGGGGAGCGAACTCGTCCACGTCCAGGCCGCGCTCGATGCAGGCCTGCACATAGGTGATGCCGTCGGCCAGCGTGAACACCAGCTCTTGCAGCGCGGTGGCGCCGGCTTCGCGGATGTGGTAGCCCGAGATGGAGATGGTGTTCCACTGGGGGACGTGGCGGGTGCAGTATTCCACCGTGTCCACCACCACCTTGAGGCTGGGCTCGGGAGGGAAGATCCACTCCTTCTGGGCGATGTATTCCTTGAGGATGTCGTTTTGCAGCGTGCCGCGGACCCTGTCGAAGCTAACCCCCTGCTTCTCGGCCACGGCCAGATACATGGCCAGCAAGATGGCAGCCGGACCGTTGATGGTCATCGAGGTGCTGACTTTATCCAGGGGGATGCCCTGGAACAGGATCTCCATGTCGGCCAGGGTGTCCACCGCCACGCCACACTTGCCCACCTCGCCCAGCGAGCGGGGATGGTCAGAGTCGTAGCCCATCAGAGTGGGCATGTCAAAGGCCACCGAGAGCCCATCCTGCCCGCTCTGGAGCAGCTTGTGGTAGCGGGCGTTGGTGTCTTTAGGGGTGGCAAAGCCCGAGAACAATCGCATGGTCCACATGCGGGTGCGGTGCATGGTGGGATGGACCCCGCGCAGGTAGGGGAACTCGCCCGGAAAGCCGATGTCGGCCACGGGGTCGAGATGGGCGATGTGCTCAGGGGTGTAGAGCGGCTCGAGGGTCGCCCCCGACCAGTTCTTGAAGCTGGCCTTGCGCAGGGGGTGCTTGCTCCCGTGGCGAGCTTCCCATTGGGCCCGCGCCTGGCGGACGGCTTCCAACTTCGGGTCTGATGAGTGCATGATAGACGCTCCTCCTGAATCGATACCACTCTATTCTAATGTCCGGGTCGAGAATCGTGCAATGGTGACAGGAACCGCTCCTGTCAGCCGGTCCCGTGGCGAGTTGCTCGAGCCCCCAACAACAAGACCGGACAGGTGCTGTGTCGCCACACTTGCTCGGCCACGCTCCCGAAGAGAAGGCGGTCAAGGCCGCTTCGACCCTGGGAGCTCATGACGATCAAGTCGACCTTCTCGGCCTGGGCGCAGGCCAGGATCGACTCGGACGCCGCCCCCTGCAGTTGGATGGTGGACACCCTCAGCCCGCGCTCGGCCAGTCGCGCCGCCCACTGCTGAAGGTAGTCGGCAACCTCCTGGTTGAGCTGCTCCTGGGCATTCTGCACCACTTCCTGGTGCTCGAACAGCTTGGCCATGACGGGAACAGGGATGACCTCCGGTGCCCGGCAGAGAATCAGCTGGCCGTCTGAGCCAGCGGAATCCACGGCATATTCGATGGCCATCTCGGAGAAGGCTGAGCCATCCAGAGGGACCAGAACGCGCTTGGGCATTTCGTTTACCTCCTTACTTCAGGGCAGTCCGGCGGCGCAGGCAGCTCCCATCAGGTTCGCCTCATTGGCTTGCAGCAGGGCGAATTTGCGCTGGCCAAGCAGTGCCTGCAGGGTCTCGCCCACCCGGCCGGGATACTGGGGATCTTTCCAGAACGTGCTTCCCTCGGCCAGGATGCCCACTGACCCCTGGCCCGGATAGTTATCGATCAGTCCGGCCAGGCAAGCCGCCACCAGATCGGCTGAGCGGGCCAGCAGGCGTGCCGCCGCTTTCCCCTCGGTCGACTCGGGCCGGTTGGTGCGAAGGTCGACCAGGGTCCGGGTGCCGGCGGTCGGATCAAAGCCGGTCAATCCGGGAACGCACTGTTCGAAGAGAAAAGGCAGATAGTAGCCCGAGACCGCCTTCTCCAGGCGTTGCAGGCCGGGGTTGTCGGAGTTGCGGTCCACCGCCTCGTCGGCTGCAGTCAAGTGGGGCGGGTGGAAGTTGCCCGACTCCAGGTTTACTCCCATCTTGCCTGTCAGCGGTCCGCGGTATTTGGGGATCGCGTCCAGGGGAAGGAAACCGGCAGAGTTCGTGCCGGTGCCCACGATAAGCCCGATGTAGTCCTCGTACTCGGGGTGGGTCAGGGCTCCAGCCAGGAGCGAGGCCACCGTGTCGTTGAGAACCCGCACTTCGCCCGGTGCCAGGCCGGCCCGACGCATGGCCCGGGCCAGCGCGGCGCCGACCGGCTCGCCCTCGACGCCGGTCACGTTCACTCCTTTGGTCCAGCGGATCAACGTTGCGTCCCGATTGGGCAGAATTTGGGCGGGGTAGGAGAAGCAGTAGCCGAGGTTGCAGCCGGGAGGTGGGTTGAGGCGAGCCACCAGGGCTGCCTGGGAATCGAAGAACTCTTCGGCCGAGACGGGCCCGTCGCGTCCGTCCTTGATGTGCTCCTCAAGAGGGCCGGCTTCGACCTTGCGGCTGTCCAGGTCGACCAGGGCCGCGCGCTGGTTAGTGCCGCCGCAGTCAAGCACCATCACCCTGCCGGTGGGCTTCTCCCGAGGGGGCGGCAGGTAGGTGAGCAGAGCTCGGATCTCCTCTCCGTCCGCCGCCAGGCCCTGGGCGATGCGTTCTCGCAGTGCCAGACGAACATCCTCGAGTTGGCGGCGATTGAGCAACAGTTCGTCGAGATCCATGTGGCCTCGTTCTCATGGGAGGCGTCCGGTTCCTGGCGTTAGAAAAAGGGGCAGTGCTCAGGCTCTTGATGGTCTTGCTCCTGGTCATGCCGGTCGCCGCGCGCGAGGCTCGCGAACTGCCGGTGCTCTGCTACCACCAGCTCTCCCCGCAAGGCGATGATGCCATGACGCTCCGCCCCGAGCTATTCGCGGCCCACATGGCCTACCTCAGGCGCCACGGCTACCAGCCGGTGCGGCTCGAGGACGCACGTCTATTCCTGTGGGGCAAGAAAAAGCTCCAGGGTAAGCCGGTGCTGATCACCTTCGACGACGGCTACGACGGCGTCTATCGCTACGCCTTGCCGGTTCTGAAGAAGCACAAGTATCCGGCCGTCCTGTTCCTGGTGGTGGGCAAGATCGGCTCGCCTCGCCCCACTCCCCATCTGACCCTCAAGCAGCTCAAGGAGATGAAGGATACCGGGTTGTTCGAGTTCGGCTCGCACACCTACGACCTGCACGTGCTGATTCCCGAGCGGCTCCGGTTGTCGCGGGTCTTTCCCGACCAGCTGCTGGCGGACCTGAAGAAGTCGCGCTCGGAGCTCAAGCGTCAGCTGGATGTCGAGGTCACTGCCCTGGCGTGGCCCTACGGTCACTTTGACGAGCGCTGCCTGCAGCTGGCCGCCCGGGCCGGTTTCAAGATGCAGTTCGGCACCGAGTACGGGGTGAGCAGGCCCTACGATGGGACGCTGCGCATCCGGCGCGTGCGGTTGTCGTCCAACTCCAACGACCTGGCCACCTTGCGAGCGAAGCTGGCCGAGCTTTATTGACTACGCAGCGGGTGGGGTCTCGAGCTCGGACAGGCGACGCTCCAGGTCCAGGACAATCTGGGCCAGCTCATGCACGCTTTCTTTGCTCTCAGCCCCCTGGGCTCTCAAAGCCGCCTCTTGCTCCAGCAGCGCCAGGCGCACCTGATCGAAACTCAAGCGCACCTGCTCGAAGGCGGTGTCCATGACCTGACGCTGGGTGGAGAGAACCAGCTCGGTGTGCCTCTGACTTCGCTCCAATCGCGATTCCAACCGCTCGACGCGTTTACGCAGATCGTCCATCGTTTGTTACCTGCCTCTCAAGAATTGTAACCCGGACAGGGTTTGTTCTCAAGTCATCATGCCTGACGGGCGCCTGGCATTCAGTGACAACTGTCACTGAATGCCATTCAAGGCGGCCCGGCACAGCGCCACCCGCGCCCGGCTGCGCAACAGGTCGTGCCGGCAGTAGTAGTCGTCGAGCAAGGTGCGCAACCGCTCGGGGCTGCCCAGCCCGGCCGCTCGCCAGGCCGTGTAGCGCACCAGATGCTGCTCGTCGGGATGGGTCAGCTCGTGCCAGGGAACCTCGTCCTCGTTTTCCAGGCCCAGGAACTCGGCCATGCGAAAGAACGACTCCCAGCGGTGGCCGAGACCCTTCAGGGGGCCGAAGGTCAGCTCATAGCGCGGCTCGGGGAAGAGGTAGCCCGCCTCCACCGTCACGGGAATGCTCAGCCTGGCGGCCAACGCCTCAGGATCCAGGCCCAGCTTCAGGGCCAGCGGGCTCATCAGGCGCTCGTCACGCGAGAGGGTGAGCAGGGGCTCGACCGGGTCGGCCCCCAGCGAGCGGCAGGCGGCCTCGAGCTCGGCCCGCAGGGCGTTCATTCCCCTGTCAGCACCACCAGCCCGTGGCGGCTCTTCAAGCCGGGTTGCTCGCTGGAGGTTGCCGGGCTGGCGACCTTCCAGCGTCGGCCCTCGTGCTCGAGCCGGTCGCCCACCCGCAGCGACTGCTCGCGAGCCACCGCGAAGGTGGCCGCCCCGGCCAGCACGGCCGGGTCGACCTCTCCAGCAAAGAGCAGGTCGGGCAGGCCGAACTGGCCCAGCCCGTAGGTGCGGGTGAGCTGCTGGCCCTCCAGCTCGATGATGCCAGCGCTCACGAACAGCCCGACCTCCTCCGGGCCCAGCACGTTCGGGCGGAAGTCGTCCAGGTGCGCCTTGCTCCAGGCCACCCGGCCCTCGGGCCAGGCCAGCAGCAGGGCGCCCGCGTCCATCCAGGCCCAGACCGCCTGGTTGAGGGCTCGCATGCACTCCAGCGGGGTGGCGTCCTCGGGCGACTCGGTAAGAAAGACCAGCACGCTGGCGCCGGCCAGCTTCAGGGCCTGCTCCACCAGCAGCCCGGGAGAAGGAGCGGCCCACTGGGGGGCGGTGGCGACCGGCAGTCGGGTGGTGACCGCGCATGCCTGCAGGGACTCGGTCAGGGCCTCGGTGGCAGGCTGGGGGTCGACGACCACCCGCCAGGCCCAGGGCCCGGCCTGCAAATCAGCATAAGTACAGGGACGCGGATGGGTCAGGGCGGTCCAGTGCAGAGCCCTCGTATCCAGCGCCGGCAGTCGCTCCTCCAGGGCGGCCAGGAAGTAACCGATCGCCTCCTGAGCTTCGCTGAGAAGCACGGCCGCATGCGCCAGGGCGCGCGGAGGAATGGGTCCCGAGGGGGCGGCTCCGTTGCCCTGGCTCACGGGGTCGGCTGCAGCAGCAGTGTGGCGGTGGATTGGGCCCAGGCCACGGCGCTCATTGACCCGGCGCTGCGCACGTCGGCCGAGTAGGCGATCAAGATCACGGAGACGGTTGGGGAGCCCTCGAAGATGCCGGCCGGAATGGTGCAGGAGAGGTGGTCGGGGGGCAGCAGCTTGCCCGACTTCGCTCCCGCGGTCGTGCCCATGGTGTACCAGCTGCTCTGGCCGTCCTTCAGTGCCTCCCACATGCAGGGCTTGCCGGTTGCCTTGTCGGTGCCCGAGGCCATCAGGCTGTAGCCGACCGCCCGGGGCACTTTGCTCCAGGCCAGCTTGACCGGTTTGCTCAGGTCCACCTGAGCCATCATGGTGGTGCTGGGGGCGGTGAAGGCCACCGGCTCGAGAAACTCCTGCGGCTCTCCCAGCGTGATGGGAGTGTTGCCGGCGTAGCTGGTCTTGAGCAGGTAGGCCCCGGGAGCCTTGCCGGTGATGCTGCCCAGCTTGGCGTAATCAGCCGTCCCGCTGGAGCCCCCGACATGGGTCTTGCCGGTGCCGACATGCTGGTGCTTGAGGTGCTCGGGCTGGCCTTTGAGTACGCTCTCGCCGCAGCCCCAGTAGCGGATGAGCTCGCTCTTCGCGCTGACGTCGGTGCCTTTGACGTTCTGGATGGTCACCGCGACGTTGGGTCCGACCCCCAGGCCGGCGGGCACGTCCAGACTGGCGGTGGCGCCCGTCGGGGCGGATTTGGGATGGCTGTAGCTGGCGGTCAGGGCTTTGGTGACCATGACGCTGGTGCCCATGTTGGTGCCGGTGGTGCTGGCGATGAGAAAGAAATCTCCCACCGGAGCGGGTTTGGGGGCCGAGGCGGCCAGGCCGGCCAGGGCCGCGGCCAGGGTGAGGGCCAGAAACAGCTTCTTCACGCGAAGTCCTTCTTTCACAACAGCTTTCAACGGGTGGGCTGTTCTGAGCTTGCGCAGGAGGGTCCTTTCTTCCGGATAATAACTTCTAGTGTGTTGAGCGTTACGTGCTGAAGGTCTTGCCTGCTCTTCTGGGTCGCCTCCATACACGTCTGACAGCCCTTCACTGGGGAGAGGTTTGATGAGAAAGCGACTCCTGACCATCTTGCTGATCGCGCTCCTTGCGCCGCTGGCCGGGGCCGACGTCGAGCAAGATAAGATTCGGGCCATCGAGCTTGCCCGCAAGTCCGTGGTGTCGATCCGCACCTATCGGCAGGGTCAGGAAGAGCCGGGCATCGGCTCGGGCGTTATCCTGCGCACCGATGGCTACATCATCACCAATCACCATGTCATCGCCAAGGCCAAGGTGGTCAAAGTCACCCTGGCGGGTGGCAAGACCTACACCGCCAAGGTCTGGAAGGCTGCCCCCGAGCAGGACCTGGCCCTGCTCAAAATCGAGGCCAACAACCTGCCGGTGGCCAAGGTGGGCAATTCCGACAAGGTCAAGCTGGGCGAGACAGCTATCGCCATCGGGGATCCTTTGGGCTTCTCGGGCACCGTGACGGTAGGCACCGTGGGCGGGCGCGGCCGCAACGTCAAAGTGGCCGGGGTCAACTACAGGAACTTGATCCAGACCGACGCCGCCATCAACCCGGGCTCTTCGGGCGGGGCCCTGATCAACCTCAAGGGCGAGGTGGTGGGCATCAACGCCCTGGTTTACACCGGCCCCCAGAGCTACAAGCACGCTCAGGGCCTGGGCTTCGCCATCCCCATCAACGACGCCATCCAGCTGGCCAAGAAGCTGGTCCAGTCGGCTCCCGCCGCGGCTGGCTCGGGCAAGCCCTGGCTGGGGATCACCGGTGAGAACCTCACCGAGGACTTCCAGTTGACCTACGGGGTTCCGGTCAAGAAAGGCGTGATGGTGACCTCGGTCATCAACGGCTCGCCCGCCGGCTCGGCCGGTCTCATCGTGGGGGATACCATCGTCCAGGCCGACGGACGCACCGTGCTGTCTGTCTCGCAGTTTCTGGGTTACCTGGCCACCAAGAAGCCCGGCGATGTGGTCCAGCTTGGCTACTGGCGGGGCACCAAGAAATCGACCGTGTCCATCACCCTGGACACTCAGAGCCAGTAGCTCGGTTACATTTCGACGTGGGTCACGCCCACGTCGCTGAGAGCCTGCAAAAGGACCGTCTTGCTCAGGTCGCGGGGCATCTCCACGGTGAGCCGCAACAGCATGGTCGCTTCTTCATGCATCAGCTCCAGGTTGCGCAGGGTAATCCCCAGCAACTCGAGCACCCCCTGCACCTTGGCCAGTTGGCCGGGACCGTCGTCCATGGTCAGCTCCAGGTGGGTGAACTCGCGATCGCTGAAGCGCGACTCGATGCGCTTGAGGGTGACCAGCGAAACCAGCGTGATGAGGGTAGACAGCACCGCCCCCTGGTAAAATCCCGCTCCCGCGGCCATGCCGATGCCGGCGCACACCCACAGGGTGGCGGCGGTGGTGAGGCCGCGGACGGTGGCCCCGTGCTTCATGATGGTGCCCGCTCCCAGAAAGCCGATGCCGCTGACGATCTGGGCGGCCACTCGGGCCGGGTCGTTGACCGGCCCGATCCCCTGGAAGGCAAACAGCGAAATCAGGGTGAACAGGGCCGAGCCCACCGAAACCAGCACGTGGGTGCGCAGACCGGCGGCCCGGTTGAGCCGCTCGCGCTCGACGCCGATCAACCCGCCTAAAAAGGCGGCCAGCAAGAGCCTGGCCAGTTGCTCGAGGTCAATTCCCATAAACGGTTAGTTTCCATTTCCTGGCAGGGGTTTCCTACACTCCCGCGCGTTGACCTGTTCAGAATCGGAACGCGCGGGAGTGTAGACAATCTGTTGAACGGCGCCGCGCCAACGCGGCGCCTCAGGCCGGTCAAACCAGGAAGCAAGACGCCCGAACAGAAAGCACCGCTGGCTATGGCATATGATTGGAATCTACCCGATACCGCCTTCTTGCAGCTCAACCGCCACCTCGAGCTGCAAGACGAGACCTTGCGCGATGGCCTGCAGCGGCCCTCGGCTTACGATCCCCCCATCGAGGCCAAGCTCGAGATCCTCCACCTGATGGAGGCCCTCGGCATTCACGGGGCCGATGTCGGACTGCCCGGCGCGGGGCCCCGGGCGGTGGCCGACGTGACCGCCATCGTGACCGAGATCGTGGACCAGAAGCTCAAGATTAAGCCCAGCTGCGCGGGTCGCACCCTCAAAGTCGATATTCAGCCCATCGTGGACATCGCCCAGAAGACCGGCAAGGTGCTGGAAGCCGACCTTTTCATCGGCTCGAGCCCGGTGCGCCAGTACGCCGAGGACTGGACGCTGGACAAGATGCTCAAGGTGACCGAAGAGGCGGTGGTGTACGCCGTCGAGCAGGGCCTGGAGGTCATGTATGTCACCGAGGACACCATTCGCAGCCACCCCGAGACCCTGCGCCGCCTGTACACCACGGCCATCGAGTGCGGGGCCATCCGCATCTGTCTGTGCGATACGGTGGGCCACGCCACCCCCGACGGCGTGCGCGCCCTGGTGCGCTTCATTCGAGGCGTGGTGGCCCGGACGGGCAGGTCGGTCAAGATCGACTGGCACGGGCATCGCGACCGCGGGCTGGGGCTGGCCAACACCCTGGCCGCCGTGGAGACGGGGGTGGACCGGGTGCACGGCACCGCCCTGGGAATCGGAGAGCGGGTGGGCAATACCCCCATGGAGCATCTGCTGGTCAACCTCAGGCTGCTGGGCGTGCTGCAGAACGACCTGACCCGCCTGCAAGAGTATGTGGACACGGTCAGCCGCCACTGTCGCGTGCCGCTGCCTTTCAGCTGGCCGGGCCTGGGCCGGGACGCCTTTGCGGCCACCTCGGCCGAGAGCGCCGAGCGATTGATCGAGCTCTACGAGTTGGGCGAGCGCCAGCTCTTCGAGCGGACCTTTTCGGGAGTGGCCCCCGGCCTGCTGGGCCGAGAGGCTCGATTTGCCGTGGGTCCTCGCAGCGGCCCCGCCAACGTGCGCGGCTGGCAGCTGCAAAGCCAGAAGAGCGGCGAGGTCGAATCCGTGCTGCTGGCCGCCCGCGAGCGCGGGCGCGTGCTCGAGCCCCACGAGCTGGAGGCCCTGTGACCGAAGAGCAACTCATCTACGACTGGAACCGCCAGCAGGGCGCAGCTGAGCTGCGCGCCAGCCCCGAGGTGCTGGATGTGACCCTGCTCGAGGCTCCCCACAGCCCGGCCGCCCGCCAGCCCGCTCTTTCCGAGCGCTTACGGCTGCTGCACCACCTCGACGAGTTGGGCCTCGACCTGGTTTGCCTGGGAGATGCAGGGGACGGCTGGGCCGAGACCCTGCCACTGGTTTCCGAGGTTGCCGAGTCGCGACTGAAGGTGCGCTCGGCCGTGCTCTGCCAGAGCCATGCCACCGAGCTCGAGCGGGTGGCTGAGGCCTGCGAGCAACTCGGCCACGCCATTCACGTGCTGCTGCAGTGCGGCTACTCCCCCCTTCAGGACTGGAAAGGAGAAGCCTTTACGGCGGCCCGTGCCGAGCGCATGCAAGAATCGATCCTGTTCGCCGACGGGCTGGGCCTGAACGTCACCCTGCTCTGCCCCGATGCCCCGCGGGCTCATCCCGCCTGGCTGGTGGACACCCTGGGCCGGGCGCTGGACAGCGGCGCTCAGCGCTTGGCGCTGGTGGATACCACCGGCTGCGCCACCCCGGAGGGCGTGGCCCGTCTGGTGGCCTTCGTCGCTGAGCTTTGTCGGCGCAAGGGCTTGCCCGAGCGGCTCGACTGGTTCGGCTTCAATGATCGGGGCCTGGCCCTGGCCAACGCCCTCACCGCCCTGGAGTCGGGAGCCAGCCGGGTGCACGCCAGCGTGCTCGGCCTTTCCGAGCGCTCGGGCTGCGTGCCGCTCGACTTGCTCTTGATGAACCTGCGCCTGCTGGGGGCCCTGGACCGTCCGATGGAGGCGCTGGCCAGCGTCTGCCAGCGAGTGGCTGAGACTTACCAGGTCGAGGTGCTGTCGAACTATCCCGTGCTGGGCAAAGACGCCTTCCGCACCGGCACCGGGGTGCACGCGGCGGCCATCATCAAGGCCGAGCGCAAGGGCTTCAGCTGGCTGGCCGACCTGATTTACTCGGGGGTGCCGGCGGCCCTGTTCGGCTTCGAGCAGCTCATCGAGGTGGGGCCGATGGCGGGAGAGTCGAACGTGTTGCACTGGCTGGGGCGTAACGGGTTGGAGGCTACCCCCGAGAGGGTGCAGGCTCTGCTCGCGGCCGCCAAGGCGGCCGACCACGTGCTCACGGACGAGGAGATTCGGGTCGCGCTGGGGGAGGCTGCGCCGGTATAGCTGGCACGCCGGTTCCTCTGGCAAGCGGACCGTCGTCGGACGCCGCTGCTGCCCCCGCGCCGCTATCCCAGCAACCGGTGCATCTTCCCAGCCGTCTGGTGGGCCCGACGCAAGGGCTCGGGCAAGCGGTGGCGAGACATCTCCAGCACCAGCTTGAGGGCGCTCTCGAGGTCGCTACGGTGACCGGGTGAGACGAACACCGGTCGCCCTCCGGCCTTTGTGCGCAGGGCCGCTCCCCGCACTTCTCCCGCGATCTCGATGGGGGTCCAGGCGCCCCTCTCGGGCTCGGGCATGGTCCACTGGTAGCGCCCCGGGCTCTTGGCGCAGCCGATGGTGGGCAGGTCGAAGGCCAGCCCCAGCAGCGAGGCCAGGCCGCAGCGGCGCGGATGGAGGATGCCGTTGGCGTCCACCAGCAGGCAGTCAGGGGCGGGAAACAGCTTCTCCAGCACCCGGATCGAGATGGGGCCCTCGCGCAGCACGAAGAGGTCGCTCACGTAGTCAGCTTCCACCGGGGACCAGATGGAGTAACTCGCCTCCATGGCCAGCTCGGGGCGGGTCATGACGACCACCGCCGCCCAGGCCTTCTGTGAGCCGTAATGCACGTCCAGCCCCGCGATCATGCGGGCCCCCTTGAGCGGCTCGAGTCGGACTCGGCGGCCCCATTCCCGCTGCAGTTGCACCACGCCCTGCGGCTCGGTAGGCAGCTGGAAGGCCAGCGCCGGTTTCAGGGCTGCACCTGACTCGCGAAGCGCCCCTCGTAGACCGCCTCCCCCACGGTCCTGGCGAAGATGAACTGGGCCAGGCGCGTGCCGGGATGCAGCGCGAGCGGAACCGAGGAGACATTGGAGATCTCCAGCACCTGGCGGTTGTTGATGCCGGGCTGCATGAACCCGGCCGTGATGTGCACCATCAGACCCAGCCTGGCGAAGCGGCTACGTCCCTCCAGCCACCCGCACAGGTAGGGGGCCAGGTGGATGCGCTCCTTGGTGATGGCCAGTACCGTCTCTTGCGGCATCAGCACGAAGTAGTCTTGAACCTGGACCAGCTCGGTGATCTGCTCGAAGTCCGAGTCGTTGGTCACATGGTAGATGGTGTGGAGCTTCTTGAAGACCCGGAATTGATCTCCGAGGTGGAGGTCGACCGAGCCCGGGCCCACCAGGGAGGCATCATACGGATCGATGGTGATGCCGCCTTTAGCGATCTCCTTGAGGATCTCGTCGCGCGTCAGGACGGACATGGGCGATCAGGCGTTGACCTTGCGGGCTTGCTCGAGCAGGGGCGAGAGTCCGGCCGCCAGCTGGATGGGATTGCGGGTCTGGATCAGCACCGAGCCCGGCCCTTCGAAGACGGCCACCAGGGTCTCCTGAGTCATCATCGAGACCAGGGCCGACTTGGCCGCCTTCTCGAGCTTGTAGCGGGTGTGGGCCTCGAAGGCCAGCACGTGGCCCGTATCCAGGGCCAGGCTTTCGCCCGCCTGCAAGGTCAGGCTGTGGCAGCCGCCGTAGGCCCCCAGCATCAGCATGCCGGTCCCCGAGATTCCGATCAGAAACAGGTCACTGGCTGAGAAGAAGGTCGAGGCGTTGGTGATCTCGGTATCCAGCTCGAGCTCAGGGCTGCAGGCCAGGAAGGCCGCCGAGCTGACGTGGAAGGTGCGGTGCTCCAGGTTCAGCACTTCGATGGAGCCGGGCAGCATGGGGGCGAGGATGACCTTACCTCCCCCGTTCTTGGGCGTGTAGAGGTTGGAAAACTGGGTGCGGCGGGTCTTCTTGCCGGCCTCCTGCAAGAGCTGCACCACCCCTTCGGAAGTGTCGGCGTGTAGCTCGACGTTGGGCGACATGGCTACCAGTGCCCCCTGCTCGGCGCGCACCGTCTGGCCCTCGGTGAGGTAGAGGTGGGCGACCGCGTGAGCGGGTCCATCGGAGATCTGGTGCGTGATAGCCATAGAGGGCTGCCTCCTCGCGGTAAGTTGGTGCTCGGCCTTCGTGAAACAGGGACCGGCTCCCTGCGCTCGAAGCTTTGGGCGCGCCAACCGCGGCCGCAAGCAACCCATGAATTCCGGTCTCAAGACCCTGCTCACCTACCAGTGGAAGTACCGCAAGTTGGTGCTCCCGGGCCTGCTGCTGCTTCTCAGCTCGGACGCCGGTCAGCTCATCGCCCCCCTGATCGTGGCCCGCATCATCGATGCCCTGGCCTCGCCCCAGCCTTCCCAGGGCTCCGTCGACCGGCTGTGCTGGATGCTCTTCGGCGTGGCTGCCTGGATCTTCGCCTCGCGCTTCCTGTGGCGCCACTTCATGTTCTCAGCCGCGCGCCTGGCCGAGATGGAGATCCGCAACCGCTTGCTCGAGCAGGTCTTGCGCCTGCCTTCGGCCTACTTCACCCGCACCCGCACCGGCGAGGTCATGGCCCTGGCCACCAACGACCTGGTCTCGGTGCGGACGGCCCTGGCCATGGGTATCGTGGCCGGGTTCGACTCCAGCATTCTGGCCGCTGCCACTCTGGTGATCATGGCCTGGATGGACTGGCGGCTCACCCTCTGGACGGTGGTGCCCTTTCCTCTGCTCGCGATCGTGATGGCGGTTAGCCTGAGCCTGAGCTACAAGCGCTGGGACGCGGTACAGAAGTCGGTCGAGAACCTGACCGAAAAGGTGCGAGAGAGCCTGGCCGGCATGCGCGTGCTAAAGGCTTACGTCCAGGAGGCTGGCGACCTGGAGGACTTCGAGCAGAGCAACCGGGCTAACTACCAATCCAACATGGCCTACGTGCGCATCGATGCCCTCTACCAGCCGGCCATCGTGGTGCTGGCCGGCTCGTCGGTGGCCATCCTGCTGGCCGTGGGAGGGGGCGACGTGGTCTCCGGCGAGCTCAGCCTGGGCAAGTTCAACGCCTTCATGGCCTACCTGGGCATGTTGACCTGGCCCATGATCGCGGCCGGCTGGATGGTGTCGCTGATCCAGCGAGGAGCTGTCTCGATGGGGCGGATCCAGACCATGCTGGGGCTGCCTCCCGAGGAAGTCGGTGGGACCGAGGTCAGCCTGAAAGGAGCTCTGGAGGCCCGCCACCTGACCTTCACCTACCCCGAGGCCGGAGAGCCCGCCCTGGTGGATTTCTCCTTCCGGCTCGAGCCGGGCCAGAGCCTCGGCATCGTGGGCGAGGTGGGCAGCGGCAAATCGACCCTGGCCCTCTTGCTGGGCCGCATCTACGACCCCCCTCCGGGAACGCTCTTCCTGGATGGCCAGGACGTTCGCGAGCTGAGCCTGTCCAGCCTGCGTCGGGCTATTTCCTGGGTGCCCCAGGAGGCTTTTCTGTTCTCGGAGACCATCGAGGAGAACCTGCGCCTGGGCCACTTCGAGGCGGACTCGGAGGAACTGCGACGCATGGCTGCCGTGGCCGCCCTGGAGGGCGAGATCCTCGAGTTCCCCAAAGGCTACGAGACGATGCTGGGCGAGCGGGGCATCACCCTCTCGGGAGGCCAGAAGCAGCGCCTCTGCCTGGCCCGGGCGCTGCTCAAGCCGGCTCCCGTGATCGTGCTGGATGACACGCTTTCGGCCGTGGACTCCGAGTCCGAGCGAGCCATCCTGGCCGAGCTGCGGGGCGTGCTGGCGGGACGTACGGCGGTGGTGATCAGCCATCGGGCCAGCTCGGTGCGCGACCTTGATCACATTCTGGTGCTGGAAGGCGGACGGATCGTGCAGCAGGGCCCCCACGCCGAGCTGATGGCCCAAAGCGGATACTACAAGGACATGGTCGAGCTGCAGGAGCTGGAGCAATGAGCGATCGCGAAGAGGAAGAACGCCTGGGCGCCTTCGACCTGACTCGACACGTGCGCCGTATTCTTGGCTACGTGGGCACTCTGGGCTGGCTGCTCTGGCTGGCGGTGCTGGGCTCGCTGATTTATGCCGCCTTCGAGCTCAGCCTGCCACAACTGGTGCGCTACGGGGTGGACCGCTACCTGGTTCCCGGTCAGGCCGTGGACAGCCAGGTGCGGGTGGAGGGCATGCGCGAGCTGGGCCTGCTCTACGCCGGCCTCCTCTTCGGCATGCTCTTTCTCAGCTATGCCCGCTCGATGGCCCTCAACCACGTGGGCCAGAGGGTGGTGCAGCGGCTGCGCACCCATCTCTGGTCTCATCTGCACCGTCTGCCGGTGCGCTTTTTTGACCACAACCCGGTGGGTCGGCTGGTGACCCGGGTGGCCAACGACACCAACGCCTTGAGCGATCTCTTCACCAACGTGCTGGCCTCGGGGTTGGAGGACGTGCTGCGGGTGGTTGGCGTCATGATCATCCTGGCCAGCATGGAGCCGCGCTTGTCGCTCTGCGTGGCGGTCGTGCTGGTGCCCCTGGCTGTGATGACCTGGTGGTTCAAGACTACCAGCTCGGCCATGCACCGGAAGATTCGCGTGCTGCTCGCGCGCGTCAACGCCTTCTTGCAAGAGAACGTGCAGGGCATCAGCGTGGTCAAGTCCTTCGTCGCCGAGAAGGCCATGCAGTCCAAGTTTCACACGCTCAACCGCGATTTCTACCAGGCCGAGATGTCCCTCATCTACCTCAACGCCGTTTTCCGTCCGGCCATCTCGTCCGCCTCCACCATCGCCATGGCTCTGGTGCTCTGGTTTGGAAGCCGGGCCGTGCTTGCCCACGAGCTCACACTGGGAACGCTGCTGGCTTACCTCTTTTACCTGCGTCTCCTGTTCGCGCCCTTGGAAGCGCTGGCCGAGAAGTTCAATATACTGCAGGGCGCCGCAGTGGCCTCCGAGCGGCTGTTTCGCATTCTGGATACCCCGATCGAGGCCGGCTACCCCGCCCAACCGGCCGAGCGGGGAGCGCGCGCTCGCGGCCACCTGGTCTTCGAGAACGTCTCCTTTGCTTACGACCCGGACAAACCGGTGCTCAAGAACGTGAGCTTCGAGGTGCTGCCCGGACAGACCGCGGCCCTGGTGGGCCCCAGCGGCTCGGGCAAGACAACCATCGCCTCGCTCATGCTTGGTTTTTATCGCCTGGAGGGTCACGGCAGCGGGCGCATCCTGCTCGACGGCCGGCCGCTGGAGGAGTGGGATCTGACCGAGCTGCGCCAGCAGTTCGCCCTGGTGCAGCAAGACCTGTTCCTGTTCGGCCGTCAACTGCGCCAGAACGTGGCCCTGTTCAGCCCGCGCACGGACGAGGAGCTTTGGCGGGCGCTCGAGCTGGCCCAGGCGGCCGAGCTGGTGCGCCGATTCCCGGAGGGGCTTTCTCACGAGCTGACCGAGCGCGGCTCCACCCTGTCGCAGGGTGAGCGTCAGCTGCTGAGCTTCGCCCGGGCCCTGGTGGTGGATCCGCCCATCTTGCTTTTAGATGAGGCCACCGCCAACATCGACTCGCGTACCGAGCAGGCTATCCAGCGGGCCCTCAAGGCGCTGCTCGAGGGGCGCACGGCGCTGGTGGTGGCCCACCGGCTCTCCACCGTGCAGGAGGCCGACCAGATTCTGGTGCTCCGCAAAGGGGAGCTCGTTGAGCGCGGGCGCCACGAGGAGCTGATGCGGGCCGATGGGCTCTACGCCCACCTCTACCGCACCCAGCGGCTCACTCACTAGTCTTCCATGCCCTCCGGTGGCTTGAGCCCGGCTCGGGTGAGCACTGTCTTGTCGTGGCAGCGCTCGAACGCGGTCTGGGCGCTGATTTTGTTCTCCTTGGCCAGCTTGATGAGATGCTGGTCCATGCTCTGCATGCCTTCCTTGGCGCCCATGGTGATGAAGGAGGGGATCTGGGTGGTCTTGCCTTCGCGGATCAGTCCCGCCAGGCCCACGTTCACGGTCATGATCTCCTGCACCGCGATGCGCCCGCGCCCGTCGGCGGTACGCACCAGCTGCTGAGCGACCACTGCCTTCAAGCTGCCGGCCAGCATCGAGCGGATCTGATCTTGCTGGTCGGAGGGAAAGACGTCAATGATGCGATCCACGGTCTTGGAGGCCGAATTGGTGTGCAGCGTTCCAAAGACAAGGTGCCCGGTCTCGGCAGCCGCCAGAGCCTGACTGATGGTATCCAGGTCACGCATTTCGCCCACCAGCACGATGTCGGGCGACTCGCGCACGGCGGCCTTGACCGCCTCGGAGAAGCTGCGGGCGTGACGATGCACCTCTCGCTGCTGGATCATGGCCGTGGCCGAAGGGTGCGCGTATTCGATGGGGTCTTCCACCGTGATGATGTGCACGCTGCGGCTGTGGTTGATGTGGTTGATCATGGCCGCCAGGGTGGTGGATTTGCCCGAGCCAGTCGGACCGGTCACCACCACCAGCCCCTTGTTGAAGAAGCAGATCTCCTCCAGGATGGGCGGCAGACCCAGCTCGGTCATGGTGGGAATCTTGGACGGGATGACTCGGAAGACGCCCCCATAGCCGTAGTGCTGGAGCAGCAGGTTGCACCGGAAGCGGGCGATGCCGGGCAGCTCGTAAGCAAAGTCCACGTTCCCCGAGCTGAACAGCTCCTCGTACTTGCCCTCGTCGAGCAGGGCCATCAGCATGGTTTCGGCCCGCTCGTTGGTCAGCGGTGGCTCTTGTAAGAACTGAACTTCGCCCAGGGCTCGGATGGCGGGCGGAGCGCCGGTCTGGATGTGGAGGTCCGAGCCCTTGCGGTCGACCACCAGGGTGAGGTAGCGATTGATGACCTCGAGAGGCTCGCTCATACGGCCTGACCTCCGGTGAACTCGGACGCGGCCTGCATGAAGCTGGCCCGGTCATGGGCCCGATCGATCGCCTCTTGTACCTTGACCTGGCGGTTCTGGACCAGCTCGAGCAGGCTGTGATCCATGCTGCGCATGCCCTTGCGCGAACCTGTCTGCATGATGGAGGCCACCTGGTGCATCTTGTTTTCGCGAATCAGGTTGGAGGTGGCCCCGGTGGTGATCAGTATCTCAACAGCGGCCACCCGGCCTCGGCCATCGGAGCGGGCAAGGAGCTGCTGCGAGATCACGCCTCGCAGCGACTCGCTGAGCATAATACGCACTTGTGACTGCTGGCGCGGCGGGAAAGCATTGATGATGCGGTTCACGGTCTGGGCGCCGGACATCGTGTTCATGGTGGCCACCACCAGGTGTCCCGTCTCGGCAGCGGTGATACAGAGCGAAATGGTCTCGAGATCGCGCAGCTCGCCCACCACGATCACGTCGGGGTCTTCGCGCAGGGCGGCGCGGAGCGCGTTGTTGTAACTGTCCACGTGCAGGCCCACCTGCCGCTGCACCACCAGGCTCTTCTTGATGGGATGCACAAACTCGATGGGATCTTCCAGGGTGATGATGTTCTGGGGGCGGGTGCGATTGCAGTAATCGACCAGCGCCGCCACGGTCGAGGTCTTGCCCGAGCCGGTGGGGCCGGTCACCATCACCAGGCCCTGATGGAAGTCCATCAAGCGGGTCAGCTCATCAGGGAGACCGAGCTGAGCCATAGTGGGAATCTCGCGCGGGATGCTGCGGAATACCAGCGAGCACCCGAAACGCTGGATGAAAGCATTGGCGCGGAAGCGGAAAGCGCCCTGGCCAGGGATCTCGATCTGGTAAGCGAAGTCCATATCCTGCTGCTGGCGAAAGAACTCCTGCTCGGATTCGGACAGGATGGCCGAGAGGATTGATGCCACTTCATCCGGATCGGAGATCGGGTGGTTGGTCTTGACCAGCATGCCATGAATTCGCATGGCGGGCGGGTAACCCGCTGCGATCAAGAGGTCTGACCCGCCCCGCTGCAGCAATTCTTTCAGCAGGCCGTCGAGAACTCCCGAGACTCGAAGGGTGCCTAGCTTTTCACCACTCAATGGTAGAAACCGCTCCTATACTCCTTGCCAGAATGGGCGATGCATGGCGCTTCCCGAGGGAAGGCTCGGATTCCTCCGTGTGGTTCTTCTGTCCCGGGCAGGAGTTCTGGGCCCGCGAGAGGTAACACTCGCTCCAGAGCCGGTCGGCAGAGGATATGACCGATGCTCGAGCCCAGAATCATTTCAACGGCGCAGCTAGAACCGCGCGCCCACCAAGGAGTCCAAGTGACCACAAACACCGAGATACCCACTCACAGCCTGCACGTCGGCGCGGCCGTCTACACTGCCAACGGCGAGAAAGTCGGCAAGCTGCGCTTCGTCGTCGTCGAGCCCGAGACCGAAAACGTCAGCCATCTCGTTCTCGAGAGGGGCATGATGCTCAGTCGCGACGTGCTCGCCCCCATCGGGGTCGTCGGCAAAGTCATGCACCGGGGAATCTTCCTGACCATTACACCGGACGAGGTTCAGGAATTGGCCGATTTCGCCGAAGGACGCTATCTTTCAGGTGGTCATGGCGGTCATGGTCATGGCGGTCATGGCGGCGGCGAGCGCAAGGACCGTGGTCGCAAGCGCTACCGTGGCGGCTATCGCCACGGCTGATAGGTTATAATCCCACCTCGGTCTCCAAGCACCAGAGTATCTTCTCGCTGATCGAGTCGAGTACATCCTCGAGGTCGTTGGTGGGCTTGTTCTCCAGCGCTCGAGCACCCATCAGCTTCTTGATGCGCCGGACTTCGTTCACCAGGCCCTTCAGGTTGCGGGTCGCCTGAGGGGTCAGCACCACCCCTTCGGGTGCCGGTGGAGGGGCAGGGGCCGCCGGGGCGGGCTCCTCAGTGGTGATTGCTTCCGGGGTGGGGATCTCCTCGCTCATGCTGCCTCCCAAGTTTGCTTCCGCTCTCAGGAGACTTTGTAGCCAGGAGGGCTCAATCCTTTTGAGGAGCCGTGGGGTCGGGCAGGAAGCGGTAGGCGGCGGGCGCGATCAGCATATATTCTCGGCGGATCTCTTGAGCTTGCTGGGCTTGCTCGCGTCGCTTCACCAGCTTGTAGGTGCTGACAGCCCCCACGGTGGCTCCGATGCCGGCCATGACGGCGGCGCCTTTCCAACCTGCCACCAGACCGATCGGGCCCAGCATGAGCGCACCCGAGGCGGCCCCGGCGATCATCTTGCCCCGCGTGGTCAGGGGGTGCTTCTCCAGCCAGGGATCGAGTCGTTTGTTGATGGCCAGGGTCAGGTCCTCGGTTGCATTGCGCTGCACCTGGCGCAGGCTGGGTCCGGCCAGAGAGCCGACCGAGCCGAGCACGGCCCCCACCAGCGCTCCCTGGGCCACGTTTCCACCCATCAGGCCAGCCACTGCTCCCGCGCCGGCCCCGGTAAGCACTCCCAGCACGGCTCGGCCAGCCGGGGTCACGGCCCGTCCAGCGGCTCCAGCTCCGGCGGCACCGGCGATGACCATGGCCGGGTTGCCGGTGGCCACGAAGGCCAGGCCGCCTGCTAGCATCCCACCGTAAACGCTGTCTCGAGTGGCGGCGCGACGGCTCCCCGACAGGGTGCCAACGGCGCCGGTGAAGGCCCCCATTACGGCCGGCCCGATCAGAAACTGGGGCGGCAGCATGACCCCCGACATGGCTGCCAGCCCGGCCGTGGCTGCGGCCGCCACACCCGCCCCCACCAGGGCGCCGGCGCCCAGGGCCACGCTGAAGGAACCGCTCTTTTCGCCGATTTTGACACCGGCGTAGCCGCCGATCAGACCGGCGGCGGCTACGGTCGGGCCCCCGGTGATATAGCCCTGGATGCCTCCCGCGATAGCGGCCGAAATGGGAGATGGACCGGCCAGGTCCCCGCCCGTGGTGGGCCGGGGCCGGGCGTAGTCACGCACTTTCCCCAGAAATCCGGGGGCGGCGGCGGGAGCGGCAACGGCGACTTGCATTCCAGAATGGAGGATAGCCCAGGACAGGCTGCGGATTCCTCTCCGCGATGTTACAGTCCCGCCTGTTGACCGGTTCCGAGTCAAGAACGCGCGACACAAAAGAGTGCCTTCACTTCGTCCCGGCAGGAGTGGCGTCGAAAGAGCCCCGCGATGGATACCTTCCTGGCCAATCTCGAGAAGTCCCGCCTGGAGCTCGAGTCACGCTTGCTGCGGCTGCCCGAGTCGAGCGATCTGCTGGCTCGTTTTCAGGGCCGGGTCACGCCCGACCCCCAGGCCTATCTGCACGCCCTGCCCACCACGCTGGCTCTGATTACCAGCCTGGCCAACGCTCCCCGCACCGGGGGGGCTTTCCGCGACCAGCTCGAGCGTACCGGCCCGGTACGGGTGCGCGATCACGAGGTGGGCAGCGCTATGATGTGCTTTGCCATTGCCTACCTCTATCGCAACGTGGCCAAAGCCACCAACGATCCGAACTTTGCCAACCTCCTGACCCGTATCGCAGTGCGCACTGGCCTCGACCCCAAGGTTGCCCACAAGGTGGACTGGGTGGTCAAGGCCATGAGCCATCGCCACCCCGACGGCACCAAGGACCGCTTCGCGGCTCCCACCCTGCTGGTGTCCTGGCTGACAGGGAGCGAGTCCTATCCTCGAGCCTACGAGGCCCTCCAGTTCCTGGAGAAGTTCCAGGGCTTCGTGGACAAGGCCCTCGAGCACGCCCTGCGCAACCAGATCTGCCTGGAGTTTCCCTGGTAACATCGACCCGGGTCCTTTGAATTGCGCCGCTGAGTGGAGAGCCCCGTAGCACTCCACTGTGCGGTGAGAAAGGAAAACGACCCCGAACGCTGTCGGGGCCGTCTGGTCCGCGAGGAGAAGAGGGTTATCCGAGCATGGTGCGGATGTTGCCCGCGCCGGCCATAGCGAAGGCTCCGGTGCCGTTCACCCCGGCGAACGCCGCGGCGCCGTTGCCGACCTGGCCGACGGTGTTGAACCCGCCGACGTTGCCTGCGAAGTTCTGGACGCCGTTATTCTGGCCCAGGCCCCCCGAGGCCGCCAGGCCCATCCCCAGGCCGGCGCCGAACGAGAAGGCCTGCTGGGGGTTGTTGCCGCCGAAGGCGGGGTTCATGTTGGAGGAGAGCATGTTATTCCCCCCCTGAATGCCGAACGGATTCTGCTTCTGGCCACAGGCGCCACACTGCTGGCCCTGCTGGCCCATCTGCTGCTGGCCCATCATCTGCTGCATCTGCGCCATCATCTGCTGCATCTGCTGCATCATCTGCTTCATTTTCTTCTTCTTGCCACCGCCGCAGCACTTCTTGCCGCCGCCGGGGCCGCCAGGGCCGCCGCCACCCTTGAGGCTGCCAAGCAGACCGGCGATATCTCCCAGGCCGCCGCCGCCGCCCATCGCTCCACCCACCAGGTTCTTGATCATATCCATCGTGGGGTCTCCTCTCGGTTCGGACCGTTTTCGGCCGGTCCACTGTTACACCCATCATAAGGACCCGGGGGGGTCATGCATGTCTGGTATGTGTTTCCGATTTGTAAACGTTATGAACACCAGGTAACGCTTTGTTGCCGACTCTTTGACAATTGGAAACATCTTGCTGCAACTCTAGACGCGCTGAGGAGAAGGGGGATACACGCACCCCGAGCGAAGCGCCGGACTGATGAATGCAGCAGAGATTCTCGATCAGCTCGACGCCGCCGCGGCCTGTTGCAACTGGCCGATCCTCGAGAACGTGAACGTGGACATGGCTTCGGTGCGGCTGCACGCTTATGGAGATGGCCGGCGCTGGGCCCTGATCATGGAGGTGCTGGGCACCAACATCGGGGCCGGTCCGAGCTCTATCCACACCACGCTCTACTGTTATGGCAACTGCCTCAAGACCGACCAGCCGGTCTGTTTCGCCTTCAGCGCCGACGTGGGACCGGCGCTGGACAAATACACGGGTGAGCTGAGACCGGATGGCTATATCCTGGTGCGGGGTCGACGGGTGGCCATCGATCTTTCGCCCGCCACCCTGGAACGGCTCGAGATCCGGCCGCGCTTCCCCGAGCCGGGAGACTTCGAGTTGCTGCTGACCCTGCTGAGCGAGCACCGCGAGGCCCTGCTGGCCACCCGCGAGGAGCTGGCCGAGGTTGTCCCCGCCGACCTGCCCGAGTTGCTGTTGCTCGAGGAGTGGAATCACCCCCGCGTCAACGAGAGGCCGAGCGACACGGAAACCTTCCGCCTGCTGGCCCTGGTGCTGGCCACGGGCCAGGCTGAGCACTGGCGGCCGCTGATCGCGCCCAACACGGATTGGCGCAACTGGATCGAGGGGAAGTAGACAGTACGCCACCGGAGATCAATCAGGTTCGATGCGGGTTAGCCCGGGCACGTCGTCAAATCCACGGTCGAAACTCACCACATATTCGATCTGGTGGTTGAGCATCACCGCCGCGTGAACCGCATCCCTCGCCGATAGCCCGAGATCGGAAAGAATGAGGTCGCGGGCCCGGTCGGTATCAGCAAGAGTCACAGGAAGCACCTCCGGACAGACTACCACGAAGAGGTCGTAAACGGTGCGCGCCGGGTCCAACCTGTGCAACGCGGCGTAGCGATAGAGAATCTCTTGTAGAACCTCGGTGCTGGTGGCGCTCTCGACCTCGCCACGCTGGACGCGCTCGAGGAAGCGTCGAGACGGAAGCCGATTGGGATGCTCTCGTCCGGCCACGCGGGATGTTCGAATCGATGAAGACCTTCACGAACGACCCGATTCGATCTCCGCCAGCATTTGCTCGATATCACCCGTTGGCGCTTCCAGAGAAGCCAGGCGAGCCACCGGGTCGAAACCCGACTGCTGACCCCGGCTGAGGGCCTCCTGCAGAGCGCGTCGGACCCACTCACCCCGCGAAACTCCGAGTCTCTGCGCGGCCTTGCGCACCTTCCGATCGAGATCGTCAGGAATGATGACCTGCAATCGATGACTCATAGGAGTATGGTAATGGGAGACATGTTGGATGGTCAAGGCGCCGAACCCGCTCCCGGGAGCTTCTCCAGCGAGAAGAGCGCAAGTCGAGGCAAAGCAAAAGAGCCACCCTCGCGGGTGGCTCTCTGCCTTTGCGTTGGGCAATCTACTTGCGCTTGTCGCGCTCGCACTGCTCCACGCGGGCCTCGCGGCGAGCGAGATCGTACTTGCGTGACTCCACCTGGCTGCGCTTGGAGTTGACCTCGCCCTGCAGGCTGGTCACGTCGGGGCGGATCGAGTCGGCCTCGCGCTCCTTGCGGTCGGCTTCGCTGCGCTCGCTGCGCGCCGCCGACTGGATGCCCGGGATGGCGGCCATGTCGGCCATCGCCTGGCTGCGCAGGCGGTCGGCCTGGCTCTCCATGTTGCGGGCGTTGTCGCGGCGCTGCTCGAGGTCGCGGCGCAGGGGGGCGAGGGTCTTTTCGACCTTCTCGGCCACCACTTGCGGGATCTGCTGCTCGGCCCGATCCAGGTCGCGGTCGCGGCTCTCGAGCTGACCCTTGCGGGTCTGGTACTGGCCCTCGAGCTTGCCCTCGAGGTCCTTGTACAGCTTCTCCTGCCGCTCGTCGATGAAGCGGTCGATGTCGGCCCGCTTCTGGTTGACACGGGTGTCCTCGGCCTCGAGGTGCTGCTGGCGCTGGTTCTGGCCGGCTTCCCGCTCGACCAGGCCCTGCTTGGTGGTGTTGTAGAGGTTCTGAGCGCGCTGCTCGACCAGCTCGTCCACCCGGGTGTTCTTGTCGGCGATGCGCTCGTTCTGGGTCTTGAGGGCGTCCTCGCGCTGATCCAGCTCCTGGGTGCGCTCGGCGTGGTTCTCGCGGGCGTCCAGGCGAGCCTGCTCCAAGCCCTTACCGTACTGGTCGAGCTGGGACGCGTTCTGGGTGAGACGGTTCTCCTTCTCGTCGAGCTCCATCCACTTGCGGCTGTTGTGGGCGCCGTCCACCACGGCGGTGGCGCCGTGACGCAGGGCCTTGACGGCCAGGTAGCCACCGATGCCGCCCGCCACGAGCATGATGCCGCCGCCGATGAGGGCGCCGGTGCCGGCCGTGGCGGCCACGGTCGCCAGGCTGAAGTTACCGCTGACCAGGCCGGAGAGGGCGCTGCCGGCAGCGGTGATGCCGCCGCCCATGGCCATTCCGCCCACGCCGCCCGCCAGGGCGCCCATGCCGGACACCACGGTGCCGACCACGCGCAGCGGGCCCTTGAGGGGGAGCAGCTTCTTCTGCTCGCCCGGCTGCCCGGCGTCAGGATCCTCGCCGGCCAGCTTTTTGCCGACCCAGCGCATCCCCTTGGCGGGAACGCCGGCCACGCTCTGGCCCAGGGCCCAGCCGCCGGCAAGGCCGGTGGCCCCGCCGATAACCATGCCGACTTTGGCGCCGATGGCGGTGGTGGTCCAGGCCGCGCCCAGGAAGCCCATCACGCCGCTGGTCGTGGCCGAGGCCACGATGGGGCCCAGTCCGCCGCCCAGAGCCGCGCCCACCAGGGCGCCACCGACCACGCCGGCGTAGACGGTAGCGATACCGGCCGCCAGGGCGACTCCGCCGCCGATGGCCAGATCCCAGTTGTTGCTTGCGCCGATCAGGCCGCGTCCGAGCTCTTTGCGAACCCGACCGCCGAAGCCGTCCTTGGGCTCTTCGGCAGCGGGGGGATTCTCGGCCGGAGGAGCGCTGTTGGCCGCACTGAGAGTGTTAAAATTGAAGGGTTTGGGAGCAACGCTGACTTGCATGACACTTCCTCCTTAGATGGTCCGACGCAGGACGTTGAGTGCGACGCCGATTCCGACGCCGGCGATGCCGCCCACGACGACTCCGCCGACCAGGCCGCCCACCAGGCCGAAGCGGCCGTCTTGCTGCACCTGGACTTCATTCTTGTCGACCTCGGGACGCCCGAAGAACCCGGTCTTGGGAACGTCGCGCTCGATGTTGACGGTACCGGGCGTGTTGCCGCCGTTGGCTGACAGCGCGCTCTTGAAGTAGTCGGAGGGGATCTGGCCGAGCACGCGGTGCTCGGTGACCGGGGCCTCGGTGTTGTAGCTCTGGCTGACGGCGTTGTTGGACTCCATCAGGCCGTTGAGCAGGCCCACGCCGCCGCCGATGACGGCGCCCACGGCGCCGGTCTTGATCAGGAGCTGGGTCTCGCCCTTCACCTCGCGGCGCTCGTGCTCCTCATAACCCTGGCCCACGGCCTTGCGGCCCACGGCGATCAGGGCGCCCAGGCCGGCGCCGACTCCCATGCCGATGCCCAGTCCGACCAGTCCGCTGGTCAGCGGCGAGCCGCTGCCGGGGGTCTTGATCTCGTGGGTGCGCTGGGTATATTCGCCGATGCGCTCCTGGGTGATGCTGGGGGTGTGGCGCACGTCCCAGCCCACCAGCTCGCGGGTGGTGCCCACCTGCTGGCCGCTGGAGTTGAACACGGGCTGCTCGTCGTAGCGGGGCACCTCAACGAAGGTCGAGCCGGTCAGCTTCTCGCTGAAGATGGGCACCTTCGTCTCGCTGATGACCACTTCGGGCCGGGCCACGGCCGAGGTGATCAGGCTGTCGGCGATGCCCAGGCCCCCGCCGATGGCTCCCCCCACGCCCGCGCCCAGCATGATCAGCTCGGCGTTCTTGAAGTTCTTGAGGGCCGGAGGACGCAGCTTGGTGTCCTCATCGATGCGGTCGAGGTCGCCCTTGACCTTGCCCAGGCCGTCCTCGATGCGGCCGTAATCGCGGTCGATGTCACCGGCCGGCTTGCCGGCCAGGGCATCCTCGGAGGCGGCTCCAACCACGTTGGTGCGCACCCAACTGTTGACTCTGGAAGCGACAGTTCCCAACATTTTCGTGCTCCTCCTAAATCCCGCAAGCCCGCTCGCGGGATGCGATATTGGCTTCCTTACCGTCGAGTTGACGGTCCTGGGCTTCCAGGTTGCGAAGTTGTGAGCCCAGCTGGGCCCGGGCGTTGGTGAGGCGGTTGACCTCGGCCTCGGCCTGGCGGCGCTGGCTCTGAGCCGAGCTCAGCTCGGACTGAGCCTGGGCCCGCTGGCCCGAGGCGATGCTGGCCTCGGACTGAGCCTGGCGCATCCGGTCGCTGGCCCGATCCTCGTCGCGCCGAGCGTCGGAGATCTGCGACTCGAGCTGGCTCTTCTTGGGAGCCAGGTCTTGCTGGTAGCGCCGCTCGGTCTCGTTGGCGATGTCGGTCTCACGACGGTCGAGGCGATCCTTGTACTGGTCGAGCTGACCCTGCAGGCCCTGGTAGTGCTGCTCGAGGGCGGGGCGGCGGCCGGCGAAGATCTTGTCCGACTCAGAGACGATCTCGCGGTCGATCTGCGCCTCGCGGGCCTCGATCTCACCCTGGAACTTGTTCTGCTGGCCCTCGCGGGTATCCAGGCGACCCTTCCAGTCGCGCAGATCCTGCGAGCGCTCGTGGAAGGCGGCCTGGCCGCGGGTCTCGATGGTGTCGTCGATCTGCTTCTCGCGCCCGCTGGCATCCTTCTCGCGCTCTTCGATGTCTCGCTCGCGGGTGTCCAGGCGGGCCGTCTCCTGCTGGTGGAAGGCGCGGTCGGCCACGGCCACCTGGGCCAGATCCAACTGCTTCTTCTTGAGCTCGTCCTCGAGCTTCTCGAGGCGCTCTTCCTTGAGGGTCAGGTCTTCGGTCTCACCGGTCTTGTCCCACAGCTTGGAGACTTTGTCACCCACCCAGCTGGCCGCGTTGATGGTGCCCTTGGCGATGGTCAGGGCGCCCGCCCCGACCACCAGGCCCATCGCGCCGGCGCCGATGGCTCCGCCGATTCCGGCCGCGCCCAGCACCGAGGCTCCGCTCAGGCCCTGGCCGAGCAGGCCGCTGATGGTGGCGCCGCCAGCGGCCACAGAGCCGCCGATGACCGCCCCGCCCACCAGGCCGCCCAGGGCGCCCGTGCCGGCGATGACCCGTCCGGCCACTCCCTTGGCGCCGGTGAAGGCCTTCAGGTCGGAGGGCTTGCCGGGCTCCTGCTTGTCGGCCCCGAGCAGGCGACCGGCGGCGTTTCCGAAGCTGGTGCCGGTCTTCCAGGCGCCCACGATGCCGCTGGCGCCCCCGATGAACATGCCCACTTTGGCGGCCGAGAAGCCGGCGTTCCAGACGCCGCCCAGGAAGCCCAGGGCGCCGTTGGTGGTCACCGAGGCGACGGCCGGGCCGATGCCGGCTCCGAAGAGACCGCCCACGATGGCGCCGCCGAGCACGCCGGCGTACATCGCCGGGATGGCCAGGGTCAGAAAGCCAACGCCCCCGATGGCCAGGTTGATGGCGTTGCCGAACTCGCTGCCCTGCTTGGGCTCTTTCTCACCGCTGAGGGTGAACGACTCCTGCGGGCCGGCCGCGACCGGAGCCTGATACTGGTTGTAGAGCCTGCCGACCGTCTGGGGGGCGGCGGGGGCCAGGGTGCTTACATTCATCTTGCTTGACCTTCCTCCCGATTCCTTAACTCTTAAGCTGCCGCTTTGTTGGTGCTCGCGCCCGGGGGCTGGGTGGGCTGCTGCACCGGAGGCTTGTCCTGCGGGGTCAGCTTGTCGACCAGGCGGGCGGCCGTCTTGGCCACCTTGTAGCCGCCCATCATCCCCATCGCGCCGAAGGCCACCAGGCCGATGCCGCCGCCGATCAGGGCGGCGCTGCCCATGTTGCTCATGGCCGCCATGTTGAAGCCGTTGAGGGTGAGGCCGTGAATCAGGCTGCCGGCCGAGGCCACCGAGGCGCCCAGGATGCCGCCGCCCACTCCGCCGGCCAGGGCGCCGCCACCCACGGTGATGGCGCCGATGGTGCCCTTGATGGGGCCGCTGATCTTGACGTGTTTGCCGGGGTCTTCCTTGTCAGCCCCGAAGAGGCGCCCGACCGCGTTGCCGACGCCCGTGCCGGTGGCCCAGCCACCGAGCAGGCCGCTCACTCCGCCCAGGACCATTCCGGCTTTGGCGACGGTGGAGGTGCTCTGCCACACCGTTCCGACCATCCCCAGGAAGCCGTTGCTGGTCACCGCTCCGGCGATGGGGCCGAAGCCCAGGCCGAGCATCGAGCCGACCACGGCGCCACCGATGACGCCGGCATACATGCAGGGGATGATGAGCGCCAGGGCGCCCACTCCGCCCACGCCCATCTTGACGGCGTTGCCGAACTCGCTCCCCTCGCTGAGCTGGGCCTGGTCCTGCGGGGCAGCCTGGCTCTCGGACTGAGGGGCCAGGGACTGGCTGGCCCGGGTGTAGGGGGCCAGGCTTGGCGCGGTGGCGGCGGTGACGTTCATGGAGTCCTCCCGTGTTTGTTGCGTCAGCACCATAAGCGTTCGGGCAAGTCTGATTGGTAAACGTTGTATGAACGTCACGCCAAAGAACTTTCAGCTCCTTTTAAGAAACAAATTTGTAACGCCCGTAACGACGCCATCCGTTTCACCCATTTTTCAGCCGGGGGGGGTAGAGTGGCCATGGGCGACGGGGGTTTTTCCCCTCGATCCCGAACATCACGAGCACGATGGAGCCGAATATGGACGCCACCCGCATCACCGCCAACACGACCAGCGCCTTCAGCGCCCCCACCCGCAGCGCGGGACAGGACGAAGACCCCCACAAAGCGGTGAAGGAGAAGTTCGAGTGGAGCGGCCGCCCGGCGGCCGGCGAAGCGGGAGCCTTCCAGCCTCAGGCCCGGACGGCCGCGCCGGTCCAGACCGAGACGGCCATCGCGATGAAGGCCCCTCCGGGCGCGCGTAAAGGCGAGGACCTGGGCGTGGTGACCGTGCTCGACGCGGCCTCGGTGGCTCCCGGCGCCGACCTGATCAAAGCTGAGGAGGGCAACACCTCCGAGGCCCAGACCCGCAACTGGGCCGACATTGGCAAGAAGGTCGGCCTGGTGGTGTTGGGCGGTCTGGCCGTGGGCGTCCCGCTGGCCATGCCGACAATCGCCCAGGCAGCTCCGGCCCAGGTAGCCACCCAGCAGCAGGTTAACCGCGACGTCGCCCCGGTGCATGTCGGCAGCCTCCAGGACGTGGTCAACCAGTACAACGGCGAGCGCCCCTTCTTTGTGGTGGGAACGCCCCGCATCAACGGCACAGCCCTCAGCCAGAACGAAATGCGCGAGTTCCAGCAAGTGCTGCGCGAGCATCCCAACACCGTGGTGGTGCTCGTCGAGAACACCAATAACGAAGACGCCGACAACACCCTGATCGGGCGCGGCATCGGCAACAACCCCGCCTTCCAGAACATCAAGAACGCCCAGACCGGTGAGGGCGAGGGCGTGATGCTGGTCATCTACTTCGCCAACCGGGGCGACGCCAGCGACCGTCCCATCTTCTACCGGGCCGGCGAGTTGCCCGACCGCCTGGGTGTGGGCGAGGACAACTGGGCCGCCCCCGACCACTCGCCTCGCCAGCTGATGCGCACCTTCATCAACGCCTTCCGCAACGAGGGCCGCAGCCTGGCCGGCTCGGTGGACGCCGTCTTCGACCAGGTCAACGGCACCATCGCCCGCGAGGTGCAGGCCCAGGTGGGCAACGCCCAGCAGAACGTCAGCGCCGCCCAGTCCGCCCTGAACGGCGTGAAGCCCAAAGTGGCGCAGTTCCAGCAGCGCCACGGCAGCGGCGGCACCATCGGCAGCCCGGATGTGAACAGCTGGCAGCAGCAGCTCACCACCGCCCAGCAGCAGCTGGCCAACCGCGACTTTGCGGGGGCCAGCCGCACCGCCAACGCCCTGGTCCAGACCATCCGCGGTCACGAGACCCTGATGGCCAACTACGAGGCGGCTCCCGGCGTGGCCAGCCAGGTCGAGACCCAGATCCAGCAGCTGCAGCAGCAGATCCAGAACCTGCCCGACAACAGCCAGGCCCAGAGCGCTCGCTCTTCCTTCGAGCGGGCCCAGAGCGAGCTGCAGCAGTTCCGTAACGACCACTCGGCCAAGAGCCCCAGCTTCCAGCAGCACCTCGACGCCGCCAAGTCGGCCGCCGCCGAGGGCCTCTCCCAGGCCCAGAGCTCAAAGGACACGGCCGCTCGCAACGAGGCCATTCGCAACTACGGAGCCGCGGCCGGCGCCGTCGCCATCCTGGCCACGGGCATCATCCTCAACGTCCGCGCTCGCGGTGCCCGCAAAGCGGCCGAGGCCGAGTATGAGGAAGCCATCAACGAGATCGGCAAGAAGTCGCACGAGCTGCTCGAGCTGATGAACGATGCCGACTACCACAAGGTGGCCAACTACGAGGGCAAGACCAGGGAGAAGGCCGACGCTTTGATGGCCAACGTGGTGGATGCCCTGACCCTGGTGGGCGGCGCCGAGAAGTTCGCCAACGAGGCCAAGAGCCTGATCGACGCCGGCGGTTTCGGACGCGTCAAGAACTGGTTCACCACCGGCAACTTCAAGAAGGCCGAGCGCCTGCTCACTGACCCCAACGAGAAGCTCACCTTCAGCTTCACCGACAGCTCCCGCAAGGTGATCGAGAAGGACTCCCAGGCGGCAACCTGGCGCGAGGAGCTCCTCAAGCGGGGCACCAGCCGCGAGTTCACCCAGTCGCTGCAAGAGATCTTGCTGGCGATGGCCGAGAATCGCGACGAGGCCAAGGGCCAGCTGGAGGAGCTCGATAAGAAGGGCTCCGAGATCAACACCTTCATCCAGACTGTCGACGACGCCTCGGCCGCAGCCTTGAAGAAGGCCACCTCACTGAAGGCGGGTGAGTCCTTCGCGGCGCCCGAGGCCAAAGTCGCCGTGCAGGCCGCGGCTCGCTCGGCCGTGGCCGAGGTCGCCCAGGACTCGGGCGAGAAGTACCCCAACCTTTCCGCTGACCAGCTCCTCAACCGTGCAGCCTTTCCGGCCGCGGCCGGCGACGCGTCCTTCACCGCTCCGGCGGTGGTCGACAACCTGCTGCCGATGGTGCGCGGCTCCAAGGCCGAGGGCGGCTTGCTGGCCAAGGGCCGCGAACTGGCTGACCGGAACTTCATCACCGCCTGGGACGACTATACCAAGCCCGCCGAGCGCATGACCCAGGAGGCCACCCAGATTATCGACCTGGGTGTGGACACCCGCACCGGCCTCTTGCAGACCCTGGGCGCGGCCGACAGCTTCCTGCACGCCAACCAGGTCAAGACCGACTGGGCCCACGGCGCCAAGGACAAGCTTTCGACCCGCCTCAACGAGGCCGCCAACAAGGCGATGCGCACCTCGGCCGCCGACGACATCAAGCAGATCGGCAGCGAGATTCAGGCCCTCGAGGCCCGCGTCGAGCGCGTGGTGGAGCAAGACTACGAGCGCCGCGAGATCTCGCCCAAGTTGATCGCCGATGCCGAGGCCGACGTTGTCAAGACCCGTCAGGAGCTGTGCGACCAGCTGCAGAAGTTCGGCGTCTTCAAGAGCGGCAAGCCTGAGGAAGTGCTCGTAGAGCCGCAGCGCAACCCCACCGACCGCACCAAAGCTTCCCACGACAACCTGGCGAAGGTGAAGCCGCAGCTCGACACCGGCAACATGGAGAAGGCTGGCGAGCACCTGGGCAACATCCGCGACCTGACCGACGAGGCCCACGACCTGGTGGCTCAGAGCCGCGCAGCCGTCAACAGCTACCACGGCACCCTGGACGAGCGCCAGAAGCGCACCGCCAAGACCACCGACAGCATCGCTTCCACCTACCAGCCGTCCTTCGACCGCATCAAGTCGACCTACGCCGCTGCCTGCCAGCAGCTGATCGCCGCCGAGGTGGGCGCGGGCGATACCATCGGAGACAACATCGCCCAGGCCCGGGCCGACATCAAGAAGGCCGAAGGCGAGACCGCCGACGGCATCAAGAACTTCGACCGCGCCTACGTGCTGACCTCACGCGACGACCTGAGCAAGGCCGATGCCACTCTCAAGAGCGCTCAGGCGCACCTGGACGGCATCACCAACGCCGAGAAGCTGCTGGGCCAGAAACAGACCGCGGTCGAGGGCGAGCTGAAAACCCTCGAGGGCAATTACGCTCGCACTCGCGCCAACGCCGGTCAGGTGTTCGTCCGCTCGCAGGCCAAGAGCCTGCTGAGCCAGGGCGAGCAGAGCCTGCGCCAGGCCACCGGCGCCGTCAACGCCAAGCCGAAGAACCCGTTCGAGGCCAAGAACACCCTCGGAGCCTCCGAGAGCATGCGCGGCCAGGTCGAGTCGGCCATCGCGGCCGACAAGCAGGCCTACGACCGGGCCAACTCGGCCGTGGCCTCGGCCGAGCGCGAGATGTCCAGCGCCAAGGGCCAGATTATGGAATACGCCGTCGAGAGCTGGACCTTCTCCAACCGCTGCGGCAGCGCCCGCAACTCGGTGGGTCACGCGGCCGTGGCCGGTGCCCTGGCCTCGCTCGGCTCGGCCGAAGGCGACCTGCGCTCGGCTCGCACCCTCATCTCGGCTCAGCGCTACGAGGAAGCCGCCCAGGAAGCCCAGCAGGCCGAGCGGGCTGCCGGCAGCGCGGTGGGCCTGGCCGCGGCCGCGCGGGCTTCGGCTTACGCCTCGCATATGAGCGAGGTCCGTCGCCTGGAGGCCGAGGAGGACGCCCTCGAGCGCCGCGAGGCCGAAGAGCGCCGTCGCCAGGAAGAGGCCGAGGCGGCTCGCCGCCGGGCCAGCGAGAGCTCCTCCTCGTCGGGCGGCTCCAGCGGTGGCTGGGGCGGCGGCGGCGGTGGGAGCGGCGGCTCCAGCGGCCGGTGGTAATCTGGGGAGAAGGGCCGCAAGGCCCTTTTTCATGTACGGGGTCAGGGCAGGACGCTGAAGCCTTCTTGCATGGCGACCTGGCGCAGCCGGTGGTCCAGGCTGACCAGCTCGCGGCCCGCCGGTTGCTGCTCGCACCAGGCAAGCGAGGCGGCCAGTTGCAGCGAGTCGGCTGCGCGCAGGGGATAGGCAGCCACCAGTCGGTGAGCCATGAGGCGCACAAGCTCGGTCGGCTCGACCTGCTCGGCGCTTTGAAGCACTAACCGCAACGTCTCGCGCGCGAGCTGGAGCTCGTCGCCCGCCAGGGAGCCCTCGCGAAACCGTCGGTTGAGCGCGGAATGACATTCCACCGAGGTTCCCCACCACAAGACGAGGCGCTCGTCTGACTCGAGCAGCGCCAGGCTTTCTGCGCGCCCCGGCTCGTCGAGCAGCAACGGGAGCACGGCGGAGGAGTCCCAGAACCTCACCAGCCGTTCGCACGCTCTTGAAGGAGTGCCTCGACGACCGACTCGGAGGCGCGGGCCGCCCGCCGCCCCCGGAGCGCCTCGACCAGTGATTGTCCGTTGCCCGGCTTCAAGATACCGTCGCGATAGAGGCGCTCGAGCCGGGAGCCCTCCTGCTCGGGATCCGACTGGTAGGGAACCAGCCTGGCGATCGGTCGACCTCGCTCGGTGACCAGGACCTCCTCTCCCGCCTTGACCAGACTCAGATAGGCGCTCAGGGACGCTTTCAGGGTTGTGACCGAAGTGACTTTTTCCATGTGACCAGTCTAGTCTGTTCCTGAAGCACTGGTCAATGAGCCCGGGAGCCTTGTGTTCGATACGGGGCTTTGAGTCCGCTCCGTAGCGGCCTTGCTTGTTTCGATTTTTGAACCGGCGGTTCATTTTTGGAGCGTTTGTTCGCCGTTGGGGAGCTGCGCGCCCACCTCGCAGGCTCGACGGCGTCGCGGATTGGCCCAGGCCGACGGGCCTGGAAAGCAATTCAATAGCAACCGTCGAATCAGACAAGAAATTCGCGTTTAAGAGGTCGGGGGAGGTCGAATGCAGTGCCGTGGGACGCACCAACCGGTCCGAGCCAGTCTTCTAGCAGTTCTGGTAGCCTGCCTGATTGCTCTCCAGTGTGGAGGCAATGAGCCGGGCCCGTCAAGCTCCGGCACCAGCCCCGACAACGCGACCCTCGGGGGGGGGATTAAGCGGTAACTTCAAAGCCACTCCAGTCTCCCTCAGCCTCATCACCCCGGCCGACGTGCCGAGCGGTTTTCTCGATGTAACTCCCGGAGCCGTCTCCGAAGCCCAGAGAAACGCCATCCTGGCGCGCAAGCTCAGCCCCGAGCGGATCCAAGCTCGTCACAACAACTCTCCGCACCTGCGCCAATTCACCGTTCACCAGGTCGAGAACCAGGCGACCCTCTATTACGTGCTCAACCAGCTCCAGGGCACCGCCCAGCCTTACGTCGCCTACACTCCCGAGGCCCTCTTCGGTCGCAGCCCGCACAACGGCGTGACCGTGCCTCTACCCGACCTGGCTCGGGCTCTCACACCATTACCTATCGCTGGACCATTCCCGCGTCCAACGACCCCGTGCTCGTCGACGTGCAGCCCACTGACCTGCGCGAGCCCGAAATCGCCTACCAGACCATCCTGCCAACGGGTGCCAACGAGATCCAGGTCGACTTCAACCTGGCGGTATCCACCGA
>JAANMU010000491.1_pt1 | contig 47077 bp, 43 predicted proteins | sample 7279701 | NCBI WGS metagenome assembly JAANMU01 (sample SAMN14094539, study PRJNA606508) | bioreactor metagenome | isolation source: A lab-scale SPAN reactor treating ammonium-rich wastewater day 57 | place: Ireland: Galway | collected 2017-03-13
TCCATGAGGTCTCAGGCTCAGCAAGGTGCCGTCATCGAGCCGGCTCATCCAGCGCGTGTTGCTGCCGGTGCGAACCGGGTACTGCTCCAGCAGGGCATCCACATCCACGAGGCTGGTCTCGCGCGCCCAGGTGAGGAACAGGCGCACGGCCTTCACGCTGGCGCAGCAGGACAGCAGTTGTCCGAGCAAGTCCTTGCGGGGGGAACGCAGTCCATCGAAGATGTTGCGGGCCTCTTCGAGGCTCTGCTTGACGCCGGCTTCGTACAGCAGCTCCAGAACGGCACGCTCGGAGGCAGCCACCCGCAGATCCTCGGGCAGGCCAGGCGGCGTGGTCAGGGTCTTGCTGGCCAGCGCCGTGTCCGGCCAGTCGAACAGGCGGGCGTGGACGTAGCGGGCCGGAAAGCGCGAGGTGAACCAGGCTGGCAACACGAAACGACCGTCGCCCCACAGCACCAGCGCCTCCCGGCTGCCCAGGTTGTGCCGCACACCCTGCAGGGCCAGGGCGCTCTTGCCGCCGACGTGCAGGCCGGGCACGCGCTGTTGCAGGAACTTCAGCGCACCGTAGACCCCGAATTCATCGTTCGGGAAGGCATAGACGCCATGGGCCAGGCGCACGAGCCACCCGCCGTCGGCATAGTGGGCGGCGAGCTGGGGCGACACCCCGAACTGGCTCAGGGTGGCAAGGTCGAACGGCGCCCCGCGGGGAAGTCCCGCCTGCAGCCGCTTGATTACCTGGTGCCTAGAATTTCCATCCATGGTATAAAAATAGCACGGAATCCAATCAGCCCCTAGAGCTATCGCAGGAACGTGCATGGAAAGTAGCATAAGGTTTGATTTATAGTGCAGAATCTAATCGCCCTGCGACCCGAGCCAACCCGGCTCTGCCGGCCGCAACCCGCCCTCCTGATCGCGGTCTATGCTGGAGGGCAGGCCACGACCGGCCGCTCCGCGAGGTGAGGCACCACTGAAGCCGAGGCATATGAGCATGACCACCAACACGCACAACGGGCGCTGGAGCCACCGGCTGGGCCGGGGGGCTGGCCGTGCCTGGCGTGGATACCTGCGCCGCGAGCAGCGTGTCGCCGGCTGGCTGGTGACGCGCGGGGTGCCCGCGGGCGCGGCGACGGCGGTGCTCTGGATCGTCAAGCTCGCCGTGCTCGGTGCGCTGCTCTACTCCGCGTTCTGGCTGGCCCTGCTGCTTGCCTTTGCGGTGACTGCTGCATGGCTCGTGCAGCACGACGACTCTGATCAAGAGGAACCGCAACCCGAGTGGAGGGAAGGCCCCAACGGCTTCGGGCTTTATGACAAGAGCGACTGGCGCATCGACCCGCATGTGACCGACGACGACTGAACGGCGGTCACTTCTTCGATACGGCGCTCATTGCCATACCAGCGCCACGCCCCCCAGCGCCCTTGGCGTCCGAGGTGGCGGTGGACAACCCCTGCACGATATTTCCCGTGCGAACGCCTGCCCAAGCCAATGCCATGACCCAAAACGTCGGCAGCACGATGAACATCATCGCCATGACGAAGTTGAGCAGCATGTCGCCAAAGGCGTTGTTCAAGCCGATCAGCGGATCGAAGTTCGTGTGCGGCCTGTCGGCGCCAAACCCCCAGCCGTAGAGCGCGTCCAGGATCGTGCTGTCGATCCAGCGCGCGAGCTGGAACCAGAAGTCCACGAAGAACAGCGCGAACTGGACGCAGCTCACCGTCACCACCGTCTTCAGGTCGTAGGTGCCGATCAGCAGCACCAGCGGGATGCAGATGACGAGCGCCATCTTGAGCATCGTCAGCACCATCGGCAGCGCCTGGCGCACCACGTCCATCGCCGGAAAGAAGCCCAGCGAGCCGACGGTCAGCCCCAGGTCGCTCGCGCCGCGCGTGACGATGTTCGGCAGCGTCTTGTCGATCTGGCCGCCGTAATCGGTGTAGACGGCGCCCTGGTTCATCTTCTGCTGCCGCGGTGAGACGACGGCGCGGATCACCGAGTCATTGACCTCGCTCTGCGACAGGAAGCCCACCCAGCGCCCGATGCGGGTCAGCAGGTCCGGGTCGACCTGTGCCAGCAGCCGGCTGCGCAGTCCCTGGCCGCCATCGGCCCACCACTGCCGGCAGGACGGATAGCCGCCGCCGCTGTCCACCTGTGCCAGCCCCGCATCGCGGGTCGCGTCGTAGGGCCAGGCCGTGCGTGGGGTCCTGGCGCGATAGGTGTCATAGAAGCCGGGCGTGTCGAGGAAGTAACTCGACCCGATCCAGGTGACGTCGTTCATCTGCTCGTCGGAGAGCGTCGGCCGGTTCATGAACAGCTTGGCGCGCGACGGCCCGTAGCAGTCGTGCGTGAAGTCGGCGACCTCCTGTGCCAGCACCGGATCGTCGATGCGCGTGGCATCCACATCCATGCGAATCTGACGCAGGTCCGTGCCGCAGGGAATCGCCGCCACCGCGGAGCCCGTCACGGCTTTCGACAGCGCGTGCATGAAGAACCACCACACCGGCACCAGCGCGCTCTGGTCGTTGAGCGCCGTGTAGACGTTGGACCAGCCCGTGTCGTTGGGCAGCGGGACACTGACCTGGCATTGCGCGGAGCGCGTGGTGTCGAACCTGATCGTGGCGAGATCCACCGGGATGAACGGGATGCCGGCGAACATGATGACCACGATCGCCACCCACACCCGGTTCTCGATGCGCATCGACGACAGCACGCCCTTGTTGCCTTCGTCCGCACCTTCGCTGCGGGCCTTGAGCCACTCCTGGATCACGATGGCCACGAACGGCAGCGCGAACACGCCGCTGGCCACGAGAATGCTCCAGATGCCGTTGTTGACCACCCAAGCCACCAGGGTCAGGTAATACTCCAGGTAGTCCGTGGTGTAGAGCGTCATGCCTGCCTCCCGGTCTCAGCCGTGCCGCAGCAGTTGGCTGGCTTCCAGCGCGACCACGGAGATCACGGCCGCGATCTCCGTGCGCAGCAGGCGCTGATGCGTCTCGCGGGACGGCTCCCGCCGCAACAGGCGCCGACGCATCCACCACCAGCCGTAAGCCGTCGCTCCGTAGAGGCACAGCCGCCACACGAAGAAGTGGCCGGCGTGCGCCTGCAGCCAGTGCTGCCAGCCCTCGACGCCGCCGACCACGTGGATGCCGGCGATGTTCACCGCCACCGCGGCGGCGACCACGAGCAAGGTCCACAGCAGCGCCACACCGACGCGGCGGTTGAACAGCCATGGCAGCCGCAGCCAGGCCAGCCGGCTCATGGCGTACCGCTCCGCGGCCTCTGGACTTCCCGCAGACGGTCGCGCGTGGTGTCGCCCTCGAAGATGCCGCGCGAGCCGGCGGCGCGGGTGCTGTGGCGCTGGATGATCGCCATCGCCGAGTTGCCGGCCAGCGTGCGGCGCAGCTCCAGCTCAGTCTTGAGGTTGTTGATCTCCTGCTCCAGCGCGCTGTTCTCCTGGTCGACCGCCCGCACGGCCAACTCGTTGGCGGCGACGTTCGGCTCCTTCTTGCCGGTCAGCAACGTGCGTTGCAGCAGCAGGGCCTTCTCCAGCACGCTGGACAGCGCCGCCTCCGACGCCAGGCGCTTGCCCAGCACGTCCTGGTCGGGTTCGTCACGCAGGGCCTCGATCACGCCGCGGGTGATCGGCAGCGAGCTGCTGCCGGCCGCGTCAAGATTGGTCGGCGTCGTCGGCCGGGCGCCCGTCACCAGCTCCTGCAGGACCTGCAGCTTGGTCTCGTACTCTTCCTGGATCACTGGCGTGAGCCCGACGCCAGGCGTGGTCTGGGTCTTCGTGCAGTTTTCGCAGGTGCGTTGCTCGCGTTCGCCCAGCACGCGGTTCGCAAAGGCCGCGGCCGCGCCAGGCGACGACCAGGTCTGGCAGGTCAGGCGGTTGCCGCAGGCGCTGCGCGCGATCGACGAAGTATCGGTGACGCTGCGCCCGTTGAGCAGGTTGTAGCCCGCGCGCGTCACATCGCCGACCACCTTGATCGAACTCTGGCCGGAGCCGCCCGCATTGCCGCCGCCGACCCAGGGCACGCCGTTGTTCCCTTTGTTGGACTCGGCCTGCTCGATGGCGGAGACGGCATCGGTGCTGCTGACCGCATCCCGCAGCGCCATCCCCTCGGCGAGCTGGTCCCAGCCGGCCTGGCCGCCGGCCATGTCCGCCATGCGATTGGCGATGGCCCGGCAGGTCATCTTCGAGCGGTCGAAGTCCAGGCGCGCCTGGAGGATGCCGTTGGTCAGCAGGTTGTAGAGCCCCGGGTCGGCGCGCTGGATGATCAGGGCCGGCAGCGAGGCCACGGCGCTGGTGGCGTTCTGGATCACGTTGCTCATGATCGTCTGGAAGCCGTTGGTGATGCCGTTGAGCTGGTTCTGCAGCGTCGTGGTGATGCTCATGTCGCCGCAGATCAGGTTGCTGTTCCAGCCGATCCCCACGCCGATGCTTTGCATGTTGCCGGCACCACCCATCGACACGGCCCGGCCGCCGCCGATGCTGTAGAGCACGTCGTCGCCGATCACGCTGCCGCTGACGTTCACGCCATTGGGGTCGATGCGGGTCTGCGCCCAGGCGGCGCCGACGGCCAGCGTGATGGCCGCCATGAGCAGCGTGGCCCGCAGGTGCGACTTCGCGCTGCGCAGGAAGTCAGGGAGGGAGGCGTTCATCGTGGGTTCCTCACATGAAATCGACGCTGCCGAGGAAGACCTGGCCACGGCGCCGGCAGCAGGAGTACGGCCGCCACAAGGCCCAGGCGTAGTCGCCCTGCTGGGCCTGCACGCGGGTGCGGCTGTGCGGGAAGACCACGCAACTGTTCGAGAGCGTGGGCGTCAGCTCCTGCCACTTGCCCGTCGAGGCGTCGGTCTCCATCAGCGCGCCGGCCGGCCAGTAGCCGTCGCGGGCGTTGGCCAGCAGGGGCTGATACACGTGAATCTGGTTGCGGCGCGTCACGATGTCGCCCGCGCGCTGCGCGACCACGGCGCCGCTCTTGTGGTCGTCGGTCTGGTGCAGGAAGCCACCGCGGGGATACACGTTGCCCCAGAGGTTCAGGCCGGTGCGCGTACCGATTTCGCGCCGGCCGGGGATGAGCGCTTCGGGGTAGAGCGCTTCCGGGATGTTGTAGCGCCAGGCGATCGTGTCGAGCGTGCTCAGCAGATACGGCATGAAGGCCGTGCCCGCGCCTTCGCAGGTGTAGCCGGAGGCGCTGGCGAACTGGCTGAACACCATCCCGGCCGGATGGCCGATGACATCGGCGTTCTTGAACTTGGCGAGGTTGTTCTCGTTGTCGTGGTTGGTCGTGCCGTCACCGCCAGCCTTGGCGCTCGGGTTGGGCATGCTCATCGCCCTGACTTCCTGCCACGGGTTTTCGCCGGTGTTCGAGTAGCTCGACACCACTGCATCGGGGACGTAGTGGCGCACCTTGACGGAGGTGCGAACCGAGCAGCCGAATGGCGTGCAGTACAGCCAGTAGCAGATTCCGACCACGCGATATTCGAGGCAGTCGGGGGACAGCGCCGACGAGACGATGGTGGCGGTGTCGAGGGCGAACGTCGACGTGGCCGCGCTCAGCAGCAGCGCGGCGGCGGTGGCTCGCAGGCGCCGGGATGCCAGCAGGAGGCTCATGGCTGCGTGCTCCGGTAGGCGTTGATGCGCGCGACGGCGCGGGACACGTCGGGCTCGCCATAGACCACGTAGCGTCGATCGACCACCACGGCGGGAATCTTGGCGATGCCCAGTCCCCAGGCATCCGCGACACCTTGGTAGGCATGGCCGATGCGGCGCTGCAGCGCCTCGCCGCCGTCATGCAACCGCTGCCGCACCGCCGCTGCGGCCTGTTGCGGGTCGGCCGGCAGGTGCGCCGCGAGTTCGACCTCGATGCGCGTGGCCTGGTCCAGCTCGATGATCCGCACGCCGGCCGGGGCCTGCACCGGATGACGGCTGTCGGTGACGACGAGCACATCGGCGGCTGCCGCGATGGAACCGAGCAGCGCGGCGCACAGTCCAGCGGCCAGCCTCGTGGCCAGGGGGCGCCGCGAGGCGGCAGGAAGGTTGAGGGAATGAGCCGGCATGTCGCGTCTCCGCGGAGTCGATGCAGACTCGTAGTCGAGCGCAACCCAGATCAGGGGACGACAAAGAAACCGAAACCGGTCAGTCCCGATTTCCTGCGCACCGGCGAAAAGAAACGGGAGCCAAGGGCTCCCGTGGTGATGAAATGAGTGCGCTACAACAAGCCGGCTTCGGCGAACGAGTACGGGCTGCCCTTGCCGACGATGAAGTGATCCAGCACCCGGACATCGACGGTGGCCAGCGCACTCTTCAGCCGCTCGGTGATCGCACGATCAGCGGCCGATGGCTCGGTGGTCCCCGAGGGGTGCTGATGCGCCAGGATCAGCGCCGAAGCGTTGAGCGCCAGCGCACGCTGGACCACCACCCTCGGATACACCGAAGTCTGGTCGACCGTGCCCTTGAACAGCGGCTCAAAGGCGAGCACCTGGTGCTGGTTGTCGAGAAACACGACGGCGAAGATTTCGTTCGGCTCCGCGACCAGTTTCAGGCGCAGGTAGTCGCGCACGGCTGCGGGACTGCCCAGCGCCGGACCGGCCTTGAACACGCGGTTCTCCAGCAGGGTGATGGCCTGCCGGATGATCCAGTCTTCGTGCTGGGCGGCGATCAGGGTGAGCGACTCCGGGCGGGAGTCTGCGATGACAAGAGACATGGCGAACCTCCAATGGATGAGACCGGAGGGCGCCTGCCCCCTGGAGGGCAAACCCTCCTGGGGACGATGGGGATGGAACGGGTGACGAGCGGGCATCCACCACCGCGGATGCGATGGCTGTTCGCGTCAAGGGATGCGATGCGAACGGGTTTCGATCAGCGCGGACGAGCCGCGCCGCAGCCTTGAAGATCGATGGCTACCTGGGCATGTCACCGGCGACGCCGGCGGGCATGTCTGGGGAATGGGCGGGTTCGGCTGCGGCCGTGCTGCCGGCGGCGAGGAGGTCGATGGCCGACAGCAAGGCATCGCCTTCGACGGGACCGTGCAGCAGGAGGGTCCTGCCGGACTCGCGGTCGCGCAGTTGCAGGGCCGGCGTCGCCGCGATGCCCTGCTGTGCCGCTTCCGCCGCCTGGGCACGGATGACGGCATCGGGGCGCTCGCTGTCGAGGCAACCCTGCATGGTTGGTGTGAGGTCGGGATAGCGCAGGCCTTCCGGCGGGCCCTGGCCGTCGCCACGGGTGTTCGAGTAGAGCCACGCCACCGCCTGCCAGAACGTGGCATGTCCGCCCGTCTCGCCCGCGCACTCGGCTAGGCGTGCCCCGGCAGTCGCGGCCGGCTCGTGCATGGACAGCGGCAGGTGGTGCCACTGCCAGTTCACCTCGGGATGGGCGTCGATCCAGCGCTTGAGCGCGGGGAAGTAGGCCCGGCAGTACGGACACTCCAGGTCGGCGTAGCCGACCACCGTGAAGCGCGCATCGGCACGGCCATACAGCCAGGGCGGGCCGGCCGGTTTCGACGCTTCGGACCCGGCGGCGGCCAGGGGCATGGACTCGGTTACCGGATGCGGCACGCGCAGCAGCATCCACGAGGCAACCGCAATCGTCACCACGATCAGCAGACCGATCCAGGGATGACGGCGGACGAATGAAGGCATGCGCATCGTGTTGCCCCCATCAGGCCAACGTGCCCAGCGCCAGGGGTTCGATGCCCCGCGCACGGTCGATCTTCTCGGCCACGCGGAAGGCGGCATCCAGCTCGCTGATGCCATGCTGCTGCATCAACTGGAAGCGTTCGGCCTTCTCCTCGGGTTCGGTCATCGCCATCGCCAGGTAGAGGCTGGGCGGCACGGCGCGGAACAGCACTTCCATCGACTTGGACAGGATGACGCCCTCGCTGAACTTGCCGGCCTCCTTGCGTGCCGAGAGCATCAGCGCCTTCTGCGAAGCGTTGAGTTCGCGGAAGCGCGCGATCTTCTCGACTTCATCGGGCGGCATCGACAGGCAGATCCACCACTCGATCATGTTGAGCATGGGCTCGGCCGCTTTCGGCAGGTCGTCCAGGTTCTGCGTGGCGAGCCAGAACCAGGCGCCGAGCTTGCGCCACATCTTGGTGATCTTGACCACGTAGGGCGCGAGCAGCGGGTTCTTCGTGATGATGTGGCCTTCGTCCGTCACGTTGATGATCGGGCGGCCCAGGAACTGGTCGCGTTCGGCGATGTTGTTGACGGTGTTGATGAGCGAGATGTAGGCAATCGAGAGTTGGGCGTTGTAGCCCTCGCGCGCGAAGGTGGCCAGGTCCACGATGGTGATGTCCGCCTCGGGCCACGGCGTGCCGGACCGGTCGAACATCTCGCCGTCCACGCCCTGGCAGAACATGTCCATGGCGTCGGCCATCTCCAGCAGCCGTGCGCGCCGCACCTCCGGCAGCGTGGCGTCGCGGGCGCGCTCGCGCAGCGCGTCGCGCACATCGCGCGTGAGCACCGTGCGTCTGTCCGCCACGCAATGCTGGGCCGCATCGAGAATGCACTGGCGGATCAGGCTGCGGTCGGCGCGCGTCATGCGCGCTTCTTCCTTGTCCTCGCCGCCGGTGATCATCAGCCGTGCAGTGATCTCCAGCTCCCCGAGCACGTCGCGCTGCTCGTCACCTTCCACGGCCATGCCGGCATCGGTCTGGTCTTCGTCGAGCGCATCGGCGTCCAGCGTCTGTACCTGGCTCGGCGTATCGACCAAGCGCCAGGCGTCGGCGAACGGCGCCAGACTGACGCCCGCGCCCGGCGCGAGCTTCACCCGATGCACGGTGAGGCCCAGCCGTGCCGCGAAGTCGCCGAACAGGCCGAAGCTGTTGCCCGCCTCGACGATGAACAGGCGCGGCCGATAGATCGCCGTCACCTGGTTCAGGATGTTGTTGAGCGTCGCGCTCTTGCCCGACCCCGTGGGGCCGAACAGGAACAGATGCGCGTTCATCTGCCGGTCGAGGCGGTTCAACGGATCGAAGGTGATCGGACCGCCGCCGCGGTTGAAGAACGTGATGCCCGGATGCCCCGTGCCCTGGCTGCGGCCCCAGACCGGCGCCAGGTTCGCCGCGTGTTGCGCGAACATGAGCTGGGTGTACCACTGGCGCTTGTCGGCAGCCGGGTCGAACACGCACGGCAGCCAGCGCAGATAGCTGTTCAGCGGCGCCACCTCGTCCTCTTCGCGTACCGGTTGCAGGCCGGCGTTGAGCATCACGTTGACGAGCTGCAGGCCGCGCGCATCGAGCTGGGTCAGGTCGCGGCCGCGCAGGTAGAACGCCAGCGCGCCGCGGTAGAGCTTGTGCGCGCTGCCGATCAGGCCGCGCGCCTGCTGCACGTCCTGGCGGGTCTGCTCCGAGGCCAGGGTCTCGCCGACGGCCTTCCTGGCGAGGTGGTTGAGGTGCGCCTCCAGCACGTCCTGGGGCGTGGCGACCAGCGTCAGGCACATCACCGTGTCCTCGGGCATCTGGTCGAACAGCGCGTTCATGGCGTCGCCGCCTTTGCGCGTCTCGCCCGTCAGATGGCCCGTCACGGGTGGCGTGCGCAGGCGATCCATCACGATCACCCGATGCGGCATGCCGTCGAAGAACCACAGGCCGCTGGGCACGTCCGAACAGGGCTGGCCGAAGAACAGGCGCTGCGCGAAGTCGGTGCCGCTGGCGAGTTCGATCTCGCCCTCCTCCCGCTCTTCCGGGTAGCGGGTCAGCGCGTAGAAGCGTTCCCGATCTTCGGCAGTGGCGCCGAGCAGGGTCGGATTCGGGTTGAACCAGCGCAGCAGCCAGGCGTGGATGTCCGCAGCGCCGAGACGCCGGGCCTTCACGCCGGCATTCGCCAGCCCGCCGGCGAGGCGGTCGCAGATCGTGGTCAGCGCCTGCTCGGGCGACTGGCCGCGCCGCGGGGTCGGGGCCGCGGACGTGCGGCGGTAGACCACCATGCGCACGCGCCGCACCTGGCCGCGCCACGGCAGGCGCGTCACCGTGGTGTCCTCGAACAGGCCACCCGGCTTGGCGATGGCCCGCAGGTGATGGGCGAAGAAGCGCAGGTAGAAGTCGCTGAACGCGCTGCCCTGCGCACGCGGCTGCAGATAGCTCGCCAGGGAGCGCAGATAGTTGTCCCAGTCGGCCTCGTCCTGGGCGTAGAGCTGCACCACCCAGGGGTTGTCGTCCAACTCGTCGAAGGAGTCCTGCAGGGCGTTCTCCAGCGCATCGCGCGCCTGCCATAGCCAGGCCATCTCGCGGCCCTCGGTGCCGACCGGCGCCAGCTCGAAGAAGGCCGCCACCGACTGGCCATCTTCCAGCAACATGCACTTGCTGCCGGGCAGGTACTCGACCCAGGGCAGCAAGTCCGCGAACGATGGCGCGACGCCATAGAGCGCATCGTGGTCGGCCTGGGTGGCCGGCCTGCGCCGGCCCCCGCCGAGCGTGCTGCCCGGCTCGGCGACACCCTGTGCCGCCAGGGCCGTTACGTGCCGTGCCCAGGCGTCATCGGCCGCATCTACGGCGTCAGCAGGCGATGCGTTGGGCTTGCGTGACCACGGCAGCGACCAGGCCATCAGTAGTCCTCCACCCGCTCGCCCGGCATCGCGTACTGCACGCGCTGGTAGAGCGGGAACACCGTGCTGTAGCCGGGCACCGGCACCGGGTCGGTGCCCGCCAGGTGCGGGAACACGTACATCACCAGGTCGGGGTTCGGCAGGCGGTGGAACTGGCGGTGAATCTCGTTCTGCGCGGTTCGGGTGTAGCGCGCCTGCACGCCGGGCGCCGCCTGCACATCGGCCTCGACCAGCGGCCGGCGCAGGCCCTGGCGCGCATCGAGCAGTTGCCGCGCGGCCTGGCCGCCGCCCGCGCTGCCGCCGGTCTCCTGATGCCAGATGTCGAGCATGGTGCTGTCGCCGTGCGGCAGCAGCTTCTCCTTGCTGGTGGCGCAGCCGCCGAGCAGGGTGGCCGCCAGCAGCACGGCGGCCGCGTCAATCCAGATCCGAGGCATGGGCTTCTCCGGTGCGGTGGTGGACCCGACGCCCCTTGGCGTCGTAGTCGATGTCGAGCGGCTGCTCCAGATGCACGGCCACCTTGGCGCCCGGCTGCACGTAGACCGCCGCGAAGGCCTGGCCGTAGAGCTTGTTGACCCAATCGGCCATGTCGCGCACGCCGCCCGCGAGGATGCGGCCCATCGCTTCGTTGCCGCTGATACCGACGGTGCCCAGCGAGCCGTTGCTGTTGGCGACCACGGCCACGCTGCCGTTGTCGGACTTGATGAGCGAGGCCGCGCCGGCGCCGGCCGCGGTGATGAGCGCCTGGCTGCCCAGGTACTGCTGGGCGTTGCTGCGCCGCTCGCCGCTGACGCAGGGGATGCCGTAGGGGTCGCTGATCCAGCCCAGGCCGCCTTGGATGCTGGCGCCGTTGTGACCCGCGTTGCCGCCGCTGCTACCGCCCTTGCTGCTGTCCTCCGGCACCGTGCGGATGGTGCCGTCGTGGAACACGAAAGTGACCGAACGGATTTGCCCGCGCACGCACGAGAGCGTCCAGTCGCCCGAGGCCGTGCCGCTGACCACGGCGCCGGCCACGTCGGGGATGTCGATCCCGTTGGCCGTGAGGTTGTCCGGGCCGATCAGCACCTTGAACGGATAGGGATCGTTGACGGTTCCATCGATCGGCACGCGCCCGATCAGCGCCGTCATGGCAACCGACCCCATGAGCGTCGAGTTCGGCGGCACGGTGTAGACAGCCTTCGTGGATGCGCCCACGGCGCGGCTGCCGACGTCGGCAACGGATTCCACTGCGGCCGACAGGCTTTTCTGGGCTGGCCCGAAGCTCAGGGGAAAGCTCGGCTCCTTGCTGCCGTTCTTGGCGTCGACCTTGGCATCATCAGGCTCGACCCACTGCGTGCCACCGACGCCGCGGTTGAAGCGCTTGCCGTCACCTTCTTCCAGCCCCAGTCCGACGGGTAGGTCGGACGGGCCACCCTTGCCGGCAAGGCCATCAAGTTGCCGCTGCAGATCCTGCAGCAGCCCCTGGGTCTGCTGCCTGTCGCTGGCCACCTGGTTGCGCTCCTGCTCCAAGCGGTTGCGTTCGCCTTCCAGCGCGCTCTGGATGCGCTGGTCGATCGCGCTTTCCCGTGCACGCAGGCGCTCGTTCTCGGCCTTGTGCTGCTTGTTGTCGCCGAGCGCGCTCTGTAGCTCGGTGCGCAACTGTTTCACCTGGGCCACCAGCGTGGCGACGGTATCGCGCGGCGTGTCGCCGGCGATGCCCAGGGCTTTCATCTCCTCGGGCGTGAGCGTACTGGTCGCGCCCTTGGGAGCGGGCTGGCCGCCCGGGGCGCCGGAGAACAGCTTGATGCCGACGAACACCAGCAGCAGCGCCATCGGGATCAGCAGCCACTTGAGCAGCGGATTACTCTTCATCGCGCGCTCCTCCGGTCGAGCCGGCCGCGGCGGCCGGCGGCAGGTTCACGGTGGCGTCGATCGGGCTCAGCGCCGGCAGCAGCGACTCGGCCAGGCCGTGGCCGCGCGTGACCAGGTAGAGCACCGTGGTGTCGGACGGGGTCCCGGCCGGCCCCAGGTTCGGATGCTGAAAGGTCGCCGCCACGAAGTTCCCCTGCAGGGCGCGCGGGTCGAGGTCGAGCCAGCGCGCGGCGGTGTTGGTGAGTCGCACGGCCGTCACCCACTGGTCTTCCAGGCGCCATGCGGCCAGTGCCCGCGCGTGCACCGGCAGCGTCGGCAGCAAGGTGCTCAGCGCGAGGCCGCGGCGCAGGTTCACGCGCCCGATGCCGGCGACCGGCTCGACGGTGCGCAGCGGCGCGTACAGGTTCTGTGCGGCATGGCGCGTCAGCACGACCGGTACCGGCGTTTCGCGCCGGGGAAGGGATTTGTCTGCGGGCGCAGTGGCCTGCTCGTCCGCGCCGCTTGCTGCATCGCCGCCGTAGCGCTTCGCGGGGGCCTCCGCTTCCACGATGCGCACCGGCTCCAGTGGCGCCAGGCCGTCCTTCGCCGGCTCGGCGGCGATGTCGAGCAGGATCAGCGCGCCGGATTCCACGTCCTGCAGTTGCAGCCGCGTGGGCGGAATCGGCTCGCTCGCCCGCAGGTAGATCGCGCCGCCTGCACTCTGCACGCGCAGGTGATCGCCGACGCTGGCCGGCACGCCGACGCGCACATTGCGGTCGATGAAGACCACGCGCTCCTGGCCGACCACCAGCGGCACCGGCAGGGGCAGCCGCTCCCAGCGCAGGATTTCCACGGCCTGGCTGGCCGGCACGAAACCGAGGATCAGCAGGACGCCGGCCAGGGCCGACAAGGCAATGGGCTTCATGGGGAGTCTCCCTGCAGATGGCCGGAGGCGTTGGCGGGCGCGCCGGCCTGGATCGGCGTCGGCGGCGGTTCGATGCGCTGAGGTGCGCTGGCGTAGCAGTCCAGCGCCAGGCCGAAGGGGTTGCGCTCGGGGTCGATGTCCAGCCGGACGACCTTGATGGGGTAGCGCACCAGGGCGCGCTTGACCTGCTCGGAGCCGTAGTATTCGTCCGCGCTCACGTCGAGCGTGACGATCCAATCGCGGTCAGAGAGCACCTTGACGCGCGCGGCCGGATCATCGCCGTAGCCGCGGCCGGGAATCTCGTAGATACCGCGCACGCGCTGACGCAGCTCGCCACTGGCGCGCCGGTACTCGTAGTCCTGTTGCAGGAAGGCGCGGCAGTTCGGCGTCAGGTAGGCCGACAGCGCGCGCAGGTTGCGCGGATAGTCTTCTTCGCCGTTCGTGGGCCAGCGCTGCACCTGCTGCCAGATGTAAAAGGAGAAGGCATACACGCTCTCGGGCGGCACGTCCCACCACTTGCGCGTGCTGCCCGAGCGCAGGTCCGGCGGCACATGGATGGTGAGACTCTTCGGCGCACTCCACCAACCGAAGCCGAGGAGCAGCGCCACCACGAACAACGCGCCGGCCCCCAGACGCAGCGTCTTCACATGCGCCTGCAGGTGCGCAACCTCGTTCTTGAAGCGGCTCATGGCGCACCTCGATCGGCGTTCCGCCGGGTAGTCCAGTAGCCCGAGCGGGTGACGAGGCGCTGCCCGCCCAGGAGCGCTGCCAGCGCCGGGTGCCGCAATGCCAGCCGCCACTGGAGCTGCCGGTAGAGCCAGGTGTCGGGCCGGCCGCGCTTCTGCGCACGCAGGAAGCCGCCGCCGACGAAGACGCCCAGCGCGATGCCGGCGACGATCAGCGTGGGCACCATGGCGACGCTGTGCGTGAGCCAGGCCAGCGGCAGGCCGAGCGCGAACCCGGCTGCGGCCGACAGGCCGGCGCAGATCCACAACTCGTCGGCGGTCAGCCCGCGCACGACCACCGGCTGGCGGTTCAGCCGGTGCGGCAGGAAGGTCACCAGCGTGTCGCGCGGGGTCTCCGAAGGGACGGCCATCGCTTGCCGCCCTTACAGCACGCCGGTGGCCTTGGTGAGCAGCCAGATGCCGACCACCAGCAGGATCGCGCCCACGGCGACCGTCAGGCCGAACTGCCCCCAGGTGGCGCGGCCGGTGTGGATCTCCGAGTAGCGTGTGTAGGCGTGATAGCAGACACCGACGAACATCGAGGCGACCACGAGCAGCGCGATCAGCAGCACGATGTCGTAGCCGTAGTTCTGCAAGGTCTGCAGGATGCCGCTGCCCTGGCCGCGCGATGGGTCTTCCATGGTCGGCAGGCCCTGCGCGAAGGCCGACAGCGGCAGGCCCGCCAGCGCCAGCGGCAGCAGCGGAGCGGCGATGCGGGACGGAATGCGATGGGATGTCGATGGCATGTTCATGGCGTATGGCCTTTCGTGACGGTCAGGAGAGGAGGAAGAAGGTCAGCACCAGGTACATCGCCACGAAGCGCACGACGACGGCGAGGAACTGACGCTCACTGATGCGGTGCTCGGCCCAGCCGACGTAGGCGGTGCGCATGGCCCACACGCCCCACAGCAGCAACACGGCGAACACGAAGCCCAGCACCACGGCAGCGACGGCCGAAGGCGCAAAGCCGCCGTTGGCCTGGAAGGCGGCGACCTGATCGGCAGAGGGCGTCATGGTGACGGCTCCTCGTCGTCGGCGCGGTCGCGGCGGACGTAATCGCCGGCCAGCGGGACGGGATCGCGCGGCTGGGCGCGCTGGGGCACGAGGTAGTCCTGCAGGCCGGCGCGAACGCGCTTCAGGTCCGCGCGCAGTCGGGCGTAGTCGAAGTGGTAGCGGGCGCGTTCCTGCGGAGCGGTATTGGCGGCGTGCTCGGTGAGCTGGTCGATCAGGTCGAGTTGGCGGGTGAGCGCGGCGAGCTGCTCGCGCTCCGGGGTGTCGTCGGCAATGGCGGGTTGCATGGCCGAGAGCAACACGGCCAACAGCACGGCCAGCGAAGGCCATGCGGATGCGCGGCGTTTGGTCTGTCCCATCGTGCCATTCCCCGTTGAAGCGGATGGCCAGATGCTGTGGCGCGCTCTCGCTTTGCGCCGCAGGGAATGGGAACTACGGCATGACCGGATTTGTTGGTCGCGCTGGCCGACATTCGCGCAATACTTGGTGGATTTCTTGTTGGCTAGCGCCTACCACCCTTTGGTAGAATTGGGCAAACTTGGCAATCCAAAGTCACGAAAGACCAAACCAGATGGTTTTCAGATGAGTGAAGTCGAAAGTGAGATCCTCACACTTGAGGAGGTCGCGGCCTACCTCAAAGCCGGGAAACGGACGGTCTATCGCCTTGCCCAGAAAGGAGAGATTCCGGCGTTCAAGCTTGGAGGTACCTGGCGTTTTCGCCGCTCGGAACTGGATCGCTGGATCGCCGAAAGCATCAGCAAGAAGAAGCCGGAGGCAGAGTGAGCGTGCACCAAATCAGCAACCGAATCATATTCGGGAAAGAACCAAGGGGAGGATTGCTGGCGTGCCAGTTCCTATAGTTGATCTTTTTGCTGGCCCAGGAGGGCTCGGGGAAGGATTTGCTTCCCTGCAGGGCCACAAACGGCAGCCATTCTTCGAGATCGCCCTTTCCATTGAAAAGGATGCTGTCGCACATCGCACGCTGACGCTCAGGGCAGTGTTCAGGCGTTTGCGTGGCACCAAGGACGTCAAGCACTACTACAGCTACATACGAGGCGAGATCAATGAGGCCGCTTTCCGCAGGATCCCTGCCGTGGCCAGCGCCTTCGAGCATGCTGCTACCGAAGCGAGGTGCCTGGAGCTTGGCAAGTCCGACGAAGCCAATATTGATAGGGAAATTCGCGCTGCACTGAAGGGGCAGGAAACCTGGGTGCTGATCGGCGGCCCGCCCTGCCAGGCGTATTCGCTGGCGGGGCGCTCCAGACGCGCCAACGACAAGGACTTTCACAAGGATGAAAAGCACTTCCTCTACAGGGAATACCTGAGAATCATCCAGGTGCACAAGCCCACCATCTTCGTGATGGAGAATGTCAAGGGTCTGCTTTCCTCGAAGCACTCAGGCGACCCAATGTTCGAGAAAATCATTGCGGATCTTTCGATGCCGACCGATGGGCTCGAATATGAGATCCGGTCCTTCACCAAGAAGGGCGACGGCAGTTCGCTGGAACCCACCGACTACCTTATCCATTCTGAGCGCCATGGGATCCCGCAAAGCAGGCATCGCGTGATTCTGCTCGGAGTGAGAAAGGGGCTGGACATGCCTCAACACCAGTTGCTGGCACCAGTAGCGAGGCCTGTCACGGTCAAACAGGCCATTGACGATCTTCCCCGAATACGCAGCAAGCTGTCGCGTGGCGATTCAGTGGAGGCATGGCGCAAGGCTGTTCAGGCTGCCCCCTCTTACGTCAAGGGATGGAGGACAGAAAACGAGTCCGTCATGATCGGGACAATGCGTGCCTCTGCCGCTGCGGCAACCAGCACCACGACCGGTGGCGCCTTCATTTCACAAGGCTACAGAAGGCCAAAGAAGCCGACCGAGCTTCAGCAGTGGCTTCACGACCGAAGCCTGGGTGGTGTCTGTCAGCATGAAGCGCGCGCGCACATGGCATCCGATCTTGCTCGCTATCTTTTCTCAGCCAGCTTCGCTCATTTATGGGGATATTGCCCACGACTGGATGTGTTCCCTCCCAAGCTGCTTCCCGATCACATCAATGTGCATGTCGATCGGGAATCCGAAACGATCCCGTTCAAGGATCGGTTCCGCGTGCAGTGCAGAAGCGAGCCAGCCACGACGGTTGTGGCGCACATTGCCAAGGATGGTCATTACTACATCCACTACGACCCTTCGCAATGCAGAAGCCTCACCGTCAGGGAAGCCGCGCGCCTGCAGACGTTCCCGGACAACTACTTCTTCGCAGGTAACCGCACGGAGCAATACACACAGGTCGGAAATGCTGTTCCTCCGCTTCTGGCGCACAAGTTGGCCAAGATCGTGCGGAGTCTTCTGAATGAAATGAACAGGAAGAAGCGCAGGCTGGTCAGTGACCGAGCGAACAGCAAGCCGGTGGAAAACCCGAGGCGCAACGTTCCCGAGCAGGCTCAGGTTCCGTTGCTTGCCGAGGCCGAATGACCGATCACCAAGGCTTCCTCGTCGCCATGCAGCCACTCCTCAACCAGTTGCGCAGTGTCCTCGGCCGAATGCTTCATCGCGCATTCCCAGACAGTGGCCACACGCCAGCCAAGAGACCGAAGCATTTCCATGTTTCGCGTGTCGCGGTCGACATTGCCTTGGAACTTTCGTTGCCAGAACTCTTCGTTGGTCTGCGGCGTGGTGGTGTAGCGACAGCCGTCGTGTCGATGCCAGAAACAGCCGTGAACGAACACCACCGCCCTGTGGATCGGGAACACAAGGTCTGGAGAGCCGGGCAGCTTTCGGACATGAAGTCGATAGCGAAGCCCCTTGGCGAAAAGAAGCGAACGAAGGGTTCGCTCCGGCTGGGTGTTCTTTCCGCGAATGCTCGACATCATGCGGCTGCGCTGAGGGGTGGTCGGGACGCGCATGACCTTGGGACATCCAGCCTGGATATTTTCAGCAACCGCCGCGTCACACATCTGTCAGTCAATCCAACAGAAGGGACGGAACCTTTGGAAGGTTAGCATGAAGTTGATTCGCGAGAGATCACGAGGGAGGCATCCTGATGGCAAGGGAACATAGACATCCACCAAGCGCGGCCTGTCTCTCGGCGTCGATGAGAGATCTCGGGTACTCGCTCGAAACGGCCATCGCGGACCTGATCGACAACAGCATTTCTGCCGGGGCAGACAGGATCGACATCATCTGCGATGTGTCTGGTGAGCTTCCTCTGGTCGTCATTCTCGACAACGGCAAGGGAATGACGGAGGGAGAGTTGCTGGCGGCAATGCGTCATGGAACCGAAAACCCCAGACGGCACCGTTCACCAAGGGACCTCGGACGCTTTGGTCTTGGACTGAAGACGGCGTCGTTCTCGCAGTGCCGCTCCCTGACAGTGGTCAGCACAAGTGATGCTTCCATCTGTGGTGCCGAGTGGAACCTGGATCGCATCGATGCAGCAGACGACTGGATCCTGTGCATCCTTGATGAGGCCGACATCCAGGCGCTGCCCTATGTCGATCGCCTTGGAAGGCACGGCACCGCAGTCCTCTGGCGAGAACTCGATCGCATGCTCGAAGACGAAGTCGGGGATCGGCGGCAGGAAATCGTGAACGAGAAGCTTGAGGTGGTGGGGCGACATCTCGCCCTCGTCTTCCATCGCTTCCTTTCGGGCGAGGTCAAGGGGCATCCCAGAATCACGCTTGCCATCAACGGTCACCCCATTGCCGCATTCGATCCATTTTGCAGAAAGAATCCGGCCACTCAGGTTCTTCCGGAGGAAATCGTCCGCATCGGCGATGCGGAAGTACGCCTGCAACCCTATGTGCTGCCACACCACAGCCGTCTTTCCGCGTCCGAGTACGACTACTACCAGGATCGCAGTGACTTCATCTCCAACCAAGGAGGCTATGTCTATCGGAACGGGCGTCTGATGGCGTGGGGAGACTGGTTCCGGCTGGTGCCCAAGGGTGAGGCCACCAAGCTGGCGCGGGTGCAGATCGACTTCCCCAACAGTCTGGACGAAGCCTGGACAATCGACATCAAGAAGTCGCGCGCGCGCCCCCCACATGCGGTGCGTGAGCGCCTGCGCCAGATCATCGCCAGAATCACCAGCCGCAGCGTGACGGTACATCGGGGACGCGGACAGAAGCTGTTTCAGGAAACCCAGGCACCGTTCTGGGAGCGCTATGCCGATCATGATGGCATCCGGTTCGCGATCAACGACCAGCACCCGATCATCGTCACACTGGCAGAAAGACTCTCGCCAGAGGATGCAGACCTGCTGCACACGCTGCTTGATTCGGTTGCAGCCTCGCTGCCGGTCGAGATGATCTATTCCGACTATTCGACCCACCCGCGCGAGATCAATCAACGATCGGTGGATGAAAGCCAGACCATGGAGCGCCTGAGAAGCCTCCGCCAGGTGCTGTATGGCGACGGGCCGGGCGATGCGAAGGCCTTTCTTCAGATCGTGCGCTCTACGCATCTTTTCGATGGCCAGATGGAGCTGGCCGAAAAATTCATCAGCGAGGCCTTTGCATGAGCATTACAGCCATCACGGAAGAACGAAACATTGCCAACGCGCTCATCTCGGGCCTTGCCAACATGGCGGAAACGCCGACGCGCGATCAGGTGGAGGAAAAGGCAAGACAGATTGCTGCAATCTTCGGCTATGCGGGAGATCTCCGCAACATTGTCACCGAGGCCATGGAATCGGTTGTGACCCGCATGGGAGCAGGCATTTCATTGGTTGATGTCAATGCGAAGCATGACGATCAATGGGTTCACAAGCGCGAGGACGTCACCTGGACCTATGCCGGTGCATACGAGGAATTCCTTCGCAACGAGGGCTGGCCTCCGCAAATGGTCCAGTCGCTGAGCGATGTGACCACCCGCATTCTCGGCCACCTTCAGGATCCACTGAGCGAAGGCACGAGCTGGAACCGCCGTGGTTTGGTCATCGGCCATGTGCAGTCAGGGAAGACGGCCAATTACACGGGCCTGATAGCACGCGCAGCCGATGCGGGCTACAAGTTCATCGTCGTCATCGCAGGCATTCACAACAACCTGCGCAGGCAGACTCAGCAGCGAATCGACGAGGCCTTCATCGGCCGATCGAGTGACGCCGAGGATCGCCGCAACATCGGCGTCGGTCTCGCTCCGGGATATCCACATCCGGCAACACTCACCAACATCAACGAGGACTTCAACAAGAATACAGCAGCCAAGAGTGGCTGGAAGATCAACGACTTCAGCAAGCCGATCATCCTGATCATCAAGAAGAACGTCACGACGCTCACTGCGTTGCACAAATGGCTGAAGGCGCTGAACGCCGAAGGAGAAGATCGCATCTCCGATGTACCCATGCTGCTGATCGACGACGAAGCCGACAACGCATCCATCAACACGAACAAGGAGGATCTGGACCCGACCCGAACGAATGCCATGATTCGCCGCATCTTGGGGTTGTTTGCGAAGTCATGCTACGTCGGATATACGGCAACCCCGTTCGCTAACATCTTCATCAATCCAGATGCCTACGACGATGATGTGCAGGAAGAGCTTTTCCCTCGCGACTTCATCTATTGCCTAGATGCACCCACCACCTATTTCGGTGCGGAGAAAGTATTCCTGAATGAGGCAAGCAGTGAATCGATCATCAGGCCGATCGATGATTGCGAGGATCTCATTCCCTACTCGCACAAACGCGACGATCTTGTCCAGGAGCTGCCTCCCAGCCTCTATCGCGCACTCGACGAGTTTATCGTTGCACGCGCCATCCGAAACCTGCGCGGACAGGCCAGCAAGCATTGCTCGATGATGATCAATGTGTCGCGCTTTGTGCCGGTGCAGAAGGCCGTGCGAGATTTCCTGAGTCTCAGGGAGAAGAAGATCAGGGAAGCGGTCCTCGCCAACTACGCGATGCCGGAAGAGGTCTCGTCAAAAAACATGTACATGCAAGGCCTGAAAGAGGCCTTCGATGCCGAGTATGCCGACGTTGGAGTCACATGGGCCGAGGTGAAGGCTGCCCTCAATGGCGTCTTCGAGCATCTTCACCTCTATGTCATCAACAGCAAGAGTGACGAGGTGCTCGACTACACCCGGTACGAGAAGGAAGGCATCGGGCTGACGGCAGTCGCGGTCGGTGGACTGAGCCTATCGCGAGGTTTGACCATTGAGGGATTGACCGTCAGCTACATGTATCGCAACACGAAGATGTACGACACCCTCATGCAGATGGGTCGCTGGTTCGGCTACCGGCCAGGATTCGAGGATCTCTGTCGCGTACATCTCTCGCGCGATTCGATCAACTGGTACTCCCACATCGCCGATGCAGCCGAAGAACTTGTGCAGCAGGTCAAGCGCATGCGGCGCGATCGCCTCAGCCCCAAGGATTTTGGGCTCTACGTCCGCTCGCATCCGGACAGCCTGCTGATCACGGCCGCGAACAAGATGCGATCCGGCCAGGAGGTCACGGTCGAACAGAGTTTCAGTGGGCGACTCCGTGAAAGCTACATCGTCTCCACCGCCCTCGACGTGAATGCCAGGAACTTTGAGCTGATCGCCGATCACTGGCGGAGTGGATTTGGCGGACGGCCAGAGGAGCCCACCGAGAAAGGCGTCATCTTCAGAGACGTGCCCGTCGAAGTGATCGACGATTTTCTCACTCGATTCGAATGCCATTCGACGTTTGCGGGACAGAAATCGGACGTGGTGAGCTATCTCGAACGGATTGCGACGAAGCGTCCGCTTGCGGATGTTCTGCTGATTTCTCCCTCGGGTGGATCGGGCGGCGAACGTCCATTCACCTTGAGGAATCAAGTGCGTGTCGTCGGGAAGGATCAGCCGAATGGCACTGCGTGGCGCCTGAATAAGGACAGGGTTGCTTCGCGTGGTGACGAGAAGCTCGGGCTCAGCGACGAGCAACGCGCTGAGGCGAGAACGGTCGCAGGCGACGACGACGGCTCGGGGGCGGTATCCGACACACATTACCGGATGGTGAGGAACAAACCCCTCCTCATGATTCACAGTCTGGAGCCCAAGGGCGATGCCGTGACGGGGCCGATCGCTGCCTTTGGCATGAGCTTCCCTTACGGGGACTACTCGACGACCATCAATGTCGTCGTCAACAAGGTCTGGCTCCAGCAGATGCAGGGCTATGTGGACGATCCTGACGAGGAGGAGGACTACGATGCCTGAAACCTCGCCATGGGATGAAATCGCCGTTCCTGGCACAGACTTCAATGTCCGCCAGGTTGCGGCAAAAACGGCAGTGCCCTGCTTCTGGGGACGCGATGCCAGTGGTGCCTGCCTGTTCATTGTGGAGCTTCACGGCGACCACACAGCCCAGTACCGGAAGAACGCAGTCACGGTGAACGGCGTCGATGTCGATCTCCGTGCCGGAGATCAGGGGCAGCAACACCTGGTCCTCGCTCTTGAAAGACAGGTTGATCGCGATCTTTTCGAGGGACTGTGCCGTACCCTTGCATTCGCGCTGGAGCACGCCACCGATTCGGCCAGCTCTCTGGCAGTCTCGCTGGCGCACATCCGTCGTTGGAAGACTTTCCTCTCGGGCCGAAGTCAGCATCTGTCCGCAGAGGATGTTCGAGGTCTCTTCGCCGAAATCGTCTTCCTGACGGAACTGATCGATCGGGAAATGCCGAGCAACGCCGTCGTCGAAGCCTGGCTTGGTCCGGAACGGTCACATCAGGATTTCATCTTCGGCAACACGGCTGTTGAGGTCAAATCCCTCTCGGGCGCCGAACGAAGCAGCATCCGCATTTCGTCGGAAGACCAGCTCGAATCGCTGAACGACGCACTGTTCCTGCGCGTGTACCGGCTGAGCAATCTGGCTGACGCGGCAGGTGCCCGCTCGCTCAACGAGCTTGTCACCGCCGTCCAGGCGCGGCTCGACAAGGCAGAGGCCGTCGAGGCCTTTGACCGGAAGCTTGTTGCACACGGCTACGCACCGCTCCCTGACTACGATGAGCCGCGTTTTGTCGTCAGCGGCGTGCGCAGCTATCGGGTCGCCGATGATTTTCCGCGTCTCATGCGATCGCAATTGCCGACAGGGATTGCCAAGGTAGCCTACGACATCAGACTGGAAACGATTGTTCAATACGAGTGCGACGGGGCCGCTGTCTTCGGAGGAGAGTGATGGAGCAAACCGGCGAAGATTTCTTTCACGACTTCCGGCAGGAACTGCTGGCGGGAGCCGAGGCCAATGGCAGGTTTCAGCTCGACGAGTTCATGGAAACCATCGCTGCAGAGCTTGTCGAAACAGGCTTCGCGGAAGGCTTCGAACTTTGTCATTTCCGGGCGCAACGTGGCATGCGCGTGGACGGCTACTGGTTCAATGATGAGGGAGTCCTGCACCTCTTCATTGCAGACTTCGAGTCCCGCAACGAACTGGCGTCCCTGACCAGGACGGACGTGGACGCGGCATTCAAGCGTGTTGTCAACTTCTTCGATGCAAGTATCGACAGGAATCTGGCTGACGATCTGGAAGTCACTTCGCCGGAATACGGCCTTGCCAGACAGATTGTTGATCGTAGAGGTGCCATCGGCTCGCTTAACCTTGTTCTTTTCTCCGAGCGCACGCTCAGCGGAGCGGTGCAGAGCCTCCCGGACGGAGAAGTTGCTGGCGTTCCCACGAGTTATCACGTATGGGATATTTCACGGCTTCATCGTCAGCGAAGCTCACGCAGCCACAAGGAGCCACTCGATCTCGACTTCGAGCAGATGTTCGGCCAGGGCATCGCCTGCCTTCCTGCTCACTTGACAACCGATGCCTATCAGTCCTACCTCATGGTCATGCCAGCAGATGTGCTGGCGACCCTGTACGGAAGTTTCGGAGCGCGCCTGCTGGAACAGAACGTCCGTACATTCCTGCAGGCTCGTGGCAATGTGAACCAGGGCATACGGGCAACGATCCTGAACGAGCCGGGAATGTTCTTTGCCTACAACAACGGGATCACGGCCACTGCGCAGAGTGTCGAGACCGCGACGACGGATTTCGGTCTGGCGATCACAAGGGTTGTTGACCTTCAGATCGTCAATGGGGGCCAGACCACAGCATCACTGTTCCATGCACGGAAGCGGGACAAGGCCGATCTTTCCCAGATATTCGTCCAGTTGAAGCTGTCCGTCATCGACAGCCAACAGAGCGAAACGGTCGTTCCAAGGATATCGGAGTATGCGAACACCCAGAATCGGGTGAATGCCGCCGACTTCTTCTCGAACCACCCGTTCCATGTGCGGATGGAAGGGTTTTCTCGGCGGATCTGGGCGCCGGCACAGAAGGGCGCCCCGCGCGAGACACGGTGGTTCTATGAGCGCGCGCGCGGCCAGTATGCCGATGCACAGTCGAAGCTCACACCTGCGGAGCAGCGTCGCTTCAAGGCGGAGCACCCCAAGCCACAGATGTTCACGAAGACGGATCTTGCGAAGTTCGAGAATGTCTGGGATGACCACCCCAGGTGGGTGAATCTTGGCTCCCAGAAGAACTTTGCGCGCTACGCCGCCCGAATCGGCAGCGAGTGGGAGAAATCATCCGACGCGTTCAATGAGTTCTATTTCAAGAGGGCTGTCGCGCGCGGGCTGATCTTCCGCGCCACGGAGCGCATCGTTTCTGCACAGCCTTGGTACAACGGCGGGTACCGAGCAAACATCGTGGCCTACACGCTGGCGGTGCTCGGCGACATCACGAAGCGCAGGAAGGAGAGCATCGACTTTCTGGGCATCTGGAATGCACAGAAGGTCGATCCGGTGCTCGAAAGTGCCATCGCTGTCGTGTCGGGGGCCGTCAATGACGACATCATCAGACCGCCACAAGGCATTTCCAACATTTCCGAGTGGTGCAAGAAGGAGGCGTGCTGGACGAGGATACAGGCTCGTAGCGAAGGGATCGCCAATCTCCTCCCGCCCCAGTTCTACGATCGACTTGTTCCGCAGGATGATCAGGCCGCGATCGTGAAGACAGCGAAGCAGACGCAGAGGATCGACAACGGCATCGAGGCGCAACGAAAAGTGCTGGCTGTTCCCGCTGCGGAATGGGCTCGAATCCATCAGTCGCTGCTTGAGAAGGATCTGCTCACGCCGAAGGAAGACGGCGTGCTCAGAGTTGCCATGCAGATTCCCTCCAAGCTCCCGACAGAAAAGCAGAGTGTGGTGTTGCTGGATATTCTGGAGAAAGGGCGTCTCGAAGGCGTGGTTGCGAGCGAATCCTGAGCGCCGCAGGTTGGCGGTCACAAGAACTTCTTGAGGCTCCCCGCCGAGAAGTTCGACTCGGACACCGAGCGGCGCTTTGCCATCATCCTGGAGCGCGACGGAGGAACAAGAAATGCAGAAACCGGCCGCACCGCAAAAGACCGTCTTGGAAACGATTCTGGACTGGTCAAAGGATCGTCCACTCTGGCAGCGTGACGCCCTGCGCCGCATCATCGCAAACGGCCGTCTGACGGACGCCGATATTGGCGAACTCGTGGACCTCTGCAAGCAGGGCAAAGGTGCACCCGTAGGCGCGCTGAAAGCGGTACCGCTGGAGAAGGCCCACCTTCCGGCCAACCCCGGTCAGACTGCCGCGGTATCTCTTCTGTCGATCGCCGACGTGACCGGTGTGAACAACCTTGCCGCCGGCCAGACCCTCGGGTTCGAGCCGAATGGAATCACGATCATCTACGGCGACAACGGTGCGGGCAAGTCCGGCTACGCACGCATCCTGAAGCGCGCATGTCGTGCAAGGCATGCCGGAAAGATCGAACCCAATGTGTATGCCGATCAGCCCCCGAAGCGCGTCGGCGCGAACATCGCGTACGGGGTCGGCGGTGTGCCGCAGCCAGTCGAGCAGTGGCAGAACGGCGCAAATCCGCATGCAACGCTGTCAGCGGTGAGCGTGTTCGATAGCGACTGCGCCTCAGTGCATATCCGCGAGAAGAACGAAGTTGCATTCCGGCCCTTTGGTCTGGACGTACCGGATGAGCTTGCTGCGGCCTGTCAGGCGGTGAAGGATGCTCTCGCAGCTGAACAGAAGCAGCTGGAGAAGGCCCGCAATCCGATCTTTGCGGCGCCGACCTGGAAGGCCACCACGGCCGTGGGGAAGGCGCTTGCCGCGCTGAACGCCAACACAGACACAAAGAAGATCGAAGCCCTGGCGGTGCTCTCGGCAGACGAAATCGCCCGTCTTGAGCGTCTGCGGGAAGACCTGTCGAAGAATCCGACCAAGGCAGCGGCGGAACAGACCGTCAAAGCCGACAACGTCATGCGGCTGATTACCGTGGTGAACAGCGTTGCAGCCAGAACCACCGATGAGGAGCTGCTGGCAGCCTCTGCCCTCGCCAGGGACGCACGGTCGAAACGGGACGCTGCACGTCTTGCCGCGGAGAAGGCCTTCACGGGCGAACCCCTTGCCGGGGTCGGCGGCGAGACATGGCGGGTGCTTTGGGATTCCGCCCGCCGCTACTCGACGGAGATCGCATACCCCGGACAGCCGTTTCCGCCGTCGGCCGAAGACGCGCATTGCATGCTTTGCCAGCAGCCATTGAAAGCTGAGGCACGTGCACGGATGGCGCGCTTTGAGGATTTCATCCAGAAGGACACGGAACAGCTGGCACGCGAGGCAGAGAAGACAGCTCAGACCGCACGTCAGACCATAGCTGCCGAGGCAATCGGCACGCGGGCGGTGAAGGCAAGTCTTGATGAGCTGGGCCTCCAGAATGAGGTGCTGCAGCAGCAGACGCGCCGCTTCATCGCCGCAGCCCGGCTGCGGCGCCACGTTCTGCTCAAAGCCCTGGGCGGAAACGGCGAGGTACAGCTTCCGCCCGTTCCACTGTCGCCGCTGCCTGATCTCAGCCAGCTTCAGTCCACGATCCGCAGCTACGCCGCCGAGCTGCGCAAGTCGGCTGATGCGGATGAGCGCAAGAAGCTCGAAGCCGATTTCGCCGAGCTGAGCGACCGGGCGCTGCTCGCCGGCATGCTGCCGGTCGTCACTGACGAGATCCAGCGGCTGAAGACCATCCGGTTTCTGACCGAGTGTGCGGGCGACACGGCGACGAACACCATCACCAAGATGGGCAACGACATTGCCGACACCGTGATTACGCCTCGGCTGCGCGACAGATTTCAGGAAGAGATTGTCAGGCTTGCAGCCTCGAAGGTTCGCGTCGAAATCGTGCGCTCCGGCGGCAAGTACGGCTCACCGCAGTATCAGGTGCGCCTCTTCGCCAAGCCGGACGCCAAGGTCCACGAAATCCTGAGCGAAGGGGAAAAGACCTGCGTGGCGCTGGCCGCCTTCATGACCGAGCTTGCCACCGCGATGCACCGCTCTGCTCTGGTCTTCGATGACCCGGTGTCCTCGTTGGATCATCGCTGGCGTGGGCAGGTGGCCAAGCGTCTCGTGGAAGAAGCGGAGAACCGTCAGGTCATCGTCTTCACGCATGATCTGGTGTTCGTGAACGATCTGAATGACCACGCGACGAGGACCGGGCGGACAGTGCGGCTCACGACGCTCAGTCGTGGCGCCGCGGGAGCCGGTATGGTGGCCGACGGCCTGCCCTGGAAGGCCCAGAGTGTCGAAGATCGCATCGACAAACTGGAGAAGGCGGCACGTGCGGCAAAGCTGCTGCATGACAACAACCAGGAAGACGGGTACGCGGTCGAGGTGGCAAAGCTCTACAACTCGCTGCGCGCCACATGGGAGCGCGGCCTGGAGGACATCGCTTTCGTCCGCGTTATTCAACGCCACAGGGACTACATCAACGCCAAGGACCTGAAGAAGGTCAGTGCGCTCACCGAGGCTGACTGCGATGCTTTCGCCGCCGGATTCAAGAAATGCTGCGACATTGTTGACGCACACGATCCATCCAGCGGTAGGAATGCCGCGCCGCCACCACCTACTGATCTCTTTCAGGACATCCAGGCTTTGAAGGACTGGGCGGCGTCTCTGCGAGACAGGCAGAAGAAGATTGCTTGAAACGTATTCGTTCACGCTAATGCTTACGTACTTGACGAAGCAGAGAACCGAAACTATGGCGTCGTTCATCTGACCTGGCGCAGGGCTGCAGCTACAAGTACTTCTTGAACGTCGCCGCCGCAATGCACACCGCCACGCCGAGCAGCACGGCGCTGGGCAGCAGGATCAGCAACGGGTTCACGCTGACCGGCAGTGCCAGGTAAGTCACCCACGGCAGCACGGCCAGCGGGATCAGGCTGGCCCTGGCGCGGTGATAGATGAACCCCGACTCGCGTCCCGCGCCGAAGCGGCGGATGTCCCGGCGCACCAGGCCGTCCACCAGCCCGACGAAGGCGGCCATCAGGAACAGCGGCAGGGTCAGGCACAGCACCAGCAGCCGCACGAGGAAGACCAGCGTCGTGTAGGCCGCCGCGATCAGGTAGCTCTCCACGTTCACGTAGACCAAGCCGATGTAGTAGCGGAAATCCTTGGTCGGGCGGTGGCTGCCGGCGCTGGCCTGCGCCGAGGCGTCGCGTATCCAGTCCAGCAGGCCGCTTTTCACGAACAGCCAGTCGTAGCCCTGCTCGACCAGCCGGTGCGCGGTGCGCCCCGGCTCCTGCACCAGCGCGCTGCGCGTGAAATGCGTGGAGAGCTGATCCAGCTCGTAGTGCAGCATGCCCTGTGCGTGGCGCCAGCCCTGATCGGGCCAGAAGAAGTGCATGCCGACGCACTCGATCAGGATGCACAGCAGCAGCGCGCCGCACAGCACGCCGAAGAAGCGGAACGGCAGCGTGACCAGGCCGGCGATCAGCCCCTGCTGTCGTTGCTGCTGGCGCTGGGCCGCGACGGCCGGATCGCTCATGCTCCGGCCTCTTCAGCGGCGGCCATCTGCTTGAAGTCGTCCAGCAGGTCGTCGGGCAGCGCCTTGTCCTGCAGGCCGGGGATGCCTTGGTTCTCCCACCAGTCTCCTGCCTCGACGTAGTGCTGCCGCATGTAGCCGGCCAGCTCCTGCAGATCCTTCGGCATGGCTTCGTCGGGGTCGGGTGCCGGCAGCGGCATGCGGACTTTCCAGAGGTTGCCGCCCTCGATCAGCGCGAAGCACTGTCCCTTGGGCAGCGCCACCACATGCGCGGGCTCGATCAATGGCACGCTGGTCGTGCTGATGCGGTCCTGGGTGTTGGACGTGAAGGCGGTATTGCCGTGTGGGTCGGAGCTGTCGGTGGCGCCGCTCATCAGTGCCGTGGCATACACCTCGACCTTGGGCAGTTGTCGCGTCAGCAGCTCGGCGGTGGCGGTCTCGCGCACGCGCAGCATGAACAGATTGTTGAAGTTCCCGACCACCTGGCCGGCCTTGGCACGATTGCCGATGCGGGCCTCGATGTCGCTCAAGGTCTGCGTGTAGGCCGTCACCTGCACGCCGGCACCGCCGCCCTTGTTGACCATCGGAATGAACTCGTCGCCCATGAGTTCATTGAATTCGTCGGCGTGGACGTTGATCGGGATCTTGGCGCCCACCGCGGCGCCGGGCAGCCCGTCGTCGATGCCGAACTTGTAGATGTGGCCGGCGACCGAGACCAGATCGCTGAACATCGAGTTGCCCACCGCCGCCGCGACTTCGGCGTCGGACAGCGCATCCAGCCCCACGTAGACCACCGCACGTTTGCGGATGACCTGCATCCAGTCGAAGATCGGCCGCGGATCGGACAGGTCGGAATAGTTCGGTGCGAGCAGTTGCGCGATCTTGCCGGTGGTGAGCTTCTCCAGCAGCGGCAGCAGCGAAGCGACGATCTTGTCGAAGTACGTCCGGTCGTAGCGCACGGCGCTGCGCAGGCCATCGAGCACCGGGTCATAGACGCGCACTTGGGACAGGTACTGTTCGAGGGCCACCACGCGCTTCTCGCGCCCGATCATGTTGCGCGGGATGTTCTTGTCGTTCAGCTTCGCTTCGAGCTGGACGATGACCTCCCAGGCCTTCGGCTCGTTCTTGGCGAAGTAGTGCTGGGCGTACTCGATGAACAGCGCGTCGATGTTGATGACGTGGCGCTGGATCAGCAGGTAGTCCGGCCGCTGCCCCAGCTCGACCAGGGCGCGCGCGATGATGTTGACGAAGCGCCAGGCGAATTCGCGGAAGGCGGCGCTGTTGCCTTCGCCCGAGAGCTGTCCGGCGATGCGCGTGGCCACCTCGGAGATCCGCCCGAACCGGCCGACGGCGTTGTAGCGCGCCGAGATGTCCGGCCAGCCCAGATGGAACACGTAGAACTCGCCTTCGCGCCCGGCGCGCTTGGCCTCGACGTACATGCGCTTCAACAGGTCCGCATCGCCCTTGGGGTCGAAGACGATCACCACCTCGTGCTCGCCGCGGACCTTGCGGCGGATGTCCTGGGTGATGAACAGCTCGGCCAGCCGCGTCTTGCCCACGCGCGTGGTGCCCAGCACCAGGGTGTGGCCGACGCGCTCGCCCAGCGGCAGGGTGACGTCGGCCTCGTGCGGCTCGATGCCATGCAGGCGCGGCAGTCCGCCGACCGGCGGCAGCGGCCGTGCCGGGTTGAGCGGGCTGTCCCAGGCCAGCGCGCGCGCCAGCGTCGAGACGGGAAACGGCGCGAACTCAAGCCGCTCCTCCAGCCGCCGGGCGGCCCGGTAGACCGCCGTCGGCTCGACGTAGCGGCGGAACTCCGGCCGGTAGGTCTGCATCAGCCGGTGCGTGTGCCGCTGCTCCCAGCGAAAGCCGCGGCCGACGAACAAGCGTTGCTGACTCACCGGCACGTCGCGGCTGGTCATCACGTAGCGCGGCAGGCGGCGGATGTTGCGGCGATAGCGCAGGATCGCCCAGGCATCGCGCAGGCGAATCGCGCCGAAGGTCAGGAAGGCCAGCGCCGAGCCCAGGCCGAGCAGCGGGTTCAGCGCGAGCGACCACGGTGCCACCAGGCACAGAATCGCGGCGCCGGTGCAGACCGCCACGGTGTAAAGCTCCACCGCTGGCCGCAGCAGAACCTCGACCGCATGCGGTTGGGCCATTGGCACACCTACTGCTCGACGCCGGTGGACGTGATGAGCACCGGGTAGTGGCGCAGGCCCAGGCGCTGGGCCAGGTCGTCGCCGGAGGCCGGCGAGAGGCTCAGGCCGGGAGCCAGGCTGCGCAGCGCCGTCAGCGCGGCCATCGACTCCACGTTGACCACCAGGCCCACGGCCTGCAGCTCGCGCAGCGCGGTCTGCCGCTGCCGCAGCCAGGCGCGCGAACGCTCGTCGTCGCCGATCAGGAACAGCGCCGTCAGGCCCGGCGCCCGGTTGACGCGGCGCTGCACCTCGCCCGGCGACAGTTGCGTCGAGCGCACCGGCAGCATGGCGGCTTCGGCGTCGGCCGCATTGCCCACGCGAGGGGCCGGCATCGGGGCCGGCGGTGTGGCCTGATCCGGCTGAGGATTCAGCGACTGGTAGTACGGCAGCGCGGAGTCGCCGCCGCGGTCTTCGACGACGATCAGCGGCCCGGAGACGGTCTGGGCGAAGATGGTGGTCGTGGACAGCAGCCCGATGGCGGCGATGAGGACGGTGTGGTTCATGGCGTGGTGGCCTGGAGAGTTGGAACGGGAACGCCGGGGTCGAGTACGCGGGTCAGGTGCCGATGCACACTGCGCCGGTATCGCGCCGCGGGTGCCCCGCCGGCGGGCCGGTGGTAGCGGCCGATGGCAAGCAGCCAGTCCTCGCCCGGCGTGTGCTGTTCGCGCAGGATTTCCGCAGCGATGGCGAGGTTGCGGTACGGGTCCAGCAGCTCGCAGGGCTGCGTGTAGCGATGCGTGTGGTAGCCGAGATTGACCTGGCCGAGGCCGGCGTCGATGCGATTGGCCGGCGTGTGGGCGAGCGCACGGTGCAGCCCCGCGCAGGCCTCGACGCGGGTGGCGTAGCGCTGTGGCGAGCCGGCGACGTTGAGCGTCCACGGCCAGGGGATCAGGCGCCCGCGCAGCATGGCGCCGCTCTCCTGCAAGGCCACCGCGTACAGCACGGCCGCCGGCACGTCTGCACGATGCGCCGCCAGTTGATAGGCCGGCGGCGGCACTTCCCGCGCCAGGGCGGCCAGCGCCCAGCCGACGGTGGTGAGCAGCAGCGCGGCGCTGGTGCAGCGGATGGCGACGCGGGACGGCCGGTGCTCCCGGCCCGGAGCACCTATTGCCGCTGCCATTGGCCGTTCACCTCGCGCACCACGGCCGGCAGATCGCCGGGCAGGCCGAGCGACAGCCAGCGTCCCGCATCGTGGTTGAGCGTGATGGTGCGGGCGCGCACCCTGGCCGGGTCGATGCCCGCCTGGGTGGCCCACTGCCGGATGCGCGCGTCGTCCTGACGGCTGCCGACCATGTAGAGATCGAAGGCCGTGCCGGCCGCCTGCAACTGCTGCACGCGCTGCGCGCACGGTGCGCAGTCGGCCTTGACGAAGACCGCCAGGCGCCCGGAGCCGGTGTTGCCGGCACCCTGCGCCTTGGCGCCGGGCAGGCTCACGCGCGGCTGGCCGGGAAACAGGCGCTGCCACGCCGCGTCGTAGGCGCGCTGGTAGGCCAGCGTCTTGCCGACGCGCTGGGCCTCGGCCTGCACCTGCAACTCCGCGTAGCGCCTGCGCTCCTCGTCGCTGCGGGCCTCGATGCCCAGCGCCGTGAGCGGATCGAGCTGGGGCGAATAGACCCCGAGCGGCCCCTGCATCAGTTGGCGGTAACGTGCCCACTCCTCGGGCTGAAGCCCCCACTCCCGCGCCTGCCTCTCGTCGAGCGCGGCATCAGCGCCCGGCTGCACCTGGGCGGGCACCATGCGCGAGTTCGTCACCGGGGCCGGCTGGGCGGATGCGCCGAAAGCGGCGAACAGAACGACGGTAGCGAGCAACGGCCGCAGGTTCATGGTCAGCCTCCGCCGAGCCGCCTCAAGGAGGCTGAAGCCCCCTCGGGGGGCTGCGAACGAAGTGAGCGTGGGGGTCATGGCACCTCCTACGGCACCGCAACGCGCTGCGTCTGGCCGTTCACCTGGAACACGCCCGCCTGCGCCTCGATGGACTGCAGTTGCCAGCCGCCCTCGGCATCGCCCTGGCGCAGCAGCCGGGCGCCCGCAAGCGAGGCCGCGGCGGTGGAGGTGATCGACAGAAAGCGCTCGCCGCCACGCAGCTCCACGCCCAGCACCCGGAACGGCGGCTCCGGCACCTTGGGCTTCGTCGCAACCGGAATGCGCGGGCGAGCGGCGGATGCCACCTGCCGGGCCTTCTCCAGGCGGGTTTCGATTGCGTTCACGCGCGCCTGCAGCGTCTGCAGGTCGATGGCCAGAGCCTTCGCCTCATCGGCCTCTTCGAGACGCGTCATCCGTTTGTCCAGCGCCTGCCGCGCGGTGGCGAATTCGGCCTGGCTGATCGGCGCCGGCCGGCGCTTGTCCGCATCGGCCTGTTGTTCGAGATCGGCCACGCGCAGGCCCAGCGCGTTGACCTGCGCATCCTGTGCGCTGCCCTGGGTCTGTTCGGCGAGCCGCGACAGGCCGACGCTGTTGATGAGTGCCACGGCACTGATGAGCAGTAGCCAGAAGGCTGCGGCGATCTTGAGCCAGCGCGTGCGGGAATGGCGCTCGGATGGCGCTTGGGGAAAGGTCATGGCTGCATCTCCTCGGGCCGGTCGGCGTCCGGCACGGGCGTGGCGGTGCCGGGCGGGTCAGCGGAAAGGAAGGTGGGAGCACCGTGCCGGCTGAAGCAGACCTGGCGCCTCAAGTCATCGACCGACAGCTCCCAGGCCGGGCCGGCAAGGGTCAGCAAGGCATCGCGCAGCATCAGCGGGCCCAGGCGCAGGTGTGCGGCAGGCAGCGGCAGCGCGTAGAGCGCGGCGGCCTCGGCCGCATCGCAGAGCCGGTAGCCCGAGCGCAGGAGCACATGGCGCATGGCATCGCCCACGCTGGCATCGAGCATGGGCGGAATCGAGACCTCCACCGCCTGCTGCAAGAGATCACGCTGCGCGGGCTCCGGCACCAGCTCGACCAGGGTGTAGCGGCCGTAGCGGGCCACCGGAACGAAACCTGGCTCCGGCGCGACGGCGGTTGGCGATGCGGCCGGCACCGCTGGCACAGACGGCGTGGCGGTCGTGGCGCAGCCGGCGGCCAGGACGGAGCTGGCTATCGCGCCGTAGATTGTGGGAGGGCTACGAAAACGGGCGAACAGTCGCATGGTTCGGCTCCCCAGAATGTGGAGCCGTCACCATCGCTGCCGTGACGAGCGCTGGCAGCAAACAAAGGGAACTGGACGCCGACCGATTAGTGCGGTGGGTCAAGAAATCGTTGCCCTGGACAGGTACCTACGTGGCAGCGACTTTCAGCAATACCTTCGTGAATGCTTCTGGTGCAAGGAGGAACGATTGGAAGCCATCAGCCCACACCGCCGCTTTGCCACGGGCATCCACAGTCCAGCCGTCGTCCGCTTTGAAGCGTGCTTCAGCGACGTTTACCAGATCGATGCCTAGTTCATGGAACAGCGCGATGTCACGATCTTCCAACTCGAAATGGATGGTGCTGTAGAAGTCCAGCGCCTCTCGCCCCCAATAGCCGACGTAGAGAATCGGCACGTCGGGTCTGGCACGCCGGGCAGCCTTCAGGAACGTGTTCAGATGGAGATCCGCTAGCCCGCTGCCTAGCACCAGAATCAGGTCTGCCTCCATGGCCTCCCGGTTGAGCGCCGAGTAGTAGAACGCATAGGGCGACTGCTGAAGGCGGCCGAGTTTGTCCAATCCGGTGATGATCGCGCCCCGCTCGACGTGGGTGCCATCCATCCTGTCAACGCCCGAGCCATTGAATCTGGCTTGCCGACGTGCCACGGCCTTGTCATCGAACCAAACGATGTCACCGATCTGATGCTCGCCGGGCACGGAGAATCCCATATGGACTGATCCGTGTAGATGGAACAAGGCCGGCTTGCCCCACTCCGCCCAGAAAGCCTTTCCGTCGAAGTCCGAGTGATCGCCATGTCGCTGCGTAAAGCCGGTGAAGTAGCGCCCTTGGGTCGCCTGGGCGACGAAATCATCGTAGTTGGTCGTGTACACGCGAGGGACGTACTGCTGCTCCAGCACCTCGAAGAACGCAGACAAGGGATTCAATGGTAGGGCTGGGTTGTCGCAGACTTCCGAGACCTTCGCATAGATGAAATCAAGCATCGCGCTGCAGGCGGCCTTGAGTGCTTGCTCAGGGTGCGTCACAGCGGTGCCCAGGAACGGATACATCACGGGTAGGAACTTGGGAACCGCGCCTTGCTTTGCGCGCAACTGGCTGAGTTCGTGCATGACGTGATAGATGCGCTCAAAGTGGGCTTCGGCCTCGCTGGCATAGTAGGTGCGCAACTTGTCTCGAATGTCGAAATAGACCTCCGTTCCTCCCACATGGGCACAGTATTTGTCGGCCTTGATGGCGTCATCGATAAGATTCCCGAATCCAATCGTAGCGGGGATGCCCAGCTCCACCGAGGCTCCGGCCCCCATCACGACCAATGCCCTCTGCTTACCGTTCTTGTTCATTACCCGCCTCATAAAGAGATCGAAGATAACCTAACAGAAGGCAGCCCCGAAGGGCCGTGGAAAGAAGCCGGCGACCCCGAGGGGCCGCCGGCATGAGCACATGGATCAGACCGTGACAAGCTGCCGTGCCAGTGCCACCTCCACCGAGTCGCCGTCCTGATTCAGGACATCGAGCCCGGACTCCGGCACGTCGCCCGACGTGCTTTGCGACACCATGATCTTCCGGGCCATCAACCCCAGGCAGGTCATCTGCGAGGAGTTGGCGTAGCCGAGGTAGATCACGCGCACCGGCTGCTTCTGGCCGATGCGCCATGAGCGCCGCGCGGCCTGCTGCAACGAATACACGTTGTAGCCCGACTGGAGGAACACGATGGTCGGGAACTCCAGCAGGTCCAGGCCGGTTTTCACCAACTCGGGATTGGTGATGAGCACGTCGATGCCACGGTCCAACTGCTCGGCGATCCAGTCTTCCCGGCGGGAGGCATCCACGCTCGCGCGCAGTACCGCCACCTTGAAGCCTTCCTGCTCCAGCAGCACCTTCAAACGCGACGTGGTGTCGCGCGTGCCGGTGTAGACCGAATAGACCAGGGTCTTGCGACCTTCTGCCTTCTCCTGCTTGCAGATCTCGATCAGCTCGCGTTCCTTGGGCATCACCTCCAACTCGTTGAACTGAGCCGGCACGAACGCCAAGGTGTTGCGCGTGCGCGGATGCACCACGGTTTCCGACCGGAAGCAGCAGTCCGGCCAGGCCAGCAGCACGTTGAGGACCACGCCGAGCAGCGTCGTGTCGCGCTTCGCCAGGGCCTGCTTCAGCTCCTGGGTCAGGCGACCCGCCAGATCGCGGTAGGCCGCGGCCTGCGCCGTGTCCATCGCGACTTCGCGGAACTCCTCGTCGTAAGGCGGCAACACATTGCCGCCGATGTCCTTCAACTTGAGGAATACCGTGAACGGCAGGACGCACCGCAGTACGCCCTTGGGACCGAAACCCGGCGCCTTGACCGTGCGCACCGATACCTTGGTGCCCTTGGCCGTCTTGTGCGCCGTGCCCGTGCTCTCGGAATAGATGTCCTTGAGCACGCCGTGATCGCGCATGAACGCCATCGCGGCCGACGTCATGCTGCCGCTCTTGGTCGGACGGTAGCCGTCTTCGATCATCCGCCCCGGCAGGGCTCGGAACAGCAGGTGGAACAGGTCGTCGCCGTAGCCGCCCATCAGCGTTCCGGTGAGCAGCAAGGTCTTGCGCGACTTGGCCGCCAGCACGCCCATGGCCTGGCCCTGAGCGGAACCGCCGTTCTTGTACTCGTGCGCCTCGTCGGCGATGAGCAGGTCGAACGTGCCCTGGGGCAGGTAGCGCTTGATGAACTCGGACGGCTGGTAGCCGCCCTCGCCGAAGCCGAACTCCATGTTGGCCATCGCGCGCTCCATGCGGTGGGCTTGCCGGTCCGAGAAGACCAGCTCGCCGTTGCCATCCATCAGGTTGATGAACTCGTGGATGTTGTCCCCGAGCATCGACGCGAGGAAGGCGTCACCGAACTTTTGCATCAGCTTCTGCGCGGTGACTTCCCCGATGGTTGGAATACGCTTCAGTGCCTTGAGCACGGTCGAGGACTGGTCGCTGGCGGACAGGCCTCTGGGACGGATCAACGACCACAGCGGTGCACGGCAGTGGCTGCACTTGCGGCGGGACTCCTCGGCTTCCAGCTCGACCGGGTTGATCGGCTCGCCGTCGAGGTCGGTGATGACATGCCCGCAATCCGGGCAGGCCCCCACGTCGCCGTGAGGCGTGCGCCGCCGAACGAAGACAGGTTTCCAGTGGAACCCCATCCGCATCCGCACGCGGCCCAGGACGAAGAACTCCTGGCCCTGGGCCGGCACGCCCAACTGCTCGCGCAGTTTCAGCAGCTTGACCAGCGTGTCCGGGCCATTGAGTACCCAGACCTTGGCACCGGCCACCGTCTCCTGGATTTCGCGCCGCCACTTGTAAACCAGGTGGGGTGGCGAGAGCACCAGGGTGCGGCGGTAGCCTTCGGCGTTGAGCACGGCGGCGGTGGCAATACCCACCGTCGTCTTGCCGCAACCCATCTCGCCATTGACGATCGCGGCGCGTTCGCCGCGGTCTACCAGTAGCTCGGTGACGGCATGGACCACATCGGCTTGCGCCGGGAACAGCTTGCGCATGAGCGCGGCGAGGATCAGTTGCCGATGCACCCGCACCTGGCCGGTGTAGACCGGAGGATTGGCGCGGTTGAGCGAGTCGAGCAGCTCGTCGCCGAACTCCGATACGAAGTCCTGCAGGCTGAGCGTGAGGGGTGAAGCAGCCGTTTCGAGCAGGTCGCCCTGCACAGCGGTTTCGGGAACGGTTTCGAGATCGAGGGACATGGTGATGCTCCAAAGCAATGGGGCATGCACCTCCCCCACGGGGCGGTGACATGCCCCTGGGTGGGAAGAAAGAAGCGGCGCGAGGCCGCTGGATGTTGGATCAGTATTCGCTGGGCAACAGCAGTGCGGTGACGCTGCGATCCCATTCGGTGATGATCCAGAGCTTCAGGTCGCGCGTGACCTAGTAGGACGAGAACAGACGATCCTCACCGGATTGCAGCGCGGCGTCGTTCTGCCGTCGATCGCTGTCGTCCAGGTCGCCCCAATCGCCATGAAGATGGCGGCGCAGGTACGGCGAGGGGTTGAGCCGGCCCTGTCGGACCAGCTCGTCGACGCCGGCGGTCATGACCAGCTGCCCTGGCGAAAAGCGTGCTTGTGACCCGAGGTTGAGGACTGCGAGTGCCATGGTGGTTTCTCCTTCTGGAAGAAGGGGCCACGGCACCCCATCGGGGCAACGTGACCCCGGTGGGTGGATGAAAGCGACGGCGAACCGTCAGGGAACAGCGATCAGCGGATGGTCAGCACTTCGCCCCACGTAGGCGAGCCCAGCGTCAAGTCCCATGCACGAATGACCGGCACGAACTTGTCGGTGAGGATGCGTGTCTCGGCCACGGAGCCGTCGTCGCGTTCGGTGTATTCCGTCTGGAGCATCTTCTCCTTGTGGGTGTCACCTTTGACGACGAGCACGCGCCCGCTCTTGGACGTCACTACGCCGGAAATCGCGCCTGCGGCCAAGGCCAGGGCGAGATGCCAGTGCGACAAGGCCCGCGCGGGCGGACGCAGCGACTGCTGCGCGGCCCCCAGGTGCGTATCGAGCGCCGGCCAGAGTCCTTGCAGCCGGCCGACTTCATCGGCGAACTGCTCGGGCTCCATCGTCACGCGATAGAAGTGCTCCGGCTCGGCCGGGCTGGCAGGGACGGTGTACGGCAGGAACGGCCATTCGGGCGGCAGCTCCTCGGCTTCGGCGTCACCCTGTCCGATCTGCAGCAGCAGACCGCGCAAGGACTTGGCCGACTCCGACGCCTGGTCGCGTTGACGAATCCTGCGACCGAAGATCACCACCTGCTTGAACTGCGTTTCCACCGCACGGTAGATGCGCAGGTCGGCGAAGTGGCGCGTCAGCCATCCGACCAGCTCGGCGTCGAGCACGTAGGACGGCACGATGAAGATCAGCACGCCGCCGTACTGCAGCAGCGGCAGCGCGCGCTGATAGAAGAGCTTTTCCAGCCGCGCACGGCCCTGGCCCTGATAGCCGATGTTGCCGTTCACGTCCTTGCTCAGGTCGCCATACGGCGGGTTCAACCACAGCAGCCCGAAGGACTGGCGCGAGATCAGCGTGTCCATCAGGTCACCTTGGATGCAGCGATCGACAAGTTGCCGTGCGTGGCGGGCACGCTCGGCGTCGTACTCGACGGCGAAGGCCTGGACCTGCTCGCGCCCGAGGGCGTGAGCGGCTTCGGCGATCGCCACGCCTTCGCCGGCGCAGGGATCGAGGATGCACAGCGGCCCCGAGGTCTCGGCGGGCGCCAGTGCGGCGAGTGCTCTTTCGAGCGTGGGTTCATCCGTGGGGAAGTACCCGTTCTTGACGAAGTTGCGGGCGAGCCGCGGGAACATGAGGGCCATGGGAATCTCCTGGCATTGAAGATGAAGGGATGCGGACATGCGCGGCGCGCATGCCCGTGGGGATGGCTCACGCCACACGCCGAAGCGGTGCGTTCGCGGCCAGTTCGTACTGCGTGGCGCCAAGGGTGCCGTTGCGGATCAGCTCGCCCAACGCCTTCGTCAGCGCCGGGACATCGAGGGCCAGCCGATGGCCTTCCAGCGGCCCGAGGGCCAAGGGAAGACCGGTCAGCATCCGCCGTGTCTGCAACAGCTCCAGCACGGTGTCGCGCCAGTGGTCGAGCAGTGGCAGCGGGCAGGTGTCCTGCACCAGCGTCCACAGCCGGTCGAGCCGGTGAGCGGAATCCCTGGGCAGAAGCGCCAGCGCGCTGGCGTTGGCCTTGTCTGGCTTCACGCAGCGACGATCGAACAGCCACACGTTCGTCAGCGAACCGAACAGCGTTCGCCGATAGGCGCGGGTGATGCGCTTTTCCAGGTTCTCGACGTTGCCGACGAAGACCGAGATGGATGCGCCCTGCTCGGTGATGACGTGGAACTGATCCAGTCCCTGTTCGTCCCGGCCGAGGGTCAGGCGGGCGAGGAACTCCTGAACGGCGGTGTCGCGCGCCCAGATCGAGAGAAAGACGAGATTGCCCTGCTCGTCACCGGCGCAACCGTCAGCCATGAGGTCGGGGAATTCGTCGATGCGGTACAGCGGTTTCGCGGAAGAAGGTGCAGGCATGGTGATGTCCTCTTGGAAAAGAAGGAGCAACCACAGCCCGCGGGGCCGTGCTCGCCCCGGTTGGGTGAAGGAAGATGCGTGCCGCTAGACAGCGCGCCCCGCGTGGAAGCGGTGAACCCGCTCGCGCCACTCGGAGCTTTGCACCGGCGCCATGTCGAGATAGCGCAGCGGGCACGAGTAGTAGTACGGATGCACGGACTCATCGAGGGACTTGTAGCCCCAATCGCCGCCCGAGCTTTCCAGAAGATGGCAGCCGATGTAGCAGACGGACTCACCGGCCGCGAGGCCCATGACGCCCGCCTGCCTGGCGGTGACGCGAACCACGGTCCACAGAACGTCGCCGTCCAGTGTGTGGTCGATGACTTCGCAGCAAGCGCGTTCGGACGCCTGCGGAGCGAGCAGCTCGCGGATCAACTGATCGCGCGTCTGACGAACGAAGGTCCAGCCCATGAGGGTCTCCTTGAAGCAAAGGCCGGAGCCCTCCCCGTCGGGGGAGAACCCCGGCGGGTGGCGGAATGCCGCGTAAGGCGGCGGATGGATCAGGCAGCTTTGAGGTGCCAGTCCTGGGACAACGGAGCGAACTCGTAGCCGAGCTTGTCGAGACGGTCGCGCTGCTGACGCAGCACACGACGATCCACGGTCGCATCGAGCTTCACGGTCTCGCCCAGGGGCCACAAGGCACCAAACAGCACCGCGTCGTCTGCCTCGGCCGAGGCCGCAGCGGACACGGGAGCCGATTCGCTGCCGAACGGCGTGGTATCGACCAGGGGATCACGCGGACTGCGCGACTTCGCCTTCGGCTTGGCCGGGGGCGTTGCCGGCGCGGGCGTCTGCGCTTCCTCGTCGATCGGATCGACTTCCTGCGGACTCAGCCGGCGGGCCTCGTCGCGGCTCAGGGCGTCGATGTTGGACAGTGTCATCCCGCCCAGATGGGCGCGGATCTCGATGACCATGCGGCCGTTGGCGTTGTACGTGGAGGGGCGAATCTCGACGATGACGAAATCACCGTCGTACTTGCCCTCGCGGTACTGATCGAGTTCGGCGTTCTTCACGACGAACTCGCCGATCGAGGTCGCCAGGCGGCCGACGTTGAAGTCGCCGTTCCTGCCGTGGATGGTCTTGATGGCCAGTTGGCCGGGGATGGTGATCATGAAGGTCTCCTGCTGACGAAGAGAAGACAAGGCCCCGGGGATGGGGCCTTGCGGATCAGAACGACTCGGCAACGGCCAATGCGGGGGCATCGGCAGCGTCGTCGGCAGCATCGGCGTCGGGCTTGGAAGGCTCCGGTGCCGAGGCTTGCTGCGCGGCGGGCGCGTCGGACGTCACAGGGACTTCCGGGTCGCGCTCGTCGGTCTCGGTCGGCTTGGGTTCGGCCTTGTAGACGAGCTTGCCGTCGACCTTGATCCAACTGACGAACAGCAGGCGGGCCTTGAGGCTCACCCCCTGCTCGCCGGCACGCTTGCCCTTGGAGTAGGTGAAGGTGTCGGCCCACAGGTCGCCCAGGCGGAAGCCGATCATCACCTTCTTCTCGGCGTCGACCGCCTGAATGCAGCGGCGCACCAGGTGCTGCGCTTCCGAACCCGATACGCGCGTGTCGAAACGCACATACGAGACGTCATCGCTGGGACCGTTCAGAGCCGCGATGTCGCAGGCCAGGAACGCATCGCCTTTCTTGGGCTTCACTTCGCGGATGCGATTGAGATACCCGAGGCCGGTGATGTGCAGATCGAAGTAGGACTTTTCGGTGGAAGTGGTCATGGTGAATCTCCTGAGAACAATGAGGCGGAGACACACCCGACCCAAGGCGGGGAAGGTGTGGAACCCCGCGTGGGTTGATGGAACAGCTTGGTGGCATCGCCATCGAGAACCGATGGCCGTTCGCGCATGGATGCCGGTGCGAACTGGGGTGATCAACGCGGTCGGAACCGCATCGCAGCCTTGAAGATCGTGGCTGCCTGGGCATGTCGCTGACGGACGTCAGCGGAACATGGCCGGAAGCGTGGCGCCAGGACGGCGCGCATGCGAGCGGCAATCGGCACTCGTGGCTGTCCGCATTGCCGGGAAGAAAGAAGCCCCCGGAGCGGGGCCAGGGATGGGCGGTCAGTTACCGCTGGGCGGAGGAACCGCCTGCAGCGACAGGTGTGTCGTGGTGGCGGACACGTCGAGGTCGTCCTCGCTGTGCAGGATGCGCGCAAACACGCCCTCCTGCGGATCGAAGAACTCGCCAAAGTCATCGCCGCCGAACTCGGCGCGCGCCAGCTCCCACCAGTCATCGAACGCATCGACATCCGGGTTGCAGCCGGCGGCATAGGCGATGGTCTTCTGGCGACCATCGGGCCGGCGCTCGCCGCGCTCGGCCAGGAAGTACACGCCCTGATCCTTGACCAGGATGACGCGGCATTGATTCGCCACCGCTTCGGCGAGCACGGGCCGCAGCTCCGTGCCTTTGAATCGAACAGTCATGGGTGTGATCTCCAGGGATGCAGGAAGAGAGGCTTCCCGCCGCGAAGGCGGGAAGCTGCTGGGAGATCAGTGCCGGACAGCCTTGCGACCCGACAACAGGCACTGCACTCGGATGCGGCGCCAGCTCCCGTCGTCGATCAGCCGTTCCAGCGTCTCGCCGAGGGTGTCGAAGAACACCTCATCGACCCGTTCAATCAGCTCGCCGTCGCGGCGCAGCTCCACCGCGTAGAGGTCGAGGCCACGCTCATACAGCACGGTGACGTGACCCTGGAACTTCATCGTGGCGACGGTGAAGCCGATGGCCGGTGGCGTGCGGATGATGTCGGCGGGCAGCGGATCGACCCAGGTGATGTCCCGAGCACCGGCGTCCACCAGCATGTGGGTGATGCGCCGGAAGCCGTCGGGAGCGGGCAACTGCTCCAGTTGGTCGATCAGTTCCTGCAGCTCGGGGCAGCGCGGCTCGGGGATCGGCAGCTTCGCCGGTGCGGAACCGAGCACGAACCGCTTCACCGTGTAGGGCTGGCCGTCGGCGGTGAACTCGGTCTGCTCCTCGGGCGTGTCCGCCCGCTGACCGTCGAAGCGGCGTCTGACATAGGGTTCGACCTGCACCTTGGCGCCCTCGTCGGGCACCTCGGTCACGAGCGTTCGATCGAGCACCGCGAACTCGGCTCGTCCCGTCTTGACGACGATGGCCTCGTCGGTGGTGGCGATGACCTTGCCCTCGAAAGGCTTCGGGTCAATGTGAAAGCCCAGCGTCGAAACCTTGGGCTGGCCGTCGAAGATGTTGAACTTGAACGAACGGACGTTGGAAGGCACATGACCGACAACGAGCGTCGGCATCTGTGCGCGGATGGCTTGGGTATCCATGGGGAGACTCCTTGTGGCAACCAAGGGACTCCCGCCCGCAAGGGAGGTCTGTCCCTTGAGGGTGAGGTGGATGGACGCGGGTGCGCCCGGAGAACGAAACAACCAGCACGGCGAACCGCGCCGCAGTCTCGAAGGTCTCGACTGCCTGGGCATGCTGCCGGCAACGCCAGCGAACATGCGGCCAGCGTGCGGCACATGACGGCGGCCGTCCGCCTGGAATCGGCAACGCGCCGGCACCGCGTTCCGCGGAAAAGAAGAGCCCCGCACGGGGCTCAAGAGGGGGTTACTCGTCGTCGTAGAGCGTCAGTCCGTCCAGCACGGGCGCGCCGGCATCGAACACCAACATGCGAACGTCGGCGAGCGCAGCCAGGTGCAACACTTCCACGAGGGACTCCGGCATGCCCTTGGCCCGGTGCTCCTGCCGCAGTTCTTCGGCGGTGATGCCCTCGACCTGCTGCACGTTCGCATCCGTCCAGGGCGTGGCGATCAGCTTCACGCCGACCGCCGGGCTGTAGGGAATGCGGAAGGCGATGAACAGAAAACCGCTCGGCGTGGCGATGTCGGCCAGGTTGGCCAGATAGCGGCCGGCCTCCTCGGTGATGTGCGCCGAGCTGATTTCCCAGGCACGGCTGTAGAAGCCGGTCTCGAAGCGCAGGCGCCGCACCACCTCGCGTGCGGCTTCCTCGGAGTAGGTATCGCCGACGTGCAGCGGCTGGCCGGCTTCTTCGGCCATGACGGCGTAGACGAGGTTTCGGGCGATGCCGTGGCTGCGGCATTGCGCGTCCAGCTCGGGCGGCACGTTCTGGCCTTCCGTGATCAGCGCGAAGTCGTCGCAGAAGACGCAGGCATGGCGCTCGACCTGGCTGTCCGGCAGGTGCGACTGCGAGACGTGCAGCGGCAGATAGCTCAGCGGGCAGTCGTCGTCGTAGGAAATCGCCAGCAGCCGTTGCACGGACAGGCCATCGTAGCCGCGGACGAAGGGGTTGTTGGAATGGGACATGGGATTCCTCCAGCAGAGGATGGCCGAGGCAATCCCCTGCCGGGGATTGAACCCCAGCGGGTGGATGAAGTGGCAGCCGGTCAGCCGGCCGCGGCGTCGGACCGCCCTGGTGGCGGGCGGTGCGGGTCAGTGGAAGATGCTGATTCGGGACATGGCCGCTCCTGCGAAAAGAAGGAGGGACATGGCCCCGAACGGGGACGCATGTCCCTCGTGGGGTGGGATGAAAGGACGGTGGGTTGCCAGGCGCGGCTCACCAGCCGTTGTAGTGCAGCGTGAGGTCAGCGATGACCTGGCGCCGTTCCAGATCGAGGCCGCCGAAGTCGGACAGCCCCTCGAAGCCGCAACGCTTGAGCATCGCGCCACCCTCGCGGGCGTTGTAGAAGCTCACCATCGCGGACAGGAACATGCGTTGACCGCTGCTCAGAACGCCCAGGGCGTCGTTGAGTATCAGCATGTTGGGCCGCAGATCCCACTTGGTGGTGGCACGCTGCAGACCTTCGCGTGTGCCGTCGCCGAACCACTCGTGGCCGGCGATCTGCGCGCCGCGCTTCCAGGCCTCGAAGAAGGCCTGCGGTGCAGCGTCGAAGTGCGCCTGTTCCAGCGCCATCTGATCGAGCACGTCTTCGGGCAAAGACAGATTCATGAGAGGACTCCTTGAAGGGTGGGGAATCAGGGCTGAGCGCGCTGCGTCCAGGCATGGGTATCCAGGGCGCGCTGTGCTGCGAGGTGGGTGGGGAAATACTCGACGGACTCCCGCGATACCGGGCCTTCGTCGTCTTGCGTGCCGATGTATTGGCCGGCCGCGCTGCGCAGCACCTGTAGCGGCAGACGCTTGCCGGTCCAGGCCAGCGCCAGCGCACCACTGCGCACTGCGGTTGCAGAGGAAGATGCGGAAGGTTCAGACATGCCGTGCTCCTTGGTGGGTCGGGGAGCACGCATCCCACAGGGGATGGGGTTCCCCTCGGGTGGTTGAGAAAAGTGCATCGTCGCCAGACCGGCGAGCGTCCGCGGTGGGCGATGCGAAGCGGACTGGATCGGTCAACGCGGCGAACCGCGTTGCAGTCTTGAAGACCGAGACTGCCAGGGCATGCCGCTGACGACTGTCAGCAACGCATGGGTGAGGATGGGCGCGAAGCATGGCTGCCGTCGCAGGGAAAACCGAATCGCGGACGGCCCGCTTTAGGGCAGGCCCGCGTCACGGGACAAGGCAAGGACCAGGGCGCCGAAGGCCACGCGGGCCTTCGGCTGGAGAGGAAGGAAAACCACCTGTGGGCTGCGTCAGCGCAGGCCGTCGTCAAAGCCGTTCGCTGCGTCAGCAATCGCACCCGGCCCGTTTCGTGGCTGGGGCCGGAAACCTCTGGCGTGCATCCACACACAAAGGGAGCCCGTTGTTCCGCCGGCGGGCACCGGCACGGAATACCCTCGGCCCAAGTGGCCTCCTCACGGCTCGCGCGGCGGCAAGGCGTCAGGAAGCCCCTCGTGGCCGAGGCAAGGCACACCGATCAAGGGAATGGCGGCGGGCGCGATTCGTGGAGCAATGACCTTCTCGCCCCGTCGCCCGATGCCGGGCAGACGGGGCGCGCACACCGTTGCAGAAGGAGACGCGCGCTTTGGAGTCCCGCGCGGTGCGGGACGTTTGCCTCGCCGCCAGTGAAGTGGCCGGCGCGGCAGGGGAAAAGCGAGGATCAGGACGCCTTGGAGGCAGCGCGCCGCTTGCGCGGTGCGCTGCGCCGGCCCGTCGGGGACTCGATCGGCAGCGTGCCCTTGCAGTCCGGGTAGCGCGAGCAGGACCAGAACGCGCCGCTCTTGCCCGTGCGCTGCTGCATCGGTGTGCCGCACTGCGGGCAGGCCGGCGCCGGCGGCAGCTTGAGCGAGAGCGTTGCGCCGCGGTACTGCTGCACGAGCTGGCCGACCCACACGGACTGCTTCTCGATGAAGGTGTCCAGCGCCATCTGGCCGGCCTCGATCATGTCGAGTGCCTGCTCCCACACCGCCGTGGTGCCGGGGTCGGCGATAGCCGAGGGCACCGCGTCGATGAGCGTGAATGCCGCGTCGGAAGCGCGGACGGCGCGGCCTTTCTTGACCAGGTAGCCGCGACCGATCAGACCGTTGATGATGTTGGCGCGTGTCGCCTCGGTGCCGATGCCGGTGGTATCTCGCAGCTTCTGTTTCAGGCGCGGGTCGGTCACGAACTTGGCGAGGGTCTTCATGGCCTTGATCAGCTCGCCCTGCGTGTAGGGTTTGGGCGGCAGCGTCTTCAGCGCCTTGAGATCCACCTTTCCGACCGGGCAGGACAGGCCCGCATGCAGGGCGGGCAGCACCTGGCTGCGCTGCGCATCCTCGCCATCGGCATCGTCCGGCCCCGGCGTCGCCAGCACCTCACGCCAGCCGATGACGGCGATCTGCTTGCCCACCGCCAGGAGCGACTGGCCGCCGCAAGCGAGCTGCGCCACCGTGCGGTCGAACTCATGGTGCGGGAGGAACTGCGCGAGGTAATGGGCGCGGATCAGCCGGTAGACGGCCAGCTCCTTCTCGTTCATGGCCGACAGGTTGGCGGGCTC
>JAANMU010000492.1_pt1 | contig 47003 bp, 48 predicted proteins | sample 7279701 | NCBI WGS metagenome assembly JAANMU01 (sample SAMN14094539, study PRJNA606508) | bioreactor metagenome | isolation source: A lab-scale SPAN reactor treating ammonium-rich wastewater day 57 | place: Ireland: Galway | collected 2017-03-13
AATAACACGGCGACCAACGGTGGAGGGTGGATGTATGGCACAAATACGAATTGTGCAGCGTACAATAACACGGCGACGTCAAGTGGCGGAGGGTGGTATCTTGGCACAAACACAAATTGCTCTGCGTACAATAACACAGGACCGGAAGCTGTTTTTGTCCATTCGTCAGCTACCGCGCAAACGGAAATAAATAACGTTCTGTTTAATAACAGAAACTCGTCAAACGTAATTGTAGGATATAGAAACGCAGGTACAACGCCGATGAAAATTATCTTCCGAAATAACGCTTATGACACCGTACATCCTACTATCGGAAGCACAGAGCCTACCAGCGATATTAATTACAGCACTTGCCTCCAGAATATCACACTTGCGCAGATTAAAATAGAAGTTCCAAGTTTTGTGGGCGCAGCGACAAATTCAACGCAGCGCACGGAATTAGAAACTTTCGCTGCAAATATGGTATCGAAATTAAAGCCGAAATCAGGAAGCATCCTGAAAGGCGCAGGCGTTAATAATGCTACTTACCCGAACGCAACGGATTATGAAGGTACGCAAAGACCTACAAATAGCACAATAGGAATTTTAGAAGGATTATAAAATGGAAAGAAAATATTACAAAAACGGTGTAGAAGCACCGCAGCAAAAGGAAACCGAAAACGGAATCATCTACAATTATAATTCCGAAGCTAACCACGATATGCTTATTGCTGATGGCTATGAGATTAGCGAAGATGAAGAAATAGAACCCGTTCCGCAATCCTTAACATCCCGACAATTGAGATTGCAATGGGTGGCAGAAGGTCACGATTTAGCGACTATTTCGGGAGCGATTAATCAGCTTCCAGAACCGCATAAAACGCAGGCGCAAATAAATTGGGAATTTGCGGGAAACTTTGAGCGCAATAATGAACTATTGTGCAGCGTAGCCGATGCGCTTGGGATTACAGAGGAACAATTGGATAACATTTTCAGAAATGGAAGCCGCCTTTAAAAGAATAGCAACCGTGCTGCAATGGTTTGGCCTGATGCTGTTCGCTATGTTGGTGCTGTTATTCACGCCTGTTGCTTTTATCATAGGTCTTTTCTTCATCTTTTTCCGCAGGAAGATCGGAAAGGCTTTAGACCAATTGGGAGCAGATTTGCGGAAGGTAGCTTTCACGCTGGATTTGCTTGGAAATGTGACAATTTTCAATTGGCTTTGGTTTCTGTTCAAAAAGAAAGAAGGCTATCATTTCGGCAATCTTGGGGAAACGGTTTCTGATGCTTTAGGAAAAAACATTCAGCAGGGAACACTAACGAGATTCGGCAAATTTTGGGTGAAAATAATCCTGATTTGCGATAAAACACATTTTGATTTATGATCTTAGAATTTTTAAAAGCAGACTACGCAGCCATCATTTCAAAAATGATCGTCGTGGGAATTTTATGGTGCGCTGTGCTCATTTCGATGATCATAGACTTGTATTTCGGCATCCGCAAAGCAAAGCAAATTGGCGAGAAACGCAGAAGCGAAGGCTACCGGCGGAGTGTGGAGAAATTTAACCACTATTTCGGGATGTTGCTGTACGCCTTTATCTTCGATGCCATTGTGCCAACTACTTATTTTTTTGCATTTCCCATTTCGGCGGTTCCAATGGTCAGCTTGCTGGCCACTGTCGCTTTGGTTTTCACAGAAGCAAAATCCGTGAGGGAAAAGGCGGAAGATAAATTAAGACGAAAGACGGATGCGTCCTTTATTCAGGTAGTCAATTTACTCGAAAAACGGGAAGATATTTTGCAAGAATTATTAGCTAATTTCAAAAAAACACAAGAAGATGAAAAAAACAATCCTCCTTCTGCTGATAGTAATCCTGAGCAGCTGTAAAACCAAACAGGTAACAAAAAAGACAGGTGAAAGTAAGGAGACCACAGAAGCTGTTTCCACTAAAACTGAGCAGAAAAATGAGCAGAAAACCGAACAAAAAACGGAAACTAAAAAGGCTGAAATTTCTAAAAACCAAAAAGACCAGGAAACGAATATTGAAATTACCGGAACGGCTGAAACTGATAAGCCACTTGAAATCCACACGGTTAAAAACGGAGATACGCTGGAAAGTTTTAAAGTTACCGGAAATGCACAGGTAATTTACAAATCCAAAGCCACATCCACGGCAAAATCCGACAAAGAAACCACTTCCAACACCTTGCAAACCAAACTGGAAAACCTCGCCAATAACATCGTAAATGAAGGTGAGCTAAAAACCAAAGCGAAAGAATTTCAGGAAACCGCAAAAGAAGTTTCTACCACCACCGGAACCTTCTGGAGTTTCGGCCTTCTGGCTGTTTGGGGAACCGTAGCACTGGTGATCGTAGGACTGTTTATTTATTTTAAAAAAGGAAAGTGATGAGAAAAATAAAATACATCGTAATTCACACAACGGCAACGCCGCAAAGCACAAAGATTTCAAGCATTAAAGCTTACTGGAAAAACATTCTGAAATGGAAAAATGTTGGCTATCATATCATCGTAAAACCAGATGGAACATATGAACGTCTGGCAGAAGATAAGCAAATTACAAACGGAGTAGCCGGTTTCAATTCGCATTCCATTCATATCTCCTACATTGGCGGAGTAGACGCAAAAGGAAAATCAATCGACAATCGTACAGAAGCGCAAAAGAAAACGCTTCTTACCTTAGTCCGCACCTTCAAGAGCCGATATCCAGAAGCCGAAGTTCTCGGCCATCGTGATTTCCCCAGAGTTGCAAAAGACTGCCCGTGTTTTGATGCAAGAAAAGAATATAAAGTAATTTTTAAAAATTAAGATCGTATTAACTATTTTTGTGCTATTCTATATGGCCAAAAATAAAATAAACAATAAAAATCAAAAAGTTAATTGGTTGCAGTTTTTCCAGTTTTTAAATTCTAAAAACGGAAGGATTATGGCGATAACATCGTTGGTTGGAATTGGGTTTACAGTTGGTATTCAAGCAGAAAAATTTATAAAAGACAGGGAATTGGCTCAAATGGAAAGTCGTTACAGCGATTTAAATACGACCAAAAATATTTTATTAATTAGAATAGAGACTACAAAATCCGTACACCAAAAGGAAGTGATGGAATTAACAACAGAATTAAAACGAATAAAAGACAGCATCAAACATGGCAAGGATAAATAAAAATAAATCTTTCAACGATTATTGGGAAGATATTGATAAGAATATTAAACTTCTTGAGAGTGATGGAGATGAGCATGTAGCGTCTGCGGCAAGTCGGATTAAGAACGATATCAGTGAATTAAAAAAAGCAATTAAGGGCATCCAAGTTTTAATACTTTGGCTTGCGATTTTGAGCGTGATATTTGCTGTGTTTTTCCTTCTTTTGTCTAATAATAATAGATTTTTAAAAAATTTAATCTCCTCCGAATTTGAACTAAGAAAGGACAGTGTATTAGGATTAACAGAAAATGACAGTTTTACTTATCGAATTACGGACAAAGGCAAAATAATTAGTTACTCTGATCTGTTAGCAGAGAATGACAGCTTGGAACTTGAAAACATAAAAATAAAAAGTGATCTCGCTATATGCAATATGGAATTGAAATTTGCGAAATCTGATAGTGACTACAACAAGGCCAAGATCAATAATTTAGAAAAACAAAATGAAACTTATAAGACTGGAAATGGATCAGAAAAATCTGGAATAGTGCTTAGTGATGAAGACGCAAAGAAAATAGATTCTGCCTTTGTTTTGTTAAATGTGTTTAGAAAACAAATGACTTATGATCCGAAAACAAAAACTTGGAGTATAAAAATGAAATAGCAATACTGCAGGACTTCTTTAAAAAAACGCCACATAAAGTGGTTTTTTTTTATTTCCCCAATCTCTTCCAAACTACCCACACAACCAGCAATGGCAAACATACCACCATCCGGGCAAAAAGCCCGCGGATATCCCCTTGCCTTTCAAAGTACACATTGTGCACAGTGTCATCAAGCCATTCTCTAATTTTCATAATCAAAGATGAGAATTTTCCAGATCCAAAGACGGATTTTGTATAGGAATATTTTTTAAATATTCAAGTTCTCGTTTTTTCTTCCCAACGGTATAGAGGGCGGTAATTTCTTTATTCCTTTGCCCGGCTGCAGATCCTGCATTGTGATTTGCTTCATCCAGCTTGTCCAGAAAGTAATGTTTTAAGGAGTAAATTGTAACATCTATCCCCAGAGGAACCATGATGTTTCTTTTCCAAAAGTGATAAACAGAATCTTTTCCCTTAGATCTTTTTGCCGGAAGAAAATTTGCACCAAACAGATAATCATCATCTGATTTGCACAAATTTAATTGATCCTCCCAGAAAGGAACTGCAAGGTGATATATAGGCCGTGTTTCCCATTGGTATAGGGAGCCTTTTTTGATCAAGATTACAAATTCCCTTTTGTCCAGATTAACGTGCTTTTTTTGAAGCTGCAGGAGTTCTGTATTACGGCTTCCTGACATCAGGAAAACCTGAAAATAATTTACAAAATTGGGTTTGGTCTTTTTTATATGCTCAAAAACTTTTTTCAGTTCTTTATCGGTGAATGTTTTTTTAATGGAAGATATATGAGATCTGGATTTAAGATTTGTACATGGGTTTACTTTTATACAGCTTTCATCGACCAGATCTGCAAATAATGGTGAAAGATTCTTTTTGGTGCGGTTGTAGTCACAATTGGAGACGGCGCAATCATTTAGCAGTTTTTTCACGTGTGAAAGCTCAACTTCATGAATTTTCAAATAATCCAGCTTCAGTTTTTTCGCTGATTTTTCAACCTTCCGAATATAGCTTTTAATTGATCTTCGATAACCTTCGGAAATTACCCTGAGTTTTAGGGCTTCTTGCAGTGCGGTAATGAAATACATGTCCCGGTGCAGGCCCTCTTGGGAAAACATATATTGCTTTGTGCGTGGGTTGTAGTCCCGGACATCCAGAGCTGATTCCATCTCAGCCAGAATTATGGGAATAGATTTTTTCTTGTCCTTCAGGGAAAGCGTTTTGAAAACTTTCTTTTTAAAAACAAAAGGCTTTTCACGATCTTCCTCGTAGAATCTGCACATAACGAACCATTGAAGCTTGTTATGGTCCGCAGTAATTTCTTTGTAATTGGCTGGTGAAATAATGAATTCTGACCTTTTGCAGCCAAATTTTAAAACTTTCATAGTGTATTATTGTTACCGTTTTTGTTACCCGATAATTTTAATACACCCCTCAAGGTCTCTTGTTTTATTTACACAAACCCTTTGTAGGAGCGGGTTTTGTGTTTTGTGGAGAATACGGGATTCGAACCCGTGACCTTTTGACTGCCAGTCAAACGCGCTAGCCAACTGCGCCAATCCCCCAAAAAGTTTTGCAAAAATAGAAATATTTTCTACATATCAAAGGATATCCAGGGAAATATTTTGATGTGATGCATCCCGAACTGCAATGCCGTTTTGTACCACAATCATTTGCGGACTTTGGTGCTGAACTTCCAGCCGCTCTGCAATAGCATCAGAAATTGAGCGGTAACTCAGCAGATCAAGAAAATAATAGATGGCTTCTTTATCTGTTTTTTTTACCTGTTTTTCAAAATTTCTCAGCACTCTTTTACTGATGTGACACCGTGTAGAGTGTTTGAAAATCACAACTTTATTACCGTAAGAATCTGCCAGAGCCTCTTCTACATCTTTTTCAGAAGAAATCATTTTCCAAAAATCAGCAGGATCTTCAGCGGCGGAAGGAGTAAATAATGTTTTAAAAAAACTCATCGTTTGTTTTTGAATTAATTAATTATCGGACGATTTGACACGTTCAAAGTTTTGGCGGTGCTTTTGCGTTTTGAAAGTGTAAATTTACAATTCTGTTTTGATATCGTCTTACAGGATTTTTAAAATAATTTTAATGAAAAAAGCACTCATTGTTGTCGACGTCCAGAATGATTTTTGTGAAGGAGGTGCCCTTGCCGTACCAGAAGCGAATCAAATTATTCCCTATATTAATCTCATTATGAAGGAAAATCATTATGATCAAATTGTGCTGACGCAAAACTGGCATCCGGCAGATCATAAAGCTTTTGCCTCCAACAACGGACGGAAAGTGGGCGAAACAATCACCCGAAACGGAGCACCACAGTTTATGTGGCCGGACCATTGTGTTCAGAATACTTTCGGCGCAGAATTTCACCGGGATCTGGAAGCAGATCGTGCCACTCATATTATTCAAAAAGGGAAAAATCCTGAATTTGACAGCTACAGTGCTTTTCAGGATAACAATCATTTTATGAAAACCGGCCTTGATGATTTCTTGAAATTCCATGAAATTCAGCTGGTGGAAATTGTAGGCCTGGCGATGGAATACAGCGTGAAAAACACCTGTATTGATGCGGCCCGAAACGGATACGTTACCTGCCTTCACTTTAACGGAACCAAAGCGGTGAATGCAAAACCGGAGAACGGAAGAGACGCAATTTATCAGATGATTGAGAACAGCGTCACAGTTTTAGGATAAGACAAAAGCGGAAAAATTTCCGCTTTTTTTATTTGAAATGTTGTGTTTTTTTATAACATTTTAAGCGTATTCACTTCCAGATCGGTAAGGATTCTCCAGTGTCCGCGTTTGATATTTTTCTTGGTAAGCCCGGCAAACATTACTCTGTCCAAAGCTTCCACTTCATATCCTAATTTCTGGAAAATACGTCTTATGACACGGTTCCAGCCGATGTGAATTTCCACGCCGATTTCGTTTTTGGGTTTTCCTTCTATGTAAGAAATACTGTGAACTTCTGCGATCCCTTCATCTAATCTTATTCCTTCGGCAATGGCTTTCAAATCGTCCTGACCCAATTTTCTGTCGAGGGTAACGTGATAGATTTTCTTCATCTGAAATGAAGGATGTGTCAGCTTCTTGGTAAGATGCCCGTCGTTCGTCAACAAAATAACGCCTGTCGTGCTTCTGTCCAATCTTCCAACCGGAAAAATACGGTACGGAGATGCATTCGCTACCAAATCCATTACTGTTTTTCTGGCTTTTTCATCCTTGGTAGTAGAAATATATCCTTTTGGTTTATTCAAGAGAACATAAACAGGTTTTTCTGGTGTAATTCCTTGACCGTCAAACACTACCCTATCGGTTTTCTGCACCTGATAACCCATTTCGGTTACCACTTCTCCATTCACCTGTACCAATCCCTGACGGATCAGTTCATCTGCTTCTCTTCTGCTGCAAATCCCGGCGTTGGCGACATATTTATTCAGTCGGATGGTATCCTTATGAATGTCTTTTTCTATTTTCTGAAGTCGTCTTTTCTGAACAAAACTTCGGGTTCTGTCCTCCTGAGTTTCCGGTCTTTTATAGGGTTTCTTGTTATATTTCAAATCCCCTTTTTCGTATTTATCTCTGGCATCAAAGGATTTTCCTGATCTTTTATTATTGGAATTTCTGTCAAACTCTTTGGCTTCACCTTTGGTAAACAGCCTCGGCTCGCTATTCCGAGATCCTGCTTCACCTGAACCGGGTTTGTTAATTCTCGGTCTCTTCGGCCTTTCTGATCGATCTCTATCTCGGCTCATTTTATATCATTTAATTTCGTGCAAAGATAATTAATTTAAACGGGAACCTTACTGCATTTTCAATAACTATAATGTTTAATTTTGTACGAAAATACAATATGATTTCTGTTCTTGACCATGAATTTTCCCAACTCAATGTGTTTTTAAAACAGCAGCGCATCAGCAAAATTTTTATTCTAACCGATGAAAATACGCATCAGTATTGTCTGCCTGTTTTATTGGGAAATATGGAAACCAATCTTCCTTTTGAAATTATTGAAATAGATCCAGGCGAAGAAATGAAAACCATAGAAACTGCGCTGCAACTTTGGGAAATTCTCGCAGAATACGAAGCCGACAGATCATCTTTGCTTTTTAATCTCGGTGGTGGCGTCATCACAGATTTAGGCGGTTTCGTGGCTTCAACTTACAAAAGAGGAATTCGTTTTATCAATCTTCCAACTTCATTATTAGGCATGTGCGATGCGGCTGTAGGCGGAAAAACCGGGGTCGATTTACATTCTTTAAAAAATATGATCGGTACTTTTGCGATGCCAGAAAAAGTATTTCTTTATCCTGATTTTCTGAAAACGCTACCTTTCTGCGAACTCAGAAGCGGATTTGCCGAAATGCTGAAACACGGATTAATTGCTGATGCTGAGCATTGGTTACAGTTAACTTCGCTTGAAAACTTGACTTCAGAAGGAATAACTCCGTTTATCAGTGCTTCCACCGCCATTAAAAACAGGATTGTAGAGCAGGATTTTCACGAAGAAAATATTCGGAAAACATTAAATTTTGGCCATACTGTCGGACATGCCATAGAAAGTTTTTTTCTTCAGAGAGAGACTCCCATTGCCCACGGTGAAGCCATAGCAGCAGGGATGTTATGTGAAATTTATCTTTCTTTTGAGCAAAATCTTATTTCTGAAACACTGTTAGATTCAATAAGTTTAAAAATCAGAAAATATTTCCCTCAGCTTTCTATTGAAGAAAACCATTTCGGACACTTGATAAGACTGATGCAACAGGACAAAAAGAACTCAGATTCTGTTATTAATTTTAGTTTGATTAATGGAATCGGAAGTTGTATTTTTAATCAGCAATGTTCAGAAAATTCTATCCTCAAAAGCTTGAATTACTATAAAAACTTGTATTAAAACTATCAAAATCGGATTCATTTCATAATTATTTTAATGCGATTTAGCTTTCTGATTAACAGCATTTTGAATACCTAAAACAAAGCATAACATCGCTTATAATTTTGGTTTGGCAAACAATTTGAAAGTTACCAAGCGTCTTGAATAAAAGGAACCTTGAGGTTTTTACAGGACTACAGTAAAATTTAAAAATTAGATTAACTAAAATTGAAAATTATGAAAAAGTTATTTTTAGGAGCTGCCATCGCAATGAGTTCTTTAACATTTGCACAGCAGTTTGGAATTAAGGCCGGAATGAATGTATCATCACTTTCATCTGAAGAAGGTTTAGAAAATCAGAAATCAAAAATTGGATTTAATGCCGGTTTGTTTATGAATGCGCCGATAGCAGCAAATTTCAGTATACAACCAGAGCTGATTTACACCCAATACGGGGATAAGTACAACGCCAATGTTTTAGGAAACAATTATTCATTCACGAGAAATCTGGATTACATCGCATTGCCCGTAATGTTCCAATACAACGCGACTCCGTCGTTTTATTTAGAAGCCGGGCCTGAATTTGGTTTATTGGTAAGTGCTAAAAATAAGCTTACGAATCAAGATACCAACAACGTAATTGATGAATCAAGAAATTACAAAGATGATTTGAATAGTTTCAACTTCGGATTAGGTTTAGGTGCAGGATATTACTTCACCCCAAATATTGGTTTGACGGCAAGATATGTAGCAGGATTTACAGACATTGCGAAAGACCGTCCGACAGGAAGCTCTGTTAAGAACAACGCTTTTCAGGTGGGATTAGCTTATAAATTCTAAACACAATTCTTTATTAAGTAACGGCCGGGAAAAATTTCCCGGCCGATTTGTTTTTTTGGTCAAATTTATTGGAATAATCCGTTATCTTCTCCTTTTTCCACTGGATACTTTTCAGTAAAACAACCAAAACAGTGGTTTGAAGAGCCTAAAATAATTTTGAGATTTTCCATACTCAGAAACTCCAGACTGTCTACACCCAGATACTTCCTAAGTTCCTCCTTTGTCATGTTAGCAGAAATTAAATCATCTTTTGACGGCGTATCAATTCCTAAAAAACACGGCGCGATAATGGGCGGAGAAACGCTTCTGAAATGAATTTCTTTCACTCCGGCGTCTTTCATAATTTTTACGAGACGTTTAGACGTTGTTCCGCGAACAATGGAATCATCGATAATCACTACTCTTTTGCCCCGAATTTCAGAAATGATTGGGTTCAGTTTCAGATTAACAATTCTTTCGCGCATTTCCTGTGTCGGCACAATAAATGAACGCCCGATATAGCGGTTTTTCACCAAAACAGGACGAAACGGGATACCTGATGCTCTGGAAAATCCAATGGCTGCCGGAACTCCGGAGTCCGGAACACCGATGACGATATCTGCATCTACAGGAGCCTGTTCCCAAATTTTCTCGCCTGATTTTTCACGAATATCATACACGTTGATGTTTTCCATTTGTGAATCGGGGCGAGCAAAATAAATATATTCGAAGGAACAGATTCTTCGTTCGCAGTTTTCTTTTACCATAAAACTCTGAAGCCCTTTCTCATGATCGCTGGTGTAAACAATTTCGCCAGGTTTAATATCGCGTACATATTTCGCCCAGATTCCGTCCAGTGCAGCACTTTCGGATGCTACAGTAAAGGTTTTGTCATCCATCATTCCCAAAACCAACGGACGTATGCCATGAAAATCCCGGAAAGCAAAAAATTTATTTCGGGTAATTCCTACTACTGAATACGCACCCTGAATTTTTTCCATGGTTTCTTTGATGGCTCCCCGCAATCCAAGATCCAGATTCTTCTGAATCAAACGAAGAATTACTTCCGAATCGGACGTGGCTTTAAAAACAACGCCTTCTTCTTCCAGCTCTTTTTTCAGTTGTTTGGCATTGGTGAGATTTCCGTTGTGTGCGATGGATAGAATAATTTGGTCATATTCATTTTTCGCGAAAAAAGGTTGGAAATTATATTTTTTCTTGTCTCCGGCCGTTGTATATCTTGTGTGTCCGATGACTGAATTTCCCATGAAATTCTCAGGATTTTCAATATCTTTAAAAACATCCAGCACTAGGCCTTCATCTTTTACATTGAATATTTTTCCACTTTTAGCCACCGAAATTCCGCAGGCTTCCTGCCCTCTGTGTTGCAAGGCAAATAAGCCAAACTGAGAAAGCGAAAATGTATCTACATCATGCTCTGAATACAATCCGAAAATTCCACATTCTTCTTCAGGCGCATCCGTATTTTCTTCTTCTTCGGTCCGAAACAGATTCCTTCCATAGGGCCGATTTTGAAACTGTTGTAAATAATTACTTTTCTGTAATTGTTCTGAATTTTTCATTTTTTTATGCAGGCTTATTTATTCAGGCTGCAAATCTCTATTATTTATTAAGTACTTTTTTCAAACGTTCATAGATTTCAACGTACGCTTCTGTAACATCGCCCAGATCTCTCCGAAAACGGTCTTTATCCAGCTTCTTCATAGTATCTTTATCCCAGAGCCTGCAGGTATCAGGAGAAATTTCATCGGCAAGAATTATCTTACCGTCTGATGTTTTTCCAAGTTCAATTTTGAAATCTACCAGTATGATATTCATTTTATCGAAAAGTTCTATCAGGAGTTCGTTTACTTTTCCTGTCAGTCTGTACATTTCATCCAGCTCTTCGCGTGTTGCTGCGCCCAGAAATATCGCGTGATAATCATTGATCAACGGATCTCCGAGTTCGTCTTTCTTATAACAGATATCGAAAATGGTTACTGGTGATTTAATGCCTTCTTCCACGCCTAATCTTTTTGCCATGCTTCCGGCGGTATAGTTGCGAACGACCATTTCCAAAGGAATAATAGATACTTTTTTTACCAGTTGCTCTCTTTCATTCAGCTGTTTGATAAAATGGGTTGGGATTCCTTTTTCTGTGAGGTATTCAAAAATTAACGTGGTAATAGCATTGTTCATTTCGCCTTTCAGGTCAAACTGGCCTTTCTTTTGTGCGTTAAATGCCGTTGCGTCGTCTTTAAAACGTACGATCACTTCTTCAGGGTTTTCAGTTTCAAACACTTGTTTTGCTTTTCCTTCATAAAGCATATTCCCCTTGTTTATCATAATTTAATTTTTATCAATTTTTATATTATAATTTCACTATAATTCCTGCGACCACGGCAATTCCAAAACTCAGCAATGTTCCTACCAGTACGTATTCGGTCAGCTTTCTCTGTCGGGCTTCGGCTAGATCGCTGAACCTGAAAACGGATTTCGCCGCAATCATAAATCCAACTCCTTCCCAATGCTCAGTAACGATAAAGGTAAAAACTAGCAAACGTTCTAAGATACCGATATATTTTCCGGCATTCACCAGACTTTCGGTCTGTACTTTATTAATTTCCTGCGTTTCCGGAATCCACGAGGAGAGCAATATTTTGATGATTACCGATGCCGGAAAAGTGAGAAAAACCATCACAGTGAGGGTTTTCAGGAACTCTGGATCGTGAAGAAAATTAAAATCAATTTCTCCGATGGAAAAGGAGATCATTAAAATAACCAAAAGATGAGCACCCTGATCTAAAAAGAACGCTGCTTTCCTGGTTTTATTGGTTTGAAGATGAAGTTTGAGCGCATCAATAATGAAATGAGAAATTCCGATAATCACGGCCATCCACCACAGCTCCAGATTCCACAGAAGAATAAAACTCAGTGCTGTATGAATAAAAACATGCCAGTACAATTCCTTGCTTGCTGTTTTTTTTTCTTCCTTGCGGACAACCCATTTTCCCGGCTGTAAGATGAAATCTCCGATGATATGAGCCAGTATAAGTTGTGTAAGAATCATCCGTTAAAGCTGCGAAATTTTTTTTCTAAAATACGTATCAGTCATTGTGATTAAATCATAATTTACTCTTTTGAGACGCTGACTGACAGAAGATTGAGATATATTGAGCTGATTGGCTACCTGTTCCTGACTGAGGGTAGAATCCTGTGCAAAAATATGAATGATTTCCGCGGAAACCGCCGTCCAACTATCAAAATCCAGTGATGTCCACTGGAAGAGAATATTTAGATCTGTGTTGATGTTTTCGTTAGGCGTTTTAATGGCGAGGGTTCGTCCGTTCAGTTTTATTTCATTCAACAACCTTCCGGAATTAACATACGCTGAGCCGTTGGATTCTGTAATTTTCTCTGAACTGAAAATCTCCGTTCCTATTCCTACAGCCAGACGAACATCCAGATTTTCAAAAGTTTTGACGAGGGATTTTATCAGAATGATTTTGGTGAAAACTTCATCTATAGCACATTTGTACTGGAATTCGTCTCCCCTGTATATTTCCCATTCAGAAGGAGTTTGCGCCCAACTTCTGAACAGTGTTTTCAGTTTCTGCATCCAAAGCTCCGCTTCAGCCTGCTGAGAGTTGATAATATCTCCGGTAATTACCGCAATCATCCTGCAAATATAAGTAAAAATACTTATGAATTAAAAATATAAGCTGATTTGCTTATTGTGGGTCTTTATAAGGTAAATAACTTATAAAAACTAAGATTTAAAGCTTACCATCTGCTTTGTTTTCTTAAGCTAATCATAGAATCTATGGAATATTTTCCTGGCCCAAAAGCGAAAATCATCAGATAATTAGCAAGATACAGCAAAGCCATTTCCCTGTCGCTGAACGGATCTGCACCATGAACAATAAGTCCCGCAACAGCCATGGTAATAAGGAGGAAAAACACCGCCCATCTTGTAAACAAACCTAAAATAATGAATATAGAACAAACAAATTCTGAAAAAATAGCGAGGCCTAAAGATACCGCCGGACTAAGACCCATGAAACTAAAGAACTGGACTTCCTCGTCTCCTAAAAGCTTATCCAGTTTAGGATAACCGTGCGAAATCATTGCAAATCCAATGAAAATCCTTACCACCAACAGCACGATGTCTGTAATTTGAGGGTTAGATCTGATTGATGTAAAATAATTCATGCGTACAAAAAGTTTAAACAAATGTATAAAAATCCTTTAAAAAAAGACGTGAGACGTTAAATATTACCTGTAACCGAAGTTTTTCAAATCCCGATCGTTTTTTCGCCAGTCTTTTTTTACTTTCACAAATAAATTGAGATGTATTTTTTTCTGAAAAAATTTCTCCAAGTCTTCTCTCGCCTGTATTCCCACTTTTTTGATGGCCTCACCTTTATGTCCTATAACAATACCTTTTTGGGTATCTCTTTCTACATAAATAATAGAATCTATGAAAATAATTCCTTCTTTTTCCTTGAATTGTTCTGTTACCACTTCCACAGAATAAGGAATTTCTTTCTCATAATTCAGGAGAATTTTCTCGCGGATGGCTTCATTTACGAAAAAACGTTCAGATTTGTCGGTGAATTGGTCTTTGTCATAATACGGCGGATTTTCCGGTAGCAGAGATTTCAACTTGGGCAATATTAAATCGGTATTGATACCCTGTAAAGCGGAGATGGGCAGAATTTCAGCTTTTGGAATTTTCCCGTGCCAGAATTCAATGACTTTCTCCATACTTTCCTGGTTAGATTCATCAATTTTATTAATGAGAATAAGCACCGGAACGGGAATTTTGTTCAGTTTTTCAATCAGAAATTCGGAAGGTTCACCTCGATCATTGATGTCGATAATCATCAGAAAAACATCTGCATCCTGAAGGCTGTCCTTCACGAAATCCATCATTTTTTCCTGCAGTTCATACTTAGGATCCAAAACGCCCGGAGTATCTGAAAAAACGATCTGAAGATCTTCCTCGTTATAAATTCCAAATATTCTATGACGAGTGGTTTGCGCTTTTTGAGTAACGATGGCCAATTTCTCGCCCATCAGCTGATTCAGGAGCGTAGATTTTCCTGCATTGGGCTTTCCGACTATATTGACAAATCCTGATTTATGCATATTCATTGTAAAAATACAAAGTTAATGAAACAAAACGGTTGAATGAAAAATAGTCAACAATATTGGCAAAGCGATTACTTTATTTATTAACTTTATGAAAAATTTGCTATGAAAAAAACTTTATTATTTCTCTTGTTCAGTCAGATGTTTTTCGCACAACAGCCTGACTTGGTAACGAATGACTGGTACGTTTCGCAAATAGAATGGAGCGGCCAAACCATTGTAAGGCCTGTAAGTGACCACACGTTACAGCCTTCTCAATTCACTCCGAGTGGAAACGGTCAGTATCAATTTTACAGTAAGTATTTCAACACCTCAGCTGCAAATGACGTAACCTTTGTATCCACCGACACTTTTACTACAGCGAACGGTTTTTCCTGTACGCTTCAGTATTATTTTGGAAATAATTACGTGGCGGTAAATGATTTTGATGACAAACATTGCCAAATTTTAGGCGGAAGCACCACCCATCCTTACCAAATTATTAACAACGGAACCAATAAAACATTAATCATTACGAATCCGAACAACGGGAATAAAGTGTATTACAACAATTATTACCTGAGCAGCAGGGAAGCGGAAATGAAACCAAGATTTCGGATCTTTCCCAATCCTGCACTTGAAGAGATTCATATCGAAAATGTAGAAAAAAACAAGAGAGTTCAGATCTTCGATTTATCGGGGAAACTGATGGAATCCATGATGAGTAAGGAAAAAATGAACATCAATATTCAGCACTTCCCGAAAGGACAATATCTGTTGCAGATTGAATCTTACCCTTCACAGTTTATCCTGAAAGAATAATTAATTTTTGAAAACCAAAGGAAGAATTTCATTTTTCAACAGCCCGAATCGCTTTATTTCTTCTTCGGAAAATTTTCTGGAATAGAAGTTGGCTTCTGCTTCGAAACCCACACTTTTGAGCCTGTCGAAATAATCCATTCCGTACCATCGGACATGGTCGTACTGCCCGAAATGTTTCCGCCTTTCTTTCGGATCTTTTATTGTAAAATCTTCATAAGTTTTTTTCAGGGAATTTTTCATAGGAACCTGAACAATGCCCCAACCTCCTTTTTTCATGACTCTGTACAGTTCACTCATCGCTTTTCTGTCGTCTTCGATATGCTCCAGAACATGGTTGCAAATGACAATATCAAAACTGTTATCCTGAAAAGGAAGGTTAAGAATATCGGCTTTTACATCCACAATCGGTGAATAGAGATCGGCAGAAATGTAATCAAGATTCCTCATTTTTTTAAATCTCCGAAGAAATTCCTGCTCGGGAGCGATGTGCAAAACCCTGTAATTTTTAGTGAAAAAATCGGTTTCATTTTTCAGGTAAAGCCACATCTGGCGGTGTCTTTCCAGGCTTAAAGTTCCCGGAGAAAGGGCATTTTCCCGTTGTTTTCCATATCCATAAGATAGAAATTTCCGGTACGATTTTCCATCAATAGGATCGGTGAAATTATTTCCTTTATACAGTTGATAAATAACAGGACGCGCAATAACACTGGCGGAAATAAGCCACGGCCGCGGAATTTTGTTTAAAAGGAATTTAATGATTTTTTTCATCTAAAAATCCATTGTAAACGCATCTTCTTCATTACTTTGAATTCCGAGTGCTTCATAAATATATTTGAAAGTGGACAACAAAACCGGTTTCCCCTGAATAATGCAAACATTGTGTTCGTAATGTGCAGAATTTTTCCCATCCAGAGTCGTTACTGTCCAACCATCATCATGAAATTTTACTTTTTCGGTTCCAAGGTTAATCATCGGTTCTATGGCGAGGGCAATGCCGTCTTTCAAAACTTTTCCGCTTCCTTTTTTTCCATAATTGGGAACTTGTGGATCTTCGTGCATTTTTTTTCCCAAACCGTGTCCAACCAACTCCCGAACAACACCATAACCCTGCGCTTCGCAATGGGACTGAATAGCAAAAGAAATATCGCCCACTCTTTTGCCCCGAACACACTGTTCAATGCCTTTATAAAGAGATTCTTTGGTTACTTTCAAAAGTTTTTTCGTTTCCGGATCTGCTTCTCCTACTTCAAAAGTATACGCATGATCTCCGTAAAATCCATTCATATACACACCGCAGTCTACCGAAAGGATGTCTCCGTTTTCCAAAGGTTTATCATTGGGAATGCCATGGACGACTTCCGAGTTAGGCGAAATACAAAGGTTCTTGGGAAATCCGTACATTCCTAAAAAGGCAGGTTCGCCACCGTGATCCCGAATATATTCGGCAGCGATGGTATCTATAAAATTGGTAGTAACTCCGGGTTTTATTTCCTTCGCTACCATTCCTAAAGTTTTGGAAACCAGCTGAGCACTTTTGCGCATCAACCGAAGTTCTTCAATTGTTTTTAAAATAATCATGAGTGCAAAGATAAAAAAATGCCTGCAGAAAACGCTGCAGGCAAATATCATCACATTGATAGATAATAATTCGTTAATAAGCTCCTATAAAATCTACATCAACGTTAATAGTATCTCCATTTAAATTTTCCATTTCGCCCGTAAAATATCCTTCTATTATACCATTGCTAGATTTTGTAATCGTAATAGAAATGTTTGAATTAAGGTTTTTACCAGCAACATAATTAAAGTTAGAACTAACGAATCCAAATTGGGTTCCGGTTCCAATCGCATTATCACTCATAGTATAGCTCCCGGTGCCAATATTTTGCGGAAGAATAATTGTAAAAGCTGTACTGGTTCCATCTGAGCCTGCTAACGCAATGTAGCCGGAGGAAACTGTAGCACTACTGAAATTAATATGAGACTTAAAGTTGGCGGTCATGTGACCTGTAATTTGGGCTTCGATAATGGATTGCCCTTTTACAAGTTCTATATGATCAAGATCATCGTCATCATCATCATCATCATCGGTTGGCCGGCATCCTACACTAAACACGAGTAAACAGCCCAGTAAAAGCAACAGAGCTGTGCTGAATAAATTTTTTGTTTTCATTGTATTATGTTTTAATTAGTTCATCAAATGTAAATAAAAAATTTTACCAGAACAAGCCTTTTTTCTTTTCTTTTTTTAATTTGGAATAGGCCAGAACTTCTCCGCCGTCCACACGGAATTCGATTCGCTCGTTGATGATGTTATAAATTTCGCCCCAACCCGGGAATCCGCCTAAGTTTCTGTCATCAATAAAGAGGTCAGCATCTATTTTTCTGGATGCGTTTTCGCTGTCATAAATTTCTCCTTCAAAACTGGAGTTAACGGCGTAAAATTCGATTCCGTTTTTTCGGCAAAATTCTACGGCATCACGCAGGCTGTCGCCATGACGATACGTCCAAAGAATTAAACGATAACCTTCACTCTGGAGTTTCCGGAGGGTTTCAAAAACAAAGGTTTTAGGTTTTCCAATTCCCGGATATGCATCATCTACGATGGTTCCGTCAAAATCTATAGCGAGTTTCTTATTGCTTTTCAACATTTTATATTATTCAGATTTGCAAAGATAAAAAAAGAGCCGGACAATTTCCGGCTCATTATCGCTTTAACTTAATTAGCTTTTTATCCATTTAAACTGATATTCAAGATCTGGTGTAGAAATTCTGTCCGTTACCCTTTGAAGTCTTCCCGGTAATTTCATTAAATATTCCTGAGCTTTTTGTGCCTGAACATTTAAACCATCAATATGTTCTATTTTCCAATCTTCCAGCAATTCTTTCAAAATATCAATATAGTCCTGAGCAGTGTACACCATACAGCGTTGTGCAGCATCGGAAAAATGTGACCAAAGTTCACCGGCTTTTTGTCCGCTCTCCCTCATCAGATGGGCAGGCATTACGATTTTTTTCCTCATCATATCTTCAAAAGCCAGCATCATTTCTGATGGATCCAATTCGAAAATTCTTTCTACAAAATTCTTGTATGCTTTGGCATGTCGGGCTTCATCAGCTGCAATTACAGCACACATTTTCGCTAATTTTTTATTTCCTGTTTGTTTGGCAAAAGTACCCACCCGACGGTGAGAAATATTGGTGGCAGTTTCCTGAAAACTGGTATAAACAAAATTCCGATAAGGATCCATAGAGGTTCCGAGATCGAAGCCATCCTGGATAAGATATTGTGTGGTAATCTCAACTTCCCTCATATTCACACGGCCGCAGAGATATAGATATTTGTTCAGAAGATCGCCGTGGCGGTTTTCTTCAGCAGTCCAACTTCTCACCCATCTGCTCCATCCGTTTCCGTTTTCTTGATCTACACCGTCTATTCCCATAATCCAACTTTCGTAGCTTGGAAGGGCTTCTTCGGTGATACAGTCGCCTATTAAAGTTACAAAAACATCGTAATCCATTTCATGAGCAAAAGTCTGAATTTCTTCCAGGTCATGTTTGAATTCCTCACTTGACGGATCAGGTAAAAAATCAGAAGGTTGCCATATTTTTTCTACCGGAGTAAGGTATTTCTCCATGAAAGAATCAACTTCTTTCCCAATGTTTTTCATCACCTCCAGCCGAACTAATTGGTTATACATCTATTATAAATTGAATTATTATTAGCTACAAAAATACATCAAAAGAAACGATTGGGCTTATAAAATTATCCTTAAATCATATACTTACCTTTAATTTTCACGATACAATGACATCTCCGGTCATGATTTCCGGGATTTCCAATCCCATCACGTGAAGTATAGAAGGCGCAATATCTCCCAGTTTGCCCGGTTTCAGGTTCCATCGTTTTTCTTTGTCCATTACAATCAGCGGAACCAAGTTGGTAGAATGTTGTGTATTGGGCGATCCATCTGGATTGATCATGACATCGCTGTTTCCGTGGTCGGCAAGGATGAAAACCGTATATCCGTGTTCGTATGCTGCGGAAGCCACTTTTTCTATACACTCATCTACGGTTTCCGCTGCTTTCACAGCTGCTGAAAACACTCCGGTATGTCCTACCATATCTGCATTAGCAAAATTTAAACAGATAAAGTCAGCTGTTTCGCCAGTGATTTCCGGGAGAATTTGCGCTGTTATTTCATAAGCAGACATTTCCGGTTTGAAATCATACGTCGGCACATCTTTCGGACTTGGACAAAGAATTCTTTTCTCATTATCAAAAGGTTCTTCCCGACCTCCGGAAAAGAAAAAAGTAACGTGTGGATATTTTTCAGTTTCTGCAACCCGAATCTGTGATTTTTCATTTTTTTCCAGAACTTCGCCCAAAGTCCCGGTAAGAATATCTTCATTAAAAACAACCCTTACATCGGAGAAATCCTTATCATAATTGGTCATAGTGACATAATACAGAGGCAATCTGTGCATCCCGAACTCAGGAAAATCCCGTTGCGTCAAAGCTTCGGTGATTTCTCTTCCGCGGTCTGTGCGGAAATTGAAACAGAAAACAACATCCCCGTTTTCAATCGTAGCCATTGGTAAACGGCTTTCGCGAAGCTGAATAATTGGTTTCAGGAATTCATCAGTAACATCTAATTGATAAGAATTTTCAATAGACTGAAGTACATCGTGAGTCATGTGCCCGATTCCGTTCACCATCGCATCATAAGCTAATTTTACCCGATCCCACCGTTTATCCCGATCCATCGCATAATATCTTCCGATGACTGAGGCCAATTTTCCGCCAGTAATTTTCATGTGATTCAGAAGATCTTCGATAAAACCTTTCCCTGAATGTGGATCACAGTCACGACCATCCGTAAACGCATGAACAAAAACACGGTCAGAAATCCCATTTTCGTGAGCCGCCGTCAACAACCCTTTCAGATGATTAATGTGAGAATGAACTCCGCCATCGGAAGCTAAACCGATAAAATGGACTTTTTTATTATGAAGCAATGCGTATTCAAACGCTTGTGTAATGGTGTTTTCTTTTCCTAAAGTAGCATTATCAACCGCCATATTCAGCCGGACAAGATTCTGATAAACCACTCTGCCCGCGCCCAGATTCATGTGTCCGACTTCAGAATTTCCCATTTGCCCAAATGGCAATCCTACTGCAAGTCCGCTGGCTTCCAGTGTAGTATGTGGAAATTCCTGATAACAACGATCCATAAAAGGAGTATTCGCAGCGGCAATTGCTGATATTTGAGGATCTGTTCCTAAACCCCAACCATCCAATATTGCCAGTAATGCTTTCTTAGCCATTCAAATTATTTTCAGACAAATTTAAGAATATTAAAACATTTATTATTTCTTACTCATCATAATAATTCTTAATTTTACTTTTTAGTAGTGAATAAAAAATGGATTTACGCGACCAACTGAAAAACCTTTTTCCTGAGCATGAAGAGCAGGATTTTCAAATTCCTGAAGAAAAATTCGAGCAGAAAGAAGCTCTCATTTGTAAATTTGAGAAAAAAGGAAGAAATGGAAAACCCGTCACTTTGATAGAAGGATTTGAAGGTACAGATGAAGACTTAAAAAATCTTTCAAAAAAAATAAAAACGACACTCGGAATCGGCGGTTCAGAGAAAGACGGAATCATTATTATCCAGGGTGATAACCGTGATAAAATCATGAAAATACTTCAGGATTTGGGCTATAAAACGAAACGCGTAGGCGGATAGAAATCATCTTTTAAAAAAATAAAAATATAATTATGCTGAATAAACTTGCAGCTTCTGAACTCGTACTGAACGGAGACGGAAGCGTTTATCACCTGAATCTTCTTCCTGAGGATATTGCCGGGAAGATCATTCTGGTAGGAGATCCGGACAGGGTTCCGAAAGTTTCCGAATATTTTGATAAAATTGAAATCAAAAAAAATAAAAGAGAATTTTATACTCACACAGGAATTTTACGCGGAGAAAGAATCACCGTGATGTCGTCCGGAATTGGTACCGAAAATATTGACATCGTGATGAACGAGTTGGATGCTTTGGTAAATATTGATTTGAAAAACAAAGAATTCAAGTCCGAGCACACTTCACTGGAACTTTTCCGGTTGGGAACCTGCGGATCTGTAAATCCTGATGTGGAAGTGGATCAGATGCTGGTGACACAAAATGTGGTGGGACTGGACGGACTGCTTCGTTTCTATGCGGATTATGAGTTTGAAAATTCATTTTCACGAAATTTTATGGCTAAATTTCCTTATGAAAATATCAAAGGAATGCTGTATTTTTCGGATTGGGCTGAGGATATTTCCGATTACTATCAGGATGCAAAATACCATGGAAATACGGCTACATTTCCGGGTTTCTATGCACCACAGGGAAGGCAGCTGCGTCTGAAAGCTTTGGATGACCGTTTTCTGGAAACGCTCAACGATTTAGGAGTCAGTAATTTTGAAATGGAAACCTCCGCAATCTACGGTTTATCAAAACTTTTGGGACATAAAGCATTGACAGTGAATAACGTAATCGCCAACAGAAGGCGCGGTGAATTTGCTTCTGATCATCATGCTTCTGAAAAGAAAATGATAGAATGGGTGTTGGAAAGGATCATTCCTTAAAATAAAAAAGCCGTTTCAAAAACTGAAACGGCTTTCTCTTTTGGTGTATTTTTATTTTCCCTGAGCTTTCAGCAACATATCTTCTTTTTCTTTAAATTCCTTTCTCTTAGCTTCGTTACGGGTGGTTTGATACATCCCCTTCAGCAAAGTAACCACATCCAAATTGTTGGGATCTTTGGAATACCAATCCTCTGCTATGGGAAGTGCTTTCTCAAATCTTGCCCGCCGTGTGTCCATCACTTTATTCGCCTCATCTGTTTTTCCACTGTCGCGCAAAGCTTTATAATCGTTGATGGTTTTTTCATCATCACCCATAATCAAATAAGTAAGATTCATGTGGGCGCTAAACATTTTAGGATCCAATTCGATGGCTTTTTTGAAAGCCGTTTCAGCGTCTTTTTTGGTTGCCGGATCTTTGCTTTGCAAAACACCTAAATTGTACCAGCTCACTGCATCATTGGGATTCAGGGCAAGATTTCTTTTGAGTGCTGCTGTAAATTCGTCCGTTTTTCCTGCTTTATAATACGTACTGCTTTGAAGTTCAGCAATTTTATTATTTTTCGGGAACTTTTTAACGGCTTTGTCCAACACTGCAAGGGCGTCATCATATCTTTTTTCTTCTACCAATAATGAAGCGTAGGTTTCCTGCAACTCTTCTTCGATACTTTTTGAAGTTTCAGTTTTGAAATCTGTATAATCAGTGCTTTTTTTCAATGCATCCCAGGTTGCTTTGTCGAATTGCTGCACCGTTCCGGTCGCTTTTTCTTTTGCAGTATAAGTAGTTTCAACGCCCGTATATCCGCTGTCTGTTAATTCTTTGAAAACCTCGATGGCTTTGCTGTTGTTTTTCGCAGAAATATAGCTCAGTCCGGAATTGTAAAGCAACTGTCCGCTGGTTTGACCGAACGCTTTCAAAAGATTATAGGATTCTCTGAATTTATCAGCAGCTAACCCATAGTTTTTAGCATTATACGCATCCATCGCGGTTTTATTCGCAGCTTGAATAACAGGATCCAAGATAGCAGCCAGTTTTGCTGTATTTTTTGGAGTGTAACTTTCTTCTTTCAAGCCAGAAATTCCTGATGCATCTGCGGCAGATTTTCCTACGAAATACACTCTGTTTTTGTCCGCATCTCTTCCGGAATACACTTTCGATTTTGCTAAATCATTGATCTTGACAAGATAAGATGCGCCTTCAGTGGTTTTCCCTGATCGGAGAAGTGAAAGTCCTTTAGCAAAATAATAATTTTCAAGAAGTTCAGGCTCCAGAAGTTCCAGTTTACCGTTTAATTGAGCTTCGGCAGCGGCCAGTTGAGCTTGTGCTGTGGCTACATCACCGGATTCGATAGCTTTGAATGCTGCATTGATTTCTTTTTTCTGAGCGAAAACTAAGGTCGCAGAAATCAATGCCAGGCTTAAGATTATTCTTTTCATTGCTTTTATATTTTTAAAATTTGTTTTGAGATCACGATTAATCTTCATCGGCGTTCTCCGGGTTTTCTTCTATTTTTTTATTTTCCTTTTCTTCTTCTTTTTCTATCTTTTTCATATAATTTTCATCGCCCATATTGGTAAATGAATTGTCACCCGATTGTGGTGCTTCTTTAAATTCAGGATTGCTGCTGTCCACATTATCAGATGGTACTTCCGGAGTTTCCAGATCTACTTCTTCCACTTCTTTATCCATTTCTACTTTAGCAATCGCTGCAATTTCGTCGTTGTTTTTCAGGTTGATTAATTTCACACCTTGGGTATTTCTTCCCATTACCCGTAGTTCATCCACACTCATTCTGATGGCCACACCGGATTTGTTGATGATCATTAATCCATCACCATCCTTAACATTCTGGATCGCAATAAGATTTCCTGTTTTTTCGGTCACATTCAGGGTGATAACACCTTTTCCGCCACGGTTGGTAATCCGGTAATCTTCCACAGCCGTTCTTTTTCCGTAACCTTTCTCAGAAACTACCAGCACACTTTCGTTGGCCACATCTTCTGCGATAATCATTCCAATTACTTCATCATTATCTTCCAATGTAATTCCCCGAACTCCGATAGAACCACGGCCAACAGCACGTGCTTTTTCTTCCGGGAAACGGATGCATTTTCCATTTTTGGTGGCGATCATAATTTCTGAACTTCCATCGGTCAGTCTGGCTCCCAAAAGCTGGTCGTTATCCCGGATTTCAATGGCGTTAATACCGTTGGTACGAGGCCTGGAATAGGCTTCCAGAGAGGTTTTCTTCACCGTTCCATTTTTGGTAATCATCACCACATTCATCTGATTTACATACTCTTCATCTTTCAAATCATTGGTTCGGATATAGGCTTTCACTTTATCATCCGGCTCAATATTAATGAGATTCTGAATCGCCCGTCCTTTTGATATACGCGAACCTTCAGGAATTTCAAAAACTCTTAGCCAGTAACATTTGCCTTTTTCGGTAAAGAAGAGCATATATTGATGATTCGTTGCGGACACAATGTATTCCAGGAAGTCCTCTTCACGGGTTGTTGCCGCTTTATTTCCTACGCCACCTCTGCTCTGGATACGGTATTCTGAAAGCAAAGTTCTTTTGATATATCCCGCGTGAGAAATCGTAACCACCACATTTTCATTAGGAATGAAATCTTCAATGGACATGTCTCCACCTGCGTAATCTATTTCTGTTCTTCTTTCGTCACCATATTTTTCTTTGATCTCCTGCATCTCTTCCTTGATGATTTCATATCTTCTGCTTTCGTTTGCCAGAATATCTTTCAAATCATTAATAAATGCCATAATTTCCTCATATTCAGCACGGATTTTATCGAGTTCCATTCCCGTAAGTCGGGCAAGCCTCAAGTCCAGAATCGCCTGAGCCTGAAGATCAGAAAGTTCAAATTCATTAATAAGGCCTTCCTTCGCTTGCTGAGGATTGGAACTGTTACGGATGATGGCAATCGCTTTATCCAGGCTTTCCTGAGTCGCAATGACCTTCATGAAGCCTTCCAGAATATGGGCACGGTCCTGTGCTTTTTTCAGTTCAAATTCTGTTCTGCGCACCACAACTTCATGTCGGTGTGCCACGAAATGTTTGATAATATCTTTCAGGTTCAGTTGCTCCGGCCTGCCATGAACCAATGCGATATTATTCACACTGAAAGACGTTTGAAGTGCTGTATATTTATACAAAAGATTGAGTACTACATTGGGGATAGCATCGTTTTTCAATTCATAAACGATTCTCATTCCTCTTCTGTCGGATTCGTCGCGGATTTCGTAAATTCCAGGGATTTTTTCTTCTTTTACCAGTTCCGAAGTTCTGATAATCATGTCGGCCTTGTTCACCTGATAAGGAACTTCGGTAACAATGATCGCATTTCGGTTTCCTACTTCTTCAAAATTAACTTTTGCTCGAATTACGATTCGGCCTCTTCCCGTATGTAGCGCATCACGAACGCCGTCATAACCATAAATAATGCCGCCGGTTGGAAAATCCGGGGCAATAATATGCTGCATCAGTTCATCAATGGTAATATCGCGGTTATCGATGTAAGCGCAAATCCCATCAACGGACTCAGAAAGGTTATGAGGAGCCATATTGGTCGCCATTCCTACAGCAATACCGGAGGCGCCATTCACCAGAAGGTTAGGGATTTTAGTAGGAAGGACGGTTGGTTCCGTCATGGAATCATCGAAGTTGTTCTGAAAATCCACGGTTTCTTTATCCAGATCTGCCAGAATTTCGTCAGATATTTTCTTCAGGCGGGCTTCGGTATATCGCATCGCTGCAGGCGGATCTCCGTCCATAGAACCGAAGTTACCTTGTCCGTCCACCTGAGTATATCTCAAACTCCAGGGCTGCGCCATTCTTACCATGGCATCGTATACGGAACTATCGCCGTGCGGATGGTATTTACCCAAAACATCCCCTACAATTCTTGCTGATTTCAAATGTTTTCTATTGGAAAAAACATTCAATCCGTACATTCCGTACAGTACTCTTCTGTGAACAGGTTTCAGCCCGTCGCGCACATCCGGAAGTGCTCTGGAAACAATCACCGACATCGAATAATCGATGTAAGAAGATTTCATTTCATCAACAATATTGATCGGAATTAACCTTTCTCCTTCTGTATTCATATTCTTTTTTTAAATGATTTTCAACAGATTAAAATCTCTGAAAATTTTCCTTATTTTTTAAAATTATAATAACGCACGAATTTACGAAAAAATACCGATTTTTGTGCTATAATTTATCCACAAGGATCATAAAATTTTATAGAAAATGAACATCTTAAGCCTTACGTTTCACAGTACTGAAAACGCTTTTGCCCAATGGCAGGAATATATAGAAAACGAACTCGTGAATTTGGTGGAAAACCTGATGGATGTAGAACAATATATTCTTTCTGAAGTGGAAAACAAGATGATCAGAGAAGGTAATAATACGAATTTGCTTCTGTTTTTTTCCACTGAAACGCTTCGCCGGGATTTCTTAGAAAGTGAACTGCTGAATATTGAAGAAAGAATTACAAAAAAATTTGGTACAGAAGTAATGGTTTTCAGCACGCTTCTGAATCCCAAAAGTAACACATTCGAAAAACAAAAAGCAGCGAAATAATCCGCTGCTTCGTGTACATTTTTTAATACTTCTTTTTATTTTTCTTGAATTTCTTATGCTTTTTTGTTTGTCCGGGAGCATAATCTGTTGCTTTCCCACCATAAATTTTCTTCGCTTGTCCGGGTGGTAATCTTTTAGCTTTGTGATTTCCGTGTGCTCTCGCCACAATACGCCCGTTTTGATACACACTTCCGTTTCTATCGGTGTACACATCGCCTTGTCGGTACACTGTGCCATCCGGTGCGCGATAAACTCTTCCGTTATTGTTGTAAGGATCATTAACTGTACCACATGAAGCAACCCCAAAAAGCAATCCTGCACCTAATAATATTTTGAAAACATTTTTCATTTTACAAATTTTAAAGTTCTCATCAAGATTTCAATGTTGATGCCAAACTGACAAACGAAGTGGCAGAAAGTTACAATTCTTTTTTCAAAAATTTTCCCGTCAGCGATTTTCTGCTTTTTATTATTTCCTCCGGAGTTCCTTTTGTTACTATAGTTCCGCCGTGTTTTCCACCTTCGGGCCCGATATCAATAATGTGATCTGCCAGTTTTATCACATCCATATTATGTTCGATAATAATGAAAGAATTTCCGAGATCAATGAGTTTATTGATGGCATCCATCAGTATTTTGACGTCTTCAAAGTGAAGACCAGTCGTAGGTTCGTCAAGAATATAGAGTGTATTTCCTGTTTGTCTTTTGGAAAGTTCCGTTGCCAATTTAATACGTTGTGCTTCTCCTCCACTTAACGTTGTAGACTGCTGTCCCAAAGTGATATAACCTAAACCAACATCCTGAAGTGTTTTTACTTTACTGTGAATTTTCGGAATGGGCTGAAAGAATTGAACGGCTTCATCGATGGTCATTTCCAGCACATCAGAAATCGATTTTCCTTTGTATCGAACTTCCAGCGTTTCGCGGTTGAAACGTTTGCCATTGCAGGTTTCGCAGTGGACATATACATCTGGCAGAAAATTCATTTCAATTACTTTCAGACCTCCACCCTGGCAAGTCTCGCAGCGTCCGCCTTTTACATTAAATGAAAATCTTCCCGGTTTATAGCCTCGTATTTTACTTTCGGGATGTTCTGCAAACAGGTTCCGAATCACTGAAAACATTCCGGTGTAAGTAGCTGGATTCGATCGTGGTGTTCTTCCGATTGGAGTTTGATCCACATCTACAATTTTATCAATATTGTCAATTCCTTCTATCTTTTTATAAGGTAAAGGTTCCTGAATGCTTCGGTAAAAGTGTTGATTCAAAATGGGATACAGCGTTCCGTTAATAAGCGACGATTTCCCGCTTCCCGAAATACCGGTAACAACAACGAGTTTTCCCAAAGGAATTTCGAGGTTTACATTTTTAAGATTATTGCCGCTAGCTCCTTTCAGTACGATTTTTTTATCATTTCCTTTTCTGCGCTCTGTCGGAACTTCAATTTTTTTTCTGCCGTTCAGATAATCTGCAGTGATGGTATCAGCCTTTGCCAATTCATCAGGAGATCCCTGCCAAAGGATTTCACCACCGTATTTTCCTGCTTTCGGGCCAATATCCAACACATGATCCGCTTCCAGAATCATCTCTTTGTCATGCTCTACCACGATCACCGAATTTCCAATATCCCGCAGATTTTTAAGCGATGCAATCAGCCGTTCATTATCTCTCTGATGAAGTCCGATGGAAGGTTCGTCCAAAATATAGAGCACGTTCACCAATTGTGAGCCGATTTGTGTAGCCAGCCGAATTCGCTGGGATTCTCCGCCTGAAAGTGTTCTGGAACTTCTGCTCAAACTTAGATATTCCAGACCAACATCCAATAAAAACTGAAGTCTTGTTTCAATTTCTTTTAAAATTTCATGAGCGATAATGCTGTTTTTCTTTGAAAATTTAGGCCTTACTTCCTGTAACCATTCCTTGAAATCGGCCAGAGAAAGTGCACTTACTTCGGCAATATTTTTACCGTCTATTTTAAAACTTAAACTTTCGGGATGGAGACGGGCTCCTCCACATTTGGTGCAAATTTCTTCTGTGGTGTATTGGCGCGCCAACGAAGTGCTATAATAGCTTTCTTTATCTGCAATAATGTCTTCCAGAAAAGGAACCAATCCACCAAAATTGATTTTTATTTTTTTAGTAATTCCTGCGTGTTTCAGTTCTACTCCTACTTCTCTTTTGGCTCCGTAATAAATGAGATCCAAAGCTTCTTTGGGGATATCCTGAAAAGGTGTAGAGAGATTTTTGTTAAAAATCTCAAGAATATTTTTAATCTGGCTAAGCAGAAAATTATTGCCTTTTATGTCTACCAACGGCAACAGCGCACCTTGATTGATAGAATGCTTGGGATTTCCCACAAAATAATCGGTATTGATTTTTTTTATGGTTCCCAGCCCTTTGCAATTCGGGCAACTTCCTTTCGGGGAATTGAAAGAAAAAGTGTTGGGTTCCGGCAGGGCGAGAGAATGTCCTGTATCGTCATCCATTAGATTTTTCGAAAAATAATGAACTTCGTCGCTGTTCAGTTTTTGAATTCCGATAATGCCTTCGCCCATATCCATTGCTGTGCGAAGAGATTGTTCCATTCTCATTTCAGTAGCATTTTCCCCGATAATCCAACGGTCGATCACAATATCAATATCGTGGGTTTTATACCTGTCGAGTTTCAGGTCGTATTCAATATCCTGAATTTCACCGTCAATTCTTGCTTGTCCGTAACCTTTTTTGGCCATCTGAACGAAAAGTTCGTGGTAATGTCCTTTCCGGGAACGCACTACCGGAGCCAAAAGCATTATTTTATCCCCTTTAAAATTTTCTTTAATCGTGTCCAGAATCTGATCTTCCGTATAGCTCACCAGTTTTTTCCCGGAGCTTAAGGAATACGCATCGGAAACTCGGGCAAACAGCAAACGGAGGAAATCATAAAGTTCAGTAACAGTACCCACTGTAGAACGTGGATTCTTGTTGGTGGTTTTCTGTTCGATAGCGATCACCGGCGACAGGCCTTCAATTTTATCCACATCAGGGCGTTCCAACCCGCCCAAAAACTGTCTGGCGTAGGCTGAAAAAGTTTCGATATACCGGCGCTGACCTTCAGCAAAAATAGTATCGAAAGCCAAAGAAGATTTTCCACTTCCCGATAAACCGGTGATGACCACCAGCTCATTTCGTGGAATCTTTACATCAATATTTTTCAGATTGTGTTCACGGGCACCGTAAACTTCTATATATTCTTTATTTTCTGCCATTGTAAAAATGATTCCCGGTTTTTCTGAAACCAAGAATTTTGCAAAATTACGGAATAATTATCGGAATTAAATTGTAAGATCAGAACGCAAATTAAATTGAGAAAGTAGGTTGTCTCTATTTTTTTCGTTTAGCTTTGCTTTGGGATTTAGCTTGTGCCCTGTTGCTTCCGGGTTTATTTTTTGGTGGATTTCTCTTGTGAGGTCCACCAAGATTTATTTTCCTGTTTTTATCTTTTTTCTCATGAAAAGCACCGCCACCTTCGATAATTTTCACAGTGTGCGCATTTTTCATTTTGACTTCCTCTTGCTCAGAAGCGATTTTCTGAGGATTTATTTTCACTTCCTCCGGAAACGGAAGCAGCGTAATTTCCTTATCCATCAATACCTCAATTTCTAAAAGCAATGGTTCTTCTTTCTCTGTAATGAATGCGAGAGATTTTCCGTCTTTGTCTGCACGTCCAGTTCTTCCGATTCTGTGGATATACTGTTCTGGTACTTCGGAAATTTCAAAATTAATTACGTGGGTAATATTTGAAATATCCAATCCTCTGGCCATCACATCCGTAGTAATTAATCCACGGATTTCCTCGTCCTCAAATTTTTTCATGGCTTTCAGCCGGTAATTTTGCGATTTATTGGAATGAATAATGTCGAAATCTTCAGGGAAAAATTCATCAATTTTGGTAAACAGCAAATCGGCGTGTCTTTTATTATTGGTGAAAATTAAAACCTTAGACATATCGTCATTGGTTTCTAAAAGATATTTCAGCAAATTGATTTTGGTATTGAAATTAACAACACGATATCCCGTTTGTTCTATTTTCTCCAATGGAGTTCCCGATTTTGCAAGAGAAATTTCTATTGGATTAGCGAAATATTCTTCCAACATGTCATCCACTGCTTCCGTCATGGTTGCCGAAAAAAGGATATTCTGGCGTTTCGTCTTCATCATTTCAAAAATATGAGTGAGCTGCGGCCTAAATCCGAGGTTCAGCATTTCATCAAACTCATCAATAATAAGTTTTTGAACTTCCTTTAGCGAAATAGCGTTGTCGATCGCCAGATCCATTACTCTTCCCGGTGTTCCTACGAGGATATCGCAGCCATCTTTGAAGAGAAGTTTTTGGGTATTGATATTTTTACCACCATAAATTCCGATGACTCTTGCACTAAGATGTTGGGTAAGATTTTCCACAATTTCCGATACCTGAACGACCAGTTCTCGGGTTGGAACCAAAACAAGCACCGTAGGATTTCCTGATTTGTTGTATTTCCACATTTTCAAAACGGGAAGCAGATAAGCGAGGGTTTTTCCAGTTCCGGTTTGGGCAATTCCCATAATATCACGGCCGGAAAGGATGGGTTTGAAACTTTTTTCCTGAATAGGCGTAGGTTCAAAAAGTTCTAAATCGGCTAAAACGTCGAGAATTTTTTCAGGTAAATCAAAATCAGCAAAGGTGGTACTCATTAACAGTGTATTTTTAGAATTTGGTACGGAAACCCGCATCTTTCAAGCGGCAAATGTACAGAAATTAATTTTTTGTAAAGAAAGCGGACAGTATTCATGTCTGAGTTTTTTTGTAATTTCACTCATAATTATTAAGATTTAAAAAAATCAAAATGAAATATTTCACATTACTGGCTCTGGGTATTCTCCTGAGCAGCTGCAACAAGAAAAACGAGCAGGTTTCCTCAACGGCTATCGTTCCAACCAAAACTGATACCTTGAAAAAGACTGAATCCGAAACACTTCAGCGATGGATTTCTTTCTATAAAACCACCAATCCCGATTTTTCTGTTGATAAATTCTCACTCTCCGGAACTTCGGAAATCGCTTTTACAAAAGGCTATGTACCGGGAAATTTCGAAACTCAGTTCAATCAAATCTATGAGCCATTTCTAGTGTATAATGAAAGTAAAACACAATATCTGGATTTCGACAGTTATCACTGGCAATTGGACGGAAGAGGAACTCCCATTTTTGAAGCCGATCAACAGGTGAATCTGGTGAATATTCCCGAGAAAAAAGTACAGCAAATCGGATTTTTCGGGCCATCATTTCGGATAGAGGAAGGATATTGGGAGGGAGATTCGGTAGCGGTAGTATTAGGAAATACGTATGAGAAAGTTCCGTTTTTTATTAAATATAATTTGATTAAAAACACCAAAGAAAATTATCAGTATCCCGATACTTTACGGTTTGAAAAATCCTATTTCTATCACCGATTGATGGAGAAAGGTTTTAGGCCAAAATAAAAGAAGCTGCTCTTATCGGGCAGCTTCTTCTTGATCAGTAGTTGGATCTCCTCATTCAGCAAGGATAATTCCCTTATTATTGCTGAACTCAATGACTCCACTTTTTATTTTGAAAGAAAATACACTTTCTTTTTCATTTTCTTTCTTGAATTTTTCAGCGAATTTCTCATTAATTTTATCGGTATACAATTTTATTTTACCGTTTTTTAATGAAGCAACAATGGCTGCGTGATTTTTCATCACATGAAATTCACCGCTTTTCCCGGGCAGTAAAACAGATTTTACATCGCCGTCAAAAACTACAAATTCAGGAGTTAAAATTTTTATATTCATTATAAATTGCTTTTGGCTTTTGGCTAATCGCTATTGGCAATAAGCCAGAAGCAGTTTATGCGTTTTCTGCTAACATTTTCTGTCCGGCTTCGATGGCTGCTTCAATGGTTCCTTTCAGGTTGAAAGCTGCTTCCGGAAGATGATCTAATTCTCCATCAATAATCATGTTAAATCCTTTGATGGTATCTTTAATATCTACCAAAACCCCCGGAATTCCTGTAAACTGCTCTGCAACGTGGAAAGGCTGAGAAAGGAATCTCTGTACTTTTCTTGCACGGTACACTACCAGTTTATCTTCTTCGGAAAGTTCTTCCATACCCAGAATCGCAATAATATCCTGAAGCGCTTTATATCTCTGAAGAATTTCTTTTACTCTTTGTGCTGTATTATAATGCTCTTCTCCTAAAATTTCCGGAGTAAGGATTCTTGAAGTAGAAGCCAGAGGATCTACTGCAGGATAAATTCCTAATGAAGCAATTTTTCTGTCCAATACTGTAGTAGCATCCAAATGGGCAAATGTTGTTGCCGGAGCGGGGTCAGTCAAGTCATCCGCAGGAACGTAAACCGCTTGTACGGAAGTAATAGAACCGTTTTTTGTGGAAGTAATTCTTTCCTGCATCGCACCCATTTCTGACGCCAGCGTTGGCTGATATCCTACCGCAGAAGGCATACGCCCAAGAAGTGCGGATACCTCAGAACCGGCTTGTGTGAAACGGAAAATATTATCTACGAAGAAAAGCACGTCTCTTCCCTGTCCAGCACCGTCACCGTCACGGAAATTTTCCGCAATGGTAAGGCCGGAAAGTGCCACTCTTGCTCTTGCTCCTGGAGGTTCGTTCATCTGTCCGAAAACGAAAGTACATTTGGAATCTTTCATTTCTTCAAGGTTAACTTTGGAAAGATCCCAACCGCCATTTTCCATAGAATGCATAAATTCCTCGCCATATTTAATAATGCCGGATTCCAGCATTTCTCTCAAAAGATCATTTCCTTCTCTGGTTCTTTCTCCTACTCCTGCGAAAACGGAAAGACCACCGTGGCCTTTTGCAATATTATTGATCAATTCCTGAATTAATACAGTTTTACCAACACCGGCACCACCGAACAAACCAATTTTTCCTCCTTTTGCATAAGGTTCAATAAGGTCGATTACTTTAATTCCGGTGAAAAGTACTTCAGCCGAAGTCGAAAGCTGGTCAAATTTTGGAGCTTCTCTGTGAATCGGCAAACCGTTGTTATTGGAAACTTCGGGAAGTCCATCGATTGCGTCACCCACTACATTGAAGAGTCTTCCGTATACAGATTCGCCAGTAGGCATCGTAATTTGTCTTCCGGATGCGATCACTTCCTGACCTCTCTGCAATCCGTCTGTAGCATCCATTGCGATACACCTTACTGCGTCTTCTCCAATATGTTGTTCTACTTCCAGAATGAGTTTTTCACCATTATTTTTTGTCACCACCAGTGCATCATAAATGCTCGGAAGTTCTTCCACTTCTGAAAAAACAACGTCGATTACCGGGCCAATAATTTGAGAAATTTTTCCTTTAATTTGGTTTGCCATTACTAAATTTTTTCTTGTGTGCAAATATAGGGATATTTACTGATCCTGCAATTGCTTCAAAAGAAGATTTTTATCATATTTGCACTCAAATTTTTCTCTCTTGATTATCCACACGAATTTCAGTAAAACAGATACAGAAAAAGCTCTGGCACTTTCCCTGGGTATGTTTGACGGAGTGCATCTCGGACACCAGTCGATTATTTCTGAACTGAATCTTATTGCTGAAAAAAAATCACTTCAGTCTGCCGTACTTACTTTCTGGCCTCATCCGAGATTGGTTTTCAATCCTGATGAAGATCTTCGTTTGCTGAATACACTGGAAGAAAAATCGGCGCTTCTGGAGCAGTTGGGTATTCAACATTTATTTCTGAAAGAATTTGATGAAGCCTTCAGAAATCTGACCGGAGAAGAGTTTGTAGCGAAAATTCTGGTCGAAAAACTCAATGTGAAATACCTGATGGTTGGCTATGATCACGTGTTCGGGAAAAACCGTTCAGGCAATTTTGAACTTCTTGAAAAAATGGCACCTGCATTCGGATTTGAGGTAAAAAAAATGGAAGCAGTGAATATTCACAATAAAAATATTTCCTCAACAAAAATTAGAGCTGCGCTTGAAAAAGGTAACATTCTGGCAGCCAACGAAATGCTCGGCTATCATTATCCCGTTTCCGGAACTGTAATTGATGGAAAAAAAATCGGCAGAACCATCGGATATCCAACTGCAAATATTCAGGTAAACGAACTGAAACTTCTTCCCAAAAAAGGAGCTTATATTGTAGAAGCATTGGTAAATAATGAGCAATACAAGGGAATGCTGAGCATTGGAAACAACCCGACTGTGGGTGAAAATCCGCTAAGTATTGAAGTGTATATTCTGGATTTTGATCAGGATATTTATGGGCAGCAAATCACGGTTCATTTCCGGGATTTTCTTCATGAAGAAATTAAATTTGAAAGCATGGAAAAGCTGATCGAAAGACTGGATGAGGATAAAATACGAACCCGAAATTTTCAATTTTAAACAATTATTTAAGGTAAAAGAGTTCCGAAATACATTTCCTGAATTATCTGTTTCGAAAGGTTGCCTAAGAAAAATTATTCATCGAATTTTTTTGATAGCAATCCACCAGATGGTCACACACCATTCCTGTAGCTTGCATGTGAGCGTACATCACCGTAGAACCAAGAAATTTGAATCCTTTTTTCTTCAAATCTTTTGAAAGAATATCTGATATTTCCGTAGTTGCCGGAACTTCCTCCAGGGTTTTCGGCTGATTGATGATCGGTTTTCCGCCTACAAAACTCCAAATATATTTCGAGAAACTTCCGAATTCTTTCTGCACTTCTATAAATTTTTGCGCATTATTAATGGTAGCCAGAATTTTCATCCGGTTGCGTATAATTCCGGAATTGTTCATCAGTTCTTCTACTTTCTTGTCATCATATTTTGCTATTTTATGAAAATCAAAATCGTCCAAAGCTTTTCTGAAATTCTCGCGTTTCGTTAATATGGTGCGCCAACTTAGCCCTGCCTGAAAACTTTCCAATACAAGAAATTCGAAGATAATTTTATCATCGTACACTGGTTTTCCCCATTCATAATCATGGTAATTGCGATAAAGATCATCCTTTTCACACCAGCCACAACGAATTAAATTATTATTCATTTCAAATTTTAATTAAATCTACGAAATTTATATAATTCCCACATACCAACCTTTTAACATCTTTTTAACAGGTGGGCGGAATAAAAATTGTGTTTAAGCCAGTAACCAAATCACAAATATTAATTTTAAAAATAACAATTATGGACAATCGGAATTACAACCGTGCAGAAGATGCGGTAAACAATGTTAAGTGGAAAGTGGAAGAATATGCAGACCGTGCAAAAGATTATATTCGCGATCAACGAGCAAAAAACCAGGAACCTACACAGGAAGGATGGTATGAAAGAGCGAAAGACAATGTTTCTGATGCTTGGGAAGACACTAAAGATGCTGTTTCTGATGCTTGGGAAAAAACTAAGGACTGGGCAGATGATGCTTGGGACAGCACGAAAGATGCAGCCAGTGATGTGAATAATGAAATCAATAAAGCTACCAACTAAAGAATAATTTATTCATGGAAGGAAGGCCGGAAGTTTTGAACTTTCGGCCTTCTTGTAGTTTGTAAAACACGGATTTTCCTTACATTTGTTTCTTAAATAAATTATTATGTCTTACGGATTACTTAAAGGTAAAAAAGGGATTATTTTCGGTGCACTGAACAGTCAGTCGATTGCGTGGAAAGTAGCAGAAAAATGCCATGAAGAAGGCGCGGAATTCATCCTCTCCAACGCTCCTATTGCGATGAGAATGGGCGAACTGAATGAACTTGCAGAAAAAACCGGTTCAGAAGTTATCGGTGCAGACGCCACTTCTATGGAAGATCTGGAGAAACTTTTTGATGCTGCCATAGCCAAATTCGGAAAACTTGATTTCATTCTGCATTCCATCGGCATGTCAGTAAACGTGCGAAAAGGTAAACATTATACCGAAATGAATTATGAATGGTTGAAAACAGGTTGGGATATATCGGCAGTTTCCTTTCACAAAGTGATGCGGGTAGCTTGGGATAAAGAATGCATGAACGATTGGGGTTCCATTTTGGCACTTACATATATTGCTGCACAACGTACTTTCCCGGATTATAATGATATGTCCGATAATAAATCTTATCTCGAAAGCATTGCAAGAACCTTCGGATATTACTGGGGCGAAAAGTCAAAAGTACGGGTGAATACCATTTCGCAATCTCCTACTAATACTACGGCAGGAAGCGGTGTGAAAGGATTCGGCGGATTTTTTGGCTATGCCAATGATATGTCGCCACTCGGAAATGCTACTGCAGATGAATGTGCCGACTATTGCGTAATGATGTTCAGCGACCTCACTCGGAAAGTTACCATGCAAAACCTTTTCCACGACGGTGGATTCAGCAGCACAGGAGTTTCCCAGAAAGTAATGGACATTTACGAAGAAATGTCAAAATAATAAACTTGAAATAAACGAAAAACCGTTCAGCGAGCTGAGCGGTTTTTTTCGTAGATTCTGAAGATGAAAGGAAAAATTAATTCTGGAAACATTCATTGAAAATAGAATGTGTAAACTCAAACTGTATCTTTTTATCCAAATCTATGTCTCTGTTTCCAACTTAAATATGTTTTTCACCGTTTATATTTCTCCAAAAATTTAAAAAGCTGTAAATTCGGACAAACTAAAATTGTATGTCATATTATCCGCTGAGCAGCATTCCCGATTATTTCGGAATGGACAGCTTACTTACTGAGGAACACTTACTTATACGCCAATCCGTCCGCGATTGGGTGGAAAGTTTCGTCATGCCAAAAATAGACGAAGCTGCACAAAATCACACCGACATTCCGGGACTGATGAAAGAATTGGGAAACATCGGTGCATTAGGCCCTTATATTCCGGAAGAATATGGCGGTGCCGGTTTGGATCAGATTTCCTACGGAATCATTATGCAGGAGCTGGAAAGAGGCGACTCGGCAGTACGTTCTGCTGCATCGGTTCAGAGTTCTTTGGTGATGTTCCCGATCAACGAATTTGGTTCCGAAGAACAAAAAAAGAAATATTTGCCACACTTGGCTTCCGGTGATATGATTGGCGCATTCGGATTAACAGAACCTAATCACGGCTCCGATCCGAGTTCTATGGAAACATATCTTACTGATAAAGGTGATCATTATCTTCTAAATGGTGCCAAAATGTGGATTACCAATGCACCGCTTTGCGACATTGCCGTTGTTTGGGCCAAAGATGAAAACGGAAAAGTGCGCGGCCTGATTGTAGAACGCGGAATGGAAGGCTTCACCACACCGGAAACACACAATAAGTGGAGTTTGAGAGCATCCAAAACCGGAGAATTAGTTTTTGATAATGTTAAAATTCCTAAAGAAAATATTTTGCCCAACGTACAAGGTTTGAAAGGGCCGCTTTCCTGCCTGAACTCTGCTCGTTATGGAATTTCATGGGGTGTTATCGGTGCGGCTGTAGATTGCTATTGCACTGCGGTTCAGTATACTAAAGAGCGGAAGCAATTTGGAAAACCTATTGCTTCTTTCCAGCTTCAACAGAAAAAACTGGCTGAATTTTTAACGGAAATTACCAAAGCGCAGTTGCTTTGTCTGCAATTAGGAACATTGAAGAACGATCACAAAGCATCGCCGGCACAAATTTCTATGGCGAAAAGAAACAATGTGAAAATGGCCATTGATATTGCCAGAGAATCCAGACAAATGCTGGGTGGAATGGGAATTATGGGCGAATTTCCAATGATGCGCCACGCTGCGAATCTGGAATCTGTCATCACCTATGAAGGAACTCATGACATTCACCTGTTGATAACCGGTTTGGATATTACGGGCATCAACGCGTTTTCGTAAATTTTAAAATCTAAATTCAATAAATGCCGGAGCGATTTTTCCGGCATTTATATTTTACATTAAATTCAGTTGACACAAAAACGTTACTCTTCAATCATTTTATCCTTAAATTTGTACAAAATCGTTTACTTATGCTCAACTTTGAATTTAAAAATCCAACGAAAATTATTTTCGGGAAAGGAGAAATACAGAAACTTAACAATGAAATTCCTAAAGATGCCCGTGTTTTAATTTTATACGGAGGAGGAAGTATCAAAACCAATGGGATTTACGAACAGGTACTTTCTGCATTGGAGGGTTTACAAATAGAGGAATTTGGCGGAATCCCAGCTAATCCGGAATATGAAGTGTTGCTGGAAGCGCTGAAAGTTATTAAAGAAAAAAACATTAACTATCTCTTGGCAGTTGGTGGAGGTTCGGTGATTGACGGCACTAAATTTCTAGCTGCTGCGGCTATGTACGAAGGAGATCCGTGGGAAATTCTCAAAAAACCAGTGCGTATTTTTGAAGGCATGGCATTGCCTTTTTCCACCGTTCTCACTTTACCGGCAACAGGCTCTGAAATGAATTCCGGATATGTGATATCCCGAAGGGGAACCGGAGAAAAACTGTCGTCCGGAGGTCCGGGATTATTTCCACAAGTGTCTGTTCTGGATCCTGAAGTGGTTCGTTCCATTCCCAAAAAACAAATTGCCAACGGTATTGCCGATGCCTATTCTCACGTGCTGGAACAATATATGACCTACCCTACTTCTGCCACGTTGCAGGATCGTTTCTCTGAAAGCATCATGCAGACTTTACAGGAAATTGCGCCAAAAATGCTCAATGAAGATTTTGATTATGATGTTGCAAGCAATTTCATGTGGTGCTGTACGATGGCACTGAACGGACTAATTTCAAAAGGAGTTCCTACCGACTGGGCTGTACATGCTATGGGACACGAACTTACAGCACAATTCGGAATTGACCATGCCAGAACTTTGGCCATCATTGCGCCTTCACATTATCGATTTAATATAGAGTCCAAAAAAGGAAAACTCGCTCAATACGCGGAAAGGATTTGGGGGATTACGGAAGGTTCAGAGGAGGAGAAAGCAGAAAAAGGAATTCAGAAAATGGAGACTTTTTTCCATAGCATCGGAATCCCAACCCGACTTTCAGAATACACAATAGCGTATGAAGGATGCGCGGAAAGAATAGAAAAAACTTTTGCTGAAAGAAACTGGATGCTGGGCGAATACCGAAAACTCAGTCCTCAGGATGCAAAAGAAATAGTACAGATGAGTTACTGAGAACAGAATATAAATAATGAAAAAAGCCCCGATTGAAGGGGCTTTTTATTGTATTATTTTTTGATGAAAGTTCGATACTTCAGATAAGAGGCTAATGCCAATATCAGCATTCCGGCAGCTCCGAGGTAAACCCAGATAGGGACAGGAATCGGATCACCGGCAGCATAGGAATGCAGTCCGCTCAGATAATAGTTCACTCCGAAATACGTCATGATAATGGTGGAAATCGCTACCATTGCTGCTACGTGGAAAGCCCATCTTCCTCGCAATCCAGGAACAAGACGCATGTGCAGGACAAATGCATACACCATAACTGAAACGAAAGCCCAGGTTTCTTTCGGATCCCAGCTCCAGTATCTTCCCCATGATTCATTTGCCCAGATTCCACCCAGAAAAGTTCCCACCGTAAGAGCATACAAACCAATGGTAAGCGACATTTCAGAAACAATTGTGAGTTCTTTTATCGTTCTGTCATTGTGTTGTTTGTATAGTTTTTTTGAAGCCAGAATATAAAAGATAAGACAAATTATTGCAATAACGAACGAAAGTCCGAAGAATCCATAACTCGCCGTAATAATAGCTACGTGAATAATGAGCCAATATGATTTCAGAACCGGCACCAACGGTGTGATCTGAGGGTCGAGTGCAGAACCTCCGTGTGCAAAGCCCATCATGATAACTGCGACCATAAAACCTGCTGCAGGAATCAGGGCGTTGGAGTTTCTGTACAATGCAAATCCGGCGGTAATTCCGACCCAGGAAATAAACACGATGGCTTCGTAACCGTTACTCCACGGAGCGTGGCCGGAAATATACCATCTACCGATAAGTCCCAATAACTGTAAAAACCAGCCTACAGCTCCAATATACATGATCGCTGTAATAACCTTCGTCAGAATTCGGCTTGGCCTGAAAAGTTCCACAAAGCCTAACACTACCAGTAAACCTCCAATAAGCGTATAGAAAATTAAAAGCCTGAAATTAATATCCACTTTATTCATGAATACTTCTACCTGCACTTGTGCATCAGACGGAACTACATTTTTTCCCCAGGTTTGCTGATAATCTGACAGTTTTTCCAGTTCCGCATCGGCTTTAGCCCAGTTGCCGCTGCCTTGTGCATCGAGAACTGCAGAAAAATAAGGCCCCATTACTTTCTGGCTTTCCATATCCGGTTCAAAATTCTGATCCAGCCAGGAATGCCATGTGGAATTCGGATCATTTTTCACAGGTACAATTCTCATAAACTGGCCGCTGAAAAATTCATTAAAAATTTGAACTCTTTCGTTCACGGAAATCACTTCTTTATCATAATTGCTTTGTTCAGCCGGTTTCTTGGCAAAAGCAATGTTGTAATCCTCTTCCAAAACATAATGCAGGTTGCCGTTTTCATCGGAAGGGAAAAGATTCATGAGTGCAGTATAGCCTTCGTCGTTGGCTTTTGTTTTTTTCTTCAATTCATCGCCTCCTTTTGTCCCAACTTTAATGAGAGGAACCATCGTCCAGCTCGGTGTATCGGTATTCACAGAAAGAAACCACTGTTCTGCAGTAAGATATTTACCGTCAGTACCTGTGAATTTACTTTTTTTATAAAGTTTACGAAGAACATCCAGCGCCTGAGTGCTCATAGGAACGATTCTTCCTGAATAATTCTGCACCAGGAGATAAGAAAACTTATCTGCATGTTCCCGGGAAATCCTGTTTTTTGAAATGGCTTCATCTGCAGAAATGGTTCTCATGGCAGAAAATGAACGTGCTACAGAATTTTGTTGAGGCTGTACTTCCGCCGGAGACGCCGTTGCTTCTTCATGAGCATGCGCATCATTATCATGCACGGTTCCGTCGCTGTGAACATGCGTTCCCGTTTGTGCCGCAGTCATGGTGGTATTATCCCTGCTTCCATCAGAAGTTCCGTGCGTTTCAATAATCTGAGCGTGAAGACCGAGGGTAAAAAGAAGCGCAATAACAGTTGCCGTTTTCTTTTTGTTCATATTCCTCAGCATCGAATTGAGTTTCCAGAAGTGGGTTCCTTTCCAGAAGAAGACAATAAACATCGCTGTAAACAGGAAAAAATAACCGATATAGGTCACCAAAGTACCCCAAAAATCATGATTTACAGAAAGTACAGTTCCCTGTCTGTCAGCATCAAAACTGGCCTGGAAGAAACGATACCCTTTATGATTAAGTACGTTGTTCATGTAAATTTTATAGGGCGTTTCTTTGCCTTCGTCAATAATCCTTACGTGACTTTCATAAGCACTGGGAGAAGAACTTCCGGGATAGGTTTCCATCACGAAATCGTCAAGTTTTAGTGCAAAAGGCGTGGTATACACTTTCGGGCCGAAACCCACCATAATATTCATTCCGTCCAATGTAATCTGCTTGAATAAATTCGGATTTCCCCGCTCTACTACCAACTCTACATTCTGTTTTGTTTTCGGACCCTGAACTTCCACGATAAGTGCGTCGGACAATCCCTCATCTTTCTTTTTATCGCCTTCAAAAACCTGCAATTTTCCTTTTTTGAGTCCTTCAGGAACCACGATTCTGGTTTCATTTATCGTATATAAACTTCTCAGGGAAAGTTCTTCGTAGACATTCTGTTTTACACTCCCGCTGTCTTGGGTTGCCATCACCATATAATTAGCATCTACAGGAGTTTTGATAAACAATTTTCCATTTTCGCTTTTAAATTCTATCGCTCCTTCAATAGGTCTGTTGTAGCTCACCAATGTTCCGCCCAAAGATTTACTTTCGCCGGGTTTCAGATAATAATTGACCCTGCCTCTTTCCCCGGCAGATACGAAATGGAGGTATTCTGTTCCGGAATTGTCAGCCACTAAACTGTCTTTTTTACGCTGCACATAATCCAGTGTTTTTACAGAAATCTTTTTACCGTGATAATCGTAACTCGCACTGAAATTTTTATGAAGCGGCGACATGAGATACGGAATTTCCTTGTAACTCAGGACATCTCCGTTTTCTTCAATCTGAATTTTAAAATAATTCTTATCGGTGATAATCTCGTTAGAAGTCTCCCCTTCGCGGATGTGCATGATGCCTTCGTAGCTGATGTATCGGGTAATGGCACCGCCGATAAACAGGAGAATGAAAGAAAGGTGAAAAGCCAAAACCGGCCATTTTTCCCGTTTCCAAAGTCTATAGCGAGCGATATTTCCGATAAAATTCAAAATAAGAAGCAGCATCACAAGCTCGAACCATTTGGCTTCATAAACCAACGCTTTGGCTGTGGGCGTGCCATAATCATTTTCAATAAAAGTAGCATATCCCATCGCTCCGGCATACACCAGAAGCAGAACTGCCATTGTACGGGTTGAAATCAGGATGTTCTGAAGTTTTTTCATAAGAAGAGAACGTATTTCAGACGATGAAGTCCGAATTATTTTTTGGATGATGTGCAAAAATACATTCTATTAATTTAAAAAGCGAATTTGCAAAATGATTTTTGTCAATTTAACTTATCTGGAAATACCTACATGAGTAGGAATAAAAATAATAGTATCAAAATACGATGAACGTCAATGCTTTGCAGTTAAAAGAGCTACGTTCATATAATTTAGTGGAGTCATTACCCTAATGAGAGATTTGGGGTTTAAATTCCATTGCATGTGTGCAGAAATTTTAGGATATTTGGAAGGCGACCGTCAACGTAAAAAAGAATTAAACAAAACTTCAAATAATTAAATTTAAAAAAGAACAAATATGGAAAATTCACCCAAAATATTAGTAGATAAGATGCTGAGCGCTTTTGCAGAAGGAAACGTTGATGCCATCGTAGAAACGGTTTCTGAAGATACGGTTTGGATTTATCACGGAACGCAGGTAATTCCTAAAAGCGAATTTCACGGTATAGAAGGTGTCAGTAAGTTTTTTACAAGGATTTTAAACGGAACAGAAAAGCTCAAGTTTGAAGCGGAGCAATTTATTTCAACAATATGGTTGTGATTCTTGGAAACGAACACCAAAGAAATGTTCCTGTTTCAACCCATTTAATATCGTATATTTTTGATTCAGAAAAAATTATCTTTGGTGCATGAATTTGTATGACCTCTTCCTGAAGCCTTATGAAAGCTACGAAACGAGCCAGATTCTCCTGGAAGCTGCAGCCACTTTCTTTGGGTTAATCAGCGTCCTTTTCTCCATCCGAAAGAATATTCTGGTGTATCCAACCGGAATTATTTCTACTGTTCTTTACGTGTATATTCTGTATGTTTTTGGGTTATTGGGCGATATGATGATCAATGGATATTATACCGCGATGAGCATCTACGGCTGGATATTATGGTCTAAAAACACAAATGACCATATCCATGTGAAAGTTTCCAAAACCAATAATAAAGAATGGCTGCAGAGTGCTGTTCTGTTTATACTCAGTCTGATATTGGTGACACTCATCTATTATTGGAAACCCGTTTTTGACGATCATGCGACTCCCGGACTGGCTTATCTGGATTGGACCAATTGGCTGGATGTGCTTACAACCGCCATTTTTTTGGTGGGAATGTGGCTCATGGCGAAAAGAAAAATTGAAAACTGGATTTTCTGGATTATCGGAGATCTGGTTTCTGTGCCGCTTTATCTCTACAAAGGACTTGGAATTACAAGCGTGCAGTTCCTAATATTTACCGTATTGGCCGTTATCGGTTACCGCGAATGGAACCGGAATCAGAAAGTGTAATTTCAGGAAAACATTAAAATCAGGAAAGCGGCGGAATGAGTATCTTTGCCAACCGAAATACTCCAAAATAAAAGCCTGATTCATGAAGAGCATTACATTTTATAAATACCAGGGAACCGGAAACGATTTCATTATGATCGACAACCGGAATTTGGAATTTCCCAAAAACAGCAAACTTATCAAAGAACTGTGCGACCGGCGGTTCGGGATAGGAAGTGACGGACTGATTCTTCTGGAAAACGACCCTGAATCTGATTTCCAAATGGTGTATTACAATGCCGATGGAAATGAAAGTACGATGTGCGGAAACGGCGGAAGATGTATCGTGGCTTTTGCTTCTTTTCTGAATATTTTCGAGGAAGAATGCACCTTCAATGCGGTGGACGGACTTCATGAAGCGAAAATGAAAAATGAAACCATATTGCTGAAAATGAAAGATGTAGATCACATTTCCGAAACAGAAAACGGTTTTGTTCTCAATACAGGCTCGCCACATTTTGTACAATATGTGGAAGAGCTTGGAAATTTTGAAGTTTTCAATGAAGGAAAAGCGATACGGAATTCTGAGAAGTTTCGGGAAAATGGCATTAATGTCAATTTCGTGGGAGTTCAGGATGAAAACAAAATCTTCGTGAGAACTTACGAACGCGGCGTAGAAGACGAAACCTACAGCTGCGGAACCGGAGTTACAGCGGCAGCACTCACCTGGCTTCGGAATAAAGAAGCGGATTCCGTTCAGATCATGACTCTTGGTGGCATTCTTTCTGTATATGCAGAGCAATTTCAGGATACTTTCATCAATATCTGGCTGGAAGGTCCGGCAAAACAGGTATTTAAAGGTGAAATCCTCATTTAATTTTTCCAAAGTTTAATTTTTAAAAAAATGAATAAAAAACATACCGTTTTATTCCTCATTGTAGGCATTCTATTGACTTTAGGATTATTCTGGGGCTACAGCGAATACCAGAAATATTACGGAAATAATGTAGAAAAGGAAGGTTATTTCCACATTCCTACCGGTGCTTCTTTTCAGCAAATTCTCGATTCTGTGGCGCCTTATGTGAAGAATAAAGAAAGTTTTGAGGAAGTGGCGAAAGATAAAAAAATGAACCGCATTTTCCATCCCGGAAGATACCAGATCAAAGAAGGGAGTAACAATACCGATTTGGTGAACATGATAAAAGCAGGAAATCAGTCGGAACATGTTTTTAGGATCGGGGATTTTGGCGATGTGTACCAAATGATTGGCCGAGTTTCCAGAAAAACTGAAATAGATTCGGCAAAGTTCATCTCAGAACTCAATAAAATTGCACAGGAAAAAGGATATAAGAATGCAGAAGACCTCAAGAAATATTTTTTTATTGATACCTATCATTTTTTCTGGACGGTAAAACCTTCGGAGTTTTTCACAAGATTTGAGGATCAATATGAGAAATTCTGGACTCCGGAACGTGTCGCCAAAGAAAAAAGCAGCGGACTTTCACGCGACGAGATTTATGCACTGGCTTCTATTGTTTACAAAGAAAGTGGCGGAAAACCCGATGAACAAAAGACAATCGCCGGATTGTACCTGAACCGTGTACGTAAAGGAATGAAACTTCAAAGTGACCCGACGGTCATTTATGCCATCAATCAGGACAGTGGATTTAATCAGAATATTAAACGGGTTCTGTATAAACATCTGCGTCATCCTTCACCGTATAATACGTATGCGAACGCAGGAATTCCGCCAGGACCGATCTGTATTGTGGATAAAAATTCAGTGGACGCTGTTCTGAATCCGGAGCAACATTCTTATATCTTTATGGCTGCAGATCCTGGCAAGCCCGGTCTTCACCGCTTTACTGCCAGCGATACGGAACATGCTGCCAATGCCAAAGATTATCAGGAATGGTTGAATTCAAAAAATATTCGTTAATACTTTTAATAAACTTTTAACACTTTTAAGTTTAACAAAATGCGTTTCTCAGCGTCTAATAGGATAGCGTTCTGAAGTTTTATGCTTCCTTTTTTTAAAAATCCTTAATAAATAAACGAGGCAAAAGTTTACCCTTTTGTAATTAATAAATAAAAGAAAAAATGATTCAAACTGAAATCACCCGAATTCTTACGAGAAAATCTCTCGGGCTTACTTTCGTACTTTCAGCAGCCGCCATGGCATTTGCTCAACAGAAAATCAATGTTTCCGGCAGTATTGTGGATCAGCAAAACAATCCTGTTCCCTATGCTTCTGTCAGTTTTTCCAACAAAGCCAACGCTGCTTTCAACGATGCTGCGCTTACGGATGAAAGCGGGTTTTACACACTGGAACTGGTGCCGGGGAATTATGATGTTACTGTGGAAGCGATTGATTTCAAAAGAAGAACTGCGAACAAGCAGATTTCCACTGCAGGAAATATCGGCAGCATCAGTGTGGAAGCGGAAAGTTCCACCACGCTCACTCCTACTCAGAA